>Ga0207953_10033_pt1 | contig 120703 bp, 109 predicted proteins | sample AntDryMetagUQ313_FD_188091 | JGI IMG/M metagenome (GOLD analysis project Ga0207953, IMG submission 188091) | Polar desert microbial communities from Antarctic Dry Valleys - UQ313 (SPAdes) | ecosystem: Environmental > Terrestrial > Soil > Desert | place: Antarctic Dry Valleys | collected 2008-12-31
GCAGGCCTCGGAGGAGACGGGGGCCGCGGCCGGTCAGGTCCTGTCGGCGGCCTCGGAGCTGTCGCGGCAATCCGAGCATCTCCGCGCCGAAGTCGCACGCTTCCTCGCCACCGTCCGCGCCGCTTGACCCATCCCTCTCGTCGCTCGGGTGCGCAACAAGGCGGCCCAGCTTCGAGGTTCGCCTCCGCCTCCTCGACGAGCGGAAGCGGACCGGCAGAGATCGACCCGTGCGCTCATCCGGGCCGTGATCGGCGGCCCCGAGGGCGGCTGTGTCAGCCTGGCAACGATGTATTAGTCGATTGTGTGCGATCTATATGCCGGGCGGCGCAGCGGCCGACCCGACGCCAACCGCGGAACGGCTCGGACCACCATCTGTCGGAGCCGACCGCCACGTTCTGTTTTCCGGCCCAGACACGATCACCGAACTCCGCGCGCTCGACGGTAAGGGTCTGAACATCTGCGAAGCGCCGGAAGCTGGGCATGCACTGAGATAACAGCCCGAGTCTATGAGTTCGCCTTTTGCTCCCGCGCCAGAGATGGGCGACAGATGAGGGCCGGGATGGCAGCGATGTTCGGATCACCTGATCGGTCATACCCCGCTCTCGTCACGTCACTGGTCGTTCTAGCTCTCGCGATCGCGTCGGGCGGGGTCATCCTGATCTCCGACATGTACGGCCAGGCGTTGCAGGATACCGAGCGCAACCTCGTCGGCCTCTCCACGATCCTCGCTGATCAGGCCGACCGTTCGCTCCAGGCCCTCGAGATCGTTCAGGAAGCCATCATCGAGGATATGGCCGGCGCAAAGGTAGCCACTCCTTCGCAGTACGCTGCAGCGGCAAGCCGACACGACTTACATGAGGCACTCAAAGCGCGCGTCGCCGCCTTGCCGCAGGTCAACGCGGTCACGATCATCGATCACACCGGCCAGCTCCTGAACTTCAGCCGCTTCTGGCCGATCCCGAACGTCAACATCGCAGATCGTGATTACTTCAAGGCGCTCGCTTCGGACCCGAAGCTGCAACGCTTCATCAGCCAGCCGGTCCAGAACCGCGGCGACGGTGCCTGGACGATCTACATCGCGCGGAAGGTCACGGCGCCCGACGGAACGTTCCTCGGCCTCGTCCTCGGCGCAATCGAGCTCGGCTATTTCGAACGACTGTACCGGCAGATCGCGCCGACCGACGACGCCGTGGTCTCGGTCTTCCGCCACGACGGGATGCTGCTCGTCCGTCACCCCTATCGGGAGAACGTGATCGGCAAGATCCTGCCGACCACGGGGGCCGCGCTGATCGCCCAGAAGAATCCTCTGGGCGGCGTGATGCGCAACGTGAGCCCCGTCGATGATCAAGAGCGCATCATCGCGACGAAGGCGCTCGCCGGCTATCCGCTCATTCTCAGCATCAGCCGCACGACAGAAGCGTGCCTGGCCCCCTTCCGCCGGCAGGCGCTCGCGGTCGGTTCAGCAACAGCCCTCCTCCTGGTGTGCATCGCGGCGCTGTTTCGGCTCTTTCTTCGGGGGGCGAGCGCCGAGCGGCGGATCGCGAGCGCCGAAGAACGTGCCCGCAGCGAGCGCGACTTACGGGCCCATTACGAGCGTTTCGGCGTCGCGCTCGACAACATGGTCCAGGGACTATGCCTGTTCGACGCCGACGAGCGGCTCGTCATCTTGAATGAGCGCTTCGCCACGCTCTACGCGATCCCCGATCAACTTCGGCAACCCGGCACGAAAGCCGAGGATCTGCGCGGGTTCGTGCTGGCGCAGCACCGCGACGCGGGGGGGGCCTGGGACGAAGTGCTGACGCCACCATCGCCCCGGGCCCCTTCGGACACGGCGAGCGTCGTTCACATGACCGACGATCGGGACATCAGCGTCCTCCGCGTTCTCCTTCCGGACGGAGGCTGGATTTCGACGCATGAGGACATCACGGAGCGCCGTCGGAGCGAAGCGCGCCTGCGCTTCCTCGCGCGGCACGACGTTCTGACCCAATTGCCGAATCGCCTGCATTTCGAGGAGGTCGTCGAACGCGAGCTAGCAGCGCGAGCCGATCGAGCCGAGGCAGTGGTCCTTCTCTGCCTCGATCTCGACGGCTTCAAGCAGGTCAACGATCTCTTCGGTCATCCGGCCGGGGACCGCCTGCTGATCGAGGTCGCCGCGCGCCTGAAGGCATTGATCGGCGCGCGCGGCGCGGTCGCGCGCCTCGGCGGCGACGAATTCGCGGTGCTGGCGACAGATCTCGCCGCCGGGCAAGCTGCCGCGCGGGCCCAGGCTATCATCGATGCGATCTCAGCGCCCTACGCGGACGGCGAGCTGAGGTATTCCATCAGTTGCAGCGTCGGCATCGCCCTCTTCCCGCATGATGGCGACACCTACGACGCGGTGCTGTCCGCTTCCGATATGGCGCTCGTGCGCGCCAAGAAGGAAGGCAAGGGAACCTACCGCTTCTTCGAGGCGGATATGGACAAGGCGGCTTTCGAGCGGCAACGATTGGCCCTGGACCTGCGCGCGGCCATCGGGACGGGGCAGTTCGCGCTGCACTACCAGCCCCAGTTCAGGATCGCCGCAGATCGCGCCTGCGGCTTCGAAGCGCTCCTGCGATGGACCCATCCGACCCGCGGGCCGATTTCGCCGGCGCAGTTCATACCGCTGGCAGAGGAGACAGGGGCGATCCTCCCACTCGGCGAGTGGGTGCTCCGTGAGGCCTGCCGCGAGGCTGCGAGCTGGACGTTGCCCCTCGGCATCGCTGTCAATCTCTCGATCGCGCAGCTGCAGCAAGCTGGCCTGTGCGATGTCGTCGGTGCGGTGCTCGAGGAGACCGGACTGAAGGCCGACCGTCTCGAACTCGAGGTGACCGAGAGCCTCTTCCTGAAGGGGTCGGCACGCGCGCAGGAGATGCTGCGCGACCTGAAAGCGCTCGGCGTGCGCATCTCGATGGATGATTTCGGAACCGGATACTCATCACTGGCAACGTTGGAAGCTTTTCCGTTCGACAAGATCAAGATCGATCGGTCGTTCGTGTGGCAGATCGGCGTGACCAGCAAAGGCGGCGCGATCGTCCGGGCGATCCTGAGTCTCGGCGAGAGCTTGGACATTCCGGTCATCGCGGAGGGCGTCGAGACTGAGGGGCAGCTGGCCTTCTTGCGGCAACACGGTTGTGCAGAGATACAAGGCTATCTGCGCGGCAAACCGCAGCCGATCGCCTCTTACCGCGCGCTCGTCGGTCCCGATCGTGATCTCAAGGTCGCCTAGCGGCGACTTGTGTCCGCCCAACGAGCGGTTCTCGAATACTCCTCGACAGCGAAACCGCTATCGCCAGAGGAAGAAGCCCCGAAGCCCGTCCCGCTTCCCATCGATCCGAGCGACCGGCCTGAGGGAGCATGAGAGGCCCCAAGAACAGGACTTTCCCGCCGGCGCACGCTGATGTCGTCGAATGCGGTGAACAGCGACACTTTCGCGGCTGGCATCATGGCATTGGCCACGGGCGCGCATCGGCCGCGCGGAATCGGAGTCGCACTCTGCCTTGTCAAGCGAGACCGATATCGAAGTCGAATAGCATATCATCAAGGATCGCATCCTGAACTGCGTGCAGGCCCGCTTGTTCTGGAGATGCGGAGGCTCCCGGACCGTGTCCGGTCGTCGCGTCCTGACCGAGCCTTGCCGGTGCCGCCTCGGACCGTCGCGACGCAGCCGCCATGGTCGTGGCGGCGCGGGCATGTCCTGGCTCGATCCGAACCATCCGGATCACCGACGGTTGACCAGATGTCGTCATGACCGAGGTCCTGCCCGGGAGTTCAGATGGCTGACGCCGAGGAGCGGGCGCTCAGATTGCAGGTCGCCAATGCACGCCCCCAGGATTCGGGGCGCGGCATCGCCCGACTCGGCCATGCGGCGCTGACCCAGCTCGGCCTGCGCGAGGGCGACGTTGTCGAGATCGTCGGCAAGCGCCACACCGCGGCGATCGCGGTCGGTCCCTACGATGAGGACGAGGGCCTGAACCTCGTCCGCCTCGACGGGCTGCAGCGCGTCAACGCCGGCACCGCGAGCGGCGACCATGTCGAGATCCACCCCGCGGAGATCCGGCCGGCCGCCCGCGTCGTCGTCGCGCCGGCTCAGAAGAACATGCGCTTGCAGGGTTCGGGGGAGGCCCTGCGCCGCACGCTGTTCCGGCGGCCGCTGGTTTCGGGCGACGTCATTTCCACATCGACTCAGTCGCGCGCCGCGTCCGACCCGCGCGTTCCACCGGAGCTGCGCCCCTATCTCGAGGGGCCGTCCTACGGCCTGCAGGAGATCCGCCTCGTCGTCGTCGCCACACAGCCCCGCGGCATCGTCTACGTGGCGGAAGGGACACAGATCGAACTCCGGCCGGTCTTCGAGGAGCCGAAGGACGGGCGGCGCGCCGACGTCACCTACGACGATATCGGCGGCCTCGGCGACACCGTCGATCAGATCCGCGAGATGGTCGAGCTGCCCCTGCGCCACCCGGAGCTGTTCCAGCGTCTCGGCATCGATCCGCCGAAGGGCGTGCTGCTGCACGGACCGCCCGGCACCGGCAAGACCCGGCTGGCGCGGGCGGTGGCCAACGAGACCGAGGCCCGGTTCTTCCACATCGCCGGGCCCGAGATCATGGGCAGCCGGTACGGCGAGTCCGAGCAGCGCCTGCGCGAGGTCTTCCAGGAAGCCGCTCAGAGCGCGCCCTCGATCATCTTCATCGACGAGATCGACTCGATCGCCCCGAAGCGCGAGCAGGTGACCGGCGAGGTCGAGCGCCGCATCGTCGCGCAGCTCCTCACGCTGATGGACGGGCTGGAGCCGCGCCAGAACATCGTGGTGATCGGCGCGACGAACCGGCGCGACGCCATCGACGAGGCCCTGCGCCGGCCTGGCCGCTTCGACCGCGAGATCATCATCGGCGTGCCGGACCAGCCGGGCCGGCGCGAGATCCTGGGCATCCACACCCGCGGCATGCCGCTGGCGGAGGATGTCGACCTGGATGAGGTCGCGCGCACCACCTACGGGTTCGTCGGGGCCGATCTCGGCGCGCTGGTGCGCGAGGCCGCCATGGACGCGGTGCGCCGGATCCTCCCGGAGGTGAACCTGCGCGACGGTATCCCGGCGGAGATCCTAGAGGGCCTGAGCGTCCGGCGCGACGACTTCCTCTCGGCGATGAAACGGATTCAGCCGTCGGCGCTGCGCGAGATCATGATCCAGGTGCCGGACGTGACCTGGGACGATGTCGGGGGACTCGCCGAGGCCCAGATGCGCCTGCGCGAGGGCGTCGAGCTGCCGCTGCGGTCGCCGCAGGCCTTCCGCCGCATCGGCATCCGGCCGGCCAAGGGCTTCCTCCTGTTCGGGCCACCCGGCACCGGCAAGACGCTGCTCGCCAAGGCGGTGGCGCGGGAGTCGGACGCGAACTTCGTCGCGACGAAATCCTCCGACCTCCTGTCGAAATGGTACGGCGAATCCGAGCAGCAGGTCTCGCGCCTGTTCCAACGCGCCCGGCAGGTGGCGCCGACGGTGATCTTCATCGACGAGATCGACAGTCTCGCGCCAGCGCGGGGCGGGGGTCTCGGCGAGCCCGCCGTCACGGAGCGCGTCGTCAACACACTCCTGGCCGAGATGGACGGGCTGGAGGATTTGCAGGGGGTTGTCGTGATGGCGGCCACAAACCGCCCGAACCTGCTCGACCAAGCGCTGCTGCGTCCGGGACGGTTCGACGAACTCGTCTACGTGCCGGTTCCGGACATCGCCGGCCGTCGCCGGATCCTGGCCATTCACACGCGGGACATGCCGCTCGCGGAAGATGTCGATCTCGACGTGATTGCCGAGCGGACCGCCCGCTTCACCGGCGCGGATCTGGAAGATCTCACGCGCCGCGCCGGTCTGCTGGCGCTGCGCGAATCGCTGGAGGCGGCCCAGGTGCAGCGTGCACATTTCGAACAGGCTGCCCGTGAGACCCGGCCTTCGGTCACACCCGAGATGGAGCGGGAATACGAGGAGATGCTGCGCACCTTGAAGCAAGAGGGCCCGCAGCGCCAACCGATCGGCTTCCTATCCCCGCGCTGAGGCGGCCCACCAGGCGAACGGTGCCGGCAGCGTCCGAAACGGGATCACGTCAGGGATTTCTTCGAACCGGGCGCCGCGTCCGATGACCAAGGCAGGCCATGCGCGAGCGCCCGTTTCGGCCGAGCGGGCATCCTGGCGCCTACAGCATCGGCAGCCGACGCGGCCGCGGCCCGAGGGGGAACGCCGCGTCGAGCCGGGCGAGCTCGGCATCCGTCAGCGAGAGCGCGCTCGCGCCCGCGTTGTCGGCGGCATGCTCTGGGCTGGACGCCTTGGGGATCGCGAAGGTCGACGGCCTTCGCACGAGAAACCGGAGCGCGACCTGGCGTGCGGTCGCGCCGTGGTTGGCCGCGATACTCTCCAACAGGCGGCCGCCCGGCGTGCGGGGGCCGGGGAAGCTGCCATGACCGAAGGGGCTGTAGGCGACGACGGCGATGCCGTGCGCCTCGCACCAGGGCTGGACCGCGTGCTCGATCGCGCGCTCCTCCAGGTGGTAGAGCACTTGGTTGCAGGCGATGCGGCCCTCGCCGCCGGCTTCCCACGCGGCCTCGAGGTCGGGCACGTCGAAGTTGCTCACCCCCCAGGACAGGATCTTGCCCTGCTCGCGAAGCCGTTCGAAGGCGGCGAAGGTGTCCTCGAGCGGGTGCGGACCGGGCCAGTGCAGGAGGTAGCAGTCCAGCCTGTCGGTGCGCAGGCGCGCGAGGGAGCGCTCGCACGCGGCCACCGTCCCGGCGCGCGAGGCGTTGCTGGGGACGACCTTGGAGACGAGGAACACCGCGTCGCGCCGTCCGGCGATCGCCTCGCCGACCACGATCTCGGCGTCGCCGTACATCTCGGCGGTGTCGACGTGGGTCATCCCGAGATCGAGGCCGCGGCGCAGGGCAGCGACCGCGGTGGGCCGGTGCGCGTCGTCGATGTACCAGGTTCCCTGCCCGATCAGCGCCACCTCGTGCGGCCCGAGACCGAAGGGACGTCGTTCCATTTGCAACGGCTCCCTTGAACGACGCGTGCTCTGCAGCGCCGGTTCGGGCTGCAGGTCACACCCGGCCGCGGCGGGCCGCGATCGTCCCTGTGCGCGGGCGGACGGCCTGATCACTGCGGGCTCGAAGGCCGGGATCCCGATCCTTGTCGTGAAAGACAAACGTCGGCCGTAGCCCCTGGTTTGCTACGGAGTGTCCCTAAGGATGGTCTCGCGCGTTGACTCTATCCGCGGTCCAGCGGCGTTTGCTGTTTTACGCGAGAGTGCCCGCCGAGAGAGCGATCCGATGGACCAGCCGACGCCCAGGGAACCCGGCAGGATCGCGCGATCCGGCGTCGGACGGCCGGGCTACGTCACGGTAAAGGGCGCCCGGGAGCACAACCTGCGCGACGTCGACGTGGAACTGCCGCGCGACGCCCTCGTCGTGTTCACGGGGGTCTCCGGCTCCGGCAAGTCCTCGCTCGCCTTCGGTACGCTCTATGCGGAAGCCCAGCGGCGCTACTTCGAGTCGGTCGCCCCCTACGCGCGGCGGATGATCGACCAAGTCGGCGTGCCCGACGTCGATTCCATCGAGGGCCTCCCCCCGGCGGTCGCCCTGCAGCAGCAGCGCGGCACGCCCAGCGCCCGCTCCTCGGTCGGCAGCGTCACCACCCTGTCGAGCCTCGTGCGGATGATGTACTCGCGCGCCGGCACCTACCCGCCGGGCCAACCGATGCTCTACGCGGAGGACTTCTCGCCCAACACGCCCCAGGGCGCCTGCCCGTCCTGCGGCGGGCTCGGGCGGATCTACCGGGCCACGGAAGCCTCCATGGTGCCCGACCCGTCGCTGACGATCCGCGAGCGCGCCGTCGCGGCCTGGCCGCAGGCCTGGGGCGGCCAGAACCTGCGGGACATCCTGGTGAGCCGGGGTGTCGATGTCGACACGCCGTGGAAGGACCTGCCGCGGGCGCTCCGGGACTGGATCCTGTTCACGGACGACCAGCCGCAGGAGCCGGTCTATGCCGGGCTCTCCCCGGAGCAGACGCGCCTCGCCCGCCAGCGCCGCCTGGAGCCGAGCTACATGGGCACGTTCACGAGCGCCCGCCGCCACGTGCTCGGGACCTTCACCAAGTCGCAGAGCGCGCTCATGCGCCGACGGGCGGCGCGCTACCTCGTCAGCGAGGACTGCCCCGCCTGCCACGGCAAGCGCCTGAAGCCCGAAGCGCTCTCGGTCACCTTCGCGGGCTTCGATATCGGCGACCTGTCGCGCATGCCGCTCTCCGAGCTCGCCGCGGTGATGCGGCCGGTCGCCGAGGACCGGCTGCCCGATGACGACGCCGACGCCAGCGCCGGGTCCGGGACGCTCGATCGCGAAGTGGGCCGGCGCGATCGGGCCCGGCGGGCCGCCTCCGGAGCGTCGGCCCATGCCGGCGCGCCGGACGTGCGCGCGACCCCGAACCTCTCGATCGAGAAGCGGCTCGCCGCCCAGCGCCTCGCCGCCGATCTCATCGACCGGATCGGGACGCTCACGGAGCTGGGCCTCGGCTACCTGTCGCTCGACCGGGTCACCACGACCCTGTCGTCGGGCGAGTTGCAGCGCCTGCGCCTCGCCACCCAGCTGCGCTCGCAGCTCTTCGGCGTGGCCTACGTGCTCGATGAGCCGACGGCCGGCCTGCACCCCGCCGACGGTGACGCCATGCACGACGCGCTTGCCGGGCTGCTCGCCTCGGGCAACTCGCTGTTCGTCGTCGAGCACGATATCGGCACGATGCGCCGCGCCGACTGGCTGGTCGATGTCGGTCCGGCGGCGGGCGAGCACGGGGGCACCGTGCTCTACAGCGGCCCGCCGGAGGGCCTGCGCGCCGTGGAGGCGTCGCGCACGCGCCTTCACCTGTTCGGGCTCGCCGAGCCGCCGCTGCGACCGCAGCGCGAGCCCGCGGGATGGCTGCGCCTGGAGGGGATCGTCCGCAACAACCTGCGCGACGTCTCGGTCGCGTTCCCGCTGGGATGCCTCACCGCCGTCACGGGCATCTCGGGCTCCGGCAAGTCGAGCCTCGTCAGCCAGGCCTTGCTGGATCTCGTCGGCGACCGCCTCGGCCGGCCCGTCGACACCGACGACGAGCCGGACGATCCCCTCGACGCGGCGCCGGGCCCGACGGAGGGGCGCATCGCCGGCGGCCTGGAGGGAATCCGCCGCTTGGTCCAGGTCGATCAGAAACCGATCGGGCGCACGCCCCGCTCGAACCTCGCGACCTATACTGGCCTGTTCGACGGCGTCCGCAAACTGTTCGCCGCCGCGCCCGAGGCCCGCCGGCGCCGCTACGATGCCGGCCGCTTCTCCTTCAACGTCGCGAAGGGCCGCTGCCCGGCCTGCGAGGGCGAGGGTTTCGTCAGCGTCGAACTCCTGTTCATGCCGAGCGTCTACGCCCCCTGCCCGACCTGCCACGGGTCCCGCTACGCGCCGGAGACGCTGGCGGTCACCTGGAGCGGGCTGACCATCGCGGACGTGCTCGGGCTGACCGTCGAGCGGGCCTGCGAAGCCTTCGCGGACGAGCCCGCCGTACTGCGGCCGCTCACCGTGCTGCGGGATCTCGGCCTCGGCTACCTGCGCCTGGGCCAGCCGGCGACCGAACTCTCCGGCGGGGAGGCCCAGCGGATCAAGCTCGCGACCGAATTGCAGAGGGGGCAGCGCGGGGGCACGCTCTACGTCCTCGACGAGCCGACGACCGGGTTGCACCCGACCGATGTCGACCGCCTCATGCTCCAGCTCAACGGCCTGGTCGATGCGGGCAACACGGTCGTCATGGTCGAACACGACATGCGCGTCGTCGCGGCGGCCGATCACGTCATCGACGTGGGGCCCGGCGCCGGAAACCTCGGTGGCACGATCGTGGCGGCCGGCCGCCCCGAGGTGGTGGCCCGGGCGCGGGCGAGCCGCACGGCACCGTACCTGCGGGATGAGCTTGAGGCCGACGCCAACGGGGGCTGGCAGCCCCGAGATCCGTGATGGCCCCGCCGACCCGGTTTCTGGGCTCGGCCGGCACCGGACGCGGGTGACGGCATCCAGGACGACTGACCCAGACCAGCCCCGGAGAATGACCATGAAGATCCTGATGGTGCTGACCTCCCACGACCGGCTCGGCGATACCGGCCGCAGGACCGGCTTCTGGCTCGAGGAGCTCGCCGCGCCCTACTACGTGTTCAAGGATGCCGGTGCGGAGGTGGTCCTCGTCTCGCCGAAGGGCGGGCGTCCGCCGCTCGATCCGAAGAGCAGCGAGCCGGGTTCTCAGACCGACCTGACCCGGCGCTTCGAGGCGGACGGCGAGGCCAACGCCGCCCTGTCAAGCACGGGCCGGCTCGACGGCGTCACCCACGCGGGCTTCGACGCGGTGTTCTATCCCGGCGGCCATGGCCCCCTCTGGGATCTCGCCGAGGACCCGGCCTCGATCCGGCTGATCGAGACGACGCTCCGGGCCGGCAAGCCGGTCACCCTCGTCTGCCACGCCCCCGGCGTGCTGCGTCATGCCAAGACGCCCGACGGCCAGCCGCTCGTCGCCGGCAAGGCGGTGACCGGCTTCACCAACACCGAAGAGGAGGCCGTGGGCTTGACCGCGGTGGTTCCCTTCCTCGTCGAGGACGAGCTCAAGCGGAAGGGTGGCCTGTTCTCCAAGGCCGGCGACTGGCAGCCCTACGTGGTCGGGGACGGGCTGCTGATCACCGGCCAGAACCCGGCCTCGTCCGGACCGGCGGCCGAGCGCCTCAAAGCGACGCTCGACGATCGATGACCGGAGGGGGCGCATACCGGCCGGTTTGGGCTTCGGATCCCCGCGACGCCGGCGCCGCGGGGCTGACCCGCGCCTCTGGTCGCACGGCCGGCGATCCGGCAGACTCGGCCACCGTGACGGGGCCCGCCGCTCCGGCGGCCGCTTGATGACGCGCCCCCCGGCGGGCCGGCACGAAAGTGGCAGGTGGGGACCGGCGGGCCCGTCCCGGGGCCCCGCCCGGGGAGGCGTAGCGATGGACCGCGTGTCCGCCATCAAGGCAGCCGTGCGCGCGCAGCACGGCCGGGTCGAGGCCCTGTTCGCGGAGCTGGCCCGGTGCGGCCGGACGGAGCCGGGCTTCACCCGCCCCTCCTACAGCCCGGAGGAGACCGCGGCGCACGCGGTGGTCGCGCGCTGCGCTGCGGATCTGGGCCTCGCGATCGGCCGGGACGCCGCCGCCAACACCGCGATGACGCTGCCGGGGCGGGACCGGACCCTGCCGCCGATCCTGATCGGCTCCCACCTCGACACCGTGGCCCAGGGCGGCAACTTCGACGGCGCCGCCGGCGTGGTGGCCGGGCTCGCCGCCGTCGCGGCGATCCGCGCGCTCGGCCTGGAGCCGGAACGGGACATCATCGTCCTGGGCATCCGCGCCGAGGAGAGCGTCTGGTTCCAGGTCTCCTACATCGGCAGCCGCGCGGCGCTCGGAGCGCTGCCGGACGGGGCGCTCGACGCGGCCCGGATCGACACCGGCCTCAGCCTCGCCGCCCACATCGCCCGGGAGGGCGGCGACCCGGACGCGCTCGCCCGCGGCCCGGCCGCCCGCGCCGCCGCCGCGATCCACGCCTTCCTCGAGGTGCATATCGAGCAGGCGCCGAGCCTCGAGGAGGCCGGGATCTCGGTCGGCTTGTGCACCGGGATCCCCGGCAACGTCCGCTATCCCGACGTCCGCATCGCCGGCCGCTACGACCATGTCGGGACGCCGCGCCGCTTCCGGCGCGACGCGGCCATGGCGGGGGCCGAGATCGCCCTGGCGCTGGACCGGGTCTGGGCGGAGCGCGAGGCGGCCGGCTGCCCGATGGCCGTCACCTTCGGCCGGTTCCACACCGACGCCGCTGCGCACGGCCTGACGACCGTACCGGGTGAGTTCCGGTTCAGCCTCGACATGCGGGCCTACGCCGCCGGGGTGCTGGCCGCGCTGGAGGCGGCGTTCCTGGTGGCGGTGGCGGAGGTGTCGGCGCGCCGCGGCGTGACGGTGACGCTTGGCCCGCGCGCCGAGGCGGGCGTCGGGACTGTCGCGCCGCGGATCCGCGACGGGTTCGCGGCGGCCGCGGACGCGCTCGGCATCGCGACGCGGCCCCTCGGCAGCCCGGCCTCCCACGACGCCGCCGCCTTCGCCAAGGCCGGCGTGCCGATGGCGATGCTGTTCGTGCGCAACGCCAACGGCAGTCACAATCCCGACGAGACCATGGCGATCGACGACCTGCTCGACGCCGTGGCGATCCTCACCGCGTGGCTGGTGGCGGAGACGTGCGGCGGCTGAGGGGCGCCCCGTCAGGCGGCGAAGCGCGCGAGGCGACCGACGGGCTCGCCCAGCACCGCGTCGTCGCGCATGACGGGGGTCCCGCGCACGATCGTGGCGACGGGCCAACCGGTGACGTCGAGCCCCGCGAAGGGCGTCCAGCCGCAGGGCGAGGCGATCCACGATTCCTCGATCCTGCGGTGGGCCTTCAGGTCCACCAGGGTGAAGTCCGCATCGTAGCCGGCGGCGATGCGGCCCTTGCCCAAGAGCCCGTAGACGCGGGCCGGCCCGGCCGCCATCAGGTCGACGAGGCGGGCGAGGGACAATCGCCCCGCCGCCACGTGATCGAGCATCACCGGCACCAGGGTCTGGACCCCGGTGAGGCCGGCCGGGCAGTCCGGCCAGGGCTGCGCCTTGGCCGCCCGCGCGTGGGGCGCGTGGTCGCTGCCGACCGTGTCGACGGTGCCGTCGCGCACGGCCGCCCAGGCGGCCGCCCGGTGGCGTGCGTCGCGGATCGGCGGGTTCATCACGCCGAGCCCGCCCAGCGTGTCGTAGCATTCCGGCGCCACCTGGGTCAGGTGGTTGACCAAGACCTCGACGGTGGCGACGTCGCGGAAGTCGCGCAGGTAGGCGAGTTCCTCCGCGGTCGAGACGTGGAGGATGTGGGTCGCCCGGCCGGTCCTGCGCGCGAGGGCCATGAGGCGCCGCGTGCCCAGGAAGGCGCATTCCGGGTCGCGCCACGCCATGTGAGTCCGGTAGGGCTGCCCCCGGCTGAACAGCGGCTTGCGCGCCTGGAGGCGGTACTCGTCCTCGCTGTGGAAGGCCATGCGCCGGTGGCCGGCGCGCATCGCCCGCTCGAGGTGCGCGTCGTCCTCGATCATCAGCGCCGCCGTGGAACTGCCGGCGAAGACCTTGACGGCGCAGACCCCGGCCTCGCGTTCCAGGGCCGCGAGCGCGTCGATGTTGGTCTTCGTCCCGGCCACGTAGAGGCCGATGTCGCACCAGCTGCGGCCCGCGACGTAGTCGCGCTTCCAGGCGACGCGCCCGGCGTCGGCGATCGGCGGGACCGTGTTGGGCATGTCGAACAGCGTGGCGATCCCGCCGAGGATTGCGGCCCGCGTGCCGGTCTCGATCGTCTCCACCGCCGGGTCGCCGGGATCGCGCAGGTGGACGTGGCTGTCGATCAGGCCGGGCAGGACGTGCAGGCCCGCGGCGTCGATCACCGCCTCCGCGGTCGCACCGGCCGGGACCCCGAGGGCCGCGATGCGCCCGTCGCGGACCCCGACATCCATCGTGTCGGAGCCCCAGGGTGTCACGCAGGTGCCGCCGCGGATCAGGAGGTCGTAATGCATGACTGGTTCCTTCTCACGGGGCCGTCCGAAGCAGCACGGCCCCGAGGGCCGCGGCGGCCGCCTGCTGGCAGGGCTCGATGACGGGACACCCGATCGCGCTCGCCACGGCGGCGCGGTGGCGCGCCATGCCGGCGCAGCCGAGCACGACCACGTCGGCGCCGTCGCGCTCGACCAGGGTTTGACCGGCCGCGATCAGGCGCGGACCCATCGCGGCGTCCGCCGTCTCGGAGGCCCGCGCCTCGACGGGTCGGCTTCCGGCATAGCGATCCCCGACGCCCATCTGGCGCACCATGCGGCGCTGGCGCCGGACGCTGCCCTCCGACAGGGCCACGATGCCGAAGCGCTCCCCGAGCGTCAGGGCCCGCAGGATCCCCCACTCGGCGATGCCCATCACCGGGCGTCCGCGGGCCGCCTCTCGGACCGCGTGCAGGCCCGGATCGCTGAAGCAGGCGATGACGAAGGCGTCGGACGGATCGTCCGCCACGCGCCGCACGAGCGGCAACACCACCGAATCCGCGTCCTGCTGGGTCGCGATGCTCTCCGGGCCCTCCGGCAGGTCGGTCACCGCGAGAACGGGGCCGCCCGGCAGGCGCAGCGGTGCCAGCGCGGCGTCGATGGCGTCCGTCACCGCCCGGGACGCGTTCGGGTTGATGACGAGGATGCGCGGGGGCGCGGTGGTGTCGCGAGGCTGCACGGCGCCCTCTCTCTGAACGCGGTTCGATCCGGACCGACCTCGATGCCGCGACATCGACCGCTCTGTCGTGACCGCGGAGGGGTCCAAGCGAAACCCGGGCCGCACGGCCGCCGGTCCGAGTGCGAGGCACCGATCTTGCCCGCCCGCCGACGCAAGGGAGAGGTTATCGATGCACGACGAAGCTCCGGACGCCACCGCCGCCGTCACCCTGGTCAAGGGAGCCCGGTGGGTCGTCGCCTGGGATCCGGACAGCGGCGGTCACGTCTACCGCACCGACGCGGACGTCGCCTTCGCGGACGGGGCCCTCGTCCATATCGGGCCGGGCTACGCGGGTCCCGAGCCGGCCCGGACCATCGACGCCTCCGGCTGCATGGTCATGCCCGGGCTCGTCGACATCCACACGCACCTGTTCTCGGAACCGATGAACAAGGGCATGTGGGACGAGGTCGGCAGCCAGCGGCTCTACAACACCTCGCTCTACGAGTACCTACCGATCCTACGGCCCGACGCGGAGGGTACCCGCGCCGCCTACGGGGTGGCGCTCGCCGAGCTGGCGCTCTCGGGCGTCACCACCGTCTGCGATCTCGCCCTGCCGAGCGAGGGCTGGCTCGACCTCCTCGGCGCCTCGGGCCTGCGGGTCTGCATCGCCCCGATGTTCCGGTCGGGGCGCTGGCTGACCCGGAACGGCCACAGCGTCGAGTACGAGTGGGACGCGGCGGCGGGCCAGCGCGGCCTGGAGCAGGCGCTCGCCGAGATCGAGGCCGCGCGAAGGCACCCGAGCGGGCGCCTGTTCGGCATGCTCTGCCCGGCGCAGGTCGATACCTGCACGGCGGAGCTGCTGCGGGACGCTTACGCCGAGGCGGTGCGGCGCGACCTGCGCTTCCACACGCACGCGGCGCAATCGCTGTCGGAGTTCCACGAGATCACCCGCCGCAGCGGGATGACGCCGATCGAGTGGCTCGACGACCTCGGCGTGCTCACCGAGCGGACCATCGTGGGTCACGGGATCTTCCTGGACGACCACCCCTGGACCCACTGGCACAGCCCGGGCTCGGACATGCGCCGCTTGGCCGAGCGCGGCGCCACGGTCGCCCACTGCCCGACGGTCTTCGCCCGCCGCGGCATCGCGCTCCACCATTTCGGGCGCTACCTCCAGGCGGGCGTCAACATGGGCATCGGCACCGACGTCTACCCGCACAACATGCTCGACGAGATGCGCCTGGTCTCGTACCTCGCCCGGGTCGTCGCCGAGAATCCCCGCGACACCCGCGCGGCGGACGTGTTCCACGCCGCCACGGTGGGGGGCGCCAGGGCGCTCGGGCGCGGCGATATCGGCCGTCTCGCGCCGGGCTGCAAGGCCGACTTCGTCCTCGTCGACTGCGCGCATCCCGCCATGCGGCCGTGCCGCGATCCCGTGCAGTCGCTGATCTACTCGGCCGGCGACCGCGCGGTCCGGCAGGTCTTCGTCGGCGGCCGCGAGATCGTGCGCGACGGCCGCGCCCTGACGATCGACTATGCGGCGGCCGCGGCGGCGCTGGAGGAGGCGCAGGGCCGCGCGCTGGCGCAGATCCGGCAGCTCGACTGGGCCGGGCGCGGCCCCGACGCCATCGCGCCTCCGACCTTCCCGGGGCTGTGAGGCCCCGCGCTCCTCAGGCGGGCCGGACGTTCCAGAAGGTCGGGAACCCGTCGAGGATGCCGGTGAGCCGGGAGCGGTAGGCGGTCGGCTGCAGGTACTGCCCGAGGGGATAGTAGGGCACGTCCTGCATCGCCTGGAGCTGGATGTCCCGGCAGAGCGCGGCGCGCGCCGCCTCGTCCGGGGCTGTGAGCCAGGCGTCGCGCAGGGACTCGATCCGCGGGGTCGTGGCCCAGCCGGCGTAGCCGGTCTCGCCGGTGCCGCGCAGGGCGATGTAGCCCGCGGGGTTGAGCCAATCCATGCCGGACCAGTTGGTAACGAAGGCGCTCCAGCCGCCCTCGGAGACCGGCCCCTTGCGGTTGCGCCGCTGCAGCATCGCGTTGAACTCGACCGCGTAGACCTCGACCGTCATGCCGACGCGCTGGAGCAGGTCGGCCGCGACCTGACCGAGCGCCAGAAGGGGCGCCGAGTTCGACGGCACCATCAGCAGCACGGTCTCGCCATTGTAGCCGGCGGCCTTGAGGTCGGCGCGCACCCGCGCCGGATCGCGCGGATCCGTGAGCGGCTGCAATCCGTCCGTCGAGGCCATCGGCGTGCCCGGGCAGAAGAAGCCGAGAGGCACGTGGAACAGGCCGGGATCCTCGGCGCCGACGACCCCCTGCATGCAGGCGGTCTGGTCGATCCCGCCCCAGAGCGCCCGCCGGATCGCCGGGTTGTTGAAGGGCGGCTGCAGGTGGTTGACCCGCAGCATGGTCACGAAGCCGGTCGGGTCGAGGACGCGGGTGCTCACGCCTTTGGCGGCGTGCAGGAGCCCGAGCTGGTCGTGCGAGGCGTATTCCTGCCAGTCCGCCTCGCCGGCGATCAGCGCCGAGGTCGCCGTGGAGGTGTCGCCGATCACGCGCCACTCGACCCGGTCGAAGTGGACGACCTTCGGACCCGAGGTCCAGGTGAGCGGGCCGTCCCGGCGCGGCACGTAGCCCTCGAAGCGGGTGTAGACGACGCGGTCGCCGGGCACCCGCTCGTCCGCCTTGAAGCGGAACGGGCCCGAGCCGATGAGCTCCGGCACCTGCTGGAACGGGTCGGTGGCGGCGAGGCGCTCCGGCATCATGGCGCAGACCGGGACGGACGCCTTGCCCAGCGCGATCGGCAGCAGCGGGAACGGGTGCTTGAGGCGGAACCGGATCGTCCGGTCGTCGGGCGCGGAGAGCTCGTCGGTCGCCTCCATGAGGGAGCCGCCGAACGGGTCGCGCTTCGCCCAGCGCCGCAGGGAGGCGACGCAGTCGCGGGCCAGCACCGGCGTCCCGTCGTGGAAGCGCAGGCCCTCGCGCAGGGTCAGGTCCCAGCGGCGCCCGTCCGCCTCGACGCGGTGGCCCTCGACCATCTGCGGCGTGGCGCGATAGGCCGCGTCCATGCCGTAGAGCGTGTCGAAGACCATGTAGCCGTGGTTGCGGGTGATGTACGCGAAGGTCGTCACCGGATCGAGGGTGACGAGATCCTGCTGCGGGATGAAGCGCAGGGTCCTGGCAGCCTCCGCACGGACGAGGGCCGGCGCCGCGACGGCGCCGGCGACGAGGGCGCCGGCTCCCTGCAACAGCGTGCGTCGCTTCATCCGAAACCTCCCGCTCTGCTCCGGCACCGCGCCTCGCGCGCCTGCGGCCCGAGGCCCCGCGGGGCGCCCGGCCCGGCATCGCTTGCAGGAACGGGGCCGGCTTCCGCTCGGGGGGGACCGGCCGGCCCTCGACCGGGGGCGCGAGGCGGCGGCCCGTCAGTCCGACCTCCGTTCGTGAAAGCAGCGCCTCACCGCAGCGACAGGGTGCGGGGCAGGTCGGACAGGGGCTCGGCCCCGCTGGCGGTGACGATGACGGTCTCGGACGCGCCGACCGTCCAGGCGCCGTAGCGGCGCAGGGTGGCCGGCAGGTGGAAGACCATCCCGGGCTCGATCGGCCGGTCCTCACCGGTGAAGAGCGAGAGCAGACCGCCCTCCCCCCAGTCCGGGGCGAAGGCGACGCCCATCGAGTAGCCGATGCGCTTGCGGAAGGCCGGGCCGTAGCCCGCCGCGTCGATGACGGCCTGCGCCGCTTCGTGGGGAGCCGAGCAGGGATGGCCGGGGCGAATCGCGTCGAGTGCCGCGTCGAGGGCGCGCAGGGCGCAGTCCATCATCCGCGACGCCTCGTCCGGCGGCGGGCCGATCCAGACGCTGCGCATCAGCGCCGCGTGGTAGCGGGCGTGGCTGCCGGCGAGTTCGAGGAAGACCGCGTCGCCCGGCTCCAGCCGTCGCCGCCGCCACGTCATGTGCGGCAGCCCGCTGCGCGGGCCCGACGCGACCAGGGGCTCCATCGCCATGGCCTCGGACCCGGCGGCCGTCGCGGCCGCCAGCATGGCGGCGGCGACGGCGTTCTCGTCGGTGCCCGCCGCGCAGGCATCGAGCCCCGCGGCGAGCCCGGCCTGCGCGTACCGGGCGGCGGCCCGGATCGCCTCCAGCTCGGCCGCCGACTTCACCGCCCGCAAGGGGGCCAGGAGGCCGGAGCCGTCGGGCAGCGGGCCGCGGCCGAGGGCAGCGTCGATCCGTCCCGCGAGCGCCGGCGAGACGAACCAGCCGTCCCGCTCCAGGGCCGGCCGGGCGAGCCCGCGCCGGCGCACGAGGGCCGCCAGGGCCTCGACCGGGTCGGCGCCGTCCGGATAGGCCTGGATGTCGTCGAGCCACGTGTTGGCGGCCGCACCCGGCAGTTCGAGCTGCCGGACGAGGAGCGCCGGGTCGCCCTCCACCGGCACGAGGAGGGCCTGGAAGGCGAAGTAGCCCGCGGTCTGGCGGCCGGTCAGCCAGTAGATCGTCTCCGGGCCGGTCACCACCAGGGCGTCGTGGCCGGCCGCCGCGATGGCGGCCCGGGCCGCCCCCTGCCGGGCGGCGAACTCCGCCTGCGGGAAGGCCGCCTCGCGGCCGCGCAGGTCCGTGAACTCGTGCATCGCGCCGCCCTCGTCTCAGACTGCGCTCAGACTTCGCTCAGGCGTCGGATGATGCCCTGCTTGAAGTTCTCGAGATGGGCCGCGATGGCGTCCGCCGCCGCCGCCGCGTCCTTGGCCCGCAGGGCGGCGACCACCGCGAGGTGTTCGCGATGGACCGCCTCGAACCGCTCGGGCATCCGGCTCAGGTTGAACATCTGCGTCTTGAGCCGCAGGTCCTTGATCGTCTTGGCGAGGATCGCGTTGTGGCTGTGATCCGCGATCAGGTCGTGGAAGCGCCTGTCGACCTCCCAATTGCCCGGCGCGTCCGGATCGCCCGCCGCCAGAAGCGACTCCATCTGCCGCTGCAGGTCCGCCAGCACCGCGTCGGCGATCCGGCCGGTGGCCAGCGTGACGCTCTCCCGTTCCAGCAGGCGGCGGACATGCAGGATCTCGATCAGCTCGCGCAGGGAGAACTCCTTGACCACGAGCATCCCGCCGGGCTGCCGCTCGATCAGCCCCTCGGTCTCCAGGCGCGACATCGCCTCGCGGGTCGGGGTCCGCGAGATGTCGAGCATCTCGGCCAGGCGGCGCTCGTGCAGCACGGTGCCGGCCGGAAGGTCGCGGCGGACCAGCATGTCGAGCAGACGGTCGTAGGCCATCTGACCGAGACTCTGCTCGCGCCGGGCACTGAGCGCCGTCGTGTAGGACGATGCGTCGAGGGTCTTCATCGCGTCCTCCCGGGGCGGCCGACCGGGCCGCCCCCTGTTTTCTTTTTCTCTGGCGTCCGGCGCGCCCGCCTACATGGCGGGCGTGCGGATCGGCTCCTTCGGGGCCGGGTCATAGCCGATCAGCGGCGTGACGAGCTTGGCGTAGGTACCGTCGGCGACCATCTCGGCCAGGGCCTTGTTGACGGCGGCGTGCAGGTTCGGCTTGCCCTTCTTGATGGCGAAGCCCTTCTGGACCGTGCTGAGCGGGGTCTCGATCATCACCAGCGGCAGCTTGCGCGCCTTGATCGCGTAGTTGCCGGCCACCGCGTCGTTGATCACCGCGTCGATGTTGCCGCCGACGAGGTCCTGCATGGCGTCCGCGGCGGTCTTGTAGCTCTTCAGGGTGGCACCGTGCTCCTCGGCGAGCTTGCCGAAGGTCGAGGCCGAGAGGGCGCCGACGTTGCGGCCCTTGAGATCGTCTGGCCCCTTGATGCCGGTATCCTTGCGGGTGACGATCCGCGCGCCGGATTCGAGCCACCCGTCCGCGAAGGCGACCTGCTTCTGGCGGGCGGGGGTGATGTCCATCGACTCGCTGGTGATGTCGTACTGATCGGCCATCAGGCCCACCAGCAGAGCGTCGAACTTGATGTTGACCGGGCTGTATTCGAGTCCGAGCCGGCGGCAGACCTCGCGCATGACCCGGACCTCCAGGCCGTCGAGCTCGCCGCTCGGCGTGCGCATGCTGAACGGCGCGAAGGTGCTGTCGGTGGCCACGATCAGCTTGCCGGGCTCGATCAGCTCGAGCTTGCCCTCGGCGGCGCGGGCCGCTGGAGCGGCGAGGAGGCCGGTGCCGAGGCTGGCGCAGAGGGCGGCGAGGGCGAGGACGTGGCGGCGGTTCATGAAGGTCTCCGGTCTCGGGACGGGGCGGGAGGGGTCGGCCGCGGCCCGTCCCGCGGCGGGTGAGGCTCAGGACAGGCGGGCGTAGCGCCGCTCGAAATAGGCCGAGAGCTGCGACAGGATCGACGTGAGGCCGAGGTAGATCAGCGCCGCCGCGATGTAGAAATCGAACGGCCGGAAGGTCGTGGCGATCATGAGCTGCGCGTAGAGCGTCAGCTCGACCACCGTGATCGTCGACAGGAGCGAGGTGTTCTTGACCGCCGAGATCGCCTCGTTGGTCAGGGACGGCAGGATCATGCGGAAGACCTGCGGCAGGACGATCCGGACCATCATGATCCGCGGGTTCATGCCCAGCGCGAGCGCCGACTCGACCTGACCCCGGGGGATCGCCGCGAGGCCGGCCCGGATGGTCTCCGCCACGTAGGCGCCGCTGCTGACGCCCAGCGCGATGATGCCGGCGGTCACGGGCGAGAGCTTCACCCCGATCTGCGGCATGCCGAAATACACGATGAAGACCTGGATCAGGGTCGGCGTGCCGCGGATGAACCAGACGTAGAAGCTCGCCAGCGCCCTGAACGGCGCGAAGGACGAGCGCTTGCCCAGCGCCCCGAGCAGGCCGCAGACCCAGCTCACCAGGATGCTCGCCACCGTGACGCCGAGCACCACCAGGGTCGCCGAGAGGAAGCCGGGGCCGTAGGTGACGACCTCGTCCGAGAGGGTGAGCCACAACTCCTGCAACGCCGTGCCAGTCATCGCCGTCCGATCTCCTTGGGGATGGGCCGGCGGCTCACGCCGTCTGTCCGGGCGCGGCGGGCTGATGCAGCACGCGCCGGAGGAACTGGCGCAGCCGCTCGCCCCGGGGCGCGCCGATGATGTCGTCCGGCGGCCCGTCCTCGGCGATCACGCCGCCGTCGAAGAACAGGGTGCGGGTGCCGACGTCCCGGGCGAACGCCATCTCGTGGGTGACGAGCAGCATCGTCATCCCGTCCGCCGCGAGGGAGCCCATCAGCGCCAGCACCTCGCCCACCAGCTCCGGGTCGAGGGCCGAGGTCACCTCGTCGAACAGCATCACCTTGGGCGCCATCGCCAGGGCGCGCACGATCGCCACGCGCTGCTGCTGCCCGCCGGAGAGCTTCGACGGGTAGGCGTGCCGCTTCTCGTAGAGGCCGATGCGCTGGAGCAGCGCCTCGGCCTCCGCGACCGCCTGCCGCCGCGGCAGCCGGCGCACCCGGATCGGCGCCTCGATGACGTTCTCCAGCACGGTCATGTGCGGCCAGAGATTGTAGCTCTGGAAGACCATGCCGATCCGCGCGCGCAGCTCGCAGAGCTGCTGCGGCGTCGGCTGGCGGCGGGCGCCCTGCTCGTAGTCGAAGGCGAAGCGCTCGAAATCCATGAAGCCGGAGGTCGGCGTCTCCATGAGGTTCAGGCAGCGCAGGAACGTGCTCTTGCCCGAGCCGCTCGCGCCGATGATCGACACGACCTCGCCCTCGTGGATGTCGAGGGAGATGCCTTTCAGGACCTCGTTGGCGCCGTAGCTCTTGTGCAGCTTCCTGATCTTCAGGAGCGGAGGCGCGGCCGTCTCGATCTGAGTCATCGTCGAACCCGATGTGATGCGATTCCGTCGCGGATCTCTGCTTCGATCCACGCCAGATCGGCGCCTGTTTTTCAATATTTTGCTTGTCAAAGCCGTCGTATGGGAGCTTTTATTTCGCCATCTGACCCGTTTTACGTTGCCAAGTCCGCTTCGATGTCTTAGCAGAGCCGGTATACCGCCGGCATTCAAGCGGTATTTTTGAGCATGGCTGCCTTCGACATGGTCATCGAGCCCCTGGATCCCGGTCTTCCCTTCGCGATCGCGCAGGACCCGTGCCTCATAGTTCAGCCGATGGTCCGGCTCGGGCCGGCGCATCGGCGGGCTGCGGCCTTGGAATCCCGGGCCGCCACCGGCCGCGGTCCCGCGATCCGCGCCGAACCGGATGGCGGCGATCGGCGACGGTCGGAGGCCGCGCGCACGGGGCAGGCGGCATGACCGGCCTCGCGATCGACCCGGATTTCTGCGCGGGCCTGTTCGCCGAGCTCCTGGCCTTCAGCCAGGACGCGCCGGGCGTGACGCGGGCGGCCTACGGCGCCGGCGAGGAGCGCGCCCACGCTCTGATGCGGGCCACCGGACTGGCGCTCGGACTCACCGCCGAGACCGACGCGGCCGGCAACCTGTTCCTGACGATGGCGGGGCGCGAGCCGGCGCTGGCGCCCTGGATGGTGGGCTCGCACGTCGACACGGTGCCCCACGGGGGCAATTTCGACGGGGCGGCGGGCGTGATCGGCGGCCTCGCGGCCGTGGAGGCCCTGCGCCGAGCGGGCGTCGTGCCGGCGCGGCCCGTGACGGTGGCGGTGTTCCGGGCCGAGGAGAGCGTGTGGTTCCCGGCCTCCTATGTCGGCAGCCGGGCCGCCTTCGGCCTGCTGCCGCCGGAGGTGCTCGACCTGCCCCGCGCCGATACCGGCCGGAGCCTGCGCGACCACATGGCCGATCTCGGCTTGCGGCCGGAGGCGGTGGCGCGGGGCGAGCGGCTCCTCGACCCGGCGCGGATCCACGGCTTCGTGGAGATGCATATCGAGCAGGGGCCGGCGCTGGAGGCGGCCGGGATCCCGGTGGGCTTCGTCACGGCGATCAGCGGCAGCTTCCGCTACCGCAAGGCGGCTTGCTTCGGCCGCTACGGCCATTCCGGGGCCGTGGCGCGGAGCGAGCGCAGCGACGCCGTCTTCGCCCTCGCCGACCTGATCACCGGGCTGGACGCGCTCTGGGGCACGCTGGAGGCGGAGGGCTGCCCGGCCACGATCACGCTGGGCGAGGTCGGCACCGACCCGGTCCAGCACGCCTTCGCCAAGATCCCCGGCGAGGTCCGCTTCTGCCTCGACGTGCGCAGCACCGAGCCGGCCGTTCTCGACCGGATCGAGGCGGCGCTCGCCGAGCGCGTCGCCGCCGTCGAGGCCGCCCGCTCGGTGCGCTTCGTCCTGGGCGAGCGCACCGGCAGCACGCCGGCGCGGATGAGCGCCGCGCTGGTTGAGGCCCTGTCCGGACACGCGCACCGGCTCGGGATGCCGTTCCGCACGATGGCGAGCGGGGCGGGGCACGACACCGCGACGCTGGCCGGCCAGGGCGTGCCGAGCACCATGATCTTCATCCGCAACCAGAACGGCAGCCACAACCCGGACGAGGCGATGCGGATCGAGGATCTGTGCGCGGCCGCGACCCTGGTGGCCCACTTGGTCGCTGAAGCCTGACCCCGCGCGAGAGAAAGGATGCACCGATGATCGTCGATCTGAACTGCGACATGGGCGAGGGCTTCGGCGTCTACCGCCTGGGCGACGATGCCGAGATGCTGACCGTGGCGACCTCGGCCAACATCGCCTGCGGCTTCCATGCCGGCGACCCGCTGGTGATGCACGAGACCCTGAGCCGCGCCGCCGCGAACGGCGTCCAGGCCGGCGCCCATCCGAGCTTCCTCGACCTCTGGGGCTTCGGCCGGCGGCCGATCCACGGCGAGCGCCCCGCCGACATCGAGAAGGCGGTCCTCTACCAGGTCGGCGCCCTCCTGGCGCTCGCGCAGGATGCCGGCTGCCCGGTGCGCCACGTGAAGACTCACGGGGCGATGGGCAACATGGCCAACGAGGATGCCGACCTCGCCCTGGCTGTGGCGCGGGCGATCCGCACCCTCGACCGCGACCTGATCTTCGTGGTCATGCCGGGCCTGGAGACCGAGCGGGCCGGCGAGAAACTCGGGCTGCCGATCGCGCGCGAGATCTACGCCGACCGCGCCTACGCGGATGACGGCACCCTGGTCTCGCGCAAGCTCCCCGGCGCCGTGCTGCACGATCCCGACGCCGTCTCGCAGCGCGTGGCGCGGATGCTGGAGGACGGGGCGATCACCTGCCTGTCCGGGCGGCGCATCCCGACGCGGATCGACACGGTCTGCGTCCACGGGGACACGCCCGGCGCCGTCGCCATGGCCCGCCGCCTGCGCGCGGAGTGCGCCGCCAAGGGGATTGCCCTGCGCCCGATGGCCGAGGTGCTGGGTGTCTGAGCCCGGCTACCGCCTCCTCGATTGCGGTGACCGGGCCCTCACGGTGGAGCTCGGCCGAACGGTCGATCCCGCGGTCAACGCGCGGGTCATCGCCCTCGACGCGGCGCTCCGCGGCGCCGGCCGTCCCGGCCTCCTGGAGACCGTGCCGACCTACCGCTCGCTCCTCGTCCTCTACGATCCGGACCTGCTGCCCCGGGCCGACCTCGTCGCGCTGATCGCCGCGCACTGGCCGCCGCCGGACGGGGCGGCGGGGTCCCTGCGCCGCTGGCGGGTGCCGGTCCATTACGGCGGCGCGCACGGCGCCGACCTCGACGACCTCGCCGCCGGGGCCGGGCTCAGCCCGGAGGCGGTGATCGCCCTTCATTCCGGCCGCGACTACCGCGTCTACATGATCGGGTTCGCCCCCGGCTTCGCCTATCTCGGCGGCCTCGATCCCCGGCTCCACGCGAGCCGGCGCACCGATCCCCGATTGAAGACCCCGGCGGGCAGCGTCTCGATCGGCGGGAACCAGACCGGCGTCTCGCCGCCCCTGGAACTGCCGAGCGGCTGGCAGCTCATCGGCCGCACGCCCGCGCGGTCCTACGATCCGGCCCGGGCCGAGCCGTTCCTGTTCGCGGCCGGCGACCTGATCCGGTTCGAGCCGATCGATCGCGCCGCGTTCGACGCCCTCAGCGAGGCCGCCCGCGCCGGCGAGACCGTCGCGACCCTGGAGCGGATCGATGCCTGAGGGCCTGCGCGTCATCGCCCCCGGCGTGTCCTCGACCCTGCAGGATGCCGGGCGGCCGGGCTACCTCCGCTACGGCATCTCGGGGTCCGGCGCGATGGATCCCGACCTTCTGGCTCTGGCCAACGGACTCGTCGGCAACCCGCTCGACGCCGCGGTGATCGAGATGGCGATGGTCGGTCCGACGCTCGTCTGCGAGACGGACATCTGCCGCGTCGCGCTCGCAGGGGCACCCTTCGCGATGAGCGTGAACGGGCGCCCCCTCGACCCGTTCACGGCCCACGACCTGCGGCGGGGCGACCGGCTCGTCCTCGGCGGCCCGCGGCAGGGCCTGCGCGCCTGCCTCGCGGTCGCCGGCGGCCTCGCCGTCGCGCCGATGCTCGGCAGCGTCGCGACGCACACCCGCACCCGCCTCGGCGGCCTCGACGGCAATCCCCTGGCGGCGGGCGACCTGCTGCCCCTCGCGGCGCCCGCGCCCCGCGACCGCCCGCTGACCCTGCCGACGGCCCACCGGCCGACCTTCGGCGGACCCATCCGGGTGGTGCTCGGGCCGCAGGCCGACGGCTTCACCGAGGACGGCCTGCGGACCTTCCTCTCCGAACCCTACACCCTCACGGCGCGGGCAGACCGGATGGGCTGCCACCTCGACGGGCCGCCGATCGCCCACGCCGATGGCTTCAACATCGTCTCGGACGGGATCGTGAACGGCTCGATCCAGGTGCCCGGCCACGGGCGGCCGCTGATCCTGCTCGCCGACCGCCACACCACCGGCGGCTACCCGAAGATCGCCACCGTGATCTCGGCGGATCTCGGCCGCCTCGCGCAGGTGCGGCCGGGCGAGACCATCCGGTTCGCGGCCGTCGCCGTCGCGGAGGCCCAGGCCATCGCCCACGCGGCGCGGCGCGGCCTGGCCGCGCGGTTGGCGGCGCTGGTGCCGGCCGGCGGCGGCGATCTCGACAGCGCCTTCCTGCTGTCCTGCAACCTCGTCGGCGGCGTCGTCTCGGCGCGCGCCCTCGACCCGGCGCCCTGACGGCGTCGCACCCCCTCCCACCCAGCAAGAGACCGTCGATGCTCACGCCGTTCCATCTCGCCTACCACGTCACCGACCTCGACGCGGCGCGCCGCTTCTACGGCGGCGTCCTCGGCTGCCAGGAGGGCCGCAGCACCGAGACCTGGGTCGATTTCGACTTCTTCGGCCATCAGCTCTCGCTGCACCTGGGCGAACCCTTCGCCACCACCCGGAGCGGGAAAGTCGGCGACCACACGGTGATGATGCCGCATCTCGGCGTGGTGCTGCCGCTCGACGCCTGGGAGGCGCTCGCCGGCCGCGTCGAGGCGGCCGGCATCGCCTTCGACATCCCGCCGGTCGTCCGCTTCGCCGGCGAGCCCGGCGAGCAGCGCACGATGTTCTTCTTCGATCCGAGCGGCAATCCGATCGAGATCAAGGGTTTCCGGGATCTGGCCGGCGTCTTCGCGCACTGAGGCGCGCGCGCCCGTCGCCGACGGCGACGGGCGGCTCGGACGGGCCGCCCGTCAGGCGCGGCGGGCGTTCCAGAAGACGAACTGGCCGTCGACCACGTCCCGGAGATCGCGCCGGAAGGCCGTCCGGTAGAAGTACTGGCCGGTCGGCAGGTACGGCACGTCGCGCATCGCCAGGGTCTGCATCTTGGCCGCGATCGTCTTGCGCGCCGCCTGGTCCGGCGCCTCGATCCAGGCCTCGCGCAGGCTCTCCAGTTCGGGCAGGTCAGGCCAGCCGAAGAAACCCTTCTCGCCGCCGCAGCGCAGGACCTGCTCCACGACCGGGTTGGCCATGTCGAGGCCGGTCCAGGTCGTGGTGAAGATGTTCCAGCCGCCCTGGTCGGGGGGCGCCTTGCTGGCGCGGCGCGTGACCAGCGTGCCCCAGTCGGACACGACGTACTGCACGTTCATCCCGAGGCGCTGGAGCAGGTCGTGCATGATCTCGCCGAGGGCGCCGAGCACGGGGTTCTCGCTCGTCGACATGAGCACGACGCGCTCGCCCTTGTAGCCGGCCGCCACGAGGTCGCGCTTGGCCTTGGCGAGATCGCGCGGCCGGGTGAGCACGTCGAGGCCGGCATCGGTCGCCATCGCGGTCCCCGGCGTGAACAGGCCGACATCCTTGCGCCACAGCTTGGGATCGTCGCCGGCGGCCGCCGCCATGAAGTCCGCCTGCGACAAGGCCTCGAGGACCACGCGCCGGACCGCGGGCTTGTCGAAGGGCGGATAGAGGTGGTTCATGACCCCGGTGCCGAGGTTGCCGAGCGGCGAGGCGAGCTGCGTGGCGATCTGCGGGTGGGCCTGCAGGGTCGGCACGAGATCGCTGATCGGGTTCTCCCACCAGTCGACCTCGCCGTTCTGGAGGGCGGCGGCCGCGGTGCCGGGGTCGGGCATGACCTGCCACTCGACCCGCTCGAAATGGACGCGCTTCGGCCCGGCCACCCAGGAGACCGGGCCGTCCTCCCGGGGCCGGTAGTCCGGGTTGCGGTCGTAGACCACGCGGGCGCCGACGAGCCGCTCCTTGGCGTTGAACCGGAACGGGCCGGAGCCGATCAGCTCGGGGATCTGCTGGGCCGGGTCGATGGCGGCGAGGCGCTCGGGCATGATGACGAGGACCGGCGGCCCGAGCTTCGCCAGGGTCTCGAGCATGAGCCCGTAGGGCCGCTTCAGGCGGATGACGAAGGTCCGGTCGTCCGGCGCCTCCAGGGCGTCGGTGCGCGCCATCAGGGCCTGTCCGAGGCTGTCGCGCTGCGCCCAGCGCCGGATCGACGCGACGCAGTCGCGGCCCCGCACCGGCTCGCCGTCGTGGAATCTCAGGCTTTCGCGCAGCCGGAAGGTCCAGCGCCGCCCGTCCTCCTCGACCGTGTGGCCCTCGACCATCTGCGGCTGCGGCGTGAACTGCGCGTCGAGGCCGTAGAGCTGGTCGAACACCATGAGCGCGTGGTTGCGCGTGACGTAGGCCGTGGTCGTCACCGGATCGACGATGGTGAGGTCGGATTGCGGCACGAAGCGCAGGACGCTCGCCCGGCCGCCCTGGGCCAGGGCCGGGCGGGCCGGCAGGAAGGGCGCGGCGGCCGCGGCGGCGGTACCGCCGAGGAAGGTTCGTCGCAGCATCGGGGTCACTCCTGGCGTTCCGGGTCAGGCGGGCGGGGACGGGTGCGCCGGGCGGCATCCCTCGCGAGGATGCCTTCTGCGGGCGCGCATTCCGTAGGAACACAACCTGCAAGGGCCGTTCCGCCCGGGCCGGTCACCGGGCCCGGACGGCCTCTTCGGCGCGCCGGCGCAGGGCCGCGCGGTCGATCTTGCCGGTCGAGGCGAGCGGCAGCGCCTCGACGAACCAGACCCGGCGCGGGTGCTGGTAGGCGGGCGCGTGTTCGAGCGCGTGCTCCTTGAGGGCGGCCTCGTCGACGGTGGTGCCGGGCCGGCGGACCGCGAAGGCGACGGGCTTGGTGCCCTTGATGGCGTCGTCCACGGGCACCACGCAGGCCTGGAGCACCGCGGGGTGGCGCTCCAGGACCAGCTCGACCTCGCCGGGGAAGATGTTCTCCCCGCCCGAGACGAACATGTCGTCGGTCCGGCCGAGGAAATAGGGTCATTCGTCATTCGGGGTTGATGAATGAGTGAGGGGCTCGTCTGTCGCTTCGTCGTTTGGGGTTGATTGCGCAATTGCTATTTGATCGCAGGTGGCCCGGTAGAGCCCAACCCATACGGGCTCTTTCCACTCTACCTTCGGGGTATCTGCAGTCTCCGCGCAGAGTGTTGGACACCCTTCCCCCCAGCAGGTCTCTGATGTCAGCGGTAGGGGGCAATCGGCAAAGCAGGCCCGACACCACTCACCCGTCACGCGGTCGCACATAAGGTACGCGCTCGTTACGTCCTTGTGGCAGTAGTCGCATGTGATCTTGCCGTCTGTATGGCGCATTATAGTAGCTCCGCTTCGAATGCGATCGTTCGAATGACTGCAAAGGCCCGCCGATCTGCCTCCTGACGCTCGTCTATCCAAGCTCCCGGAAGTTCATTCGTTCGCGGAAGCTTTCCGAACAGCGGAATTCCGTAAGCGGCCCGCGGGCTATCGCTATAGTCACCATAGCAACCCGCGCGCTGCCAATCTGTCGAGAGCCGCAGATGCGCCTCGATGATGTGACCACCGATCGACTCGACGTTCAGCGGTCCAGCGTAGTCACCAAGATGAAATCTGCACCATTCCTTCACCATCGTTAGTTCTGGCTCAATTGGCGCGCCGTGTAGCGCCCATAGATCGAAGCGGCCGAACCGGTCAGATGGGACGCCGGTTGCCTGCGCCGACCATAGGATCTGGCCGCCATCCACCAATGCGTCCGTGGAGACGTGCGAGCCTTCAAGATGGTCCGCCCACATCATGCCGGGCGCATAGTCAAGGCTATCTGGATCGCTAACGAAGCGAGCGCCGAGGCCCATTCCGTACAGGTTTGTGATCGGCTTTACGATTACCGGGAAGCTCTTAGGCGTCACTCCGAGTGGAGCATTAGCATAGGACTGAGTCCCGGCAACAAGCAGACGGTCGTAAACCCAGCGGTGCTTAGGGTTGGACAGCCATGCGTCGGCATCTTCCATTTCGACGAGCCACTCTGCCGGATACGCGGCCCCCGGTCGCTTCTCGTTGTGGCGGTGCGCAAGTGTGCTCATTGGCTTTCCAATGCGATATCTGATTGCAACCTAAACCGATATCGGATAGGTGTCAATAAGCGATATCGCATTGGAGGAGCCAGGTGCCCGTTTTGACTCAGAAACCGATATCGGTCACAACCGTGGCCGTGCCGAAGAAGCCCCTCAAAGACGTGATGCCGGTCCGCTTCGTTGAAGGGACGCTGGATCGGATTGACGCTGTCGCAGGCAAGTTCCGCCGCGCCGAGTGGATCCGGCAAGTTGTCGAGACCGCGTTGTCGAAGGCAGAGAAACGGAAGCCGGGCAGGGCTACCGAGGAGGGCGATTGATCGACCTGTTGCGCCTGGATCGGTTGCTCGTCGTGGACACCCGCGAAGAGGACAGCGAGTTGATCGTGACGGTTCGGAGCAAGGCTCCCGCGACCGTGCGATGCTGCCTGTTCCCCAACGTCCGCAAGCTCGGCACCAAGGCGATCAGGTGCCGAGACTTTACGATCCAAGGTCAGCCCGTATGGCTGGAGGTGAAGCGCCAGCGGTTCTCATGCAGCGCCTGCGGCAACGTCAGCTACGAGCATCTGCCCGATCTCGACCCTGACTTCCGCATGACGATCCGCTTCCGCGATCATCTCGCCGAGCAGGCCGTGCAACTGCCCTTCACGGTAGCGGCCACTCAGAACGGTGTGCACGAGACGCTGATCCGCCGCATCTTCGCCCGGCACGCCGACGCCGTGCTTCGTCCCTACGAACCTGTGCTGCCCCGCGTGCTCGGAATGGACGAGATCTATCTGCATCGCCGCCCGCGCTTCGTGATCGGCGATGTCGAGAACGGCTACATGATCGACATGCAGCCCTCGCGGCAGGAGAAGGACCTGAAGCCCTACTTCCTCAAAATGGAAGGTCGGGACAAGGTAGAGGTCGTCTGCCAGGATATGTGGACCGGCTATCGGACGACGACCAAGGCGGTGTTCCCCAGAGCCGTCACGGTGATCGACAAGTACCACGTTCAGCGCACGGCCAACTACGGCGTCGAGGTCGTGCGCAAAGCGCTCTACCTCGACCTCGACAACAAAGAGCGCATCGCTCTCAAGCGCCGGAAGGCGGCATTCCTCGCCCGTCACGGGGGTAAGGGTGCGACACGCGAAGTCCTGGATAAGGCATTCGCGTCGTACCCCATCATGCAACGAGCCTACGATCTGAAGGAGCGGTTCTACGACATCTACGAAGCGGATAGCCGGGCCCGCGCCGAGCATCTGACCAATCAGTGGCTAGCGAGCGTCCCGCAGGAGTTTGAGCGTCCATTCAAGCCGTCGATTACGGCTTTCCAGAACTGGCGTCCGCACATCCTGCGCTACTTCGAGCACCGCTACACCAGCGCCTACGTCGAGCGGTTGAACGGGCTGATCCGGGCGATGGACCGGAGTGGGACCGGCTACAGCTACGACGTGCTGCGCGACAAGGCGCTGCTCAAGCACGGCGTGTTTCGCAAAGCGAGTGCGAGCCCCCGGCGTCCATCAGCGCCGCCGGGGGCATTCACTATGGAGTTCAAGACGGCGTTCTCGGACGCCTACGTGGCAGCCCCGAGGAGGCTCGGCGCGCCCATATCAACCCTGACCGCCGATCTGGATGCCGGAACGTTCTGAGCACAGATCAACCCGAAATGACGAAGAACCGGAAATAGTAGAACCCGTCCGCGTCGCGGCGGAAGACATCGCCGGTGTCGTAGAACCCGTCCGGGGTGATCGGCACGGGGACGTCCGGCCGGTTGTGGTAGCCCAGCATGATCGCGGGGCTGCGCATCTGCAGGACGCCGGTCTCCGGGGCGTCCGGTCCGACGAGGCGCACCGCGACCCGGGGGTGCGGCGCGCCGACGGAGGCGACCGGCGTGGGCAGGCCGTCCGGATGGTCGCCGAACACGACCGGGCCGCCCTCGGTGGTCCCGTAGGCGTTGAGGATGCGCGCGTTCGGCAGGAGGGCGCGGATCTGCCGGGCCAGGGCGTCGCTGACCGGCGCCGAGCCCATCCGCACCGTCCGCACGCGGGTGAGGTCGGCCTCCGCCAGGACATCCCGCTCCCGCAGCATCATGGCGATCATCGGCGGCACGGCGGTGAGCCACGTGCAGCTTTGGCGGTCGATCGCCGCGATGTAGGCCCGCGCCTCGAACTGCGGCAGCAGCACCATCGTGGCGCCGGCCGCGCAGACGAGGAGCGCCAGGGCCAGCGCGTTCATGTGGTAGAGGGGCGCCGCCACGAGCAGCCGTTCGTCGCGCAGGTCCGTGTCCGCGGCGCGGGTCCGGGCCACCCAGAGGTGGCTGGCATGGCTCAGCCGCACGCCCTTCGGCCGGCCCGTGGAGCCGGAGGTGTACAGGAACAGCGCCGCCTCGTCGGGCTCGGGCACGATCGGCGCGAAGGGCCCGGGATCGAGCCAGGCCGCGAAGCCCTCCGGTCCGTCATCGTCGAACCCGGCGACCCGGACCCCGGGGCCGAGCCCCGCCAGCACGTCCCGGCGCGGGCCGTCGCAGAGCACGAGCCGGGCCCCGCAATCGGCGAGCACGGCGGCGATCGTGGCCGGCGGAAACTTGTGGTTGACCGGGACCGGGACCACCCCGGCCCGCATCGCGCCGAGCAGGGCCGCGATCGTGTCGGGCCGGTTGGCCGCGAGGATCGCGAGCCGCGCGCCGCGGCCGATCCCGCCGCGCAGGAGACCGCGCGCGAAGGCGTCGGCCCGGGCATCGAGGTCGGCGCGGGTCATCACCGTCGCCCCGACCCCGGGGTCGACGCCGATGATCAGCGGCCTGTCCGGCGACCCGGACCGGTCGACGAGATCGCCGAGATTGGTCGGACCCGTGGCCGCGCGAGTCATGGGGCCGCCCTGCACGGGAGACGGAGGTCGAAGGCCGGCAGCGTCAGCGTGGCCGCCTCCGGCCCGTGCCTGACCCAGGCCGCCTCCGGGAGCGCGACCGCGCGGGCCTCGAGGGCGTCGAGGCCGCGGAAGCGCAGGGTCAGGGCGGCGAAGCGGGCGGCCGGCCCCGGCACGATCGCGACCCGCGTCTCCCCGAGCCGCAGGGTCCAGCCATCGCCTGTGGCCTCGGCCGCGGGGCCTGTCGCGGCGGCGTAGAGAGCGGCGTCGGCCTCGGGCGCCGGGCTCTCGATCGTCAGCGCGTCGATGCCCGAGAAGCCGTTCGGATGGTCGAGCCATTCGGGGCGCCAGACCAGATCCGGGGTCCGGTGCTCGCAGTGGTAGAGGCGGCCCGCCGGGAACCGGTCGGCCGGCACCCGAACCGTGCGGAACCGGGCCGCCGCCTCGCGGCCGTCGACGGTGACCGGGCGCGAGAAGGCGACGGGCGGTCCGGCCGCGAGCCCCGCCGCGGCGAGGCTGGCATGGGTGGCATCGGCGTCGCGGCTCGCCACGACGAGCCCGTTCAGGCCGAACGGGCTGTCCAGGACGTCCTGCCGCTGCGGACCGGTCTCGGGCACGCCGACGAGCTCCAGGTACGGGCCCGCCGTCATCATCAGGTGGTTGATGGAGCCGAGCGAATGGTGGCCCCGCGGCGTCAGCCGGAACCCGAGGGCAGCGAACAGGTCCGCCGCCTCGTCCATCCGCCGCAGCACGTTGATCACCACGTGGTCGAGGGTCCCGTCCGCCGGGGCGGCGGGGGCCGGCCCCATCATTTCGCCGGCGCCGTCATGTAGACGCCGCGGCCGCTCGCGAGCAGGCGGCCTGCGTCATCGAGGATCTGCGCCTCGGCCACCGAGAGCTGGTTGCCGAATTTCACCACCGCGCCGCGGCAGGTGAGATCGCCCTGCATCGCGGCGCGGTGGTAGTCGACCCGCAGGTCCACCGTGGGGACGCCGCGGCCGGTCTTGGAGACCAGCGCCCAGTCGGCGGTGAGATCGACGAGCGTCGCCAGGATGCCGCCGTGGACGTAGCCGCGCTCGGCGTTGACGACCCATTCCGGCCGCCACGTCGCCTTCAGCTCGATCGTGCCCTCGCCGACGGCGACGACGGAGAGCCCGAGCCACTGGTGGAACGGGCCGCGCAGCAGCAGCGCCTCGACCTGCTCCTTGCTGAGGGGGGTGTCGGACATGGCTTCGGGATCTCCTTGGGCGAGGGCAGAGGCGACGACGCGCGCCGGACCGGCTCGGGCGGTGTCAGGGGGTGACGACGATCTTGCCCATGACCTCGCGGTCGCGGATCATCCGCAGGCCTTCGGCGGCCTCTTCGAGAGGCAGGATCTTGTCGATGGTCGGCTTCAGCGTGCCGGCCTGGATCATGTCCATCAGGGCCGACAGGTCGTCGTCGTAGAAGCTGTTCGAGCCGATCACCCTGAGCTCGAAGCTCCAGATGTAGCGGAGATCCTCCTTGGGATCGTGCCCCGCGGTCGCCCCGCAGACGAGCAGCGTCCCGCCGCGCTTCAGGCACTTGAGCGAGGGGACCCAGGTGTCGCCGCCGGTGAAGTTGATCACCACGTCGACGCCGCCCTCGTAGGTCCGGCGCTGCGGCTTGCCGTACTGCTGGATCGCCCACTTGGAGAAGTCGGTCTCGCGGTAGTTGACGACGTGGTCGGCCCCGAGCGCCTTGAGCGCCGCCATCTTCTCCGCGCTGCCAGCGCAGGCGATCACCTCGGCGCCGAGCTGCTTGGCCAGCATCACACAGCCCGTGCCGACGCCGCCGCTGGCACCCAGGATCAGGACCCTGTCGCCCGCCTTCACGGTGTTGTGGGTGATCAGCATGCGGTGGGCGGTGCCGTAGGCCACCGGCAGGGAGGCGGCGTCCGCGTAGCTCACGTCCGGCGGCATCGCGATCAGCTGGCTCGTCGAGACGCGGCAGTACTCGGCCATGCCGCCGTCGAGCATCTCGCCCATCAGGCCCTTGGCCTTGTTGAGCGGGTTGACCAGGACCCGGTCGCCGACGTGCCACTCGGCGACGCCCGCGCCGAGCTCGACGATCTGGCCGGCCATGTCGAGGCCGATGACCACCGGCATCGGCACCTTGATGCCGGGCATGCCCTTCACGGTGAACACGTCGTGGTAGTTGAACGAGGACGCGCCGACGCGGATCAGGACCTCGCCCGGGCCGGGCGACGGCTTCGGGTAGTCGTCGACCACTTTCAGCGTGTCGATGTCGCCGTGCGCCTCCAGCACGAGCGCCTTCATCGTCTGAGCCATCGTGGAAACCCTCTTCTGCAGGTCGGAAAGGCTACGGGATCGACTTCGACCGCTCGTAGGGGCCGGGAACCAGGGCCGTGTCGGGCAGGCTGCCCTGGACGGCGCCGACCGCCTTGAACACGTCGAACTCCCGCTTCAGCGAGGCGATGTCGGCGGGCTCCAGGCTGACCGTGTAGATGCCGTCCCAGAGACCCGCGTAGGCGGCGGCGTCGGCGTCGCTCAGGTTCGCGGCCGCCGTCAGGATCTTGGCCACGCCCGGCTTGTCGGCCTGGCCGAAGGCGTAGGCCTTGCGCATCGCGGCCACGACCTTGGCGGGGGCGTCGGGGTTCTGCGTCATCCAGGCGTTGCGCATGAGGCCGACGCCGAGGACCGGCGGCGCGTCCTGCCGGGTGAGGCGCTTCCACTCCTCCCGGAAGGTGCCGAGGCGGCGCAGCTTCACGTCCGGCAGGAGCGCCAGGGTCACGGTGCGCAGGGCCGCGGCGTCGATGTCCTTCTGGACGAGGAATTGTGCCAGCCGGGAATCGTTGCCGGGCACGGCCTGGTAATCCGCGGGCTTGAGCCCGTGATTGGTCTCCAGGATCGCCGCCGCGATGGCGGCGGTGCCGCTGCCGGCCGGCGAGGTGCCGATCTTCTTGCCCCTGAGGTCGGCCATCGTCTTGATCGGCGAGTCCGCGGGGACCACGAAGTCGAGATCGGCCACCTGCGTCGCCAGGACGATGCTCATCGGCAGCCCGTCGGCGGTCACGCTCAGCGCCGTCCCCGCGCTCGCCGCGATCGCGAAATCGATGGCTCCGGCCGCCATGGCCTTGGTCGGCGCGTTCACGTCCGGGAACTTGACGTACTCGGCCGTCAGGCCCTCCTTCTCCATGAACTTGCCGGCCTCCAGCACGGCGCCGAAGCCGAGGCTGATGCCGGAACTCCAGTAGCCGATGCGTACCGTCTCGGCGCGCGCGAGGCCGGGCAGGCCGATCGCGCAGAGCGCGGCGGCGGCGAGGGCGCGGATCCGTTTCAAGGCGTTCTCCAGGAGCTGCGATGGGAGGACGTGCGGCGGGCGTGTCCCAGGCTGGCGCCGGCCGTCACGGCTGCGTCGCCTTCTTCCAGGCGAACAGGCGCTGCTCGGCCGGCTTCAGGACGAGCGTCTCGAGGCCGATCATCAGGGCGACGAGGGTGAGGGTCCAGGCGAAGACCTGATCGGTCTGGACGAGGTCGGCCGCCTGCCGCAGGCGGTAGCCGATGCCGCTGCTCGCCCCGAGCGATTCCGCCACGAGGACGACCCGGGCCCCGAAGCCGATGGCGAGGCGCGCGCCCGCGAAGAAGGCGGGCAGGATCGTCGGCAGGTAGATCTTGGTCAGCACCTTGCGGCGCGGCATCCGGAAGGTGCGGGCGAGCTCGAGATGCTCGGCGCTGACCGTGCGCGTGCCCTGCCAGACGTTGGTCAGGATCAGCGGCATCGCGGTCATGAACACCACGAAGATCGTGGTCCAGTTCGAGAGGCCGAACCAGATCAGCGCGAAGATCGCCCAGATCGCGGAGGAGACGGTGTTGGTCACCGTCAGCACCGGCTCGAAGAAACGCCCGAGGCGCGGGCTCGCGCCGAGCAGCAGGCCGAGCGGCAGCCCCACGAGGGCCGCGAAGGCGAGGCCGGCGCCGATCCGGCCCAGGGTGATGCCGAGATCGGCGGCGAAGCTCGGCGTGGCGACGAGGCCGAGCCACGTGTGCCAGACCCGCGCGGGGCTCGGCAGGACGAAGCTCGGCGCGTGCAGCGATCCGAGCTGCCACGCCGCCAGCGCCAGGGCGAGGAGGGCGAGCCGCTGCAGCAGCACGCCCGCCCGGCGCCCGGCCCGGGACAACCGCGTCCGCCGGATCAGGCGCGGCGGGGTTTTCACGAGCATCGCGCGCTCGCGGCGGAGAGGCTGATGCGCAGGCGCCGGACTTCCTCGGCGACCTCCGGCGAGAGGGGGTCGCGGGGATACGGCAGATTGATCGACCGGACCGCGCCGATCCGGCCCGGCCGCGGGTGCAGGACGACCACTTGGCTCGCCAGCACCACCGCCTCCTCGACGTCGTGCGTGACGAAGACCAGGGTCATCGCCCGCAGCTCGGCGATGCGCAGCAGTTCCGCGTGCATCTGCGCGCGGATCTCGGGATCGAGCTTCGAGAACGGCTCGTCGAGGAGCAGGATCCTGGGCTCGGTGACGAGGCTGCGCGCGAGCGCCACCCGGCTGCGCATGCCCCCGGACAATTCGTGCGGGTAGGCGTCGCGGAAGGCCTCCAGCCCGACGAGCCGCAGGGTCTCGTCGACTCGCCGGACCCGCTCCGCCCGGCCCATGCGCCCGGCCTCGAGCCCGAAGGCGACGTTTTGGGCGGCCGTGCGCCAGGGGAGAAGCCGGTCCTCCTGGAACATGTAGGTCATGGCCCGCCAGTCGCGGAAGGCGTGCGACGGGATGCCGTTCAGGAGGACGGCGCCCCGGTCGGGCTCGACCAGCCCGGCGATCATGTTCAGGAGGGTGCTCTTGCCGCAGCCCGACGCACCCAGGATCGCGACGATCGCGTGCTGCGGGATCGCGATGTCGACGGCGTCGAGGACGTGGAGCGGCCCGCCCTCGCGCCGGTCGAACCACTTGCTGACATGGTCGAGCTCGACGGCGTTCACGGCTCGCCCCCGTCGGCCCGGGATGGCCGCGCCGGCGCCACCACCGCGGTGTCGCGCAGGCTCGCGATGACCTTCTCCAGGGTCATGTCGCGGAACGTCTCGACGTGGCGGCGGGCCACCAGGGCGGCACTGTCGGCATCCCCCGCCGCGAGATGCTCGATCATCGCGGTGTGGTCGTTCTCGATGTTCGGTCGCACCCCCTGCACGCCGAAGCCGAGGGCGACGAGGCGGGTCATCTCGTCGAGGAGGCCCGACAGCGTCCGGTACAGGCGCCCGTTCCCCGACGCGGCGGCGATCGCGAGGTGGAAGCCCCGGTTGGCCTCCAGGAAGAAGTCGATCTGGTTGCCCATCTCCACCGTGATCTTGCGGCGGCAGGCCTGCTCCAGGCGCTCCAGATGCGCCCGGTTCACGCGGCCGGCGGCGCCCCTTGCCGCGAGGGGCTCGAGCTCCATCCGCAGCGCGAAGACCTCGTCGACGTCCTTCACGGTCACCGGGCTGACCCGGTAGCCGTGCCGCGGCATCGAGCTGACGAAGCCTTCCTGTGCCAGGCGCTGCAGCGCGATCCGGCAGCTCGCCTTGCCGATCTCGAACCGCTCCATCACCTCGGCCTCGGTGAAGCGCGTACCGGGCAGGAGGCGGCAGGCGACGATCTCGCGCCGCATCAGGTCGTAGGCTTGGTTCCCCTTGCGCGTGGCGTCGGGGACGGCGAGCACCGTCGCGGTCGGGCGATCGAGCCGGGACCTGTCATCGCGTGTCGTCATCGCACCTCGCTGTCTGGGCATTGAGGCTCCCACAGCATGCTGTGAGCTGCTCACCGGACGCAGAACATGTGCCAACCCCGCGCTGAACCCGTTCGCGCGGCGCGCATCGGCGCGCGGAACGGTGCCCGGAGCCGGCATTCGGCACACGCTGGGAAGCTCAGACGCGCCGCGTGATCAGATCAGCGTGCGCTGTGGGCATCCCATGCCGTATTTATGCGCAACGCCCCCGCGTTCTGTAAATGAAATACGCGTCCAATTTTCCCGAAGAGGTTGGAATAATGGGCTTTTCAACGCGGTCGGGTGCAGAACAATCTGTGTTTTCTTTGAGCAGACGGTGCGTGCTCGAGGCCGCGCCGGCGCGCCTCACAGGATGTCGGGCTGATCTCTCCGGTGCTCGTGCCCCGCGATGACGCGGCGCAGGAGCCGGGTCAGGGTGTCCTGCTCCGCCGGCGTGAGGGCGTCGACGGTCAGCGCGTGAGCGGCCCGCGCCGCCGGCTCCATCGCGCCGTGGAGCGCGGCGCCCGCCTCCGTCAAACGGCAGACCTGCGCGCGGCGGTCGAGCGGCGACGTCGTGCGGCTCACGAGGCCGCGGGCCGCGAGGCGCTTCAGGGCGCCGGTCGTCGTCGTGCGGTCGAGGGCGACCGCGCTCGCGAGCGTCGTCTGATCGGCCTCCTCCAGGTCCCGCAGCAGCGAGAGCAGGCTGTACTGGAGCGGGGTGACGCGGAACGCGGCACAGCGTTCGGCGAAGAGGCTGACGTGGATCTGGTGCATGCGGCGAGCGAGGAAGCCCGGGCGCTCGGCCAGGGGCCAGTGCCGCGCGTCCGCCGCCCCCGCCGCCGCCGCTTCCGCCTCTGCCGCCCCCGCCGCGGAACCGGCAACCGGGACCTCATCCATCGTCCGCCTCCGCAGAACGGTTCCAGCCTTGGCACGCCACGTGCAACGCCGAAATACGAAGCATGCTTCGCTTTTGGCAAGGGCGAGGCCGGCGCGCGCCGGCCGGGACCACGAGGTCGAAATGGACAATCGCCGCTATGATCTGGTTCTGCGGGGCGGGCGGGTCATCTGCCCGGCCTCCGGCATCGACGGCATCCGCGACGTGGCGGTGCAGGACGGGCGCATCGCCGCCGTGGCGGAGACGATCCTGCCCTCGGCCGCCGCCGAGGTGGTCGACGTCGCGGGCAAGCTCGTCCTGCCCGGCATGATCGACACCCACGCGCACGTCTACCAGTACGTCACCGGCCGGTTCGGCCTGAATCCCGACATGGTCGGCGTGCGCTCGGGCGTCACCACGGTGGTGGACCAGGGCGGCCCGTCCTGCATGACCCTGCCGGGCTTCCGCCACTTCATCGCCGAGCGGTCGGAGACGCAGGTGCTCGCCTTCCTGTCGGCCTACCTCGTCGGTGGCCTGGAGGGGCATTTCTACCCGAACCTCTACAGCCCGGACGGCGTCGACATCGACGCCACGGTGAAGTCGGCCACCGAGAACCGCGACCTCGTGCGCGGCATCAAGGGCCATGCCGAGATCGGCGGTTTCGCCCGCTGGGGCATCAAGGTGATGGAGATGGCGGCCGAGATCAGCCGCCGCGCCGACATGCCGCTCTACGTGCATTTCGGCCAGCTCTGGGGCCTGCCGGAATCGGGCGCCAACGGCGAGGATGCCGACACCATCGTCGAGCGGGTGATCCCGCTGCTGCGGCCGGGCGACGTCCTGGCCCATCCCTTCACCCGCCACCCGGGCGGCTTCATCAACGAGCAGGGCGAGGTCCACCACATCATCCGCCGGGCCATGGAGGCCGGGCTGAAGGTCGATGTCGGCCACGGCAGCCACTTCTCCTACCGCGTGGCGCGGGCCTCCCTGCCGGCCGGCGTGATCCCCTACACGCTGGGCGCCGACATGCACGGCTACAACACCGAGATCCCCGAGGTGAAGAAGCCCGCCGGCACACCGGACGAGCACCACGACGACGAGAACCACCCGTTCCTCGGGCAGGCCCGGTTCAGCCTCACCCAGGCGATGAGCTCGATGATGGCGCTCGGCATCCCGCTGGAGGACGTGGTGCCGATGGTGACGTCGCACCCGGCCGAGATGCTGCGCATGAGCGACCGGATCGGCGCTCTCAAGGTCGGCTACGCGGCCGATATCTCGGTGCTGCACGACGACCGCGGCCGCTTCCTGCTGCGCGACAACGAGGACACGCGGGTGATCGCCGACCGCCTGCTGCGCCCGGCCTTCTGCCTCCGCGCGGGCCGGCGCTTCGAGGCCGATTCGCCGATCCTCCCCCAGGCGATCGCGGCCTGAGGTGGCACCGGTGCCCGCCTTCGTCCTCGACGACCCGACACCGCCGGATCCGCGCCGCCACTGGGCCAGCCTGGACTTCGCGGCCCGGGGTGCCTGCTACGACAACAACGCGGGCGTGCCCGACAGCGCCGCCCAGGTCGCGGCCCGCAACGCGGCCTCGGCCGTGTACCGGGCGGCGCATCCGGCGGGGCTCGACATCCCCTATGCCCCAGGCGATCGCACGGCCTTCGACCTCTACCCGGCGACGCGGGCGGACGCGCCCTGCCTCGTCTTCGTCCACGGCGGCTACTGGCAGCGCAACGCCCGGGCCGACTTCGCGTGCTTCGCGGAGGGGATGAACGCGGCCGGCTGGTCGGTGGCGATGCCGGGCTACACCCTGGCGCCCGAAGCGCGCCTCGCCGGCATCGTCGCCGAGATCGGGTCCGCCCTCGACTGGCTCGCCGAACATGGCGCGGCGCGCGGGATCGGCGGACCGATCGTCCTGGCGGGCTGGTCCGCGGGTGCGCAGCTCGCCGCCCTCCACCTCGGGCATCCCGCCGTGACCGCGGTCCTGGCGATCTCCGGCGTCTACGACCTCGCGCCGATCCGCGAGACCTACCTGAACGAGAAGCTCGGGCTGAGCGACGCCGAGATCGAGACCCTGTCGCCCCTGCGGCTGGCGGTCGCGCCGAAGCCCATGACGGTCGCCTACGGCAGCCGGGAGCTGCCCGCCCTCGTCCACGACGCGCGCAACCTCCACGCCCTGCGCAGCGCCGCCCACGCGCCGGGCGCGCTGCTGCCGGTGCCGGGCGCCGACCACTTCTCGATCCTCGACGGGTTCCGCCGACCCGACGGCCTCCTGGTGCGCGCCGCGCAGGATCTTCTCGGAGGGAAGCGATGAGCCGCGAGGGCGTCGGGGCCCCCCTGCCCCGCAAGGAGGACGACCGCCTGATGCGCGGGCGCGGCCAGTACATCGGCGACCTCCGGCTGCCGGGGATGCAGGACGTCGCCTTCGTGCGCAGCCCCCTCGCCCATGCGCGGATCCGCGCCGTCCATGTCCCGGAGGCCTACCGCGACCGGGTCTTCACCGCCGCCGACCTCGACGGGGTGCTGCCGATCCGCGCCGTTTCGGGGTTGCCGGGCTTCAAGGTCTCCGAGCAGCCGGTGCTGGCCACCGGCAAGGTCCGGCAAGTGGGTGAGCTCGTCGCGCTGTGCGTCGCGCCGACCCGCGCGGAGGCCGAGGACATCGCCGCGGCGGTGGTGCTCGACCTGGAGGAATTGCCCGCCGTCCACGACATGCTCGCCGCGCGCGAACCGGGCTCCGCGCTCGTCCACGAGCACTGGGGCGACAACGTCTTCCTGGAGACCCTGGTCGATGTGGGCATCGAGAGTGCCCTCGATGCACCGATCAAGGTCAGCCGCACCATCTCGACGGGTCGCCAGTGCATGGCGCCGATCGAGGGCCGCGGCACCGTGGTGTCCCTCGATCACCGCCTCGACCAGATCGTCGTCCACACCGCGAGCCAGATGCCGCACATCGTGCGCAACGGCCTCTCCGAATGCCTCGGGATCGAGCAGGGCCGCATCCGCATCGTCTCGCCGGATGTCGGCGGCGGGTTCGGCTACAAGGCGATCCTGCTCGCCGAGGACGTGGCGCTGGCGTGGCTCGCCCTCCGCTGCGGCCACCCGGTCCGCTGGCTGGAGGACCGGCGCGAGCACCTGACCGCCAACGCCAATTGCCGCGAGCACCATTACCGCATCACCGCCTACGCGGAGCGGGACGGAAGGCTGCGCGGCATCGACTGCGAGGCGACCGTCGATTCCGGCGCCTATTCGGCCTACCCGTTCTCGGCCTGCCTGGAGGCCGCGCAGGTCGCCAGCATCCTGCCGGGTCCCTACGATTTCCCGGCCTATCGCTGCCGGACATGGTCGGTGGCCACCAACAAGTGCCCGATCCTGCCCTACCGGGGCGTCGCGCGCACCGGCGTCTGCTTCGCCCTGGAACTGGTGCTCGACGCCGTCGCCCGCGCGGCCGGGATCGCGCCCGAGATTGTGCGCGAGAAGAACCTCGTGCGGCCCGAGCAGATGCCGTTCGAGAACATCACCAAGAAGCATTTCGACAGCGGCGACTACCCGGAGGCGCTGGCCCGGGCGCTGAAGGCCGTCGACGTGGAGGCGGTCCGCGCCCGCCAGCGTCAGGGCGAGCCGGACGGGCGCCGGATCGGCCTCGGCCTCGCGATCTACTGCGAGCAGGCCGCCCACGGCACCTCGGTCTATTCCGGCTGGGGCATCCCGATGGTGCCCGGCCACGAACAGGCCAGCGCCCGCCTGACCCCGGATGGCGGCCTGGAGCTGCGGATCGGCGCCCATTCCCACGGCCAGGGCCTGGAGACGACGCTGGCTCAGGTCGCCCACGAGATCCTGGGCGTCCCGGTGGCGCGCACCCGCCTCGTCCACGGCGACACCGCCATGACCCCCTACTCGACCGGGTCCTGGGGCTCCCGCGTCATGGTGATGGCCGGCGGCGCGGTGGCGGCGGCCTGCGAGGAGTTGCGCGACCGCGCCGTGCGGATCGGCGCCCACCTGCTCCAGGCGCGGCCCGACGAGTGCCGATTCGAGGGCGGCCACGTCGTCGGCCCCACCGGCGACGTGCCGCTGGAGGCCATCGCCCGCACTTGGTACCGGCGCCCGCAGGATCTCGCGCCCGACACCGATCCGGGCGGGCTCGAAGTCACCGCCGGCTACAAGCCGGTGCGCGATTCCGGCACCTTCTCGTACGCGGCGCACGCGGCCGTGGTGGCGGTCGATCCCGATCTCGGGGCGGTGGAGATCCTCGACTACGTCATCGTCGAGGATGGCGGCACGCTGGTGAATCCCCTCGTGGTCGACGGCCAGATCTACGGCGGCCTCGCGCAGGGGATCGGCACGGCCCTGTTCGAGGAGATGCGCTTCGACGGCCGCGGCCAGCCTCTGGCCTCGACCTTCGCCGACTATCTCCTGCCCAGCGCCGCCGACGTGCCGATGGCGCGCATCGACCACATGGAGACGCCCTCGCCCTACACGCGCTTCGGCCAGAAGGGCATCGGCGAGGGCGGCGCCATCGCGCCCCCGGCGGCGCTCGCCAACGCGGTCAACGACGCGCTGGCGCCGCTCGGCGTCGAGCTGCTGCACGCGCCCGTCACCCCCCGGCGGATCGTGGAGGCGGTACTCGCTGCCGGGACCCCCGCCGTGACCGCGCGGGAGGCCGCATGAAGCCCGCCGCCTTCGCCTGGGAGCGCCCCGACAGCCTGCCCGCGCTGCTGGCGCGCCTCGCCGAGGCCCCCGCCGGCGTGAAGCTGATCGCGGGGGGCCAGTCCCTCGGGCCGATGCTGAACCTGCGCCTCGTCGAGCCCGCCCTGATCCTCGACATCACCGGCGTGCCCGAGCTCCGGACCGCGCGGGTCGAGGGCGACACCCTCGTCCTCGGGGCCTGCGTGACCCATGCCGACATCGAGGACGGGCGCGTCCCGGACCTCACCGGCGGCGCGCTGCGGCGGGTCGCCGCCGCGATCGCCTACCGGCCGGTCCGCAACCGCGGCACGATCGGCGGCAGCCTCGTCCACGCCGACCCGGCCGCCGACTGGGTGAGCGCCCTGACCGCCCTCGGCGCCGAGGTCGAGATCGCGGGGCGCAACGGCCGCCGCACTCTGCCGGTCGAGCGCTTCGTGACCGGCGCCCTCGCGGTCGCCCTCGGCGCGGACGAGATCCTGGTCGCGGTGCGCGTGCCGGCGCTGCCGGCAGGCGCGGCCTGGGGCTACGTCAAGCACTGCGCGAAGATCGGCGAGTTCGCCCACGCCATCGGGGCGGTGCGGCTCGAACCCGGCGCGGGCCGGGGCCGGGCCGTGATCGGCGCGGTCGAGGGGCCGCCCGTGCTCCTGGCCGATGCCCGACCTCTCTTCGGCGGCCGTATCGGCCCCGACTTCGCCGCGCGCTTCGACCCCCGGGCCGCCGACCAGGCCTTGCGGGACGCCGGGATGGCCGACGCGGTCGAGCGGCACATCCACGTCACCGTCCTGGGCCGCGCGGTGGCCGCGGCGGCCGAGCCCGATCCCCGATCCAACACCCTTCCGGAGGCCGCATGAGCGCCGCGCTGGCCGAACCCGGGCCGTCCCGCATGGCCGTCGCGCTGACGGTCAACGGCCGCGCCGTGCGCGTCGCGGCCGAGCCGCGCAGCCATCTCGGCGACGTGCTGCGCGACGGGCTCGACCTGACCGGCACGCATCTGGGCTGCGAGCACGGCGTCTGCGGCGCCTGCACGATCCTGCTCGACGGCGAGCCGGCCCGCGCCTGCCTGACCTTCGCGGGCGCCTGCGCGGGCGCCGCGATCACCACGATCGAGGGTCTCGATACGGACGCGATCGCGGGCGAGCTGCGGGCCGCCTTCAACCGCGAGCACGCGCTCCAGTGCGGCTACTGCACGCCCGGGATGCTGGTGGCGGCCCGCGATCTGGTCCCCCGGCTGCCCGAGGCCGACGAGCGGCGGATCCGCGCCGGCCTGTCGGGCAATCTCTGCCGCTGCACCGGCTATGCCGGCATCGTCCGGGCCGTGATGGCGGTCATCGCGGCGCGGCGGGCGCGCGGCATCCCCCCGGAGACCGGCGCGGCGCGCGCCCTCGGCCCGGTCGGTGCCCGGGTCGGCGGCGCGACGGTCGCGCCCCTGGATCCGCCGGCGAACCGGATCGCCCCGGCGGCACCCGCGGCGGTTGCGGACCTGTCCGACGCGTTCGTCCCGGCCCACAGCTTCACGCAGGTGCTCGACCTCGCCCACCCGCCGGAGGCCGTCTTCGCGCTGCTGGGCGACATCGCGGCGGTCGCCGCCTGCCTGCCGGGCGCCGTGCTGACGGCGCGACCGACCCCCGATACGGTCGAGGGCGGTCTGCAGGTGCGGATCGGACCGATCGCCGCGACGTTCCGCGGCCGCGCCCGCATCGCGCGGGACGAGGCGGCGCGGAGCGGCTCGGTCCGCGGTGCCGGTAGCGATGCCGGCGGCCGCTCGGCCACCGAGGGCCGGATCCGCTACCGGGTCGAGGTCGGGCCGACGCCCGGCACCGCCCGGGTCGCGCTCGACGTCGGCTACACCCTGACCGGGCCGCTGGCGCAGTTCGGCCGCCCCGGCCTCGTGCGCGACCTCGCCGGCCGCATCGCGGCGGAGTTCTGCCGCAACCTCGATGCCCGGCTCTCGGGCGTCGCGGCGCCGGCGCCCGCCGGCCTCGACCCGCTCCGCCTGATCCTCGGCCTCGCCCGCGCGCGGCTCGCGGCGTGGTTCGGCCGCGCCTGATCCCCTCCCGCCTCAATCCACCGGAGACACGCGAATGCTTGGCAGGTTCACCCTCACCACCGCGATCCTGCTGGCGCTGACGGCGACGGGCGCCCGGGCGGATGCGATCCGCATCGGCGTCAACGAGCCCCTGACCGGGCCGTTCGCGGCGTCCGGCACCTACGTGGTGAACGGCGCCAAGATCGCCGCCGACGAGATCAACGCCAAGGGCGGCGTTCTCGGCAAGAAACTGGAACTCGTGATCGAGGACAACAAGAGCAACCCGACCGAGGCCGCCGCGGTCGCCGAGAAGCTGATCACCAGCGACAAGACTCCGGTGATGATGGGGGCCTGGGGCTCCAGCCTGACGCTCGCGGTCATGCCCAAGCTCGCGGATTACGAGACGCCGATGCTGGTCGAGACCTCCTCGTCCGGCAAGATCACGACCTCCGGCAATCCCTACGTGTTCCGGATCTCGCCGCCCTCGTCGCTCGAGGCCGAGACCTTCGCGCCGATGGTTGCGCGCCTGGGGCTGAAGAAGGTCGACTTCCTGGTCCTCAACAACGATTTCGGCCGCGGTGCCGCGACCGACTTCGGCAAGATGCTCAAGGACAAGGGCGTCGCGGTCGGCCTCGTCGAGACCATGGACCAGGGCGCGCAGGACATGAGCGCCCAGCTCGCCAAGCTGAAGGCGTCGGATTCCGACACGATCATGATCACGAGCTCCGTCGATCAGCTCGTGCTGCTGTTCAAGCAGATGGCGGCGCTCGGCCTGAAGAAGCGGGTGATCACCACCGGCGGCTCCCAGAACCCGGACCAGATCATCGCCCAGGCCGGCGCGGCGGCCGACGGCACGATGCACCTCACGACCTTCCTGCCCTGGTCGCCCGACAAGACGCCGGACCCGAAGGCCACAGAGGCCTTCATCGGCGCCTGGAAGAAGCGCGGCTTCGACTTCGCGGGCGTCACCGAGAGCTTCCGCGGCTACGACGGCATCCGCGCGATCGCCCACGCCATCGAGAAGGCGGGCTCGGCCGATCCGGCCGCGATCACCAAGGCCTTCTGGTCGGTCGACTTCGTCGGGCTCAACGGCCCGATCCGCTTCGCCAAGGCCGGCCCCGCCGGGAAGGAGAGCGGCCAGAGCAAGCCCGACGTCTACCTCATCGAGATCAAGGACGGGAAAGTGATCGTGCCAGCGCTGTGAGCGCCCGCGGACCGGCGCTCTGACGCCGGTCCCTTCACGCGCCCGCCGGCCTCCGGGCCGGGGCGCATCCTCGGAGGCAGCCCGTGAACGAACTGATCCAGCACCTCGTCAACGCGCTCATCCTCGGCGGCACCTACGCGCTGCTGGGGATCGGCCTGACGCTGATCTTCGGGATCATGAACGTGGTGAACTTCACCCACGGCGCGCTCTACACGGTCGGCGCCTACGTCATGTATCTCGCGGTCGCCGCCCTGGGGCTGAACTTCTTCCTGGCGCTGCCGGTGGCGATCCTCGGCGGCCTGCTGCTCGGGGCCGCGATCGAGCTGCTGCTGCTGCGCCCGTTCCGGGGCTCGGACATCGACACCACCATGCTGGTGATGATCGGGGCCGGCATCGTCCTGCAATCCGGCACGCTCTGGACCTTCGGCGGCGTCGCCAAGGCGATCCCGTCGCCCTTCCCCGAGGCGCCGCTCCAGGTCGGCCCGGTCTCGGTGTCGTGGCTGCGGCTGTTCGTGCTCGGCGCGGCGCTGACCCTGATCGCCCTGACCTACGCGCTGATCAACCGGACCAAGCTCGGTCTCGCCATGCGCGCGGCCTTCCAGGATTCCGACACGGCGGCGCTGATGGGCGTCGACGTCCGCCGGATCTACACCGCGACCTTCGCCCTCGGCTCGTCGCTGGCGGCGGCGGCGGGCGCGCTCCTCGGTCCCGTCTACGTGGTGTTCCCGCAGATGGGCGGCCTCGCCGAGCTCAAGGCCTTCGCCATCGTCATCCTGGGCGGGCTCGGCAACGTCACCGGCGCGGCGATCGGCGGCTTCATCCTGGCGCTCGCCGAGGAGCTGGGCGCCGGGTACGTCTCCTCCGGCTACCGGGACGCGATGGGGTTCCTGATCATCATCGCGGTCCTGCTCTACAGGCCCACCGGGCTGTTCGCGAAGGCGGAGCGCATCGGATGAACCGGCTCCTCCCCCTCGCCCTGCTCGCCGGCCTCGTGGCCCTGCCCCTGGGGCTCGGCGCCAGCCCCTACCTCCTCAACGCGCTGGTCGTGACCGGCATCCTGACGATCGGCGCCATGAGCCTGAACCTGCTCCTGGGCTTCACCGGGCAGCTCAGCCTCGGCCACATCGCGTTCTTCGGGATCGGCGCCTATGTCAGCGCGCTGACCAGCCTCGGCTTCGACGTGGATCTGGGCTTCGGGATCCGCGTGGTCCACGAGCCCTGGCCGGCGGTCGTCGGCCTCCTGCTGGCGACGGCGGCGGCGGGCGCTTGCGGCTACCTGATCGGGCGGCTCTCCTTCCGGGTGCGGGGCGCCTACTTCGTGATCGTGACGATCTCGTTCGCCGAGGTCGTGCGACTCGTGGCGCTCAACTGGGTGGAGCTGACCCAGGGGCCGCTGGCGCTGACCAACATCCCGGCCATCACCCTCGGCCTGCCGGGCCTCGGGATGTGGACCCTCAAGACCAAGCTCCAGAACTACTACCTCGTTCTGGCCGTGGGGACGCTCTGCTACGCCGTGATCGCCCGCCTGGTCGGCGGGCGCTTCGGCCGGGCGATGCGGGGCCTCAAGGAGAACGAGCCGCTGGCGCTGTCGGTCGGCATCAACGCCACCCGCACGCTGACGGTGGCGGCCGTCATCTCGGCCGCGATGGCCGGCGCGGCGGGCAGCCTCTACGCCCATTACCTGCGGATCATCGATCCCGACGTGTTCCTGTTCGCCACCACGGTCAGCATGGTCATCATGGTGGTGGCGGGCGGCAAGGGTACCCTGATGGGCCCGGTCGTCGGCGGCCTGATCTTCGGCCTGCTGCCGGTGGCGCTCCGCCCGGTCATGGCGCCGGAGGCGCAGTGGATCGTCTACGGCCTCGTGCTGATCGTGATCCTGTTCGTGATGCCGCGGGGCATCGTCCCGGGCCTGGCGGCGCTGCTCGGCCGCCGGCCGGCCCCGGCCGCCCCCGTCCTCGAGGCCAATCCGGCGGTGCAGCGATGAGCGCGATCCTCTCCGTCGAGCATGTCGGCGTCCGCTTCGGCGGCCTCGTCGCCATCGCGGACCTGCATTTCGACGTCCGGGCCGGCGAGATCGTCAGCCTGATCGGCCCGAACGGGGCCGGCAAGACGACGGCCTTCAACGTGATGACCGGCTTCCTCAAGCCCAGCCAGGGCGATGTCCGCTTCCGCGGCACGTCCCTGAAGGGCCTGCCGCCGCACGCGATCACGCGGCTCGGCCTCGCCCGCACCTTCCAGCGCACCAGCGTCTTCCCGGACGACACGGTGTTCGAGAACGTGATGATCGGCCTGCACCAGATGGGCGCCGCGGCGGGCCGCGCGCCGGTGCTCGACGCGCTCCTCGGCCGCGCGGGGGCCGGCGAGCGGCAGCTGCGCGCCCGCGCCGCGGCGCTCCTCGACTGGGTCGGGCTCGCCGGCCGGGCGCAGGAGAAGGCCGGCGCCCTGGCCTACGGGGAGCAGCGCCTCGTCGGCGTGGCGCTGGCGCTCGCCACTGAGCCCGCCATGCTGCTCCTCGACGAGCCGGTCTCGGGGATGAACGCCTCCGAGACGCGGGTCTTCGTGCGGCTGATCCGGCAGATCCGGGAGCGCGGCGTCACCATCCTGCTCGTCGAGCACGACATGCCGATGGTGATGGAGGTCTCCGACCGCATCGTCGTCCTCAATTACGGCCGCCTGATCGCCGAGGGGCCGCCGGACCGGATCCGCAGCGACCCGGCGGTGATCGAGGCCTATCTCGGCCAGGGCAGCGCCGCCCGGCAGGCCGCCGCCGCTGCCGCGCAGGAGGCGGTCCATGCTTGAGATCCGCGACCTCGTCTGCGGCTACGGGCACGTCACGGCGCTGAAGGGACTCACGATCGACGTGCGCGAGGGCCAGCTCGTCGCCCTCGTCGGCGCGAACGGGGCCGGCAAGTCCACGACGCTGCGGGCGATCTCCGGCCTCGTCCCGCCGCGATCCGGCGCGATCCGGTTCGCCGGCCGGGACATCGCCGGGGCGGAGCCCCGCCGGATCCTGGCCGCGGGCATCGCCCATTGTCCGGAGGGGCGGCGCGTCTTCCCGCAGATGACGGTCGCCGAGAACCTCGCCATGGGCGCCTATCTGCGCCGCGACCGGGCGGCGGTCGCGGCGGACCTGACGCGCATCTACGGGGAGTTCCCGCGCCTCGCGGAACGCCGCGACCAGGCGGCCGGCACGCTCTCGGGCGGCGAGCAGCAGATGCTGGCGATCGGCCGCGCGCTGATGGGGCGCCCGAAGCTCGTACTGTTCGACGAGCCGTCCCTGGGCCTCGCGCCGAACATCGTCGAGCGGATGTTCGCGGTGATCGGGGCGATCCGCGATGCCGGCACGACCGTGCTGCTCGTCGAGCAGAACGCCTTCGCGGCCCTCGAACTCTGCGACTACGCCTACCTGCTCGAGACCGGCCGCATCGTCCTCGAGGGGCGCGGGCAGGACCTCATCGCCGATCCCCACGTCCGGGACGCCTATCTCGGTGGCTGAGGCGGTACCGCCGGGGTGGATCCGCCTCGGCCCGACCGACCTTCTCGGCGATCGGGACCTGCTCCCCGTCACCGCGGGCGGACGCCAGCTGCTCCTCGTGCGGGCCGGCGCGCGGATCGTGGCCGCCGAGCGCGCCTGCCCGCACGAGGGGGCCGACCTGGCCCTCGGCCGCTGCGTAGCGGGCCGGCTGCTCTGCCCCCGCCACCAGGCCTCGTTCGACCTCCGGGACGGCGCCGTCTCGCCGGGCTGGTCCTTCCGTGCCCTGCGCCTGTTCGCGATCGAGGCGGCCCCGGACGGGCTCTGGCTCAGGACCGGATCGGACCTTCTCGCGCCCAACACGGCGCGGTCGGGCTGCACCCGCCGGGCGGGCACGGGAGAGCGGTCGGAAGCGGGACCGGACGGTAGAGCGACCGCGAGCGGCCGACAGATCGGGATCTAGGGCCGCGCGGTCGGGATCGCGGCGCTCACCGCGCGTCTCGCGCGGACGATCGTGCTGCACCCGCTCCTGCTCGGGCGGGGGCGCATCGCGAGGACGGTCGCGGGGGCGCCCTCCCGCTGGGGACGCGGGCCGATCGCCCGTCCGAAGGTGTCGGCCCAGGCCAGCCTCGTCACGTTGTCCAGGCTCGGAGTCGTCGGGGCTTCCTGGCGGGCCGCTCGGCGGCGCTTGCGGGCCGCGGCGCCGATCCACCGCTTGATCAGGGTACCCCTCGCGGCGAATGTCGGATCCGACGCGGTCCAGCCGACGCTTCGTCTATGACGGCGATGAGCCATGGAATCCCCTCAAACCGACTTCGGAGGGCCGCTCGCGCGCGGTCCGTCGGACAGCATCGCACCGCCGCGTGGGTCGCACAGGATCGCGGGCGCGCGCCCAGCATCCGATCCCGTCCGCGTGGCCTTCTGCTGCATCCCCGGGCGCGTGCGATTGAATGTCCCGAACATCAGCTTAGCCGATCGGGATAGCTTCGTGGACCAGTCCACATGGACTGGTCTATGACCCGTGACGGCGCCTGCGCGGTTGCTCTAAACAGGATCCGGCATGGCGCAGGAAGCAATCCTCATCATCGATGACCACGCGCTGTTCCGATCCGGCATCGTCTCGATGCTGTCGACGGCGTTCGACGAGATTCCGGTTCTCGACAGTGCATCGCTGCACGAGGCGCTCGCCATCGTCGCCGTCGTCCCGACGATCGTCCTCCTCGACATCCAGTTGCCGGGCATCAGCGGCCTCGAGGGGATGGGCCTGCTCCAGCAACGCTGGCCGGCCGCCCGGATCGTCGTGGTGTCCGGCCTGGATCTGCCCGACACCGTCAGCACGGCCCTGGCGCATGGCGCCTGCGCGTTCCTGTCCAAGGCCGACCGTCCCGACCGGATGATGACGGTCCTGCGCGAGATGCTCGCGCGGTCGTCCGCGGCCCCGCGCGCGGGCGCCGCCCTCTGCCCGACGCTCACGCCGCGCCAGGCCGAGGTGCTGACCCTGGTCGGGCGCGGCTTGTCCAACAAGATGATCGGACGCAGTCTCGGCCTGTCGGAACACACGATCCGGGGCCACGTGCAGGGGCTGCTGTCGGTGCTGGGGGTGACGCGGCGCGCGGAGGCGGTCTTCAAGGCTCAGCAACTCGGCCTGATCCGATGAGCCCGTCGCAGGAGGACCGGATCGCGGCCGAGCAGCTGCGCCTCGTTCTCGACGGCGTCACGCAGTCGGTCGCCGTCGGTTTCCTCGTCTCGACGCTCATGCTCGCCGTGCTGTGGGAGCTGGTGCCCCACGCCGTCCTGCTCGGCTGGTACGGCGCGTTCCTCGTCGAGCGGTTCGGGGCGGCCGCCTACGCGCGCCGCGTGCGCGAGGCGGTCGGCGAGCCCGATTGCGCCCGCCGGGTGGAGCGCGTCATCTTCGCGAGCAAGATCGTCGAGGGCGCGATCCTCGGATCCCTGATCTGGATCGCGCTCCCGCTGCAGATCCCGGCGGTGAGCATCCTGACCATGTCGCTGCTGGGCGCGACCTGCAGCAACGGCGTCTCGCTCCTGGCGCCGCGGCGGCACCTCTATCTCGCCCTCGTCGTCCCCGTCGCCGTCCTGGCCGCCGGAACCCTCTGGTCGCTCGGCGGCGCGCCCTACAGGGCCCTGGCGGTCTGCTCGATCCTCTTCGTGGTCGGGCAGTACGGTCAGGTCGTGCTCGCCAGCCGCCGCGTGCGGGAATCCATCGAGCTCCGCTTCGAGAACGCGGCCCTCGTCGAGCAGCTGCGCGCGGAGAGCGCCGCGGCGCACCGGGCCCGCCGCGACGCCGAGCACGCCAACACCGCCAAGTCGCAATTCCTGGCGGCGGCCAGCCACGATCTGCGCCAGCCGGTCCACGCCCAGGGCCTGTTCCTCCAGGCGCTGAGCCAGACGGATCTCGCCGCGCCGCAGCGGCGGATCCTCCAGAACGCCCAGACCGCGAACGTCGCGTCGACGGACATGCTCAACACGCTGCTGGACTTCTCGCGCCTGGAAGCCGGGGTCATCACGCCGCGGCGCCGCGCCTTCGAACTCCAGCCGCTCCTCGACAAGATCGAGAACGATCTGGCGCATCTGGCCGACGCCAAGCGCCTGATCTATCGAACCCCCCAGACCGATCTGGCGATCGTCTCGGACGCGGCCCTGCTGGAGCTGGTCCTGCGCAATCTCGTCCTCAACGCCATCCGGTACACCGAGCGCGGCGGCGTCCTCATCGGCTGCCGCCGCCGGGGCGCGGGCGTGTCGATCGAAGTCTACGACACCGGGATCGGCATCCCCGTCGACCAGCGCGAGGACATCTTCCGGGAGTTCTACCAGCTCGGCAATCCCGAGCGCGATCGGCACAAGGGCCTGGGGCTCGGGCTCGCGATCGCGCGCGGGATCGCCGCCTCGCTCGATCATCCGCTCTCCCTCTCGTCGGAGGTCGGGAGCGGCAGCGTCTTCCGCATCCTCGTGCCCAGGAGTCTCGACGCCGTGCTCGACAGCGTGCTCGACACCGTGCACGGCGCCGACCTCGACGCCGCGGGCGAGGCGGACATCTCGGAGAGCGGCGGACTGGCCGGCGCCCGCATCCTGATCGTCGACGACGACGCCATCGTCCGCGACGCGATGGTGGCTCTCCTCTCGGGCTGGGGGTGCCTGTGCTGGGCCTTCGAGGACCCGACCGAAGTCACCCGACTGCCCTGGCAGGGGCCGCCGCCGGATGCGCTGATCTGCGACTATCGCCTGAGACGGGACCAGACCGGCGCGGACGCCATCGCGACGCTGCGGCAGCATTGGGGGCGGCCGGTCCCGGCGATCCTCATCACCGGCGACACCGCGCCCGTCCGCATGCGGGAGGCCTCGGAGAGCGGGATCCCGCTGATCCACAAGCCGGTCCGACCGGACCTTCTCCAGACCGCGCTCGCCGCGCTGATCCCGCCGGGCCGGCCGCCCGTCGGGCCCGTGAGCGCGGAGGCTCGGCGCGGACCGGAGAACACGGGTCTCGTCCGCGCGGCGGGATAGTCGGCGCCTCCCAAGCTCCGCGGGCCTCCGAACGCCCGCCGCGCCATCGTCGCGGCCCACCCGGCGCGGCCGGCGGCGGGTTGGGCCGGATCGGCGTGCACGGGATCGGTGACGCGACGGCGCTGCGCGGCCGCGTCGCCGAACGCAGAGCGTCAGCGGGACGGCTCGGCGGCCGCGTCGGTCCAGCTCGGAAGCGGGAAGGTCCGATCGTAGGCCAGATTGAACACGAAGGCGTAGGCCACGTAGAAGGCCGCGATCGCGAGATCCATGAAGAAGGCCTCAACCAGGCCGATGCCGAGGTACCACGCGATCGGCGGCAGCAGGATCATGAGCAGACCCGCCTCGAACAGCACGGCGTGGAAGACTCGCAGGACGAGGCTCTTGCGCGTGTGCCCGGCGAGCCGCTGCATCGCCCGGTCGAAGCCGAGATTGTAGACGTAGTTCCAGCTCGTCGCGACGAGGGCGCTGCCGACGCCGATCACGCCCATGTCGGCGGCGTGCAGGCCGAAGGCCGCGGTCCCGAGCGGGACGATGAGCAGGAGGCCGATCACCTCGAACAGGATGGCGTGGCGGATACGGTCGCGGGTGCTGCGCATGGTCTCGCTCTGCGGAGGCGGTTTGGTCGGCCGCTCTCTATCTGCGATAACGCCATCCTCAAGTTAGGACGTATCTGAGAATCCGATAGATGGCGGTGTCGCTGGACCAGCTCCAGGCTTTCGTGGCCGCGGCGGAGGCCGGCTCCTTCTCGGGCGCGGCGCGGGCGCTGCGGAAGGCCCAGTCGGCCGTCAGCGCGCAGGTGGCCAACCTCGAGACGGATCTGGGGTTGGCGCTGTTCAGCCGCGCGGGCCGGAACCCGGTGCTGACCCCCGCGGGGGAGCGGCTGCTGCTGGAGGCGCGCGTGGTCCTCGACCGGCGGGAGCACCTGATCGGCGTCGCGAGCAGCCTGGAGCAGAGCGTCGAGAACCGGCTGGTGGTCGCCATCGACGAGCTCTACCCGGAGCACGCCCTCGGCGCCCTCTTCGCCAGCTTCGCCCAGCGCTTCCCCTTCGTGGAACTCGAACTGCTCTTCCCGCTCATGGAGGATGTCAGCCGCATGGTTCAGTCGGGGGCCGCCGACCTGGGTGTGATGTGGCGCCAGGAGGAGCTCCCCACGGAACTCGGGTTCCAGACCATCGGCTGGGTGCCGCTCAAGCTCGTCTGCGGCCGCGATCACCCGCTCGCGAAGGCGCGGGTGGAGTGGGAGGAGCTGAAGCGCCACCGCCAGATCCTCGTGGCCGCCCGCGGCGACGGGGCGGAGAAGCGCCGTCTGCGGGTCGCCGCCGAGGTGTGGTGGGTGGAGAGCCACTGGGTCATTCTGGAGATGGTGAAGCACGGGATCGGCTGGGCCTTCGTCACCGACCACGTCATCGCCGCGTCCCTCACGGCGCCGTACCTCGTGACGCCGGACCTTCAGTTCGACCAGGGCGACTGGCCGATCGCCCTCGAACTGGTCTGGCACAAGCAGCGGCCCTGCGGCCCCGCCGCGACCTGGCTCCGGGAGCGTTTCGCGGCGGAGCGCGTCGGCGGCCTCCCGGTCGAGGGCTGGCCACGCTGAGGAAGGGCCGCCGCGCGGAGCCGCGATCGACGGGCCCGCCGGTGAGCGCGACCCGGCGCGACTCCCGGCGCGGTCGTCCCGACAGGCGGTCTGGACGCGGAAAGACCTCTGTGTTCCTATCCATTCGAATTTCCTATGGTCCGGCCTATGGAGCTCCGGCATCTTCGCTACTTCGCCGCGGTGGCGGAGCATCTCAGCTTCACCGCCGCCGCCCAGAGCCTGGGCGTGTCGCAACCGCCGTTGAGTCAGCAGATCCGCGATCTCGAAGTGGAGATCGGCGTCAACCTGTTCGAGCGCTCGAGCCGGCGCGTCGTCCTGACCGCGGCGGGCGAGGACTTTCTCGGGAACGCGCGGGCGGTTCTCGCGCAGGTCTCCGACGCCGTCGACCGGGCGCGCACGATCGGCACCGGAGCGGCCGGCATCCTCAACATCGGCATGACGAGTTCCGTCCTCGCAGGGCCGGCCGGATGCCTGATCCGGGCCTTCGAGCAGCGCTTCCGGGCGGTGGACGTGCGCATCCACGAGATGGCGCCGACCGACCAGATCGCGGCCCTCAAGGCGAACCGGACGGATCTCAGCTTCCTGCGCAGCCCCCCCGAGGACCCGGATCTCGTCGCCCACATGGCGTGGCCGGAGCGGCTCTGCGTGGCCGTGCCGCGCGAGCACGCCCTCGCCGCCGGTCGGAGCGTCGCGATCGACGTCTTCCGCAGCGAGCCGCTGATCTCGCTCGGCCTCGAGAGCTCGCGCTTCGCCGCGGAAATCTACCATGCCTGCATCCAGAGAGGCTTCACGCCGAGCATCTCGCAGCAGGTCAACGAGGCCTCGTCGCTGATCAACTTGGTCGCGGCCGGCTTCGGTCTCGCCATCATCCCGGAATTCGTCGGTCGTGCGAGACATCCGGACGTCGTCGTCTTGCCGATCAAGCCGTCATTCCTGTCGGCGGACGTCTATGCGCTGCATCATACTCGACGAAATCCGGTCATCGACAATTTCCTCGCGCTGATCCGCGAGGAGGCGCCGGGCTTGATCGCGCGGTTCCAGAAGCGGTGACGCCGTCCGGAGGCCGGATCAGTTGTCCCGCCATCTAAACGTGCAGCCTATCAATCAAGCCGAACAAGATATTGGACCAACGGACGTCGGTGCGTCTATCTCGCGTTGGAACGAGGGATCACGCCATGTTCGACCTCGACCAGGACTATCCCCGCGACATGGTCGGATACGGTCGGCATCGACCGGACCCGGCCTGGCCCGGGGGCAAGCGCGTCGCCGTCCAGTGCGTCATCAACTACGAGGAGGGCGGGGAGAACTGCATCCTCCACGGTGACGCGGCGTCCGAGGCCTTCCTCTCCGAGATCGTCGGGGCCCTGCCCTGGCCGGGGAAGCGCCACGCCAACATGGAGTCGATCTACGAGTACGGTGCCCGCGCCGGCTTCTGGCGCCTCTGGCGGGCGTTCACGCGCCGCAACCTCCCGGTCACGGTCTTCGGCGTCGCCTCGGCGATGCAGCGCAACCCCGAGGCCGTCGCCGCCATGGTCGAGTCCGGCTGGGAGATTGCCAGCCACGGCCTTCGCTGGATCGACTATCGCGACCACAGCCCGGAGGCCGAGCGCGCCGATATCGACGCGGCCGTCGCGCTGCAGACGTCGCTGACGGGCAGCCGGCCCCTCGGCCTCTACCAGGGGCGGACCTCCGCGAACACGCTGGCGATCGGCGCCGCCGAGGGCGGTTTCCTGTACCTCGCCGATTCCTACGCCGACGACCTGCCCTACTGGCTGCGGATCGGGGGGCGTCAGCAGCTCGTCGTTCCCTACACCCTCGACGCCAACGATATGCGGTTCGCGACCGCCCAGGGTTTTAACAACGGCGACCAGTTCTTCGGCTACCTCAAGGACACGTTCGACGTCCTGTACCGCGAGGGCGAGGCGGGCCGGGGCGGCATCATGTCGGTGGGGCTCCACTGCCGCCTGGTCGGGCGTCCGGGGCGGATGGCCGCGCTGGAGCGATTCCTCGACTACGTGGGCGATCACCCGGACGCATGGGTGACCACCCGGCTGGACATCGCCCGCCACTGGATCGCGGCCCACCCGCCGCGCGGCGGCTACCGGCCGACCCGCATGGGCCGCGCCCTGTTCGGCGAGGTCTTCGGCCCGGTCTGCGCCGGCCTGTCCGGCGCGTCGCCCGCGGCCGGCGCGGCGATGGCGGAGCGGGTCCGCGCGGGCGGACTCACCGCGGAGGCGGACGACCCGTCCGTTCTGGCCCGGCTCCTCGCGGAGGCCGCGGGTGTCCCGGCCGACGCGCGCGGCCTCCGGAGCCGACTCGAGGCGCTCACCGGAGGATAGAGCCGACGCCTCGACCGGGTCGTGAATGCCCCAACGCGGTCGTTATCTGTATTCGGTTCGGGTTTACAAGGATCAGGAGACGGAGAGACGCAGGTCTTGCTTGACGGGCCGCAAAGGGCCGTCAGGGTCACGGGAAAAGCCCGGCAACAGGGCTGCGCCAGTCAGGGAGAAACGCCATGTACGCACAGGTCGAGGCCGCCGGCATCAGCACCGCCGTGTCGGATGAACGGGACGCCGTCGTCATCAAGCCGAGCTACGATCCGGATCTCGTGAACAAGGATCTGGCGCCGCTGCGCAAGCAGACCTGGGGCACCTACAACATCTTCGCCTTCTGGATGTCTGACGTTCACAGCGTCGGCGGATACGTGACCGCCGGCTCCCTGTTCTCGCTGGGACTCGTGAGCTGGCAGGTGCTGATCGCCCTGCTGGTCGGCATCGTCATCGTCCAGGTCTTCTGCAACCTCGTCGCCAAACCCAGCCAGCGGACCGGCACGCCCTATCCGGTGATCTGCCGCGCCTCCTTCGGCGTGAAGGGCGCCAACATCCCGGCGATCATCCGCGGGCTGATCGCGGTGGCGTGGTACGGCATCCAGACCTACCTCGCCTCGGCGGCGCTGACCGTGGTGGCGCTGCGCTTCTTCCCCGAACTCGCCGTCTACGCCGACCTCAAGCAGCACGGCTTCGCCGGCCTGTCGAGCCTGGGCTGGGCCGCCTTCATGACCCTCTGGGTCCTGCAGGCTCTGGTCTTCTGGCGCGGCATGGAGGCGATCCGCGTGTTCATCGACTGGGCGGGACCGGCGGTCTACGTGGTGATGATCGCGCTCGCCGCGTACCTCGTCGCCAAGGCCGGGCTCGGCGAGATCGGGCTGACCCTGGGCACCGTGAAGTACACCGGCTGGGACGCCCTACCGGTGATGATCAACGCCGTCGCCCTCGTGGTCTCCTACTTCTCCGGGCCGATGCTGAACTTCGGCGACTTCTCGCGCTACGGCGAGAGCTTCGAGGCGGTGAAGAGGGGTAACTTCTGGGGCCTCCCGGTGAACTTCCTCGGATTCTCGCTCCTGACGGTCGTCACCGCCTCGGCGACGGTGCCGGTCTTCGGTCACCTGATCACCGACCCGGTGGAGACGGTGAGCCGCATCGACAGCACCTTCGCGGTCGTGCTCGGCGCCTTCACCTTCATGACGGCGACCATCGGGATCAACATCGTCGCGAACTTCGTCTCGCCCGCGTTCGACTTCTCGAACGTGTCGCCGCGGCGGATCTCGTGGCGGATGGGCGGGATGATCGCGGCCGTCGGCTCGATCTTCATCACGCCCTGGAACCTCTACAACAATCCCGCCGTGATCCACTACACGCTCGACGTCCTCGGCGCTTTCATCGGCCCGCTGTTCGGGATCCTGATCGCCGATTTCTACGTCGTGAAGAAGGAGAAGGTCGTCCTCGACGACCTCTACACGATGAGCCCCGCCGGGACGTACTGGTACACGGACGGGTACAACCGCGCCGCCGTGGCCGCCCTGATCCCCTCGGCCCTGATCCCCGCGCTCTGCGTGATCCTGCCGGGCCTGGAGAGCGTGGCGAACTTCACGTGGTTCATCGGCTGCGCCCTGGGCTTCGCGATCTACACGGCCCTCATGCGCCGCCGCCCCGCCGGCGCGGTCCGTCCGGCCTGAACCGGACCGATCGGGCCCGGCCCCGGTCCGTATCGGAGACACGAACCCGCCCGGCGGCGCGGACCGACCCGCGCCGCGCGGCCCTGCCCGATCTCACCACCTCAGGCCGGCTTCGTGCCGGCCGTCGCCCGGCCGTCCGGCCGGCTCCCGCCAAGCGAGGGCGCCATGCGGATCCTTCTGCTCAATCCGAACACCAGCACCTCTGTGACCGAGCTCCTGGCCGCGCAGGTCGGGACGATGTCGGGTGCGGCGGCGACCTTCATCCCGGCCACGGCGCGTTTCGGCGCCGCCTACATCGCCAGCCGGGCGGCCCTGGCCATCGCCGGCCACGCGGCCCTCGACGCCTTCGCGGAGCACGGCCAAGGCTGCGACGCGGTCTTCCTCGCCTGCTTCGGCGATCCCGGCCTGCTCGCCCTGCGCGAGGTCTCGCCGGTCCCGGTGGTGGGGATGCTCGAAGCGTCGTGTCGCGAGGCCCAGCGGACCGCCGCGCGCTACGCCATCGTGACCGGCGGGGCCCTGTGGAAGCCGATGCTCCACGAGATCGTCGCCGGCCTCGGCGTCGGTGACGGCCTCGTGGGCATCCGGACGATCGCGCGCACCGGCGGCGAGATCGCGAAGGACCCGGAAGCCGCGCTGTCCGATCTCGCGGCCGCCTGCCGGGCCTGCGCCGCCGAGGATCGCGCCGAGGCGGTGATCCTCGGCGGCGCCGCCCTGGTCGGCCTCGCCGCCCGCGTGCAGCCGCACGTGCTGGTCCCGGTCCTCTGCTCGGTCGCGTCGGGGGTGACGGCGGTCCTGGCCGCCGCGGCCGCGCCCTACCGGCGACCGCCCGTCATCGCCGCCGACACCGTCGGTCTCGGCACCGCCCTCGGGACGCTGCTCGCGCCGCGCCAAGCCGTCGGCCAAGCCGCCGGTTGAGGCAGGGCGGAGGCCGCCGGCGCGAGACTGGCAGCCGTCCTGCATCGCTCGGGATCCTTCGCCGTTCCAGACGGAACAAGCCACGTGGGGACAGCCATGACGATCCAGGCGCAACCCGCGACCGACGGGCCGGTCATCGCCGCAACCGCGCGTCTGGACGACACCTACCGGCGGATCACGTGGCGGCTGCTGCCGTTCCTGATGGTCCTCTGGATCCTGTCCTGGATCGACCGGGTCAATATCGGCTTCGCCAAGCTGCAGATGCTGGCCGAGCTCCGGTTCAGCGAGACCGTCTACGGCATCGGCGCCGGGATCTTCTTCATCGGCTACTTCCTCTGCGAGGTGCCGAGCAACCTGCTGCTGGAGCATATCGGCGCCCGCAAGACGATCGCGCGGATCACGCTGCTGTGGGGGATCTGCTGCGTGGCGATGATGTTCGTGACCACGCCGGCATTCTTCTACATCCTGCGCTTCCTGCTCGGGGTCTTCGAGGCCGGATTCTATCCCGGCGTCATCCTGTACCTGACCTACTGGTATCCCAGCGAGCGCCGGGCCAAGGTGTTCGGGCTGTTCATGTCGGCCTCCGCGCTGGCCGGCGTCATCGGGGGGCCGCTCGCGGGCGCGATCATGTCGGGGATGCACGGCGTCAACGGCTGGTCCGGCTGGCAGTGGGTGTTCCTGCTTGAGGGCATCCCCTCGATCCTGGCCGGCATCGTCACGCTGTTCTACCTGACCGACCGACCCGCCAAGGCCGGCTGGCTGACGCCGGAGCAGAAGGCGCTGGTCGAGGCCGACCTCGCGCGCGACGCCGCGGCCCTGGGCCACCGCGAGCACCGGATCCTCGCCTCGCTGAAGGACGCGCGCGTCTGGCAATGCATCGCGATCTTCTTCTGCATCGTCACGGCGAACTCGGCCCTGACCTTCTTCGGGCCGAGCGTGGTGCGCGATGCCGGCTTCACCGACCCGCTCGCGGTCGGCTGGATCATGTCGGCGGCCTATCTCTGCGGCGGCGCCGGGATGATCCTCAACGGCCGCCACTCGGATCGGACCGGCGAGGCGCGGCTGCATTGCGGGGTCCCGGCCCTCGTCGGGGCGTTGGCCATCGCGCTCACGGGGGTCTTCATCGCGAACGCCCCGATCCTCGCGCTGCTCATGCTCGGGGTGGCGGTCGTCGGCACGATGAGCGCGATCCCGGTCTTCTGGCAGATCCCCGGCCGCTTCCTCGCGGGGTCGGCGGCGGCGGCCGGCATCGCGCTCATCAATTCGGTGGCCAACCTCGCGGGCTTCGGAGCGCCGGCGGTGATGGGTTACCTGCGCGAGCAGACCGGCTCGGTCGCGACCGGACTGTGGCTGGTCGCGGCCGTCGAGGCCGCGGCGCTCGTCCTGATCCTGGCCTTCGTCCCGCCGGCGACGCCGGAGATGGGGCGGCGCGCCCGGGCTCGCGCGGCGCACGAGCCGGCATGAACCGATGCAAGAGAGGGAGGCCGTCTTGAGACACGTACTTGACCGACAGGCTCTGACGCGGCGCGGCCTCGTGGCGACGGGGCTCGGCGCCGCGGCCGCGATCTCCGCGGGTCCGGCGCTGGCCCAGGGCACGCCCGCACCGGCGGCTCCGGCCAGCCCTCCGGCCAACTCTTCCGCCAAGCCCGGCACGCTGAGCGCCGCACCCGTCTCGCAGGCCGGCCTCTCGCCGCGGCTGACCCTGCACGCCATCGACAATTTCCACGGCACGCCCGGTGCCGGCATGGTCTGCGACCTCGCGCTGCACGACGGCGACGGTTACCGGCTGATCAAGACGGTCACCACCGCGCCGAACGGTCGGACCGCCGAGCCGCTCCTGGTCGACGAGGCCTTCAAGCCGGGCCGCTACGAGCTGGTGATGCACGTCGAGGCGTATTTCGCGGGTCTCGGCGTGAAGCTCCCGACCCCGAACTTCCTCGGCCTCGTGCCGATCCGCTTCCGGATCCGCGACGCGAGCCAGCGCTACCACCTGCCGGTGCTGTTCACGCCCTGGGGCTACTCCTACTACCGCGGCAGCTGACCCGTCCGAACCCCGACGCGACAAGGAGACCCGGCATGGCGGGCATCACCACACACGTCCTCGACACCGATCGCGGCCGCCCCGTCGCGGGCGTCCGCATCGACTTCTCGGTCCTGGAGAACGGCCAGTGGCGCCTCGTGAAGAGCGTCGTCACCAACGCCGACGGCCGCACCGACGCGCCGATCCTCCCGGCCGACAAGGCCGAGACCGGCCAGTATCAGCTGGAATTCTTCGTCGACGCGTATTTCCAGACCCGCGCCGGCACGGCGGAGGCCGACATCTTCATCGACAACCCGGTCGTGCGGTTCGCCGTCTTCGACGCCAAGCAGCATTACCACGTGCCGATGCTGTGCGCCCCGTCGAGCTTCACCACCTACCGCGGAAGCTGAGCGGCATGATCGACCTCGACCGCCTCAACGCCCTCGATCGCGACGCCTTCGTCGAGCATCTCGGCGGCGTCTTCGAGCACGCGCCCTGGGTCGCTCGGGCCGCCCACGACGCGGCGCCCTTCGCCAGCCTCGCCGCACTCCACGGGGCGATGATGGCGGCCGTGCGCGCGGCGCCGCCGGAGGTGCGCCTGGCCTTCCTCAACGGCCATCCCGAACTCGCCGGCCCGGAGGCCCGGGCGCGGGCGATGACCGCCGAGTCCGCGCAGGAGCAGGGCAGCGCCGGCCTCGACCGGCTGACGGAGGCGGACGCGGCGGCCTTCGACCGGCTGAACGCCGCCTACCGGCACCGGTTCGGCTTCCCGTTCATCGTCGCCGTGCGCGGCCGCGACCTGCGCGAGATCCGCGTGCTGTTCGAGGAACGCCTCGCGCGCCCGGTCGCGGACGAGGAAGCGACGGCCCTGGAGGAGATCGGCGCGATCACCCGGATGCGGCTCGACCGGCTGGTGCGGCCGGCCTAGGGCGACGCCCCGCGGCGATTTCGGTCTTGGCCGGCCGGTCGGCAGCGTCCATGCTGGGCGCGGTCTTGACCGCAATCCCGGTTCGGGGGCTGCATGAAGCGACTGGACGTGGCCGTCATCGGCGGTTCGATTGCCGGACTGACCGCGGCGTGCCTGCTCGCGCGGAGCGGTCACGCCGTCGCGGTGTTCGAGCGGTCGGCGGGCGCGCTCACGGGCCGCGGCGCGGGGATCGTCACGCATCCGGGCCTCCGGGCGGTGCTGGCGCGCTGCGGTGCGCCGGCCGGCGCGCGCGATCTCGGCGTCACGGTCGAGGGCCGCCGGGTCCTCGACCGCGGCGGGACCGTGATCGCCGAACAGAGCCTGCCGCAGGTGCTCGCGAGCTGGGGGCGGCTCTACGGCCTGCTCCTGGACGCCGTGCCCGCCGACGGCGTCCGCTTCGGCGCGGCGCTCGCCGCGGTCGAACACGACGGCGAGCGCGTCGTCGCGCTGTTCGAGGACGGCCGCCGCATCACGGCGGATCTCCTCGTCGGCGCCGACGGGCAGTTCTCCACCGTGCGGGCCCGGTACCTGAGCGCCGTCGCGCCGCGTTACGCGGGCTACGTGGCGTGGCGCGCGGTCGTCGACGCGGCGGCCCTCTCGCCGGCGACCCGCGAGGCGATCGCCGGCCATTTCGCGTTCTGCCTGCCGCCGGGCGAGCAGATCCTCGGCTATCCCGTCCCCGGGCGCGCGGACGGGACCGCGCGCTCCTTCAACGCGGTCTGGTACAGGCCGACCGAGGAGGCCGCGCTCGCCGCGCTGCTGACCGATGCCGGCGGCGTCCGCCACGCCCTCTCCATCCCGCCGGGTCGGATCAAGGCCGCGGTGCTGGCGGCGATGCGCGCCGACGCCGAGCGGATCCTCGCGCCGCCGTTCGCCGAGGTCATGCTGCGCGCCGATCAGCCGTTCCTGCAGGCGATCCTGGACATCGAGGTGCCGACCATGATCCCGGCGCGCGGTATCGCCCTGATCGGCGACGCCGCCTTCGTGGCCCGGCCCCATGTCGGGATGGGCGTGACCAAGGCCATGGAGGACGCCGGCGCCCTGGCGGAGGCGCTGGACGCGGCCGGCGGCGCCGTGGACGCCGCGCTGACGGCCTTCGACGCGCGCCGGCGGTCCTACGGCGCGGCGGTCGTGGCGCGGGGACGGGATCTCGGCGCGTACCTGCAGGCGCAGCAGCGCGGCGCGGCCGAGCGGGCGGCGGCGGAGCGGTTCCGCAGCCCCGAGGCGGTCATGGCCGGGACGGCGGTCCCGCCGGAGGTCCGCCTCCGTTAAGCCGCGCGGCAGGTCGCCTCGGCGCGCACGGCGGCCGGGAGGGCGAGGGGCGGATTCGCGCTGTCCAGAAACTCGACGGTGGTGAAGATCAGCTCCGTGTCGCCGATATTGGCGAGGTCGTGGGTCATCGACTCGCCCGGCCCGAACGACAGGTGCTGGATGTCGCCCGCGCGGTAATCGACCTCCGCGACCCGCCCGTCGCCGTAGTGCGAGCGGGCGCGCCCTGCCGTCACAGCGGTCCAGAAATAGTCGAGCACGTGCGTGTGGAAGCCGATCCGCGCGCCGGGCGCCAGGACGATGGTCCAGACCCGGCAGCGCGCGTCCTCCGAGAGCAGCCGGGTGCCGACGCAGCCGTTGTCCCGCGCCGCCGCGAAGTCCTGAGCCAAGTCGGGCGGCAGCGCCGCCGAGGCCGGTTCCGTTCCCTTGGTCATGGCGCTCCTCCGGCCCGTGAGGCTAACGCAGTTCCCGCGAAAGTCATCGCCGCGGCGGCACCTCTCGGTGACACGTCTCGGTGACACGTCCGCGGCCGAGGTGGCGCGTCCCGCGATCTGGCCATCCCGGCACGGCCTCTAGATCGCGTCGGCCGGTCGCGCGGCCGTCACCACCCGGCGGTGGGTGGCGAGAAGCCCCGGTAGGGCCGCGTCGAGCATCGCGGCCCGGACCGCGTCGCGGTCCGCCGTGCCGTCGATGCCGTAGACCCGCGAGCGCAAGCCGACATAGACCAGGGCGCCGTGGATGCCGAACAGGAGCTCGAACTCGTCGTCGGCGAGCGGCTGCGCCTGCGGGTCCGGCAGGTTCGATTCCGCGCGCATCCCGGCGAGCAGCGGCGCGAAGATGCGCGCGCGGACCATGCCGAGGTAGCGGCTCGGCAGATCGAACCCCTTGAGGCCCGCCGAGACGAAGATCCGCAGCCACGCGTAGTCGTCGATCCGGCGCTGGTAGTCGATCTCGAAGCGCCGGAAGCGCTCGAGGACGGGGAGCGCGGGGTCGCGCACCGTCGCCTCCCAGGCGGGATCCCAGCGCTTGAGGTAGACCTCCGCGTAGATGCGCTCGATCAGCGCGGCCTTGGTCGGGAAGTAGCGGAACAGCAGCGGCTGCGTGATGCCCAGCCGGCGCGCGAGCTCCCGGGTGTGCCCGTCGAGGCCGACCTCGGCGAAGTAGGCGACCGCCCCCTCGACGATCTGGCGCTCGCGGGCCTCGGGCGCCAGCCGTCGGCCGGTCGGCACGCGACCGTCACTGCCCGCCGGCCTGCTTGACGCCATCTCGGTTTCGCCTTCTATTGAGCGAACGATAAATAGAGGCTTCCAGCCTGTCCCATCGGGGCGGTCATGGGCAAGCCCGTCGGGAGGAGACCAGGGCTTGAAGGCGCCCGACTTCGCCTACGCGCGTCCAGCCTCGCTCGAGGCGGCGCTCGCCCTGCTCGCCGAGCACGGGGACGATGCCGTTCCCCTCGCGGGCGGCCAGAGCCTCGTCACGGCCCTCAACATGCGCCTCTCGGCGCCCGGGCTGCTGGTCGACCTCAACGCGATCCCCGAACTCACCGGCGTCTCGGAGGCCGACGGCGTTGTGCGGATCGGTGCCATGACGCGCCACCGCGACGTCGGGACCGCGGCGATCGTGCGCGATCGCCTGCCGCTGCTCGCCGCCGCCCTGCCGCACATCGCCCATCCGGCGATCCGCAATCGCGGCACGATCGGCGGCTCAGTGGCGCTGGCCGACCCGGCCACCGAGTGGCCCGCCTGCTGCCTCGCCGCCGGCGCCACGATCGTGGTGCGCGGCCCCGCGGCCGAGCGGCGCGTCCCGGCCGACGCGTTCTTCCGCGGCCTCTACACGACGGCCCTGGAGCCCGGCGAGATCGTCACGGCGATCGAGTTTCCCGTGCCGGGAGCCGACGCGGTCTGCGGGTTCGAGGAGTTGTCGCGCCGCCACGGCGACTACGCCCTCGTCGGCCTCGCGGCGACCGGGCGCCGGGCCGCGGGCGGCCTGTCGGACCTGCGCCTCGCCTTCTTCGGCGTGGCCGATCGGCCGGTCCTGGCGCGGACCGCCGCGGCGGCCCTGGAGGCCGGCGACCTCGCGGGTGCCCAGGCGGCGCTCGCCGGTGAGCTCGACCCGCCGGACGACCCGACGACCAAGGCCGCGACGCGGCTTCACCTCGCCCGCGTGATCCTCGGCCGCGTTGCGGCAGGGATGCGCGGCGGCGGAGCGCAGGAGGGAGACCCCGATGGCGTCTGAGAGCCCGGACCGCGCCCGCGCGGTCGCCTTCACGCTGAACGGCGAGGCCGTGCGGGCCCATGTCCCGGCCCGGATGCATCTCGGCGATCTGCTGCGCCAGTCCTTCGGCCTCACCGGCGTGCATCTCGGCTGCGAGCACGGCGTCTGCGGCGCCTGCACGATCCTGGTGGACGGCCGGGCGGTGCGGTCCTGCCTGATGCTCGGCGTCCAGGCCGACGGCGCCACCGTCGAGACCGTGGAGGGCCTGACCGAGAGCGGGCGCATCCGCGACCTGCAGGACGCCTTCCACGCCCGCAACGCCCTGCAATGCGGCTACTGTACCCCCGGCATGCTGGTGACGGCCGCCGAGCTCCTGGACGACGCGGACGCGGCGGCGTCGCGCGCGGCGATCCGCGCGGCGATCGCGGGCAATTACTGCCGCTGCACCGGCTACCACGCCATCGTCGACGCGATCGCGGCGACCGCCGAGGCGCGCCGGCAGGGTCGCCAGAATGCAGGCCGGGAGGCCGCCGAATGAGCGCGGATCCGGGCGGCCTCACCTTCCTCGATCGGCCGAACAGCTATATCGGCCGCTCGGTCCCGCGGCCGAACGCCCGGCGCCTCCTCGAGGGCCGGGGCGTCTACGTGGACGACGTGGCCGTCGCCCGCCTCGGCCACGTGGCCTTCCTGCGCAGCCCCCACGCCCACGCCCGCATCGTCGCGCTGGAGACCGCGGACGCCGCGGCGATGCCCGGCGTGATCGCGGTGGTGACCGGCGCCGAGCTGGCGGAGGTGTGCGCGCCCTGGGTCGGCGTGCTCGGCCACTTCAAGGGTCTGCGCTCGGCGCCCCAGCACGCGCTGGCGATCGACCGGGTGACCTGGGTCGGCGAGCCGTTCTGCGCCGTGGTCGCGCGCGGCCGGGCCGAGGCCGAGGACGCGCTGGCCGCCATCATGGTCGAGTTCGACCCGCTCCCCGCCGTCGTCGACATGGAGGCGGCGCTCGATCCCGCGACGCCGGCGATCCACGCCGAACTCGGCGACAACCTCGCCTTCGAGCGCGTCCTCGACGTCGGCGACGTCGACGCGGCCTTCCGCGACGCCGCCGTCGTGGTCGAGGAGACCTTCCAGTTCGGCCGGCACACGGGCGTATGCCTGGAGCCGCGGGCGATCCTCGCGGACTGGGCGGCGGCGGACGGGATGCTCACCGTCCACCATTCCTTCCAGGCGCCGCACATGATGCAGGACATCCTGTGCAAGCACCTCGCTCTGCCCGAAGGGGCGGTGCGGGTGATCTGCAAGGATGTCGGCGGCTCCTTCGGGATCAAGGTCCACATCTACCCCGACGAGATGGCGACCTGCGCGCTGGCGCTGATGCTGAAGCGCCCGGTCAAGTTCGTCGCCGACCGGCTGGAGAGTTTCCAGAGCGACATCCACGCCCGCGACCACCGGGTCACCGCCCGGATGGCCTTCTCGGCCGAGGGCGACATCCTCGCCCTCGACATGGACGACCTCACGGGCATCGGGCCCTACTCGGTCTACCCGCGCACCAGCGCGGTCGAGGCCAACCAGGTCGTCAACCTGACCGGCGGTCCCTACCGGCACCGGCATTACCGGGCCCGGGCCCGGGTCGTGCTGCAGAACAAGGCGCCGACCTGCCAGTACCGGGCGGTGGGCCACCCGATCGCCACGATGGTCGCCGAGGGGCTCGTCGACCTGGGCGCCGCCCGGCTCGGGCTCGATCCCCTGGCCGTGCGCGAGCGGAACGTCATCCCCGACGACGCCTATCCCTGCGCGGGCGTCTCGGGGATCAAGCTGGAGAAGCTGTCCCACCAGGCGGCGCTCGCCAAGCTCAAGGCGATGATGGACTACGATGCCCTGCGGGCCGAGCAGGCGCGCCTGCGCGCGCGGGGGATCCACCGCGGCATCGGGCTCGCGGCCTTCATCGAGATCACCAACCCGTCGGCGGCCTTCTACGGGGTCGGCGGCGCGCGCATCTCCTCCCAGGACGGCTGCACGATCCGGCTCGATCCCCAGGGCGGTGTCGTCGCGGCGGTCAGCGTCACCGAGCAGGGCCAGGGCACCGAGGGCATCATCGCGCAGATCGTGGCGACCGCCACCGGCGTGCCGATGGACAAGGTCCGGGTGATCTCGGGCGACACGCAGGCGACCCCCTACGGCGGCGGGACCTGGGCCTCGCGCGGGGCCGGCATCGGCGGCGAGGCGGCGTGGCAGGCCGGCAAGGCGCTGCGCGGCAACGTCCTGGCGGTGGCGGGCGCGATCCTGCAGGCCGATCCCGGGAGCCTCGACGTGCGCGACGGCGCCGTGGTGGACGCGGCCACCGGGACCGAGCGCATGCCGCTCGCGGAGCTCGGCCGCATCGTCTACTTCCGCCCCGACACGCTGCCGCCGGGCGTGCAGCCGGAGTTCGTGGCGACCCGCCACTACGTGCCGAAGGATTACCCCTTCGCCTTCACCAACGGCGTGCAGGCCTCCTACGTCGAGGTCGACACCGAGACGGGCTTCGTGCGGCTGCTGAAGCACTGGTGCGTCGAGGATTGCGGCACCGTGCTGAATCCGCTCCTCGTCGACGAGCAGATCCGCGGCGGCATCGTCCAGGGGATCGGCGGCGCCCTGTTCGAGCACTGCCTCTACGACAGCGAGGGCCAGCTCCTGAACGGGTCGATGGCCGACTACCTCGTGCCGATGGCCGGCGAGATGCCCGACATCGCGGTCGCTCACGTGGTCTCGGCCACCGCGTCGTCCGAGATCGGCGCCAAGGGCGCGGGCGAGGCCGGCACCGCCGGCGCGCCGGCCGCGGTCGTCAACGCCATCAACGACGCGCTCGCGCCGCTGAACGCCCGGGTCGCGCGCCAGCCGGTGACGCCCGAGGTCGTGCTGGAGGCGCTGGGACTGATCTGAACGGATATCGGGAACCGGTCCGCACGAACGAGACCGGTCCCGACGGGGAAACGCCGACGGAGGGACGAAGGGATGGGAACGGGCTTCGACAGGCGCCGGATGCTCCAGGGCGGCGCCGCCGCATCCGCGCTGGCGCTCGCCGCCCCGGCGCTCCTGCGCGCCGCGGCCGCGCAGGACGGTCCGATCCGCATCGGCTTCCCGGTACCGCTCACCGGCGCCTTCGGGGCCGAGGCGAACGATCAGGTCCGCGCCGCCCAGCTCGCCGTCAAGGAGTTCAACGAGTCCGGCGGCTTCCAGGGCCGCAACGCCGAGCTCCTGGTGCGCGACGACAAGCTCAATCCCGGCGAGGCCGCGACCCGGACCCTCGAGCTGATCGAGAAGGACAAAGTCAATGTCCTGGTCGGCGGCCTGTCGGCGGCGGTGACGCTCTCGATCAACAACGTCGCCCGCGAGCGGGGCGTGATCTACAACTCGATCAGCCAGTCCGACGCGATCAACGAGGCCAAGGATTTCGGCCGCACGACCTTCCACGAGGCCCTGAACCCGCACATGACCGCGGGTGCGGTCGGCCGCTACGTCTTCCCGAAATCGGGCAAGCGGGTCGCCTTCCTCAGCGCCGACTACGCCTACGGCCACGAGATGATGCGCGGGTTCAAGCGCGCCGGCGAGGCCTTCGGCATCGAGGTCGTCGCCGACATCCGCCACCCGATCGGCGCCTCCGACTACTCGGCCTTCCTGCCCCGCATCGCGGCGCTCAAGCCCGACGTGCTCTGCCTGTGCAATTTCGGCCGGGACCAGGTGGTCTCGATCCAGCAGGCCACCGAGTTCGGCCTGAAGCGCAGGACCAAGCTCGTCGCGCCGGTGCTCCTGTTCACCGCGCGCAAGGCCGGCGGCGACGCCTTCGACGGCGTGATCGGCGGCACCTCCTACTACTGGCGCCTGGAGGACAGCGTGCCCTCCGCCAAGGCGTTCAACGACCGGTTCCGGGCCGCCTACAACGGCGCCGTGCCCTCCGATTACGGGGCGCTGGGCTATGCCGGCGTCCGCTCGGTCCTGGAGGGGGTGAAGGCCGCCGGGTCGGTCGAGACCGACAAGGTCGTGGCCGCCATGGAGGCCCTGAAAGCCGATTTCTACAAGGGGCCCCAGAGCTTCCGGAAATGCGACCACCAGTCGGTGCAGTCGGTCCTGATCGTCGAGGCGAAGTCGAAGGACATGAAGACCCCGGACGACGTCTTCACGATCCTCGGCACGGAGGGGCCGGACGAGCGCTTCCTGCGCGGCTGCGACGAACTCGGCCACAAGGCGTGAGGCGCTCCGTGCGAACCCGCGGGAGGGCGCGGCCTTGAGCGACATCGCGATCGGCGGCTTCCCCCTCGATCTCCTCGCGCTCCAGCTCGTGACCGGCATCGCGCTCGGGGCGATCTACGTGCTCGTCGGCATCGGCCTGTCGCTGATCTTCGGGCTGATGAACGTGGTCAACTTCGCCCACGGCGCCTTCTTCATGGTCGGCGCCTATGTCGGGGTCTTCCTCTACGGCTACACCGGCAGCTTCTGGCTCAGCCTCGTCGCGGCGCCGCTGGCGATGGGGCTCCTCGGGCTCGCCGTGGAGCGCGTGCTCGTGCGCCCCCTCTACGGGCGCGGCATCGACGACCCGCTGCTCCTCACCTTCGGCCTGTCCTACGTCATGGTCGAGAGCGTGCGCATCGCCTTCGGGCTGACCGGGCTGCCCTTCGCGGCGCCGCCCGAGCTGCGCGGCGCCGTCGATCTCGGCATCGGCTACTTCCCGCTCTACCGCCTGTTCCTGATCGGCTTCGCGCTGGCGGTGGTGGGCGCCCTGTGGCTGTTCATCGAGCGCACGCCCTTCGGCCTCGTGATCCGCGCGGGCGCCCGCGACCCGCAGATCGTGCAGGTGCTCGGCATCGAGATCGCCAAGGTCTGGCTCGCGGTCTTCGCCCTGGGCTGCGCGCTCGCCGGGCTCGCCGGCATCCTCGCCGCGCCCCTCCAGGGCGTCACGCCCGAGATGGGGATCCCGGTTCTGGCCGAAGCCTTCGTGGTCACGGTGGTCGGCGGCATGGGCTCGCTGGCCGGCGCCGTGCTCGCCGGGCTGATCGTCGGCGTCGTGGTGGCGATGACGTCGCTCGTCGCCCCCGACATGACCAAGATGGCGATCTTCGCCCTCATGGCCCTGGTGCTGCTCGTGCGCCCCCGCGGCCTCCTCGGGCGGGCCGGAGCCCTCGGATGAGCGCCCGCGCCCCTGCCCCCGCCGTCACGAAGGCCGGAGCCCGGCCGACGGCCCGGCCGGGCTCCGGCCGGACCGGCCGACGGCTCGCGTGGTGCGGCCGGCACCGCGTCGCCCTGACGCTCGCCTTCCTCGTCGTGTTCCCCTGGATCGCGCCCTATCAGGCGCTCGCCGTGAACATCCTGGTGCTCGGCCTCTACGCCCTCGGGTTCAACCTGCTGTTCGGCTATACCGGGCTCCTGTCCTTCGGCCACGCCGCCTTCCTGGGCGGCGGCGCCTACGGCTGCGGCATCGCCATCGTCCGGTACGGGCTGCACCCGGTCCTGGGCCTCGCCGCCGGCACGCTGCTCGCCACCGGGATCGCCGCCGCCATGGGCGTGCTCGCGATCCGCACCCGCGGCATCTACTTCGCGATGACGACGCTGGCGCTGTCGATGTGCGTCTACTACGCCTTCTACCAGGCGGAAGCCTTCACCGGCGGCGAGAACGGCCTGCGCGGTATCAACGTGCCGGCGCTGGCCCTCCCGGGCTTCAGCCTCAATCTCCTCGACCCGGTGGTGAAGTACTACGCCGCGCTGGCGGTGGTCGGGGTCGCGGTCTGGCTGTTCTCGCGCCTCCTGTCCTCGCCGTTCGGGGCCGCCCTCGAGGCGATCCGCGAGAACGAGGGCCGGGCGCAGGCCTGCGGCTACGACGTGCGCCGCATGAAGCTCGTGGCCTTCGTGATCTCCGGGGCCCTGTGCGGTCTCGCGGGCGGTCTTCAGGCGATCCACCTCTCGATCGTACCGATCGAGACGATGCACTATTCGACCTCCGGGCAGGCGGTGATGATGGCGCTGCTCGGCGGCATGGGGACCTTCTTCGGTCCGTTCGTGGGGGCCGCGACCTACGCGCTCCTGCAGGACGGGCTCGCCACGGTCACGAGCCACTGGCAGCTCTTCGTCGGCGCCATCTTCATCGCCTTCGTGCTGTTCCTGCCGCTCGGTATCTGGGGCGAGGTGCTGGCGCGCCTGAGGAGGGCCGGATGGTGAGCGCTGCCCCGGCCGTCGCGGCGCCCAGTGCGGCGCCGCCGATCCTCGCCGCGGAGAGGCTCGGCAAACGGTTCGGGCATTTCCGTGCCCTGTCCGACGTGACCGTCGCGTTCCCGGAGGGTGGCATCACGGCGATCATCGGGCCGAACGGTGCGGGCAAGTCGACCTTCTTCAACCTGATCTCCGGCGCCGTCCCGCCGAGCGAGGGCCGCGTGCTGTTCCGCGGGCGCGACATCACCGGCGCGGCCCCGCACGCCTTCGCCCGGATGGGCATCGCCAAGTCGTTCCAGATCACCAACGTCTTCCCGCACCTCACGGTGCGCGAGAACGTGCGGGTGGCCGCCCAGGCGCGGCGCGTCCGCTTCGCGTTCTTCCGCGACCGCGCGGCCTACCCCGAGCTGACGGAGCGGGCCGAGGCGCTGCTGGGCGAGGTCGGGCTCGGCGTCCGGATGGACCGCCTCGCCCGGGAACTCGCCCACGGCGAGCAGCGGGCCCTGGAGATCGCGGTGGCGCTCGCCGCCGAGCCGCGCCTCCTCCTGCTCGACGAGCCGACCGCCGGGATGAGCCCCGAGGAGACGCGGGAGATGATGGACCTCGTGCAGCGCCTCGCCGAGACCCGGACCCTGATCCTCGTCGAGCACAAGATGAAGCTCGTCATGGGCCTGTGCCGCCGCCTGGTCGTCCTGCATCAGGGCCAACTCCTGGCCGAGGGCAGCCCCGACGACATCCGCGCGCATCCCGAGGTGCGCCGCGTCTACCTGGGCAACACGGCGAGCAAGACCGCATGAGCGCCGCCCCGCAGCGCGACGCCGCCCAGCCGCTCCTGGCGGTCGAGAACCTGCGGGCGTGGTACGGCCATTCCCACATTCTCCAGGGCCTCTCGCTGGAGGTGCGTCCCGGCGAGATCGTCACGCTGGTCGGCCGCAACGGCGCCGGTAAGACCACCACGCTGAAGGCGATCATGGGTCTCGTGGCGAAGCGCGCGGGCCGCGTCACCTTCGCGGGGGCCGAGATCCTCGACCGGCCGCCCCACGAGCGCTTCCACCGGGGCCTCGCCTACGTGCCGGAGGAGCGGCGCATCGTGCCGGGGCTGACCGTGGAGGAGAACCTGCGCCTCGGCATCCTGGCCGCCAGAGGCGCGCGCGCGACGCGCCGCGACGAGGCGCGGCGGATCGAGGTCATCGCCGAGACCTTCCCGCGGCTCAAGCAGCGCCTGAAGCAGGAGGCGGTCACGATGTCGGGCGGCGAGCAGCAGATGCTCGCCATCGCCCGGGCGCTCATGGCCGAGCCCGTGATGGTGCTCCTCGACGAGCCCTCCGAGGGGATCATGCCGATCCTCGTCGAGGAGATGTTCGCGCAGTTCGTCGCGATGAAGCGGGCCGGCACCACGATCCTGCTCGTGGAGCAGAACGTCGAGCTCGCCCTCGACGTCTCCGACCGCGTCTACATCGTCGACGGCGGCGCCGTCGTCTACCACGCCCCCGCGGCCGCTCTGCGGGACGATCCCGAGATCCAGGCGCGCTACTGCGCGGTCTGAGCGCCCGCGCCGGCCGAGCGGGCACTGCATCAGGAGGAGACCAGGATGGACATCGCTGGCGCGTATCGGATCCCGGTCGCGCGGGAGGCCGTCTGGGCGGCGCTGAACGATCCGGACGTGCTCGCCCGCTGCATCCCGGGCTGCAAGGAGCTGGTGCAGGTCTCCCCGGAGGAGATGACCGCCAGGGTCGCCCTGAAGATCGGGCCGGTCTCGGCGACCTTCACGGGCACGGTCCGCCTGGAGGACTTGCGTCCCCCCGAGGGCTACAGCCTCGTCGGCCAGGGCAACGGCGGCATGGCGGGCTTCGCCAAGGGCCGCGCCGCGGTCAGCCTCGCGGCCGAGGGCGGCGAGACGCTCCTGAGCTACACCGCCAAGGCCGAGGTCGGCGGCAAGATCGCGACGCTGGGCGGCCGGCTCATGCAGGCGACCGCGCGCAAGCTCGCCGACGAGTTCTTCGGCAAGTTCGCCGCCGAACTCGGGGCGGCCGGCGACCCGGCCGCATCGAGGGCGGCCGAGGCCTAGGCCGGCCGCCGCGCCTCAACCGCGGCGGCTGGGGCGGTCGCGCGCGGGGCCGGCTCGCCGAAGTCCGGTCATCGCTGCGTTCCGATCTGCAGCACATTGAACCCGCGCTGCCTGTACGTCTCGATGAACGCTGCGAACGGGGGCTTCGCGCCCTGTGCCTGAGCGACGCGAAGGACGGCGGCACAGCCGCGCCGCGGGCTCTCGACCGTGCGGCCGTCGAGCGAGGCCGCGGGCGCCATGCCGGCTTGCCACCGCGCCTTCAGCGCCGTGACGGCCCTGCCGGCCGTCCGGCAATCGGGATAGGCAAGGGACACGAGGAGCGCCGGGCCCGCCTTGCCCTGGTAGTCGGCCACGAGACCGCCGGCATAGGCCGGGACGCCGTCCGGATCTTGTTCGCGCCGGTCGTCGATCGCCTTCGCCTTGGCGGCCATCTCGGTCGGGGCCGACAGGACGGCGGCAGGATCGCCGGGGGGCGTGCCCATCAGCGGCGTGACGACGGCCGCTTGGACGATCGCGCCCGGGTCGCGGTCATCCGCGGTGGCCATGCCCGCCAGCGCCGTGGCGACCGCCCCGTGATCCGCCGCGCTCCGTCCGACCCCGGTGAGGTTCTCCAGATCCGCGGCCGCGGACGCCTGGGCGACGACCCGATCGATCGCCAGCACCGCGCTGGTCTCGCCCATGGGTCCGGACCAGGGATTGGTCGGCTGCCGATTCCTCAGACTCACGGCGCGCGGCTCACCGTTGGCGAGAATGCGCGGTGCGGTCGTGACCGGTCGGAAGGTCCTGTCCTGTAGCTTGCCGATCAGGTTGTCTGCCGCCGCCTTCGTCGCCAGTCCCCAGTAGCTCACGCGCGCCGGAGGCTGGCCGAAGGCTGCGAAATAGGAAATGTCGTCGAACGGGATGCCGGCGGTCTCGGTCCATGTCCGCGCGCCGCCATAGCTGAGCACGTTCAGCGGGCGAATGCTCTCGTGGAAGGCCATGCGCCGCAGGGCGGCATCGCTCAACGCGCCGCCGGCCGCCTCGGACAGCGCTCGGACGTCCAGGAAGACGATCGGCATCGGATCGGACGTCGCGAGGGCGGAATCCGGTACCGTGCGGAGAGCCGCCTCCAGATTGCCGGCCGCCCGCGCCGCCGGCACGATCATCAGGGCCGAGACCGAGACGGCGACGAGGCGCGATGAAACTGTGTGCCGGAGCGTTCGGGTCAAGATGAATCCCATGCCTTCGGGTCCCTCGGATGCGCCGCGCGTTCATCGGCCAAGTCGACGATCGCGACGGGCAAGAAGAGGTGTCTGCCGTGTTCGCCTGATCGTCCCTGTACAGGGTCTCTGCCGTGTCGATCTCTCGAGTCTAGCAGGGCGGCTCTCGGCCTCCACTAGGGAGGGTGACCTATTGACCGTGCCGCCCGGATCGCGCCCATCGGATGCCCGGCTCCCTCGCGGCGAGCGACGATCGACGAAGGCGGTTCGGGGAGAGCCGTGACGGGCGTGCCCGCCGGATGGGCTCCGGGCACGCAGCCGCAACGTCGGGCTCGTCGACCGGGCGCGGCTGCACGAGGCCGGAGATCTGTCGGAGGACCGCGGTCGGATCGTCTCGGTCAGATGCGATCCGCCACCTCCGGGTGCCGGGGATCGACCGTCGTCGGGCGCGGGCGGACACGCACGACCGGACCGTGACGTGGGCCGCAGCGCCTCGTCCCGAGTCCGTGCCGGACATCATCTCACGCGAGCGATTCTCCGGTCCGATCGCGCATCGTCAGGATCGCGGCGAGCGAGATGGCCGACAGCACGGCCACGTAGAGACCCGGCCCCGTAGGCCATGCCAGGTGGTGGACGATCCAGGTCGCGGCCATCGGGGCGGTGCCCCCGACCAGCGCCATCGAGGCGTTGAAGCTGATCGCCAGCGCCGTGCAGCGCGAGCGGTGCTGGAACATCTCGACGAACGCGGTCGGCACCACGGCGGCGTTGCCGGCGATCAGGATCGCGAACGCGACCTGGCTCAGGACGATCAGGAGCGTGTCGCCGGTGGTCAGCAGCATGAACAGCGGCCACGACAGGATCGTCAGGCCCGCCCCGGTCAGGACCAGAACGCGCTTGCGTCCGAAGCGGTCGGACAGGGCTCCGGCGATCGGGATGCACGCGGCTTGAACCACCATGGCAAGGGTGTTGATGAGAAACGCCGTGTGTTGCGGGAGACCCGACACGGTATGCAGGAAGGTCACGAGGTAGACGAACACCACGTAGAAGCCGCAGGCCAGGCCGAGATTCATCGCGAAGGCGCGCAGCATGGCGGCGCCGTCGATCTCGACGGCCATGCGCAGCGGTGAGCGCCGGTCCGCCGGCGCCTGATCTTCGCGCAACACGGTCTCGGCGTGCGCGTCGTCGATGTGCCGGCGCAGGGCGAAGATGAAGACGCCGAGCACGATCCCGAACAGGAACGGCAGGCGCCAGCCCCACAGATGCACGTCCTCGGGGGTGAGCAGCCCGGTGACGAGCGTCCCGGAAATGGAGCCGAGCAGGATCCCGCCGGCGGCCCCGATGCAGGCGAGGCTGCCGGTCAGCCCGCGGCGCGCGGGGGCCGCGGTCTCGGACAGGAAGATGGCCGAGGAGGTGTACTCGCCGCCCACCGAGAGGCCCTGGCCGAGGCGCAGCAGCACGAGCAGGACCGGCGCGAGGAGCCCGGCGGACGCGTAGGTCGGCAGGCAGCCCATCAGGAAGGTCGAGACCGCCATGAGGCCCGCCGACAGCAGGAGTGCCCTCTTCCGCCCGTAGCGGTCGCCGATGTGACCGAACACGATGCCGCCGATCGGACGCATGAAGAAGGCCGCGGCGAAGACCGCGAAGGCCGAGAGCAGCGACGTCGTGGGACTAGCGGACGGGAAGAAGTTCCGGCCGATGACGGCGCTGAAGTACCCGTAGGTGGCGAAATCGTACCATTCGAGCGCGTTGCCGATGGCGCCGGCGACCACGGAGCGACGCCGCGCCGTGCTGGGGGTCTTCGGGCCGTCGCCGATCGCCCCGGAACTGATCGGCACAGGCGGCTCACCGTACGGAGGGGTGAAATGCATGATCCGCCCGCCCTTCCGCCGAAATCAGTCTTGAAGCTAGACTGAAACGCCGATCTTGGCGAGACAATAGATAAAGAGGGATAACGCCCCGCGGACCGACAGGGAAAATGCTGGCGGCGAACAGGCGATCGGCGCCCGCGCCGCGGAAGGCCCGTTCGCCGAACCGGGCTCTGATGCGCCTATCCCGGCCAGACCGCGATCGGGACAGCCTCGGCCGTCACGATGGCCCGGGGCCGGCGGGCAGGTCCGCAGCGTCGGCCGCCGCCGCGAACGCGCGACGGGACCGCTCGATCTCGGCGTGGTGCGTCTCGGCCCAGATCCACACGCCGCAGAACGCGGCTCCCAAGCTCCGGCCGAGCGGGGTCAGCGCGTAGTCCACGCGCGGCGGGATCACCGGGTGGACCGTCCGCCGGACGAGACCGTCCCGCTCCATCTGCCGGACGGTCTGCGTCAGCATCTTCTGGCTGATCCGACCGACGGCCTTGCCGAGCTGCGTGAACCGGAGGGTGCCGTGCTCCTCCAGGGCTTCGAGGATCAGCATGGTCCACTTGTCGGCCACCTGACCGATGATGTCGTTCACCAGGGCCTCAATCGCCGGATCGGCGTCCTGCGGGACCGGGCCGCGCCGCTTCGCCTCGATCGCGGGGTCAGGATTGGACCGGCGCATCCGACACTCTCCTTTCGGTAAGTACAAATCTTTTCGGTGCCTACTTCAGGCTGGAGAGTGTGGGCCATACCCTCTGCGGCGGCAACAACGAGGGTCGCCACCATGAAGACTTCAGGCAACACGGTTCTCATCACCGGCGGCGGATCCGGGATCGGAGCGGCGCTGGCGCAGCGCTTCCACGACCTGGGCAACACTGTCATCGTCGCCGGTCGTCGGGTCGAGGCCCTGGACCGGGTCACGGCCGGCCGGCCGGGCATGCACGCGATGCCGCTCGACATCGCGGAGGCCGGCGACATCGCGGCGTTCGCCGAGCGGATCATCGCCGAGCACCCGACCCTGAACGTGGTGATCAACAACGCCGGGATCATGCGCCTCGAGGCGCTGGATCGGGCCCGCGACCTCTCCGATGCGGAGGCGACGATCACCACCAACCTGCTCGGCCCGATCCGCCTGACGGACGCGCTCGTCGCGCATCTGGTCACGCGCCCGGACGCGGCGCTGATCAACGTGTCGTCCGGGCTGGCCTTCGTGCCCCTGACGACGACGCCGACCTACTCGGCGACGAAGGCGGCGATCCACAGCTACACGGTCTCGCTGCGCGAGGTTCTGAAGGGCAAGGTCGAGGTGATCGAGCTCGTGCCCCCGGCGGTGCAGACGGATCTGACGCCCGGCCAGGCCACGCGCGCGGGCTACCTGCCGCTGGCCGACTTCATCGACGAGGTCATGGTCCTGTTCCAGCAGCAGCCCACGCCGCGCGAGATCCTGGTGCAGCGCGTCGCCTTCCAGCGCAACGCCGAGGCCGAACACCGCTTCGACGCGGCCGTCGCGACCTTGAACGAGGCCGCCCGCGCGGCCCGCGCAGCGCAGCGGTGAGGCCCGCGCCGTCGCGCGGGCGCGGTCAGTGTTCCGTCGATTCAACCTGGAGAAGATCGATGCCGTTCGCCAATTTCAAGATCCCGCAGGGCATGATGACCGGTGCGCAGAAGGCGGATCTGGTTCACCGCGCGACGGATCTGCTGGTCTCCTACTTCGGAGAGGCCGCGCGACCGCACACCATGGTCCTGGTCGATGAGGTCGTCGACGGCGGCTACGGTCGCGCGGACGCGGTGTTCGACCTCGCGGCCCTGCGACGCCTGCAGGCGCAGCAGGGGCCGGGTTCACGCTGACGGATCCGAGCCTCGGCGCGAGCGAGATCTTCGCGCGTCAAGACAGCCCGGGTCCGGTCGGTGGCGCCCCGGGTCAGGCGGAGAGCGAGGCGTCTCCGGCAGCGTCGCGGCTCGGCGGCCGCGCGAGCCCGAGATGGTCGCGCAGGGTCGCGCCCGCGTAGTCGCGCCGGAACAGGCCGCGGCGCTGGAGGATCGGAACGACCGCGTCCACGAAGGTCTCCAGCCCGTCGGGCAGGACGTCCGGCATCAGGTTGAAGCCGTCGGCGGCGCCCGCCCGGAACCACGCCTCGATGTCGTCGGCGATCGCCTCCGGCGTCCCAGCGACGATGCGGTGGCCGACGCCGCCGCCCAGCGCCCGCAGCAGCTGGCGCACGGTCAGCCCGTCCCGCCGGGCGAGCGCCACGGTGCCCAGGAACATCGTGTGGTTGGCGTCGGGCGGGAGCGGCAGCGGGTCCGGCAGCGGCCGGTCGAGGTCGAGCCGCGCGGGATCGATCCGCAGCGTCCCGGCGAGCCGCGCGAGGCTGTACTCGACCGGCACGAGGTTCCAGAGCGCGTCCTGGCGACGCCGCGCCTCGGCCTCCGTGGAGCCGATCACCGTGGCGAGGCCGGGCAGGATGACCAGCGCGTCCGGGGCGCGGCCGTAGCGCGCCGCGCGGGCGCGCAGGTCCCGCGCATAGGCCGCCCCGTCCGCGACGGTCTGGGCCAGGGAGAACACCGCGTCGGCGGTGGCGGCGGCGAGCTCGCGCCCGTCCTCTGAGCCGCCCGCCTGGAAGGTCACCGGGCGCCCCTGCGGGCTGCGCGGCACCGTGAGCGGTCCCTCGACCGCGTAGTGGGCGCCGCGGTGGCGGATTGCGTGGACCTTCCCGGTGTCGACGAACCGCCCGCCCGCCTTGTCGCCGACGAACGCGTCGTCCTCCCAGCTGTCCCACAGGGCGTGGACCAGCTCGGTGAACTCCCGCGCCCGGGCGTAGCGCGCCCCGTGCTCGGACGCGCCCGCGAAGCCGAAATTGCGGCCCGCGGCGGCATCGGCGGTGGTCACCACGTTCCAGCCGGCGCGGCCGCGGCTGACCATGTCCAGGCTCGCGAAGCGGCGGGCGAGATTGTACGGTTCGTTGTAGGTCGTCGAGGCGGTGGCGACGAGGCCGACATGGCTGGTCGCCGCCGCGACGCTCGCCAGCACCACGGTGGGTTCGAGGGCGTTGAACGGCCGGTAGTCGATCCGGTCGTTGATCGCCGGCGTGTCGGCCAGGAAGATCGCGTCGAGCTTGCCCCGCTCCGCGACGCGGGCGACGCGCACGAAGTGGTCGATGTCGACGAAGGCGTCCGGCCGGCTGTCCGGCAGCCGCCACGCGGACGGGTAGACGCCCGAGTGCAGCAGGTTGACGTTGAGATGCAGCGTGCGTCCGCTCATCGAACTCTCCGGATCAGCGGACGCGCGGCAGAACCTGCTCGGCGAAGCGGCGCATCTCCGCCTCGAACGGCTGGAACTGCAGCATGAACAGGTCGATGCCGGCCGCGTGGAACGCCCGGATCCGCTCCGCCACGGTGGCGTAGCTGCCCACCAGCCCGGCGGCCGTGCCGCCGTTGGTGCCGACGTGGCGGGCGGCGGCCGCGTCGGTCTTGGCGAACATCACGCTGGCCGTGTCGGTCCGGGCGCGGGTGTCGGCGCGCAGGTCGGCGTCGCGCTGCGCCAGGGCGAGGAGCCGCGCGTGCTCGGCCTCCGCCGCCGCGTCGGTGTCCCGCGCGATCACGAAGGCCGAGAGGCCGTAGCGCAGCGGGCCGTTGGCGGCGGGCCGGCGGGCGACGTCGGCGATCAGGGCGGCGACGTCCTCCAGCGGCTGGCCGTTGATGAACCAGACATCCGCGTGGTCGGCCGCCAGCGCCCGGGCGGGCTCCGACTCGCCGCCGAGATAGATGGTCGGCCGCTTCCGGAACGTGCCGGCGGGGCGGAGCTGGTAATCCTCCACGCGGAAATGCGCCCCCGCGAACGTGACCCGCTCGCCGCGCATCAGCCGGTCCACGAGGCCGATCCACTCGCGGCCGTAGGCGTAGCGGTCGTCGTGCGCGGGGAACGGCAGGCCGGCCCGCTCGAACTCGGCCCGGTTCCAGGCATTCACGAGGTTCAGCGCGAAGCGGCCGCCGCTGATATGCTCGATCTGGAGTGCCATCTTGGCGAGCACGACCGGGTGGTAGAGCCCGGGCTTGATCGCCGCGATGATCTCGATGCGCCGGGTGAGCGCCGCGAGGGCCGCCGCCCCCGTCCAGGCCTCGAGCTGGTCGCGGTCCCCGTCGTAGGGGTTCATCGTGTGCTGGGCGACCAGCACGGAATCGTAGCCCAGGGCCTCCGCCTCCAGGACCAGGGCGCGGTTGCGCTCCCAGCTGGCGTCGTCCGGCTCGTCGGGGTCGTGGTGGGAGGCCCGGGAGCCGTGAACGGCCGCCCAGATGCCGAAGCGGGGTGCGTCGGTCGGTCCGGCCACGGCCTCAGCCCCGACCCACGGGCGCCTGCCAGATCGGCACGTCGGTGGCGTCGATCCGGCGCGGGATGAGCTTGGCCTCGTAGAACACGTCGGCGATGGCCTGCTGCTCGCCGAGCTGGGCGCGGTCCACCGGCTCGACCGCGTAGGTGCGGCGGCTGTTGGCGGCGGCCACCACCGCGGGCGGCAGGTCGCCCCAGATCGGCGCGAGGAGCGCCACCGCCTCCTGCGGGTTCGCCCGCATCCAGGCGCCGGCCTCGACCAGCGCCCGGTAAACCGTGGCGACGACCTCCGGCTGCGCGGCGACGAAGCTGTCGTTGACGAGGTAGTAGCGGTGATAGCTCGTCAGACCGGTGGCGTCGGCGACGACCCGCACCGGGCGCTTGGCCTGCGCGAAGGCGAGGAACGGGTCCCAGATCGACCACGCGTCGAGGCTGCCCTGCTCGAAGGCGGCCGCGCCCTCCGGTGCCTGGAGGTAGGCCGGCTTGATGTCGGCGAAGCTCAGGCCCGCGCGCTTCAGGGCGGCGGCGAGCACGTAGTGGCTGCCCGAGCCCCGGGAGACGCCGACCGTGCGGCCCTTCAGGTCCGCGACCGTGCGGATCGGCGAGTCCGCCGGGACGATGATCGCCTCGGCGGCCGGCGCGCCGCGCTCGCGGGCGTAGAAGGTCAGCGGCGCCCTGGCCGACTGCGTGAAGATCGGCACCGCGTCGGCGACGTCGGCGTGGATGTCCACGGCGCCGGCCGACATGGGCTCGATCACGCTGGTGAACAGGTGCCAGCTCGGGGTGAAGCCCAGCGGCGCGAGGCGCTCGGCGAGCGTCCCCTTCACCTTCAGCACGGTGAACAGCACCGAGGAGCGCTGCATGCTGATCTTCACCTCGCGGGGACCGGCCAGCACCGCGGGCGTGCCGAGCGCCAGGGTGGCGGCGGCGCCGAGGCCAGTGCGCAGCACCGATCGGCGGGACGGGGCGATCCGGCTCAACGTGTCGTCGGTCATCGAGATCTCGCGGATCGGACGGTGTGGTCGAAGGCAAGGCCGGATAGGCGCGGCGGTCCGGATAGTCCGCGACGGTCCGCGCCACATCTGGCTGCGTACTATTCAAGACCGGCGCCGATGACCGGATCAATGGAATAGGATTTCTATTTACTCGCGGAGTGGAAAAGCGCGTCCTCCCGATGGCGGTGCGCGCAGCAAGGCCGTCTTCCGAACGCATCGGAGGGCCCGTCTCATGTTGCGGGCGGCCTCGGCCGGCCCGATGGCTGGGCCGGATCCGGCGCCGCAGAGGATCTCCGTGACGCGCGCCCCGGGCGAAGAAAAGTATTTCCTCGGAGGATCAACTTGTAAATCAAACCTATTTCTGAAGAGTATCTGCCGAGATGTTGGTTCCAAATGCCTGGCCGGCATCCGGATTCGGCTTGAGTGCGGAGATCATCTCACCGATTCCATGGCCGTGCGCCCGGGGGCGCGGGTCGGAATCGGGAACAGGAAGCCATGTCGCAGACGGAAGCGGGGTGGGGTGCGGGTGCGAGCGCGCGCTACGAGGCGCTGGCGGATCGGTTTCGCCCGGTCTTCGCCGAGATCCGCGCCACCGCGGTCGAGCGGGACCGCACGCGTCGCCTGCCCCATGCCGAGATCGGCTGGCTGCGGGAGGCGAACTTCACCACCCTGCGTCTCGCCCTCGAGGAGGGCGGACACGGCGCCAGCCTTCCGGAGCTGTTCGCGCTGCTGATCGAGCTGTCCCAGGCGGATTCCAACGTCACCAACGCCCTGCGCGCCCATTTCGGCTTCACCGAGGACGCGCTGTGCTCCGCGTCGGCCGCTTGGCGCACCGCCTGGATCGCCCGGATCGGCGCCGGCGAGACGATCGGCAGCGGCGTCTCGGAGACGGGGCCCGCCAAGGTCGGCGCCTTCGACACGGTGGTCCGGCGCCGCGACGGGACCCCCGTCGTCGACGGCCGTAAATTCTACACCACGGGCTCGCTGTTCGCGGATTACATCCACCTCTCGGCCGAGGACGAGGCGGGCGGCGCCGTGACCGCCGCGGTGCCGGTGCGCGCGCCGGGCGTGACCATCGTGGACGACTGGGACGGGTTCGGGCAGGCGCTCACCGCCAGCGGCACCGCGACCTTCGCGGACGTCGCGCTCGACCCGGCGCTGATCAAGCCGGATCCGGCGCGCTTCCCCTACGCCATGGCGTTCTTCCAGCTGGTGCATCTCGCCACGCTCGCCGGGATCGGCCGGGCCGCGGCCGAGGACGTGGCGCGGCTCGTGGCCGAGCGTTCCCGGGTCTACAGCCACGGCAATGCCGGGCGCGCGGCGGACGACCCGCAGATCCAGGCGGTGGTGGGGCGCGTCCGGGGGAACGCCTACGCGGCCGGCGCCGTGGTGCTGAAGGCCGCCGAATCCCTCCAGCGGGCCTACGACGCGCATCGGGCCGGCGACGGCGCGGCGGCGGACCGGGCGGCGACGCTCGCCGATGTCGAGGTCAACCAGGCGGTGAGCGTGGTGACCGATCTCGTGCTCCAGGCCACGACGAGTCTGTTCGACGCGCTGGGCGCCTCGGCGGTGAAGGCGGGCCTCGGACTCGACCGCTACTGGCGCAACGCCCGCACCATCGCGTCCCACAACCCGCGGATCTACCGGGACCGGATCGTCGGGGCCTTCGCGGTCACGGGCGCGCCGCCGCCGCGGCAGTACCGCGTCGGATCGGCGTGAGGCGACCGTGCCGCGCCGCCGCGAACGCCTGCGCCTGGGCGCCTGCCTGGACCCAGGCGGGCACCACGTCGCCGCGTGGCGGCACCCGTCCGCGCAGGCGGATGCCGGGAGCAACGCCGCCCATGACCGGCAGATCGCCCGGACCGCGGAGGCCGCGAAGTTCGACCCGGTTTTCCTCGCCGACGGGGTCAGCATCCGGGGCGACGACCTCGACGCCCTGAGCCGGACGGCGAACCGCTACGCCGGCCCGGTCGAGCCGCCGACCCTGCCGGGGGACCGCGACGGTTTCGCCGCGCGCGTCGTCCCCGCACTGCAGCGCCGGGGCCTGTTCCGAGAGGACTATGAGGGACCGACGTTGCGTGAGAATCTCGGCCTGCCCCGGCCGGTGGGGCGAGGCAGCGTGCCAGACGATGAGCCGTGACGATGAGCCGTGACGATGAACCCCCGCCGGCGCGCCGGCGCTTCCTCGCTCAGGGCGCGGCGGCGGCCGCGGCCGCGCTCGCCGGCGGGCCGGCCCGGGCGGAGGAGGCGGCGCCCCCGGCCGTTCCCGAATGGATGAAGATCCCGGGCGCCGATGTCGGCAGCCAGACCTACGGCCGGCCCTCGCGCTTCGAGGACGGCGTCATCCGCAACGTCCCGCAGGGTCTGAAGCAGTATATCTCGGCGTCGAGCCGCACGCCGCTGCAGGATCTCGACGGCATCCTGACGCCCAACGGCCTGTTCTACGAGCGCCACCACGGCGGCATCCCGGACATCGATCCCGCCCGGCACCGGCTGATGATCCACGGGCTCGTCGAGACACCGCTGATCCTCACCATGGAGGACATCCGCCGCTTCCCGTCGGAATCGCACATCTACTTCCTCGAATGCTCGGGCAACCCGGGCTTCGAGGCGATCAAGGGGCGGACAGCGTCGGATCTCGTCGGTCTCGTCAGCTGCGCCGAATGGACGGGCGTGCGCCTCGCGACCGTGCTGGCGGAGGCCGGGCTCAAGCCGGACGCGCGGTGGATCGTGGCCGAGGGCGCGGACGCGGCCGCGCTGACCCGCAGCATCCCGATCGCCAAGTGCCTCGACGACGCCCTGCTGGTCTACAGCCAGAACGGGGAGCGGCTGCGCCCGCAGCAGGGCTACCCGCTCCGGGTGCTCCTGCCCGGCTACGAGGGCAACATGAGCGTGAAGTGGCTGCGCCGGCTCAACGTCACGGCGGAGCCGGCCTATTCGCGCGAGGAGACGTCGAAGTACACCGACCTGATGCCCGACGGCACGGCCCGGCAATTCACCTTCGTCATGGAGGCCAAGTCGATCATCACGCGGCCCTCGGGCACCCAGCGGATCGCCCCCGGCTTCCGCGAGATCACCGGCCTCGCCTGGAGCGGGCGCGGGCGGATCCGCGGCGTGCAGGTCTCGACCGACGGGGGCGCGAGCTGGCGGGACGCGGTGCTGCAGGAGCCGGTGCTCAACCGGGCGCTGACGCGCTTCCGCCTGCCCTGGCACTGGGACGGCACGCCGACCACCATCGCGAGCCGGGCGATCGACGAGACCGGGTACGTCCAGCCGAGCTTCGACGCGCTGACGGCGGTGCGCGGCCTCAAATCCTTCTACCACAACAACGCGGTCGTGCCCTGGCGCATCGGGCCGGACGGCGAGGTGACCAATGGCTACGCGTGAAGCGAGCGCCGCCGTCGGCATGGCCCTGGTGCTCGCCTGCGCGGGGTCGGCGCCGGCGAGCGAGCGCCTCGGGATCGGGCGCCCGGCCTCGGAGGCCGAGATCGCCGCCTGGAACATCGACATCGACCGCGACGGGCGGAAGCTGCCGCCGGGACACGGCAGCGTCGCCCAGGGGCGCGCGGTCTTCGACGCGCAGTGCGCGTCCTGCCACGGCGGCCGGGGCGAGGGCGGGACCGGCGAGCGGCTCGTCGGCGGGCGGGGCACGCTCGCCTCGGCGAAGCCGCTCAAGACCGTCGGCAGCTTCTGGCCCTACGCGCCGACCCTGTTCGACTACATCCGGCGGGCGATGCCGATGAACGCACCGCAATCGCTCAGCGCCGACGAGGTCTACGCGGTCTCGGGCTACGTGCTGTACCTGAACGGGCTCGTCCCGGAGAGCGCCGTGCTCGACGCCGCCACCCTGGCCGCCGTCCGCATGCCGAACCGCGACGGGTTCGTTCCCGATCCCAGGCCCGACGTGAGACCCTGACGGGAGCGGCGTACCCGATGAGACCGCCCCGGCCCCGCCCGCCGCCGTGCCGCGACGGCGCTGTGGCCGTTCCGCCACTGTTGTCGCAACATTATTACATTCGGTTGTCGGGGCGTTGACCCGGCCGGTCACCGCGGCAAGTATCCTCCGGCCAAGGTTCTCCGGGCACGGCTCGGAGCCGGAACGGGACGCTGGCGCGCTCTTCGCGCCGCATCCGGATCTGCCCCGCACCTGTGGACGGGGCGTTCCCGCTCTGCGCGGCCGCCGGTGCCGCGCACCGGGACGGTCCGGCGGCGGCGATGACCCGCGTCACGGGAGGCGACCTTCGGCGCGATGACGTTCCTCGGGCGCGGTGCCCCAGCGGAGCGCGCGGTGACGCCCCTCCGGGTGGGACGCCGCTCGCCGCCGCGTGGCCGCGCGCCGGCAGCAGCGAGTGTGTGGTGGCGAGTTCTGGACGACCGTCCTTCCGCGAAAGTCCCAGGCCGCGCCGGGGATACGCCGGCCCTGCACGGGCGCGACGCGGCAGCCCGCGTCTGGCACTCGCGGCCCTGCTGTCCGCCGGCGCGCCGGTCGGCGAGGTCCGCGCGCAGGAGAGCGTGACCCTGGAGGAGTTGTCGGTCGAGCATGTCGGCGAGGGTGCCGGTCGCACGACGGCGTCCGGGCGCGGGACCATCGGCCTGATCGGCCCGACACCGGGCTACGGCGCGGGCGCGGCCGTCAGCGCGACGCGCACGGCGACGCCGCAGATCGACGTGCCCGTGGCCGTGTCGGTGGCGCCGCGCGAGACGATCACCGACATCGCCGCCACCCGCGTGGACCGGGTCTTCGACTACCTGCCCGGCGTCGCCCGGCAGAACAATTTCGGTGGGCTGTCGATCTTCAGCTACGCCATCCGCGGCGTCACGACCTCCGAGATCTACAAGAACGGCTTTCCCCTCAATCGCGGGACGCCGCCGCCGCCGGATGCCCAGAACATCGAGCGCATCGAGGTGCTCAAGGGCCCGGGCGCGGCCCTGTTCGGGCGCAGCGATCCCGGCGGCCTCGTCAACCTGATCACCAAGCAGCCGACCGCCGAACGGTTCGTCGAGTTCGGCAACCAAATCGACTCGTTCGGCCTGACCCGGGGCACGATCGATGCCGGCGGCGCGCTGAGCGCGGACGGCACGGTCCTCTACCGCTTCAATCTCGCCGCGCAGGGCGCGGGCAGCTTCCGCGATTTCGTGGACAGCGACCGGCTCCTCGTCGCGCCGGTGGTGAGCTGGCAGGTCACCCCGGACACGCGGATCACGGTCGAGACCGAGTTCGTGCGGAACCGGATCGTCTTCGACCGGGGCGTCATCGCGCTGAACCGGCAACTCGGATTCCTGCCCGTCTCCCGCTTCCTCGGCGAGCCCGGGCAGAGCACCTATCAGAACAACAACAGCCTGCAAGTCCGCGTCGACCATCGGTTCGACGAGAACTGGCAGCTTCGCCTGGCGACCTACTTCAACACGGGCGATCTCGCGGGCGAGTCGGCGGAGATCCGCGCCATCGCCGCCGACAACCGCACGGTCTCGCGCGACCGCAACGTGCGCGACTACCGCTGGGACGTGGCCGTCGGCCAAGCCGACCTCGTCGGGCGCTTCGATACCGCCGGCATCGGCCACACGCTTCTTCTCGGGATGGACCGGGAGAGCACCGACAGCCGCACGCAGTACCTGCGCTCGAACTTCCGCACGAGCCCGTTCGCCCTGGACATCTACGCCCCGGTCTACGGCCAGGCGCTGCCGCCGATCACCGTCCCGCGCAACAACCTGGAGCGGATCACCAACACCGGCCTCTACGCGCAGGACGAGATCGTCCTGAGCCCCGAATGGCGGGCGCTCGTCGGTGTGCGCCTCGACATCTTCGAGCAGAGCTTCCGCGAGCGCGCCGTTCGCAGCCAGGTCGACCAGTCGCGGGTCGCCGCGTCCCCGCGGGCCGGCCTCGTCTACCGGCCGATCCCGGAACTCGCCCTCTACACCAACGTCGGCACGAGCTTCCGGCCGAATACCGGTCCGGACGCCGCCGCCGTCACCCGCGGCACGGCCCTGCCGCCCGAGACCGGCCTCGGCTACGAGGTCGGCGCCAAATCCGAGCTGTTCGGCGGCACCCTGCTCCTCACCGCCGCGGCCTTCCGGGTGGAGCGGGAGAACGTGCTGACGCCCGACCCCGCGAATACCGGCTTCTCCCTCGCCGCCGGGGCCGTCCGCAGCCAGGGCTTCGAGCTGACGGCCCAGGGGCAGATCACGCCGGAACTGAAGCTCCTGGCCGGCTACGTCTACGCCGATGCCCGGGTGACCAAGGACAACGTGCTGCCGGTCGGGGCCCCGCTCATCAACGTGCCGCGCCATTCGGGCAGCCTGCTCGCGGTCTACGAGCCGGAGGGTGCGTGGCGCGGCTTCGGTGTCGGCGGCGGCGTCCGGGGCGTGGGCGCGCGCGCGGGCGACGCGGCCGGCTCGGGCTTCACGCTGCCGGCCTACGTCGCGGTCGATGCGCTGGCCTATTACCGCTTCGACAATGCCCGGATCGCGCTCAACGTCGAGAACATCTTCGACACCGCGTACTACGAGAGTTCGCTCAACGTGTTCCGGGTCTATCCGGGCTCGCCCCGGCGGTTCACGGGCTCCGTGACGGTGCGGTTCTGATGGCGAGCTCCGGGGCCGCCCCGGGGCGAGGGAGCGCCCGGATGCGCCCGGGCGACTCGACGCGTCGCGGCCGCCGTGAGACTGCCGCGCTCGCGGTACTCCGCGGCTCGGCCGGTTCTGCGCTATGTCGGATCGCGCGCGGCGGCGCGGGGCCGGGCGGCGGCGCCGAGGGGACGATGGTCGGGTGGGTAAGGGTTTGATGGAAGCGATCGTCCCGTCCGATGGCACGGCGCCGCGCGTCGTGCGACGCCGTATCGGTCTGCTCTACCTCGTCCTGATCGCGGCCAACATCGCGGCCTGGATGTGGGCCTACAGCCTGTTCGCCGGCCAGCCGGCCCTGCTCTCGACCGCGCTGCTGGCCTACGTCTTCGGGCTGCGCCACGCGGTCGATCCCGACCACATCGCCGCCATCGACAACGTCACCCGCAAGCTGATGCAGGCGGGCCAGCGGCCGGTCTCGGTGGGCTTCTGGTTCGCGCTCGGCCACTCCACCGTGGTGGTGGTGGCCGCGGCCGCGGTGGCGCTGGCCGCGACCAGCCTGATCACGGCCTCGGAGGGCTACCGGGAACTCGGCGGCCTGATCGGCACCGGCGTCTCGGCCGCCTTCCTGATCCTCATCGGCCTCGTCAACCTCGTCGTCCTCGCGGGCGTCTGGCGCGCGTTCCGGCAAGTGCGGCGCACCGGCCGCTACGTCGAGGCCGACTTCGACATGCTGCTCGCCAACCAGGGCGTTCTCGCCCGGATCCTGCGGCCCCTGTTCCGCCTCGTGACGCGCTCCTGGCACATGTACCCGCTGGGCCTGCTCTTCGCCCTCGGCTTCGACACCGCCACGGAGGTGAGCCTCTTCGGGCTGTCGGCCGCCCAGGCGAGCCAGGGCACCGACCTGTGGACGATCCTGGTCTTCCCGGCGCTGTTCACCGCCGGGATGACGCTGGTCGACGCGACCGACGGCGTGCTGATGCTCGGGGCCTACAGCTGGGCCTATGTCCAGCCCATGCGTAAGCTGTTCTACAACCTCACCATCACCCTGGTGTCGGTGGCGGTCGCGCTGGTGATCGGCACGCTGGAGGCGCTGAACCTCCTGGCGGACAAGCTCAACCTGCAGGGCTGGCTCTGGCAGCGGATCGCCGCGATCAACGACCATTTCGGCGTGCTCGGCTTCGGCATCGTCGGGCTCTTCGCGGCGGCGTGGCTCCTGTCGTTCCTCATCTACCGCCTCGGCCGGTTCGACCGGATCGCGGTCGAACCGGCCGATATGCCCTGACCGGCGCCGGCCGTGCCCGCGCGCGGATCGTCCAGGCCCGGTGAGCCGGGCCGACGTCGAGGCGCGCCGGATGCGCGACGCGGGCTGAACCTACTCGGCCGCCTCGCTCAGCCTCAGGCCGGTGAAAGTCAGCGTCGCCGTGTAGATCGGAGCGCCCGCCGCATCCCGGACAATCACCGTGTAGGATTGCCTGTCCCCGTCGCTCGGGATCTCCCATCGCGCGACGTCCGGGAGGGAGATCATCGCCTCTCTGCGAGCGGCGTCGAAGTCGGCGCACTCGGTCCCGTCCTCGTCCCGTTGCCACTGGCCGTCGTGGATATCGAAGAAATAGCGTGGCACCCACGCCTCCGTGACTGGCTCCCTCCTCACGAAAGCTAACCGGGGTCAGAAGTGTCGGTTCTCGGCGCGCGGCGCCCGGTCCGCGCCGCCCGCCCGTCCCGGCGGCCCGCGCGGATCCGGCGCGGAACTCCCGGTCGCGCGCTTCCAGCGAGAGGCCCGGCGGCGACCCGGGAGGGGATCGCGCGGGCCTCGGCCGTCGCCGCCTCAGGCGGCCTGCACGGTGGTCAGGAAGCGGCGCACCTCCTCCGACAGTCGCTCGGATTGCTGTGACAGCTCGGACGCCGACGTCAGGACATGGGCGGCTGCCGCGCCCGTCTCCTCGGACGCCCGGGCCACGCCCGCGATGTTGCCGGTCACCTCGGACGTGCCGTTCGAGGCCTGCGCCACGTTGCGCACGATCTCCTGCGTGGCGGCGCTCTGCTGCTCGACAGCCGCGGCGATGCCGGCCGCCACATCGTTGATCTCGCGGATCCGTCCCGTGATCCCGCCGATCGCCGCGACGGCCTGATCGGTCACGCCCTGTACCTGGCCGATGCGCTGGCCGATCTCCTGGGTGGCGCGCGCCGTCTGGTTGGCCAACGCCTTGACCTCGGCCGCCACGACCGCGAAGCCGCGCCCGGCCTCGCCCGCGCGCGCCGCCTCGATCGTCGCGTTGAGCGCCAGAAGGTTCGTCTGGCCCGCGATGTTCGAGATCAAGCCGACCATCGCGCCGATCTGCTCGGCCGCCTGGCTGAGCTCCTGCACGAGGCGCGTGGTCTGGTCAGCCTCCGCGACAGCCGCCTGAGCGAGCCCGGCCGAGCCGGCCACCTGCCGCCCGATCTCCTGCACGGACGTGCCCAGCTCCTCGGCAGCCACCGCGACCGTCCCGACATTCGCCGCCGCCTCTTCGGCCGCCGCCGCCACCGTGCTCGATCGCGCGGCCGTCTGGCTGGCGTTGGCGGTCATCTGCTCGGCCGTGGCCTGCAGCTCGGTGGAGGACGAGGACACCAGGCCGACGATCCCCCCGACCGCCCGCTCGAAGCTGTCGGCCATCTCGACCATCGTGCGCCGGCGCTCCGCCGCGGCGGCCGCGTCGGCGATCTGGCGACGCTCGGCCTCCTCGGCCGCCTTGCGGGCGACCATGCTCTTGATGGTGTCGACGGCGCGGCCGAGTGCGCCGATCTCGTCGCCGCGCCGGCGCTCGGCGATCTCGGCGTCGATCTCGCCGGCAGCCATGCGCTCCAGAACGGCGACGAGGCGGGTGATTGGGCGCTGGATGTTGAGCATCAGCAGCATCGCCGCCCCGAGCAGGCTCAGCAGCATCGCGGCGCCCGCGACCAGACCGAAACGCGTCGCGGCGCTGACTTGCTCGGCGGTGGTCTGCATGGCGCTGTCGGTGAAGCCGCGCGCGTTGGCGACCGCCTGGTTGATCATCCCCTCCGCCCGGGCGATCTGGTCCGTGATGGACCGTCGCGCCGCACTGGCCGCCTCGGAATCGGCCGCGCCGCCGCGCAGGTCGCCCCGCCCGGCTCCGGCATAGCTGCCGATCGCGGTGGCCAAGTCCTGGAGAGCCTTCCCGCTGTCGCGCAGGATCTGCGGCTTGAGCGCGATGGCGATGGGACGCTCCAGCCCCCGCATCGCCTGATCGGCCTCCCGCGCGGCGGCGGAGACGGCCGCGTCGGCCTCGGGACCAGTCCGCGCGAGATCGACGGCCTTGAAGCTCAGCTGGATGCGATTCAGGGCGACCTGTGCCTGGGAGATCCCGGACAGGATTGCCTGCTCGCGGACGACCGCATCGGTCGCCTCGGCGATCCGGCGATCGCTGTTCCACTGGTTGTAGATGACGCCGACAGCGAACGCGGCCGTGACAGCAGAGGAAAGGATGAGCTTACGTCCGATAGTCAGGCTGAGCATGTCTGTAGCCAGTATCCGCAGTCACACGACAAGGTTTCTGGTCTTTAATACCCAGCTCGATCTAAAAGAGTCTTAATCTATCGATGATTTGTCTTGACGTCACCAATTTCAACTTTTGATGATCCTGGCCACAGCTTTGGCGTGTGCCACGTGGCTGGACCAGATCTGGACCCGGCGCCGAACGCGCGGCCGTCACGGAAGTTCCCGTGGCAGCCGCCGGGATACCCTCCGTTCCCGAGGCCGACCGTGCCCCGCCGCGCCGTCCGCGTGCTGGCGGCGAAGCGCGCCCCTGCGCTCCTGCTGCGTGCCGACGGCGCGATGCCCTCGTCGGTCCCACCGAGGGTCGTCATCGCGACCGCGTCCGGTCCGGCCGGCGAGGCTGCGACGCTCGCGCGCCATGTCCACGGCGGCGGCGGCGATGCCGACGCGTGAGTCCTGATCCGCGTCCGCGACGCGGACCGGCGCCCCATATAGCCTCGCGGAAGCGCGGGCCTCCGGGACGTCGTCCGTGACGGCTCGGGGATCTTCCGGAGCACCGGGTTGACGCGGTGCTTCCCGATCGGAGGCGCGCGAGGCCAGGGGACGAGGATGACCGAGACGCTGCGCGACAATATCGAGCAAAGCCGGTTCGAGCTGCAGGTCGGCGACGACGTCGCCTTCGCGACCTACCGGCGCGAACCCGGCCGGCTCGTCATCGGCTACGTCTACGCGCCGCCGGTCCTGCGCGGCACCGGGGCGGCCGCGCGGCTCATGGAGGGGGTCGCGGCGCACGCGCGCGCCGCGGGGGATCGGATCGTACCCCTGTGCGGCTACGCCCGGGCATGGCTGCGCGGTCACCGGGCGCATCGCGACCTGCTCGCGTGAGACCGCGATCGGGCGCGCTCGCCGGGCCCGGACCGGGATCGGCCGCCGACGGGCCGGGCGCCCGGATCGCCTGGACTACGACGTCCGTCGCGCCGCATGCCGCCGGCGCTGGACGGCCTCGCGGACATGGGTGACGAGCAGGGCGACGAGGCGGATCTCGATGCTCTCCGTCCGCCGGTGGGCCTCGATCCGGATCGTCTCCGCCGCGAGCGCGTCGGCCTCCCGTTCCAGCTGATCGAGCTCGACCGGGTCGGCACTCGAGACGGACAGCCAGATCTCCAAGAGGCGCATGACCCGGGTGGGCGGCTGCCGCGGCCGGAAGCGCCGATACAGGCCGATGCCCGCCGCGCCGAGCGAGGCCGCCGCGCTGATCATGAGCCCGACCCAGTAGGCCGCGTTCTGCGCCTGATCGCTCAGGCTGGGCTGGTTCCCGGTCAGGTACGCCGTGGCACCCGGATGGATCGGCAGCGCCTGGACCTTGTCGTCGGTGTCGGGGGCCTCGATGCCGGCCAGATCGTCGTCGAGCGCGACGAGCCGCGGCTTGCCGGTGAGAACCTCGCGCGTGATCTCGCCCGCGAGCCAGTCCGGCATGGCGCCGCGGGCCACGAGCCGGTGGCTGACGGACAGCGTGGTGATGTCGTCGCCCGGCTCCGGCAGCGAGCCGAGGAAGGCGCCCTTGGGCACGTCGATCGTGTCGAGCACGGGGTGCTCCTTGGCGATCGCCGCCGCCTCGTCGACCTCGAACAGCTTCACCGCCCCGGAGCCTTTGCGCAGCGCCGTGAACAGCGGCAGCCACAGCGCGCTGCCGACCGGGGCGACCACGAACACCGAACCGATCTGGCGGCCGCGGGCGGCCTCTGTCAGCTGGTCGATCGTCAGGATCCTGCGATGCACGCTGCTCGGCGGGATGCCGAAATGCGTCAGGATCAGGTCGAGCAGGCGCGGGTCGAGCTTCCGCCCGTCGAGGAGCCCGACTGTGCTGCCCCGCAGCTTGGCCACGCTGTCGACGGCGCTGCCCCCGGGCGCGAGGAAGACCACCGCGTCGCGGCGCAGGATGACCAGGGTCTGCCCATCCTTCGGTGCGGCGTCGCTGCGCACCAGGGCGAGCTGGGTCTCGCCCCTGTCCAGGGCCGCCGACGCCCCGAGGCGATCCGGCTCGAAGATCGTCCGGATGCGCAGCCGCGGATGCTGCGTCTCGAAGAGCTGCGTCAGGGCCTGTGCGGCCTCCCGGTCCTCGGTGCTGGTCTTGGCGACCGCGATGTCCAGGGAGAGCAGGCCGAGGAGGAGATGGACGAGCAGGGCGACGATGGCGGCCCCGGCCATGACCCCGAGGACGATGACAGTCGTTCTGGAACGCCGGATCATCCGTGCCGCGCTGATCTGCAGATCCGCCAGCATAGCGCGATCGCGCGGCCCGGTCTCCCGCCCACCGACAGCATCCGGCGACGTCCCAACCGCGATGACTCGGGCGACGGTGCATCGCGATCAGTTCATGTGGCGGTGCCGGTCCCGAACCTCCTGGAGGGCGAGCTTGCGGCCCAGCGTCCTCAGCAGCGCTTCGGCCTGCACCTTCAACTCCGGGTCCCGCAGCGCGCTGATCGCGTACATCGCCGCGATGGCGTGATCTGCCGCCACTTCGAGGGGCGACGTCTCCAGCAGCGGCGCCGCCGCGTCGGCCAGGTCCTCGAACATCCGCATCCGCGTGATGTCCAGGAGGATGCCGCTGCCGCTCCGAGGCCGTCCGGCATGATCGCCGATGAAGCGGCCGCGCACCAGCACCCAGCGCGTCTCACCGTCCGCCGAGGTCACCCGATGCTCGGCGAGGTACGGTGTCCCCTCGCGCGCGCTGCGCCTTATCAGATCCTCGATCCGCGCGCGGTCGTCCGCGTGGATGCTGTCGAAGTAGCGGCCGAGCGGGACACCCTCCTCGGCCTCGATCGGATCGACGTTGTGCACCAGGGCGACGGAGGCGTCGGCGCGCACCCGATCGAGGCCCGCGTCCCATTCCCAACGGCCGACCACGTCGAGCGCATCGCGTGCGGACTGGAAGGTTTCCGAGGTTGTTTGCCCGTCCAGGGGCTTAAAAGCTGCCACCCGAGCACCCGTCTTCTGTGATCCGTAACATAGGTTGGTCCGAAAACTCTGCAACCGCAAGGGGCATATAGCGTCTATCAATCAACTGTGGCGTGCCAGACACTGTGAGCCCGCCGCACCGTCGGGAGGTGTGTCGGGTATCGCCCCGTCCCGGCGCCCAGAGACCCGGCACCCAGAGACCCGGCGGGTCGCCGGGGTGGCACCCTCCGCGCCGGCGGCGCGCGCGACGCCCTTGCCGATCCTGCCCCAAGCCCCCATTATGACCACAGTGGTCACGGAGGTCGCCATGCAGGAGATCCAGCTTCGCGACGCCAAGGCGACGCTGTCGGCCGTCATCGATCAGGCCAAGCAGGGCGCGCCCTCGATCATCACGCGCCACGGCCGGCCCGAGGCGGTGCTGCTCAGCTTCGAGGAGTGGCAGCGGCTGTCCCGCGTCCCGTCGTTCGGCCGCCTGCTCATGGCCGCGCCCGTCGCGGCGGACGACCTCCCCTCCCCGTCCGGCGGGCTCAGAAGCGCCGAGCTGTGACGCCGTGTACCTCGTCGACACCAATGTCCTCTCGGCCGGCGCGCCGACCAAGGCCGTCCCGGCCGTCGACCTGATCGACTGGATGGACCGGAACAGCGCCGGGCTCCACCTCTCCGTCGTCACGATCGCCGAGATCGAGGACGGCATCGCGAAGAGCCGCAGGGAGGGTGCCGCGCGCAAGGCCGAGCGCCTCGCGGCGTGGCTGGAGACCCTGCTGCACCTGTACGCCGCCAAGGTTCTCCCGATCGACCTCGCCGTCGCGCGGCACATCGGCGGATTGTCCGATCTGGCGCGCGGTCAGGGGCACGCGCCCGGCTTCGCGGATCTCGCGATCGCCGCCACGGCGCGCTGCAACGGCTGGATGATCCTCACTCGGAATGTGCGGCACTTCGCGCCGCTGGGCGTTCCCGCGTGCGATCCCTTCGTGGCGCTGCCGGCCGATGGGCCGTGACTGCCCCGCGCGCGTCACCGCGGGGCGGCGCCGATCGAGCGCGCGCTAACGGGACGGCGCGCAGAACTCGGCCGCAAGGCCGGCGAAGGCGGCCCGCAGGAAGGCGTCCACCGGCCGGTCCCCGCCCGCCTGGATCCAGGCCTCGATCGCCAAGCGCATCGCACCGAGCGACGCCATGGCGACGAGGCGCAGCGAGGCGCTGCGGGCCGGATCCCCCCAGCGCTCGATCAGTGCGGCGTGCAGGGCCTGCTCGTGCAGGCCGTAGGCCGCCTGCTTGCGGGCCTTCAGGGTCTCGCTGGATCGCATGACCCGGTCGATGCTGATGAACTCCTGGGTCCGGAATCCCGTCGACAGCGTCAGCAGGGCGTCGCGGACGACCTCGACCGGAACCTTGCCCTCCGGCTGGGCCAGGACGGCCCTGCGCAGGGCCGCGCCGAAGCCCCGCATCTGCCAATCCAGCAGAATCTCTTCTTTCGACTTGAAGTAGTAGAAGAAGGTTCGACGCGAGATGCCGGCGGCCTCGGCGATCGCGTCCAGAGTCGTGGCCTCGTAGCCGTGCTGGCTGAACAACCGCAGGCCGGTCTCGGCGATCCGTTCCAGTGTCTCCTGCCGCTTTCGCGCGCGCAGGCTGCCGGGCTTCGGTGGCGGGATCCCCATGCCGGCGTTGTCGCATGCGATTCCGCACTTGCAAAGTTGCACGCAGTGCAATTATATTTTCGCACCGAGTGCAAATTTCTGGAACGGTATCGGGACGCGGTGCCGGTTTCCGGTCGCGTGCTCGCTCGCCCGCCGAGTCCGGCAGGCTCGGTCGCCGTCGGGACGCGCGTCCCGACGGCCGAACTCTCGCCGGCGCGCCCAGCGGCGGGCGCGCGTCGTGGTCGCGCTGTGACCGGCGACGCGCAGCGCCGCGGGTCGTCCCGTCCCGCCTCCTCTCGCGAAAGCCCTGCCCCATGCTCGATTGCTCCAGTCCGACAGCGGCGCGGCCGACGCCCAGCCGGCGGCAGGTCGGCGCCCTGCTGCTGGGAACCCTGGCCGCGGGACTGACGCGCCCGGCCGCGGCGCAGCCTGTCGTGGAGGACGTCCGGATCGCCGATTTCGACTGGGTCGACGGCGCGCGTCAGCGGCCCGTGCCGGCACGCCTCTACTGGCCGAACACGTCGTCGCTCAGAAGGCGCGTTCCGCTCGTCGTGTTCTCGCACGGTCTCGGGCAGTCCCGGACCGGCTACAGCTATCTCGGTCGGCACTGGGCGTCCCACGGGGTCGCGAGCCTGCACCTGCAGCACGTCGGCAGCGACACGTCCGTCTGGACCGGCAATCCCCTGGCCCTGCTTGACCGGATCGAGCGGGCGGCGCAGGAACAGGAGGCGATCGCGCGGGCGCGCGACCTGCGCTTCGCCCTGGACCGCATCCTCGTTCAGGACGGGGGCGCTTTCGGAGACCGGATCGACCCGCGCCGGATCGTTGCGGCCGGCCATTCCTACGGTGCCAACACGACGCTGATCGCGGCGGGCGCGCGCGTCATCCGCGACGGACGCCCCCTTCAGGCGCGGGACCCGCGGATCGCGGCCGGCATCGTGATCTCGGCGCCGCCCTTCTACGGCGAGCGCGACCTGCGGGCCGTCCTGGGCGCGGTGGAGATCCCGACCCTGCACGTCACGGCGACCGAGGACGTCATCCAGCTGCCCGGGCGGACCTCGCCGTTCAGCGATCGCCTCGCCGTGTACGAGGCGATCGCGACGCCCCGGAAGGCGCTGGCGGTCTTCCGGGGCGGCTCGCACAGCATCTTCACCGACCGTCCCCTGACCGGCGGTCTGAACCTGAACCCGCAGGTGAAGGAGGCGACCGCCACCGGGGCGCTGGCCTTCCTCGACCTCGCGTTCGGCGGCGATCCGGAGCCGCTGCGCGCGTGGTCCTCGACCTGGAAGCCGATCCTCGCCGTCGCGCCCGCGGGCTTCGCGCGCGCGTCGCTGGCGCAACCCGCCGTGTCGTCCCGCGAGAGGGACCGCGCGCGCGCGCACCCTGTGCAACCGCTCTGACACGCCGGTCATCGCGCCCCATCGGAGCCGAACCTGCCAGCCCGGTCTCACCGTCGATGTCGGCGCTCCGGGTCAGGTCGCTTCGCGCGACGTGAGGGTGCGCTCGACCAGTGCGCGGATCCGCTCCCGGTTCGGCGCGGTCCCGAACAGGATCCGGTAGAGGATCGGCGAGACGACCCCGTCCAGCACCGCCTCGGGATCCGGGAAGGCCTCGCCGCGGGCCAGGGCCCGATCCGCGATGATCGCGATCTGATCGCGCGTGAAGCTGCAGCATCGCTGGGCACAGTTCGCGTCCGACGCCGCCAGAACGTCCCGGATCATCGCCCGCCCCGGCGCGGACGACATCTCGTCCGCGTACTGTTCCGCCCAGGCCTCGAGATCGGTCCGGCCGTTGCCGGTATCGGCCGGCTCGGCGTCGGGACGCAGCCGCTCGACTGCGACGTCGGCGAAGAGTTCGGCGAGCGTGCCCCACCGCCGGTAGATCGTCGACGGCGTCACGCCCGCCGCGGCGGCCACCAGGGGCACCGTGATCTCCGAACGGTCCGTCCGGGTCAGGAGTTCGCGCACGGCCGCCTGAACCGAGGTCTGCACCCGCGCGCTGCGCCCGCCCGGACGCGGCCCTTGCCTCGTCGTCATCCTGCACTCTGCCGTCGGCGGCGCCACAAACGCAAAAGAGTTGCGTTTGTGGCGCGGAGGGACTACGCATCAAACGCAACGGATTAGCCTTTAGGGTCGTCAATGACCAGGGTCGGCAACCTGAAAGTTGTGGCTGTCGCGGGCGGCGGCACGCTGTTCTTCCACGCGGCGGTGCTCGGCACCTTCCTCGCCGCGTCCGCCGCGCCGACGCCGCTGTACCGTTTCTATCAGGAGACCTACGCGCTCTCCCCCGTGCTCACGACCGCGGTGTTCGCGGTCTACGCGCTGGCCCTCCTCAAGGCGCTTCTCGTCGCCGGGTCGATCTCGGACCACCTGGGTCGACGGCCGGTGATCTGCGGCGCGCTGCTCCTCGAACTCGTGGCGATGGTCCTGTTCACGACGGCCCACGGGGCGTGGGGTCTCATCGCGGCGCGCTTCGTCCAGGGCGTGGCCACCGGCATCGCGGCGAGTTCCCTGGGCGCCGCGCTGGTCGACGTCGACCGGGGGCGGGCCCAGCTCGTGAACGCGATCATGCCGCTGATCGGGATGGCGGTGGGCGCGCTCGGGACCAGCGCGCTCGTGCAGTACGGCCCGCATCCGCTCCGTCTCGTCTACGCGATCCTGGGGGCGGTGTTCGTCGCGCAGGCCGCCCTCCTCTGGCTGACGCCCGAGACCGGGGAGCGCCGCACGGGAGCGCTGCGGGCCCTGAGGCCCCGCGTCGTGGTCCCGCCGCAGGCCAGACGGCCGCTGGCCGCGATCACGCCGACCAACATCGCGACCTGGATGCTCGGCGGCTTCTACCTCTCCATCGTCCCCTCGCTGGTGGTCGCCGCGACGGGCAGCCGGACACCGTTGACGAGCGGCGTCATGGTCGCGGCCCTGATGGTCGCGGGCGCCTGCGCGGTCGTCCAGCGGCGCGGCGGGGACGCGGCAGCCAACCTGACGATCGGGACGCTGGCCATGACGACCGGTCTCGTCATCGTGCTCGCCGGCATGCACGGCGGGAGCGTGCCGGTCCTGATCGGCGGGACGTTGGTCGGCGGCGCCGGCTTCGGGACGAGCTTCCTCGGTGCCCTCGGGACGATCGTTCCGCTGGCGAAGCCGGGCGAGCGGGCGGGGCTTCTCTCGACCTACTATGTCGAGAGCTACCTGGCCTTCAGCCTGCCGGTGATCTGTGCCGGATATCTGGTGCGCCGGATCGGCTACGTGACCACCGCCGACATCTACGCGGCCGCCATCGTCGCCATGAGCGCGGCCGGGTTCCTGGCACGGCGGGCGATGGCGGCGCGGCGCGTCCTGCCCGGCTGATGCACGGTGCCGTGGCCGAGACGGTCCCCGGCCGCATTCCGCGCCCGCTTCAACGGCTGCCCGACACGCGCGAGCGCCGAGGGCGGCGCCGCGCGGGCAGCGGTTGTCGTGCCGACGGAGGCGAGACCGGCGGGACGGTCTCGGCCCAGCCGCGTTGAGGCAGGTCAGCGGCGCGCGCGAGGGACACCTGGCTTCCGCGCGCTCCCGGGACGCGGATCCGAGCGGAGGCATGCATGCGAGACTTCACGGTCGTCTGGGACGCGGCGCGGCTGGCCTGGGTGCGGGAGCGCGTGCGGGCCTACCGCATGCCGCGCCTGCCGACGGGGGCCGGCTGGCGCTACGGCTGCGATCCGGACGTCCTGGCCGCCCTGTGCGCCCACTGGCTCGACGGCTTCGACGAGGCCGCCGCCGCGGCCGAGCTCAACCGCTTCCCGCAGATCCTGGCCCGCGTCGAGGATCTCGACCTGCACGCGGTCCACGTCGTCGGTGAGGCGGAGGGCCGGCGCCCGCTGCTGCTGATCCACGGCTGGCCGGGCTCGATCTACGAGTTCTGGTCGGTGATCGAGCCCCTGGCCTTCCCGTCGCGCCACGGCGGGCGGCCGGAGGACGCGTTCGACCTCGTGATCCCGGCGCTGCCCGGCTTCGGCTTCTCGGGCAAACCCGCCGCGCCGATCGGGGCGCGCACCGCGGCGCGGCTGTTCGACCGCCTGATGCGCGAGGCGTTGGGCTACCCGCGCTACCGGGTGCAGGGCGGCGACTGGGGCGCCGGGGTCGCGGCCTGGCTCGGCCTCGACCACGCCGACGCGCTGGAGGCGATCCACCTGAACTACCTGCTGGTGCAGCCCGACGCCGAGCCGGAGAGCGCGGCGGAGCGGGCCTGGCAGAAGCAGGCCGCGGCCACCCAGCAGGCCCTCGGGGCCTACGCGCAGCTCCAGGGCACCAAGCCCCTGTCCCTGGGCTACGCCATGGCGGACGAGCCGGTGGCGCAGCTGGCCTGGCTGGTCGAGCGCTTCCACGACTGGGCCGACCTGCGGGAGCGGCCCTTCGCGCAGGTGTTCTCGAACGATCAGCTCCTGACCAACGCCCTGCTCTACATCCTGACCGATTCCTTCGCGACGGCGACGTGGTTCTACGCCGGCGCGCAGCTTGAGGGCGTGCGCCGGATGCCGCCGGGCCGGCGCGTCACGGTGCCGACGGCCTTCGCGGCCTACCCGGATCCGCGCACGCCCGCGCCGCCGCGGGACTGGCTCGAGCGCGGCTACGCGGTCTCGCGCTGGCGGACGATGCCGCGCGGCGGGCACTTCGCCGCCATGGAGGCTCCGGACCTGTTCGTCCAGGACCTGCGGGACTGGGGCCGCGGCTGACGGAGTCATCCCGCCGCACCCCGGACCCGGCCGCGCTCTGGGGCGTTGGCCGGGGATATCCCCCATCCTCGTGGAGTGCGCGCTATGAAGCTTGCAGGAGGCGTTCGCGCCGGGCTGGCCGTGTCGTTGATGTCCGGCGCGGCCGTGCTGGCAGGTCCCGCCGCGGCTCAGGACGCGAAGCCCGCGCCCGCGGCACTCACGAAGGTGGCGGGCTTCGCCCATCAGGTCACGGGTATCACCGTCAGCCGCGACGGGCGCATGTTCGTCAACTTCCCCCGCTGGAGCGAGGACGCGCCCGTCTCGGTGGCCGAGGTGAAGGACGGCACGCCTGTCCCCTATCCGGACGCGGAGTGGAATAGCTGGCGCAACGCCAAGAAGGACGAGGTCGACCCGAAGACCCACTTCGTCTGCGTGCAGAGCGTCGTGGCCGACGGTCAGGACCGTCTCTGGGTGGTCGACGCGGCCGCGCCCGCCATGGCGCACGTGGTCAAGGACGGCCCCAAGCTCGTCGGCATCGACCTGAAGACCAACCGGGTCGTGAAGACCATCCCGTTCGACACCAGCACGGTGCTGCAGGCCTCCTACATCAACGACGTGCGGATCGCGCCCGACGGCAAGACCGCCTACCTGACCGATTCCGGCGCCGAGGGGGCGCTGATCGTGGTGGATCTCGACAGCGGGTCCGCCAAGCGCGTGCTGTCCGGGCATGCCTCGACCATGCCGGACAAGAGCGTGACCGTGCAGTACGACGGCAAGCCGCTGCGCCGCCCGGACGGCCGCGGCGTCGAGTTCTCGGCCGACGGCATCGCCCTCTCGCCGGACGGGAAGACCCTGTACTGGCAGGCCATCAAGGGCAAGACGCTCTACAGCCTGCCGACCGACGCCCTCACCGGCTGGGCGACCGCCTCCTTCGTGCCCGAGACGCTCAGCGACAGGACGCTGGAATCGAAGATCGTGACGGTCGGCGAGAACGGCCCCGCCGACGGCCTGCTGATCGCCCGCAAGGACGGCCGGATGTACGTGACCTCGCCGCAGGACAACGCCGTGAAGGTCCGCGACCTGACCGGCAAGGGGAGCGGCCTCACGACCCTGGTGCAGGACCCGCAGCTGCGGTGGCCGGACACGTTCAGCGAGGGACCGGACGGCACGATCTACGTGACGACGTCGCACATCCAGGACTCGGCCGACTACAAGCCGGGCGCGCCGATCAGCCTTCCCACGGAACTCTGGGCGATCCGGTCGGGACCGGGCGACGTCACCGGGTCCACGGCGCCCGGGACGGCTCGCTGAGGACCGCTGCGGCCGCGCCCCGTCGTCCCGACGCGGGCCCCCCTCGCCCGGTCAGGTCGGCGGAGGCCGTGCTCGTGCTGCCGGGGGCATCGGCCTCGCCCGAGCCCCCGCGACGCGCCGGGCGGGGCCCGACCCGCCACCGCGCCCGCTGCGGCGCCGCGCCTCGGGACCTCTAGACCAGCGCGTATCCGGCATCGGTCCGCTCGATCCGCCCCCGGGCGGAGAGATGCATCCCGGTCACGCTCAGGCCCTCCGTCGCCGCGCGATCGAGGACGCGCCGGCGGGTCGCGATCGCCTCCGCCGGGTCGGTGTCCCAGATCACCGTCCAATCCGGGTGCGGCATCTGCAGGAGCCGCGAGTGGACGATGTCGCCCCAGATCAGTAACCGGTCCGCGCCGTCCGCGATCAGCACGCCCATGTGCCCCGGCGTATGGCCGGGTAGCGGCAGCGCGTGGATGCCGGGGGCGAGTTCCGCCTCGCCCGAGACGCGGCGGGTCCGAGCGCGGTAGGCGGCGAGCACGGCCTGCGCCGTCTCGAACATCGGGCGCAGGGCGGCGGGCGCGGAGGCCCGGGCCCCGGCATCGGTCCAGTAGGCGACCTCGCGCGCCTGCACCACGAGCTCGGCGTTCGCGAACCGCGCCAGGCGTTCCGGCGTCAGGAGACCGCCCACGTGGTCGGCGTGGAGGTGGCTCAGCCAGATGGTCTCGACCTGATCGGGCCGCACGCCCTCCGCCGCGAGCGCGGCGGTCACGCGGTCGAAGCCCGGTCCGAAGACGGTGCCGCAGCCCGCATCCAGCAGCCAGTGGCGCGCGCCGCGCCGGATCAGGAAGGCGTTGACCGGCTCCGGCGACGGACCGTCCGCGCTGAGACCGGCCCCCTGCAACAGCGCCCGTCCGGCCGGGCTCTCGGCCGCCGGCATCATGCGCGGCTCCAGCGGAAACAGCCCGTCGCGCAGCGGCGTCACGGTGAGCGCGCCGACCCGATAGGGTCCAGGCGCGGCCGCGGCGGGTTCGCGCAGGCCGAGCGGCAGCAGGGCGGAGGCGGCGAGCAGCCTGCGGCGGGAGAGATGAAGGGCCATGGCGGGCTCCGCGGGAGACGGGACGCCGCCATCCTGCGGTGCGTGTCGGCGTCGGGCCAGGGACGGCCTCCCGCCCGCGACCGGGCATTCTTCCCGCGCTGATCGGCACAGCTTGCGCGCCGGCCCGGTCCCGGTGCCAAATCGGCGCGTCGTCTCGAGCCCGGCCGTTTCGCCCCCATGAGCCTGCCCGCGCATCTCGGCTTACGCCTCCTCGCGGTCGCCATCCTGTGCTTGGCCGGCGCCGTCGCCTGGACCGGCTGCGCGGCACAAGCGAGCCTGCGGCGGGAGGCCGCGATCTCGGCGGACCGGATCGCCGCGCAGCTCGCGCGTCAGCCAGGCCTCGGCAGCGCCGGCCCGGTCGCGATGGCCGCCGCGCCGCCGCAGCCCGCACCGGCGATCCTCACGCTCCTTCCGGGGATCTGCGCCGACATCCAGCTCGGCGTCGAACCGCCCCGGCGGGTCTGCGGCGACTGGGATGGCCTCGATGCCGCGCCCGGGTGGTTTCGGGCGGCGGACGCCGCGGTCGAGCCGACGATCCGCGCCGTCGTCTATCGGGAGCGCGCGATCGGCAGCGTCACGTCCTGGCCCGACCCGACCGCCGCGGCGGCCCGTGTCTGGCAGCGGGTTCGCCTCGCCGGCGGGCTCGCGCTCGCTCTGACGGCGGCGACACTGCTTCTCAACTGGCTCGCCGTCACGCGCCTCGTCGCGCCGGCCCGGCAGATCGTGCACGGGCTGGCGAACGTCGACGCGGCCCGCGCCCGGTCGCCGCTGCCGCGCTTCGCAGCCGCCGAGTTCGACCGGATCGCCCGCGCCTGCGACGATCTCGCCGACCGTCTCGTCCGCGCCGAGGCCGCGCGCGCGGAGCTGATGCAGCGGCTCGTCACGGTGCAGGAAGAGGAGCGGCAGGCGCTCGCGCGGGACCTGCACGACGCCTTCGGCCAGTGCCTCGCAGCCGCGGGCGCGCGGGCGGCCGCGATCGAACTCGCCGCGCCCCACGACCGCGAGGATCTCCGCGCGGACGCGCGCGGCATCGAGGCCGTGATCGCCAGCATGCGGGAGAGCCTGCGCGGGGCGTTGGCGCGCCTCGAACTGCCCGATCTCGCCGAGACCGGGCTGGAGGACGCGCTGCGGGGCCTCGTGGCGGATTGGCGGGGGCAGCTCAGGTCCGGCCCGGCCCTCCATCTCGACGTGGTCGGCGACCTCGCCGACATGCCGGTGACCGTCGCGGCGAGTCTCTACCGCGTCGCGCAGGAGCTCCTGACCAACGCCCTCCGCCACGGGCGTCCGAGCCGGATCTTCCTGCGGGTCGTCCGGGCGGAGACCGGAGCGCGGTCGGTGACGCTCACCCTGGACGACGACGGCAGGGGCGATGTGTCCCGCACGGCGTCCGGGACGGGCCGCGGGCTCGTCGGCATCCGCGCGCGCCTCGCCGCCCTCGGGGGCACCCTCGCGCTGACCGGCACCGGCAACGGGATCCGCGCCTGCGCGACCGTCCCGACCGCGGGCTGAGGCGCCATGGCCGCGTCCATCCTCCTCGTCGACGACCATCCGGTCGTGCGCGAGGGCTACCGCCGCCTGATCGAGCGCCAGCCGGGACTCGCCGTGACGGCGGAGGCGGCGAGCGCGGCGGACGCCTACCGCCAGTACAAGGCGCACGGGCCGGATCTCGTGATCCTCGACCTGTCGCTTCCGGGACCGAGCGGCATCGAGGCCATCCGGCACATCCGCCAGTGGGACAGAACGGCCCGCATCCTCGTCTTCAGCATGCGCACCGGGGCCGTCGTCGCGCGCCAAGCCTTCGCCGCCGGGGCGTGTGGCTATGTCAGCAAGGCGAGCCCGCCGCGCGAGTTGCTGGCGGCGGTGACCGCCGTGCTGCGCGGCGAGCGGGCGATGAGCGCCGACATCGCGCGCGCGATCGCCCAGGACGACGTTGCGGGCGGGCGCGCGGCGGTCGACGCGCTGAGCCCGCGGGAAGTCGAGATCCTGAGCCTGACCGCGGCGGGAATGACCGCGCAGGCCGTGGCCGAGGCCCTCTGCGTGAGCCTGAAGACCGTGCACAACAACCTGTCGGGGATCCGCGCCAAGCTCGGTGCCCGCACCGATGCACACCTCGTCTGGATCGCCCTGGGCGCCGGGCTCGTGTCCCCGCCCGAGGCGCCGGCCGGCAGGACGTGACGGGGACCGCGCGCGCGCGCGAACTCCGATCGAGGCCCGCCGCGCCGCAACCGTCGCGGCGCTCGGCGTCGGCGCGCCCTGCGGGCCGGCCTGTCGCTCGACGCCCTGCCCCGCTCCGGATCCTGAGGGCAGCGTCGCCAGCCGCGTGACCGCGCGTGCATTGATCTGACTGAGGGCTGATCCTTCCCGACATCCGTCAGCGGGCGGCGCGCCGCGTTTAATCCGCGCCGATGCGTGCGTGGGGGCACTCCGCGATTGCATGTCGTCGCCTACATTGCCATCGCGGCGGAATATTACGGGCCCATTCACGGCTCGTGATTTTGCCGAGACTGCGGATTAAACGACGATTACATGCGAACGGCGTCGCTGCTCTTGTCTGGCGCGGGGCGGGCGCACCCGATGCCCGGGTTGTCGCTCGCGGATCTCCTGCCGGTCGTCGGTTCTCGCCGCGAGGACGGGCGCGTCCCGCCGCGCAGGCACATCAGAGCGGAGATTGAATCGGGAGGCTCGCCATGACTGTCGGAACAGCACTGACGCGCGGAGCGGTCATCGGCCTCGTCGCGCCGTTCATCGGCATCCATGCGGCGCTGGCAGCCCCGTTCACGGGGACGGGCGGCGGCCCTGAGACCACGATCAACGCGCCGTACCGCTCGTCGGTGGGGCAGACGGTGCCGCCCGGCGCGGGGGCCGCGCCGCTGCACGATCCGCGCGAGCGGACGCGCCGGCAGAAGGACCTCGACGCAGTCCTCGGCAGCGTCTGCGACGGGTGCTGACACCGTCGCGACAGGTCCGCCTCACTCATCGACTGGCACGAACGGGAACGAGCAGTTGCGTCCTCCACACGACATCCGAATCCTCAGCCAGGTGCGCTGCCACCTCGGCGAAGGGCCGAGCTACGATCCGCGTACCGGGACGGCGTGGTGGGTCGATATCCTGGAAGCGCGCCTGTTCGAGAAGCCGATCGCCAGCGCCCAGAAGGCGCTGGTCCACGTCCTGCCCGTCCAGGTCAGCGACGTCGCGGCGATCGACGGCGCCCACCAGCTGCTCTCGGCGGAGGACGGTCTCTATGTCCGGTCGATCCGGGACGGGGACATCCGGATGCTCTGCCCCCTCGAGGAGGATCTGCTCGACAACCGCTCCAACGACGGCCGCGTCCATCCGAGCGGGGCCCTGTGGATCGGCACGATGGATCGCGACGCCACTAAGGGGCGTGGATCGATCTATCACGTGGCCGGCACGAAGGTGCACCGCCTCTTCGGTGGCCTGACGATCCCCAACGGCATCAGCTTCTCGCCGGACGGCGCCACCGGCTACTTCGTCGATACCGACGTCGGCGTGCTTCACCGCGTGCCGCTCGACCCGAGGACCGGGCTGCCGCGGGGGCCGGTCGCGATCCACTTCGACCATCGCGGCGGCGAGGGCGCGATCGACGGGGCCGCCGTCGATGCCGAGGGCCTGATCTGGACGGCGCGCTTCGGCGCCGGCTGCCTCGACGCCTACAGCCCCGCGGGCGAGCGGGTCCGCACCGTCTCGGTGCCGATGCGGCAACCGACCTGCCCGACCTTCGCGGGCCGCGACCTCGACCGCCTGCTGGTCACGTCCGCCTACGAGGGCATGGACGCGGCGGACCGCGCCGAGGATCCGGAGCACGGCCGAACCATCCTGATCGACGTGGGCGCGCGGGGGCTGCTGGAGCCGGCCTTCCGGCTCTGCGCCTGACCCAGCGGATCCGGCCGGAACCCGTTCCTCGCGCGCCCTCGGCCCGGGCGTCGGAGCCCGACCCTCAGGAGATTCCATGACCGACGCGGGCGAGCGCCCCTATCAGCCCATCGAAGCCTACGCCCTCCTCAGCAACTGCGAGGGGTGCGCGCTCGTCGCCCGCGACGGGTCGATCGACTGGGCCTGCCTGGAGCGCTTCGACGCCGACCCGGCCTTCTCCCGGCTGCTCGACCGCCGGCGTGGCGGCCATTTCTCCATCCGCCCCGAGGGGCGGTACGAGACGACGCGGCAGTACCTGAGCCGCAGCAACATCCTGGAGACCACCTTCACCACGCCGGACGGCTTCGTGACCCTGCACGACTTCATGGTCGGGCCGGAGGGCGGCCCGGACCGGCCCCGGTTGGTCCGGCACGTCAGCGGCGTGTCGGGCCGCGTCCCGATCGCGGTCGCCTACCGGCCGCTGGCGGGCTTCGCCGAGGCCGTCGCGCCGCCGGAGATCGCGGGCGGACGGGTGACGGCACCGGGATGCCCGGGCCTCGTCGCGGATGTCGAGTTCGTGCGGGACGGGACCGGCGCCGCGGCGCGGTTCGTCCTGGAGGGCGGGCAGGCGCGGAGCTTCAGCCTCTACGGCGATGCCCTGCCGGACGCGCCGCCGGACGCGCGCGCCCTGATGGAGCGGACGCGCAGCGCCTGGGTGCTGTGGACGCAGGACGCCGCCTATACCGGGCCGCTCGCGGACGAGCTGATCCGGTCGGCGCTCGTGCTCAAGGCGCTGACCTACGCGCCGACCGGCGCGATGGTGGCGGCGGCCACGACCTCGCTGCCGGAGGAGATCGGCGGGATCCGCAACTGGGATTACCGGTTCTGCTGGATCCGCGACGCGTGCCTGTCCTTCTACGTCCTGAAGAAGTTCGGCATGCTGCGCGAAGCCGAGGCCTTCTTCGGGTTCGTGGCCGAACTCTGCGCGCGGGCGAAGGGGCGGCTGCGGCCGCTCTACAGCGTCTCGGGCGAGGCCGATCTCACCGAGGCCACGATCGCGCATTTCGAGGGCTGGCGGGGCAGCGCGCCGGTTCGGGCGGGCAACGAGGCCGCCGAGCAGCATCAGGCCGACGCGTACGGACAGGTGCTCGACCTGCTCTACCTCTACACACGCCTGGGCGGCACGCTCCCGGACGCGATGCACGGGCACGGCGCCCGGCTGGCCGACATCTCCGCCGCGCACTGGCACCGGCCCGACGCGGGCCTCTGGGAGCCGCGCAAGCCCGAGCAGCGCTACCTCCACGCGGCGATCATGAACTGGGTCGCCCTGGACCGGGCGATCCGCCTGTTCGGCCCGCGCGAGACCTGGTGCCGGGAGCGCGACCGGATCGTCGCGTGCGTGAACGGCCCGGGGATCCACCGGGACGGCTACTACCCGCAATACCTCGGCGGGGACGACGTCGATGCCGCCCTGCTGATGGCGCCCATGGTCGGCTTCCCGATCGACGAGGCCGCCTTCGCCCGGACCGTGGACGTCGTCATCGAGCGCCTCGGGCACGGCCACCTCGTCTACCGCTACCGCAACGGCGACGGCCTGCCCGGCCACGAGGGCACCTTCCTGCTCTGCGCCTTCTGGCTGGTCGACGCGCTGCTCTGGCTCGGCCGGGACGCGGAGGCGCGGCTGCGCTTCAACGCCCTGCGCGCCCTCCAGAACGACGTCGGGCTCTACGCCGAGGAGGTCGCGCCGGACGGCGCGTTCCTGGGGAACTTCCCGCAGGCGTTCAGCCATCTCGGCTTCATCCACAGCGCCCTGATGCTCGACCTGTTCGACCACGGCGGCCGCCCGGCGGTGCAGGGCACCTACGCCGACCGGTCCCTGCGCGAGACGGCGCTGCGCCGGAGTCCGACCCTGGGCGGGCCCGCCTGACCGCCGCGCGTTCCGCCCTGCCCGCCTCACCACCCGCCTCGCCACCCGCGTCGCTACCTGGAGTGCCCATGTCCCGATCGAGCCGTCACGAAGCCCGTCTCCTGAGCGTCGACGAGGCCGATCTCGTCGCGCGCTCGCATCATCCCAGGCTCGCCGAGGCCGATGACGGCGGCTTGGCGGAGCTGGTCGCGCGTCTTCGGGAAAGCCGGGACCGCGCGCGGCATATCTCCCGCCGGCAGCGCCGCGAGCTGCGCGGCAAGGCCGACCCGTCCGGCGCGCGGGCCGCGACGGACAACACCGGGACACGCCGGAAGGCCGCGGTGCTGGCGGCCGCGGTGAAGCGTGCCAGCAAGGAGAGCGAGCGCAGGCGCAACGCCCGGGCGCGCGGTCGCCTGGTCACGAGCTCCCGCAGGGCGCTGGCGATGAGGCAGGCCGCCGGCGATCCCGGTCCCGCGCGGCCGTCCACGCGCGAAGCGCACGATGGCATGCGGCCCGTGCCCAACGACGGCCTCGCACCGTCGGGCGCCCTCGACAGTGCGGGCCATGAGATCGCGCGGCGGCGCGGCGGCGGCCCGCGGTAGCGCCGGACCCGGCCGGCCCGAGCGGGCGCTCCGGGCCGAGCCCTTCTCCCCCCGGCGTCCGCCTCCGCGGCATCTCACCGGGGGCGGACGGGCCGGAGCGGATCTCGCGAGGTCCCGCTCCAGGCTCCCTGTCGAAGAGCGCGACCGCGTCCAAGGACGGAGCGACAGAGGTCGTCAGTCCTGGCAGGGTGGGATCCGTTCGCGGCCCTGAGCCGATGCAGAGCGCGCACCGACAGGTGCGGGCACGAGGATGTCGTCGATGCGGGGCGCCGCGCTGGTTTTCGGAACACTTCTCGTCATCGCGACCTTCGTGTGGTTCATGTACTTCGTCCCTCTGGGATGCGCGATGAACACGACGGGATGCCGGGAGACGTTCACCGTCTGGAGCGGCGGCGGCCTGGTCCATTTCTGGGCCCCGCTCCTCGTCGCAGCCTCGGCGATCGTCTTCGGATTGTCGGGCTCCAGGTAGATTGGCGGTGTCATCGTCCCTCGATGGATGCGCACCGATCTCCACAGTCGTCGACGGATCTGTTCGGGAGCGATGAGGCGAGCATCGATGCCGTGGCGGACGATGCGGCCGGGATCATCGCGATGGCCGGGCAGCCGTTCCGGTGATCTTGCTCGCGGGTCACAGCCCGGCGTGCCGGCGCGAGCGGCCGATATCGGCGGTGGCAACCTGGTCCACCGGACGGTGTTGGGTCCCCCGGAGGTCGCTTCGGTATGGCGCGTCGCATCCTGATCACCGGCGCCAGCATCGCCGGCAACACGGCGGCCTGGTGGCTCGGCCGCAGCGGCTTCGACGTGACCGTGGTCGAGCGCGCGCCCGCCTTCCGGGATGGTGGGCAGAACATCGACGTGCGCGGCGTCGGTCGCACGGTGCTGCGCCGGATGGGCCTGGAGCGGGCCGCCCTCGACAGCGGTACCGGCGAGGAGGGGACGGCCTGGATCGACGGTCAGGGGCGGGTCGCCGCGCGATTCGACGTCGCCGGGTCCGCGGGCGATGGCCCGACCGCCGAGATGGAGATCCTGCGCGGCGACCTGGCCCGCCTTCTCTACGAGCCGGCCCGGGAGCGGGCCCGCTACCGCTTCGGCGACCGCGTGGCCCGCGTCGCGGAGGACGAGGACGCGGTCGCCGTCACCTTCGCGAACGGCGCGACGGAACGCTACGACGCGGTGATCGTGGCCGAGGGCGTCGGCTCATCGACCCGCGAGCTCGTCTTTCCCGGGGAGAATGCGCCGCGCTGGATGGATCTGACCATCGCCTACTTCACCATTCCCCGAACCCCCGACGACGACCGGATGTGGCGCTGGTTCAACGCGAGGGGCGGCCGCAGTATCTCGCTGCGGCCGGACCAGCACGGCACCACGCGCGCGATGCTGACGCTCCGTCAACCGCCCGGCGGCGAGCAGGAATGGGATATCGCCCGGCAGAAGGCGTTCCTGCGGGCGCGTTTCGAGGGCGCCGGGTGGCAAGCCGAGCGCGTCGTGGCTGGTCTGGACGGGGCGGACGATCTCTACCTCGACGTCCTGCGCCAGGTGCGGATGAAGCGCTGGTCGTCCGGCCGCGTCGCGCTGACCGGCGACGCGGCTTGGTGCGCGACGCCGCTCGCGGGAATCGGAACGACGCTGGCGGTCACCGGCGCCTGCGTGCTGGCCGGCGAGCTGGCCCGCGCCGACACGGTCGGGGCCGCGTTCGCGGCGTACGAACGGGCGATGCGCCCGTATGTCGAGCGGGCGCAGAGTGTTCCCAAGCTCGCGCCGAAGCTCATGAATCCGCGGACGCGGACCGGCATCCGTCTCCTCCACGCGGCCCTGGACGTCGCGAGTCGGCCCGTGGTTCGCCGCGTCACCGCGAAGCTGTTCGACGGGCGATCCGAGGAGCCCGATCTCTCCGCTTATCTCGGTCGATCGGCTTGATCCGACAGCGCGGCACCCGCGCGCCGCACGGTTTTACCGCGAGCGCTCGGATCTCCGCGGCCCGGCGCGCTGCGGGCTCTGACCCGGGGCTGGTGCGCGACACCGTCTGTTGTCGGCGCCGCCCCTGCCGGCACGCAGGTCAGTGCCGGCACGCGACAATCCTCTCCATCCCCGTGAGATCACTGTCCGGTCTTTCGTGAATCGGATCCCTGCCGGGTCCCGACGCGCGCGAGCATGTCGAGGGCGTCACCGATCGCCGCGAACGCCGCGGTGTTGTCGAAGATGCACCACGCGCGACGGCCGAGGGCCTCGTGCTCTTCGAGTCGCTCGGCGATCCGGGACAGGACGCGCGGCTCGTACGCCGAGTGGTACATCCGCGGCGAGCCGTGGAGCCGGTAGTAGACGAGGTCCGGCCAGCCGCCGGGCACGGCGGCGTTCCGGACCGGCGCGGGGTCGGCCGCGACGCGGGCGATCGCGAGGCCGACGAGCAGGCGATCGACATCCTGGGTGAACCACGTGGCGTGGCGCGGCTCACAGACGATGTCGCCCGGGAAGCGCCGCCGGAATTCCGTCAGGAAGGACGCCGCGGACGGGCTGTCGAAGGCCAGACTCGGCGGGAGCTGGAGCAGCAGCGGCCCGAGCCTCGTCCCGAGACCTGCGACCTCACCGAGGAAGCGCGCGAGGGGCTCGTCCGCTCCGATGAGGCGCCGCTCGTGCGTGACCGACCGCGGCACCTTCACGGCGAAGCGGAACCCGTCCGGCACCGCCGCGGCCCATTTCGCGTACGTCGTCACCCGATGGGGCCGATAGAAGGAGGAGTTGATCTCGACGGCGGGAAAGCGCTGTGCGTACCGCTCCAGGTGGCTGCCCGCCTCTGGAAATCGCGGCGCGTAGGTCTTGGGCAGGCTCCAGCCCGCGGTACCGACGGCGATGGCGTCTGATGGATGCATGGAATACCGCTCGTAGCCGAAGCCATGCCGGCCCGACCGGCGATCGGTAGACCGGGACCTGCGCGCATGCGAGCGCTCGACGAGGTGTTCGACCGTCTCCCGCACTCCGCGTTCCGTCGACGATTCCGGCTGGCGCCCGCCGATCGCGCTTATCTCCGGGCGAAGGGGCTCCCGACGGTCCTGGACCATGCGCGGGACTTCGTGCGGCGACGCCTCGCGCCCGCCGAGCCCAGGAACGACGGCAAGCAGACGCCCTTCCGCGGCCACCCCGTCTTCACAGCGCAGCACGCGTCGGCAATCTGCTGCCGCGGCTGTCTGGCCAAGTGGCACGCGATTCCCGCGGGCCGGGAATTGACCGCGGCCGAGCAGGCCCACGCGGTCGCGGCGATCGCGCGCTGGCTGCGCTCCCAGGACGTCGAGGCCTGAGGCGCGCCCGAGCCCGGGCGCTGCCGCCGGGCGCCGCGATTCCCGACACGCCCGCCGAAGCGGTTCAGGCCCGGCGGCGTGCCGTCGCTGGTCGCGGCGTCCGGGCCGACCGGCCCCGCCGCTTCTCCCGCTCCGCGGATTTCTTGCCCTTCGGCCCTCCGGCACTCGCCTCGCCCCTCCCCTGCCGCGGCGGCGCGGCGTGCGCGTCGAGGAAGCGGCGGCACGCGTCGAAGTCGGTCTCCGCCTCCGGAGGGCACGGGACGCCGCGCTGCTGGGCGAGGCTGCGCGCGTAGCCGAGCATCGCCGCGCTCGGGATCCGCTGGCCGCCGGCGTGGTCCGCCTGCGCGGCGCGCGGTCCGGCATGGGTGTCGAGGAACGCGCGGCAGACGCTGATGCTGCTCCTGCAGCCGCGCGGCAGCGTCACGCCCTTCCGCTCGGAGAGGCTCACCGCGAACGCCATCATGGCCGGCGTCGGTGGCCGCTGGTCGCCCTGACCGGCTGGGATCAGGCTCGGATCGAGGCTGACCGCCGGCGCCTGCGCAATCGCGGCGATCAGGTCGTCGAGACGGGCGCGGGTGCGCTGCCGGAAGGCGTTCGCGCGCGCGACGGCCTCGGCCCGCGTGGCCGCCCGTCCGATCTCGGCGAGCTCCGCCTCGAACATGGCGCGCCCGACCGGATCCCCGTAGGCCGGGAACACCCCGCGCACCGCGCGGATGAAGGTCCGGCCGACCTCGGTGACCTCGATGGCCGGATCCTTTCCCGTGGACAGCATGATGTAGCGGCTCTTCAGGAGCTTGGGCAGGATCGTGTCCCGGGTCGCGGCGGTCCCGAGCCCCTTCGGCTCGTTCGGGTTGGCCGGGTTCTCCAGGGCGCGCTTGGCGGCCGGATCGTCCACCTGGTCGATCAGCCGACCCATCACCACCGGCAACTCGCCCCGGGTGATCCGCCGCGGCGGCTCGGTCATCGCGGTGGCGACGTCCGCCGTCGCGGCGGAGGCGGCCTCGCCGTCGGTCACGAGCGGCAGGCGGGTGGCGGTGGCTTCCGCCTCGCGCTTGGCCTTGCCGGGCACGACGTCCGCCTCGGCCTCGGCCTCGCTGCCGTAGATCGCGCGCCAACCGGGCGCGCGCACGACGCTGCCGGAGACGGCGAACCGCTTCACGCCGAGCGGTGTCTCGACCTCCGCCGTGACGCTCGTGCGCGCGTCGACACCGTCGGGAAGGTGCGCGGCGAGGTAGGCCTTCGCCACGAGCTCCCACACTCGGAACTGATCGGCGCCGAGACGGCCGCGCTCGGGCGCCTTGCGCAGGGGCACGATGGCGTGGTGCTCGCCCGGATCCGCGACGTAGTGGCCCTTGAGACCGCGACGGATCAGCGGCGCAGCGTCTCGCGGAACCACCGCGTTCAGATCGGTCAGGACGGTCGTGACGGCCGCGATGACCGCGGCGGCATCGCCGGCCTGGCCCTCCGGCAGGTGCTCGGACTCCGTGCGCGGGTAGCTGAGGTACCCCTGATCGTAGAGGTCCTGGGCGACGCCGGCCGTGTGCTGCGGGTCCCAGCCGAACCGCTTGGCGCAGCGCCGCGCCAGGGTATCCTTCGAGAACAGCCGGGGCGGTGCTCGCCGGACATCTTTGTGCGCGACCGCCAGAGGGCCCGACCACGTCGCCGCGGCGGACCGGATCGTCTCGGCGATCGCCGCGTCGAAGATCCGCTCCTTCGGGGCGTGCCAGAGGGTGAGTTCCGCGCCCGAGCGGGTGGCCAGGTGCACCGCGACCTTGAAGAAGTCCTGCGGCACGAAGGACCGGATCCGCTCCTCCAAATCCGTCAGGATGGCGAGGGTGGGCGTCTGCACGCCGCCGAAGCGCCACGGCTCCCGGAAGGCGGGCGGGCGCAGGCGCAGCGAGATCGCCCGCGTGCCGTTCAGGCCGAGATGATAGTCCTCGTACTGCCGGCAGAGCGCCTCGAGGTAGGCGGCGTAGTCCCGCTCGCCCGAGTCGGGATCCTTGGCCAGGGCCGCGAAGGCGCGTCGGATCGACACTTCGTCGAGCGCGCCGAGCTTGAGCCGGTCGACACGCCCGTGCCAGCCGAGATGCTCGAGCACTTCCCAGGCGATCATCGAGCCCTCACGACCGGGATCGGTGGCGATAATCACGCGCTCGACGCCGGTCAGCGCCTGCCGGATCGCGGCGATCTTCGACTCGTGCGACTGGCCGGACCGGTTCGTCCCGTAGCCGACCGGGATCGTGGCGAGGACGATCGGGAGGACGTCGAAGCGCCAGGGCTTCCACTCGGGCCGGATGCTGCCCGGCTCCTCGGCCGACAGCAGGTGTCCCTCCGCGGCCACGCAGACCGTGCTCGGCGAGCGGAAGAAGCGCTGCAGCTGGCGCATCGCCGAGGGCTTCTCGAAGAAGAACAGCGTGCGACCGGAGCTCGGAGGTGGCATGTCGCTGACCGATAGGACTGTCGCCGCACCGGGCGGTGGTTCCCATTTTGTTCCAGACGGGTGCCGCTTGCAACCGGCGCCATCGATCGAGGGTTAGCCGAGGCCGCGGCACCGCGGGGGCGCCTGCGGCGCCGGTCACGAGAGCTCCGTTCGCCGAGCCGACGCATCGGATCGGTCGAGACCGTCGCGGACGCCTGGAGGCTCTGCCTTCGCAGCCCGTCGGACGGAGGAGCGTGGCGCGCGGTGGCTCCCTCCGGGCGCGGTCGTGTCCGAGCCGGGCGAGGCCGCCGGGTGCACCGGGCATGCCGTGTCGCCGGATCTTCGCCTGCGTGCGCCGCGCCATCGACGGCCGGGCGTTCGGCGCCCCGAAGGCTCCGAACGCCCGGCTGCGCGACACGGTCTTCCCGCCCCTAAGACCTGCCGGGACGGGCCGGCATCCTGCTGGCGTGGAACCGAGACCCGGTCGCCCACTAGCCGGCGCCGTGCGCCGAGACGGTCTTGTTGCCGTGAATGAGCTCCCGGCCGGCATAGAGCCCGCCGACGACCTGAAGATCGAGACGCTCCGCGTCGCGGCGCCGGACCTCTTCCATGATCGCGCTGGCCGCTTCCGGGTCGGCGCCGGTCGTCAGGAGGGCCTGCTCGCCGAGGAGCAGGGCCGAGGCGACAGTCTCCCGGATCTGGTAGGCCACGCCGGCCTGGATCAGTTCGACGGCGTGTTCCCGATCGCGGGCGCGCGCCAGCACGGGTACCAGGGGGAATTCCGCCTTGGCGATCTCCGCGACGCGCCTGGCCATGGCGGTGTCGTCGACGCAGATCAGGATCGCCCGCGCCGTCGCGGCACCGGCCGCGTGGAGGATGTCGAGGCGCGTGCCGTCGCCGTAATAGACCTTGAAGCCGAAGCCCTCGGCGAGACGGATGTTGCCCGGGTTCGTGTCGATGATCGAGACGGAGCAGCCCTGCGCGATCAGCGGCTGACTGGCGATCTGACCGAAGCGACCGAACCCGACGATGAGGGCGCTGCCCACGAGATCCTCGGGCGCCTCGACGCCGTCGGTGGACAGGGCGGCCTTGGGGCCGAGACGGTCGAAGGCGACGACCATCAGCGGCGTGATCGCCATCGACAGGATGATGGTGGCTGTCAGGACGGCGTTGGTCGTGCCGTCGATGATGCCGGCGCTCGCGGCGGCCGCGTACAGCACGAAGGCGAACTCGCCGCCCTGCGCCATGAGGGCCGCGCGCTCCAGCGACTCGGCATGGGAGGCGCGCAGAATCCGGGCCACGCCGTAGATGAGCAGGCCCTTCACGGCCATGTAGGCGGCGACGCCCGCCAGGATCAGACCGGCGTTCGCGGCGATCACGGTCAGGTCGAGGGACATCCCGACGCCCAGGAAGAACAGGCCGAGCAGGATGCCGCGGAACGGCTCGACATCGGCCTCCAGCTGGTGGCGGAAGCTCGATTCCGAGAGAAGGACGCCGGCCAGGAAGGCGCCCATCGCCATCGAGAGCCCGCCGAGCTGCATCGCGAGGGCCGAACCGAGCACGACCAGGAGGGCTGCGGCCGTCATGACCTCGCGCGCCTTGGAGGCCGCGAGGAGGCGGAACAGCGGGTTGAGCAGCCAACGGCCCGCGGCCACGAGCGCGCAGACCGAGACCAGGGCGATGGCGACCGTGACCGCGCGCTCCGTCGCGCTCGCTGCGCTCCCGCCCGGCGCGAGAAGGGCGACGGCGGCGAGGAGCGGGACGATGGCGAGATCCTCCAGCAGCAGGATCGCCACGATGCGCTGACCCTTCGGCGTCGAGAGCGCGCCGCGTTCCTCGAGGAGCTGCATGACGATCGCGGTCGAGGTCAGCACGAAGCCGGTGCCGGCCACGAAGGCGACGGTGACTGGGAAGCCCAGGGCGAGCCCGACCAGGGTGAGGGCCGCGATGCAGGCGCCCACTTGGGCGAGGCCGAGACCGAAGATCGCGCGGCGCATGCCCCAGAGCCGGGAGGGCTCCATCTCCAGCCCGATGATGAACAGGAACATCACGACGCCGAGCTCGGCCACGTGGAGGATGGCGTGGGCATCCGTGAACAGGCCCAGACCGAAGGGGCCGATCGCCAGTCCCGCCAGGAGGTAGCCGAGCACCGAGCCGAGGCCGAGCCGCTTGAACAGCGGGACGGCGATGACGCCGGCCGCGAGGAGGGCGACGACCTGGACGAGCTCGCTTCCAGCACCGGATGCTTCGACAGCCATGGCGAAATCCTTTCGTGGGTGCGCTTGCGCCCTCCAGCCCGTGCGAGGCTCCGAGGACGCGTCGATCGACCCATCTTGAGGGAGGAAGGCTGAATCACAAATGGAAACTATCGAAACGGATCGTTTCGATCATGACCCTGCGGGCGACCTTCTTCGGCTTCGGCCAGGCCCGCGCGACCGAGCCCTCGAACGCACGTGCGACCCGACGCGTACCCCTTGTCCTGATCACCGACAGGCCCGCCGGATGGCTGCCGCCCCGGCGACTTCCCTCGGGTGGGACTTTGCCGGATCGGAGAGCGGTTTTCGTGCACCTCGAAGATCGCGGTCATCAGCGTCTCGCGCGCCGATACGGGAGCAGGTCGCGACCCGCTCGTCAGGCGCGCGCTCGAACAGGAGCGTTGTTCGCCTGTCGCGGAGGACGGAATGCTCGTCCGAGTCCCGGATACCGAGGCGTTCGCGGCGCGACGCGGATCTGCACCCCCACGGACCGGCCTCCCGATCCGGCCGCTCGGCACCGGTTCGGAGAGCCTCGCGGCCGATGTGGAAGGGCGATTGACAGGCGAAATTGGGCGCCCTATACGGCGCCTCCCGACGCGGTGCCCGGCCAGGGCGGGCCGCTCGGACGGACTTCTACTGAAGACTGCAAGCAGCTTTCGGCGAGCGCCGGAGCAGTTCCT
>Ga0207953_10042_pt1 | contig 103597 bp, 137 predicted proteins | sample AntDryMetagUQ313_FD_188091 | JGI IMG/M metagenome (GOLD analysis project Ga0207953, IMG submission 188091) | Polar desert microbial communities from Antarctic Dry Valleys - UQ313 (SPAdes) | ecosystem: Environmental > Terrestrial > Soil > Desert | place: Antarctic Dry Valleys | collected 2008-12-31
AGCGTTGCCGGGACCGAATCTGACTCACAGCAGGTGGGGAACTATCTGGCCGTACGCGGGGAGAAACCATGGCCACAAAATGCGCCATAAATGGCCGCCAGTGGGGAGCTTACGATGGCCGTCGACAGGAAACGGGAAGGAAGATCAGGTTATGGCGCGCGGCACCGTGAAGTGGTTCAACGGGGAAAAGGGGTTCGGGTTCATCTCTCCTGACGATGGCAGTGGGGATGTCTTCGTGCACTATTCGGGTATTGCCGGGTCGGGGTACAAGTCTCTCGAAGAGGGGCAGTTCGTGGAGTTCGAGATCGGGGACGGTGTGAAGGGGCCTCAGGCTGTCGACGTTCAGGCCCTGTGAGGTAGGTGGCCGGGGCGGGGGAGTGTCCGGCTCCCGCCTGCCCGGGGCCGAGGTGCGTTGTGGTGACACTGGACCGGTGACCAAGCGCGGAAACTGCAGCGAGAACGCGAGGTATCCGCCACTGGTTCCGCGTGCGATTCCCGCCGTCTTGCTGCCTGACATTGCGGTTCGGGTGTGGATGCACGGAATGCTCCTATCAGGACTGAGGTCCTCAGCTCTCTTGTGCTTGGGGCGCAGGTGGTTCGGGCGTGTGTGTTTGCTCGTCGTGCATCTGCCTACGGAGTGGACGCGTGTGTGTAATCGGTCGGCGGAGGGTGAGATGAACCGCATCCTCGATGACGGGGTGAGGTCAGCTCCGCTGGGTGGATGCCCTGCAAGGCCTGATCGTCGAGATCCTCGACGGCGGCGACGAGCTCGTCAACGTCGTTCCGCTGCTGTCGCAGGCGAATTCGGGGTATGCGATGGTGTATCCCTGTATGCAGGTTGTCCTGTTCTGGGCGGGTAGCGTGATCGGTGGTGAGCGCATGCCCCGCGATCGTGTCGCCGAGTTCACGGCGACCGGGACGGTCGCGGATCTTCACACGGTGCTCGGCGCCGTCGTCGCCCGATTGCCGGTCTGGGTCGAGGTCACGGTTACCGACGGTGTCCCGGATCGGGCCGCGGTTGGATCGTCTTGCGCCGCGGCGTTCGCGACTGCGTGAGCCCGTCGCGTGATCCGGGCAGCGCCCCGGCGGGCGCAGGGTCGTAAGAGCGCTCAACCATTGGACGGTGCCCTCAACATGGCGGCACAAGTCCGAGCTTCCCCGACCTCACCAGATCGCTTCTGACCTGGTTGTGGACGCGAAGCCGTCTCCAAGTTGCCGCTGGATTCCTTGCTGATATCGAAGAGCTTGCTGTTCGCGCTGTTCGGCGTCCACAGAGTCGAAGGGGTTGCGGCATAGCCAAGTGTGTATTCGATGGTCGCTTCTACTGGCGTGGCACATCGCGGAGGGAGTGCGCAAGGTCGTCTGCGGTGGGTAGCGACGGGCGGATGTCGTCGGGTAGTTGCCGGTAGGTGGTGTAGGTGATCATCGCCAGTGGTGACTCGACTCCCCGTAGTGCGTATTCGACGACGATGTCGTCTCGGGTGGCTGCGAGCAGGTTGCCGATGGTTGCGCTGTCCCCGTTTTCGGGTTTGCGGAGTTGATCGTCGACGACGTTGACGTAGCAGTGCAGCTTGCCGATGTGTTCGGGTTCGGCTTGGCCGACTTTGAGTTCGAAGACCACGAATCGGCGCAGCCCGAGGTGGAAAAACAGAAGGTCCAGGAAGTAGTCGTGTTCACCGGCGGTGATCTTGTACTGGCGTCCGGCGAACGCGAAGCCGACTCCGAGTTCGCTGAGTAAATGGGTCAGGCGTCCGATCAGTGCGTCTTCGAGTTCGCGTTCGCTGTGTTCGGAGTCGAGGTTGAGGAAGTCGAGGTTGTACGGGTCCTGGAGAATGCTGTGGGCCAGGTCGGATTCGTGCGTGGCGAGTGTGCTGGGGAAGTTGTTCGGTGCATTTCCGACTCGCAGGTGTCGTCGGTTGCTGATGTGGTGAGTCAAGGTGGCTCGCGACCAGCCGTGCTGGGCGGCTTGTTCGGCGTACCAAGCGCGCACTGCGGTGTCGGAGAGCCGATCGAGTAGCACGGTGAAGTGCCCCCAGGGCAATTGTGCAACAGGTTGTTGCACAATTGGCTTGGGGAACTCGTCCGCGAAAGTTCGCGTGTAGACGAGGTTGCGCTCAGCCGTGGGCGGGCGATCAGAAAACTCGACGATTCTTCACAGCACATCGAGGGCGGTCTTCGTGCGTGCGCGGAAGGCTGCGACGAGCGGTATCTGTCGTTGTTTCTGGACTGTGCCGGTACGCGGGCAGTCAGGGAGTCGCGGCCGTCGAGAAGTTCTCGACCTCATGCGCGAACGGATGGGCGACGTGGGCGATCCGCCGACTACTGGTGACGGTGATCGGCGGATCGTGCACATCCGCCGTTGCTCGCGTGGACATGCAATGGCTCCTATCGGCTCGGTGCTGACTGTTCAGAAGCCATATCGAGACCCGTCACGTGTGCAGCGTGCCGCCGTTGTCCTGGGTACCCGTCAGTGGCGTGGTGAAACTGCAAATGTGTCCTCGACAACGAAACATACTGTCTTATAGACTGGTTCGCGGAAACTTGGTGTCCGTAGCAGACGGCGGCTCGTCGTGGAGATCCGGCGAAGCTTATGTGTGATCCGCCGAAGCGCACCCTGGGTCAACGCGACGAACATCCCGCTCGCGAACGGTGAGGCATGCCGAACGGTTCACGGATGAGCAATGTTTTCAGCGTTTGTCCCGCGGGTTGCTGGTGGCCCCCGGCTCCGGAGGTGAAGTCGGGGGCGGTTGGTTCGTCATCGGCACCGAGCACACAGCGCCGATGACCCTCTTTCCGTGTGGGTTCGCGTGTGACGCGTGACCCGACTCCACCATAAACAGACATCTCGGTCTTTTGTGAGATTGGTGGGTAAGGGTGGGTATGGTTCCCGGCTTGGGCTTGGATTTCGCCGAGGTGAGCGCTGGCAGCAGTACGCGTCAGGAAATGACGTTCTTTGTTGGGAGTTCCATTTGAGGCCATCGGTAGGCTTTGGAGATTTCGGGTCGGGTTCCGTTGACGTAGCGCACTTCTCGGGTGACGGTGAATCTCTTCGACGAGGCGGATAGATTCAGGCGAGCTCTAGGCCACCCTCAGCAGCGAGCACCAGGCGGCCGTCGTCGAGGGTGATCGCCTGGTGCACTAATCTTCGCTCGAATGGGTTCCGTCGTTGCGGGGTGTTTTCGCGGGTGTCAGAAGCCGGCAGCTGACGGTCGACAGCGCGAGCTTGCGCCTAGACAGCTCGGATAGAGCGGCCAAATTGAGGAGACAGGAGGCGAGGTAGTTTGTCCACCGAAGTGCTGCGCGAAGATGTCGTTCTTCGGGTGTCCCTTGGCGCGTTGCATCAGTTCGCCGTGAACTGTTGAACGAGAGGATATTCCACGGGAATGGGTCGAATGTCAGCGGGGCGCGGCGCGCATCCAGGTAGATGCCTGGTTCGCGAGTCGTCCGCCATGTGGGGCCGATCTCTGCAGGTGGAGATCATTCGATCGTAAAGTTTAGAGGACGGGGCCGCCGCCGGTGACGATGTTGACGAGTCCGATGACGATGAACGCGGCGACGTACAGGGGACCGCGGATCGGGTCGCCGGCGCTTGCGCCTTCGTGTAGCCAGGTCATTATCTCGATGGAACCCATTTTTTGCTCCTGAGGTGATGTGGACGGCATCTAGGGCCTCTATCGGGGTTCGGGCTACCAGTGTTTCACCGGGATGGCTGCGGGAACTTCCCTGTGGTCCGGGCAGGGAATATCGGAAGGGCCAGAGTTGTTGGTGCACTTGCGTTTTTAATCGCAGGTTACGGTGATCTGTGCGGGAGCGGCGACTGAGCGGTACTGGCACAACTATGTGTTCGGTGCCTCAAAACGTGAGCTGGCGAGAGCGTAGAACGCGGCCAAGTTGTAGCCGGGTCAGTGGCCACTCCCCGGGCTGTCGTCTGACGCCGATCGCGTAAGGCGGCGCGCAAAGTGAGATTCTAAAGCTTGAGTAAGGCCGTGTCGTCGCAGTCGAGCTTTCCTGCCGTGAGGCCGGCGGCCACTGCGAGCGCGAGGATCATCAAGTTCGGGTCAGGGAGTCCGCCTGCTGTTCGCTTTGTTCACTGTTTCACAATCGCGCGGCTCGACACGGGTACCGAAGATGGCGAGGCCTATTCCCAGGCAGGGTGGAGTTCAGCCTCCTCGATCGCTGCAAACACTCCCTCTGGAGGTGTGATCACATCGAGTAAGGCGCTCGTCCGGCGCCCAGCACACCGGGGTTCCGTGGGTCGTCGCGTTCAGTGGCGAGGTTAGGGCGCTGGGTTGCCACTAGCTGTCGGTCTCTCCTTGACCTCCTCTCGAACTGCGGAGGGAGGAGCGGGTTCGTCAGTAGATGCGGCGATGCCCGTACGGCACGCCGAAAGGCTGAGCTGAGACCAGTGAACCGAGTGAACGGGTAACAAAGGCGACGAAGAGGGCTCCTGCGGTCAGATACAGCGCGATCCGTTTCACGACATTTCCGTTTCGAGGTCAGTGGGATACTCCGACTTCCCCGCCGCAGATGATTGCCGAAAGTAACTAGGTTCAGCATTTTTCGTTCTGCAACAGGGTAGCCCTGGCGGCCACATAGGATAGGGGACCGTCAGGGCTGGTAAACGAACAACATCAGTGCTGTACGTTTACATTGCGACCATACCTGCAACGGTAGCCGCATCGTAACTTCGGGGCTCGCCATTTCCAGCTTCACCCACTCCCGGCTGATAGGCGAGGTGTGTGATTGGTGAGTTCGTGGTGGCAATCTGAGATGACGTCGAGAGGGGCGCTCGGATCGAAATGATATCCGCAGTGCAGGATTTGCGGTGATCTTGCTGTAGTTGCAGTCGTTCCGTCGGCAAGATCCACGGCCCGTCGTACACCACGCTGCTGCAGCGTCGGCATTGCGTGCGGTATGCACCGTTTCTCATCGGCTTCTGCAACTCTCACAGTCTGGGCCCCGACCCGATGTAAAGGTTAGTCGGTCTAGTCGGCGCAAACACTCACCCTGCTGTGTTGACTGCCGATGCCGCTGTGGAGGGACAAACGATGATCCTATCCGGGGTCGTTCTGCTGCCAGACGGAGCGCGGATGGCGATAGCGCCGTCCCGAGTCGAGTGCTCCGGGCTGAGTGATGGGAAGCGCTACGGGCATTCTGCATCGGCAGCGCGGAACGTCACGGAGAGCGTCGAGGCTCTTCCGTTGGCCGGGCCAGAATGAACCGAAGACCTGGGCGCTGGGTCTTCGGGTGTCGTGTTGGAGCTGTAGGGCCCGTGCAGCCTCGATCACGGCATGGGCGGGTTTCGCTGACGTGGGCGGCATTGAGCGGCGGTGCCCGTTGCTCCTCTCGCTCCAGCCGGCGGGAACCTCGATCGGCGAAGGGGCCGGTCCATCGCCGCACGGGGAGGGGCCGGCCCGATGTGCCGTCAGCTTTCGCCTTCTCTCTCGCCGGCGGTGGGTGGCGAGAACGTGGCTGCGGATGCCGCTCGAACCGTTGACATCGCGTGATCGAGAAGTGTTGCTGGCCATGGCAACCGGGCTGTCCAATACCGAGATCGTGGACCTAACCGGGTGCATGCGGTGATCTTCGCGTACGAAGTGGGCCTGGTGGGTTGGCACAGTCCAATTGGGTAGGAATTCAGCGCGGGACGACTTGGGTAGTGGGTGGCCCCGCGCGCGGGGTTCTGCCAGCGGCGCGCCGAGCACTACCGCCGGGGCGGGGGTGAAGTGACGTCGAGAGAATGTACTCACGTCTGATGTGTCAGTGTCGGTGTCAGCTCGGTCGTTCGAATCCATATGGGCATGCGTGTGGCCCTGCCAAGCGAGGGTGAGTGTAATTCCCGGGCCGGGCGGGCGATTTCCGTATCCGCTGCAGTTCCGCACGCATTCGTGTACCCGACACCTCACTGCTCGGATACGAAGAGGCCCCGCTCTCGTCAGTAGAGCGGGGCCTCGAATGCGACGATACCCAACGTAGGTCTTGGCGTGAGATGGCCCTTCCGCACGTGCGGGAGTCAGACAGGCGGATCTTGTCCTTGGGTCGAATGGTCGCGGATCCGATCTTGGTGCGTGGCGGGTTCGTGAGGAAGCGGGTGTTATTTTCTGCCGGCGCTCCATTTCAGGCCCCATCGGTAGGCTTTGGAGATTTCGGATTGGGTTCCGTTGATGTAGCGGACTTCTCGGGTGACGGTGAGTTCGTTTTTCTCGTTTTTGAGTAGGGCGATGGCGCAGGTGCGTGCGCGGTTGTTGTGGGAGTCCAGTCGAACTTCCACTTCGGGTCCGGTGGGTGGGTACAGGGTCACTACTGCGTCGGCCGCTGACCAGTTGGGGATTCCGTCGTAGATGTAGGCGAAGATCAGGATGCGTGTGAATTCGCTCAGGTGGGCGAGGTTGACGTGAAGGTTTTCGCCGCCGGTGGTGTTGCCGGAGCGGTCGTCACCGTCGAGTTTGATGTAAGGCGGGTAGTTGAGGTTGCCGAATGATCTGCCGAGGGCTTGCACGACGCCTTTGGATCCGTCTTTGAGTTGGTAGAGGCAGGCGAGGTCGAGGTCGACTGCACCGCCTCCGCCGAAGAGGCCGCGTCGTCCGCGGGTCCAGTTCATGTTGATCCGCATCGTCCCGGTTTGACCGTTCTTGGCGAGGGAGACGGTGGAGCTGGTTTTCGTGAGGGTGATCTTGCTGAGTTGGACGCGTTGCGGCGGAACGGGCGGGGCGGCGGGTGGCGGTGAAACAATCGCAGGCGGAACGGGTGTGGTCGGGGGAGTGGGAGGATGGTTCGGGGTATCGTCCACAGCGACACCGTGTTCGGTGACAAGACCTTTGAGGCCGCTGTCCCATCCGGCCGAGACGTTGCGGATTTTCCACTGGTCACCGCGCCGGTAGATTTCGGCCAGGATCACGGCGCGTTCGGTAGTCAGGCCCAGTGCTGGTGCCGAGATCTGGCCGAGTGCGGCGCCGAGGCCGCGAATACCGGCAAGGGTGCCCGGTGTCGAATCGTCCATGCTCACGGCAAAGCGCAGGGAGTTGATGTTGGCGGGCACTCTGGTGACGTCGACGGTGACCGTGCTCGGGCCGGTGAGCCGGACTGCCCCTTCGGGAGAGGCAGGTTGGTTGAAGAAGATGAAGTCGTGGTCGTTTCGTACTTGTCCGGTCGTTGTCACTTGGAAGACCATGAGGTCGACGGTGCCGGGGGTGACGCCGGTGACGTCGACGGTGAGCTGCGGTGAGGTCAGTGGTGTGTTCTGGCCGCGGGTAAGTGAAGTCATGTTCTCTCCTGAGTAGTCGCTTTTGTTTGGCGTCGCTGGTGGTGTTTCACTGTGCGTCGGTGACTGGATGTTGCGGCGTCACACGATGTCTGGGCTCGCCGAAGCTTCTAACGACGAACCTCATCAGTCGAGAAAGTAGGCGAGGACCTTCTCGTCGGAATCCAAGACCTCTTCCGATGCCACCCCGAGATCGAGTGCGAGCTCTACGGATCCGAGGAGGGCGACCTCCAGGTCAGGTGAGAAGGCTCGTTCGAGCAACCCGAGGTAGTCGGACATTCTCGCATCGAGCTTGTCGATGAGCTCCTGGTACTCAGCGGCGAGTTGCTCGTCGAGCGCCCGCTGTTCGCTGAGGTATTGCGCGATCAGCGAAGCCTCCCTCTGGGAGAGGGAGGAGGAGACGGTCTTGTACATGATGATGCCGACGGTGTTGCCGATCACGGCGCCGAGGACGGGCACTGGGATGAGAGCCTGCCCGACGCAGGAGGACAGGGCGCTGACGGCGGTCTCGAGGCAGACGAGCTCCGCGTTCTCGATGAACTCGAGCTCGTCGATCTCGCCACGACGAAGCTTGTTCGCCTGCTCCGCGACGCCGAAGGCCGCGGTGACGATCGAGCTGGCGACAGCGGCGGAGGTGGCGGTGAAGTTCGTAAGCCAGTAGATGCTGAACCCTCGGACACCGCCTTTGGCGACGCCGAAACCGCCTTCGCCTGCGATGTCGGCCCAGTCCCCGCCAGTGAAATCTCTGAGATGCTTGCCCGCACGGCGTTTCTCGACCACGGCCAGCGCCAAGGCGGTCCCGCCCTCGATCGCGGCGGCCGCAAGGGTGGCCTTCGTGCCCTCGCGCAGGGTCGGGCGGCTTTCCTGGTAGGCATCGCCGCGCAGGGACTGGTCGGTGGAGCGGAGGGAACCCTCCTCTGTCTCCAGCGTTGCGCTGTAAGCGCCCTTCTGCACTTCGGAGTACTCCAGGTGCGAGGGTTCGAGGGACTCGATGCCGACAGAGCCTTCGTCGAAGAATGCGTGGATCCGGTTCCAGTCCTTGAGCGAGGGGCCGTCGCCGCCGAGTGTCAGGAGCTTGCCAGCATCCTCGCGTGGCATGGCGTGCAGCTTCCGGATCACCTCGAAGTGGTCGCGGGGGATCTGGTATTTTCCACCGTTTTCGACGAAGTCGGGATACTTCTCGAGGTGTTCGGCGATCGCGCCGAGGCCGAAGCGGCCGCCGGCCGCGACGAACTTCTGCTGAATCTCCACGCCGCCGCGCATCAGGTCCACGGGGCCGTTGTCATTGACCCACTGATAGACAGGGCCGTTACCGAGGATCTGGCTGCGCGCGTTGCCGAGGCCCACCTCTGCGACCTCGGCGATGAAGCCGTGCATGCCCTTGACTCCGCCGCGATTAGCGGCAACCACCTCGAGGTCTATTCTCCGCATCGCGTCGTGGAGGCTGGCGAGCGCGTCCAGGAGGTTCACGTCCTGCCGGTTGAGGGCGCTCAGCAGGTTTTCCAGTCGGAGCTGGTTGAGGTAGTTCACCCAGGCAGCGACAGCCTGTTCCTGGTTGCTCTTGCCTAGTGTTGCAGCGTCACTCGTCAGTGTTGCCGCGTCACTCGTCATCGGGGTCCTGCTCGATTCGCTTGCCCAGCAGGGCCGCGCCTGCTTTTGTGTTGTTCACCAGCGCGGCGAGCTGGGACTGCTGCGGCGCGGGCAGCGCGCGGAAGTCGGCGCCGAAGTATCCCAGCGCGTCGCCGTAGCTCTGCAGGAGCAGCTCACGAAGGGAGGTGGTGCGCCGGAGGAGGTCGTCGATCTGAGCGTCCATGCCCTTGACGAGCACGGTGTTCTGCTTCACCGCGGTCAGCGCCTCCTGTTTCGCTGCGCGGTTCTCGAACTTGTTCTTCGCGAACAGCCCGATTGATGCGAGGAGGGTTGCCCCCGCGACTGTCCAGCCGACGGGGCCGGCGAGAGCGAGCAAGGCGCCACCTGCCGCAGTGCCTCCGCCTCCGGCCGCGATGGCTCCTCCTCCGAGCCAGGCCAGAGCAGCCTTGGTCGCGACGGCTCCGGAGAGAGTGGAGATCGCGGTGCCGGTCGATGCGGTGCCGAAGGTGGTGGCGACCCACAATGCAGCTGTCGGAGCCATGCTCGCGACCGCGGCGCCCGCGGTGAACCCAGCGCCTGCGCCGGCAGCCGACTTTCGCGCGGCTTCGAGGTCCTTGCGTGCGAACTCCTCCGCCTCCAGGAAGTCGGTCTTGTGGACGTGGATCTCGTCGAAGTCGGTCTCGAACGTCTTGGGGGTGTGAGCGACGCTGTTCACGAGCACCTCGACGAGCTCGATCAGATCCGTCGAGCGTTCGCGCTGGCGTAGGAGAGAAAGGCCCTTGTCGTTCATCGAAGTGAACGCGCCGTTGTACTGGGCTATGGCCTCCTCGTAGGGGTCTGGCTTCTTCGTGGTCAGCTTCCCGCCGTTGCCTACGGCGACGTCCTCGAGGTCGCTGGTCTGCTCGATCAGCTGCTTTGAGCTATTCCGCGCGAACTTGCCGAATCCGCCGACAGCCTTGTCCAAGCTGCCGACGGCTTTGTCGAAGCCTTGCTTGGCCTTGTCCATCCTGAGCGGTTCAACCATCGAGATCTCCGAACTCCGTCGCTGTGTCCTGGCGACAGGACAATATCGGACACGGCCGCCAAAGTGGACGCACCGGTTGGTTTCGAAGTGGCTGGCTTCGTCATGATTCCCCCAACTACGGCGATCCCCCGACGCTGTTTCGGGCGACCACGGTGAAGAGCTCGTCCGAATTTGTAAGGGGGAAAGCAAGCTTCGCAGAGATCCTTTGGAGATGTAGGAAACTGGTGTGCACGGTGACCGGGCGGCGCCCGATAGAGATCCTCAAAGGCTGCCCACCTTCGTCCATTCGCGAAGCATGGGGCTCACGAACTGACAGACAGCGGAAACGCTCCCCTCACACATCCAACCCGGCACGGTACGAACCTTCATCGAGATCCCACGACGGTGGGTCAATTGCAACCGCCAAGACCGTTGGCGGTAGAACCATGGAACTCACGCCGCCGACGTCGATGTCGAAGGTGGGCGAGGCGCTCTCGTCAAGGACTCATGCAGCTCCACCGATCTCGATCGACGACCTTGCCGTGATTGTCGTACGCGTTGGCGGCCGAAAGTCATTCGTCGAGGGTCAACTGCAAACTCGATCGCAGAATTCGTATCCGCGCGGCACTGCGCCAGCAAGGGCACGCCTCACAACTGGTGGCCGCCCGGCGCCACTCGGTCGCGTTGCGGCCGTCCATGTCCCACGATCGCGCCCTTCCCGAGCCCAGACCCTTACCCTATTCGGCGCACCGACTACTGGAATCACGCCGCGAGCTTGCAGCTCCCTCCGGACAGCCCCCAAAGTCAGGTGCACGGCACACTCGCCACTCGGCGGTGAACACGAATCCGCACCGAGCGCACCTGCCCACACGATCTTCGTGATGGACACCCGCGATCCGACGAAGATCGATTGTCACGTAATGAATCGACTGAACGAGGTGGGAACGACCGCCGTCCCGGAACAGCACCGCCCCCATCGAGTTACGCGACAAACCCGGAAATGTTCCAACCGCCACTCGCTCCGGAATGTAAGGTGGCGACATTCGCATTCTGCGGCCGTAATTGCGTGCGTGCAACCAATGCAAACGTCTCGGCAAGCGGAGATCGATCGACCTTGAACTTGATCGACCGTGTAGTGGTGAGTATGGAAAACATTTGAAAAGGACGTTTGGTGTTGTATTTATCGAAAACGAAAAAAGCTATTGCCCTTTCGATTTCCGTATTCTTGTTGCTCGGCGCGATCATGTGCGCCTTCACTTCGGAGCCCGACTACGGCGCGGCGCTCGGCTATTTCGCGCTCACCCTCGTACCGATCTTGTATCTGTCGGTTGCGCGCAGGCGAGCGATCAAACGGATCCTTGCAACGACCGGTGGCGGCGCCGCCCAGACCGACGGAACGGGGGGGCGACCCAGCGAAGACACCATCCCTGTCTCCAGGGCGTAATTGGCTGCCCGTGGGAATTCCACTGGTAATCGCACTCCTCATCGCAGCGGGAGTGCTTTCGGACGCAGTAACACTGGACCCGAACGCTATCGTCCCCAGCGTTGTAGGGATGCGGTTGGACGATGCCAAGAAAGAACTCAGATCAATTGCGCTGAAGGTCGAAACGATCGACAGTAGCGGGGACGACCGCAAGGTGTTCGCTGTTGGAAACTGGACTGTCACGGAACAAAACATTGCAGCGAATACACAGGTGGGACAGAACAAGACCATCACGCTTGGTGTGCTGAAACATGACGAGATCGGCGCGGAGGCCTCAACCACAGATTCAACTCTTCCCGCAATCGCGTCAACCGCCGTGCCATCGTCGCCGATACCCACGACAACAATGACACCCCTCCCTTCAACGCCGCAAACGTCAACCACTGTGTCCCGGCACCCCCTGCCGTACCACCACATGACGCCTGCAACTTGATCGACATCGAAGTGTTGAAGGCCGCAGGTTTCGTGACTCGAACCGATTCATCCACCGACATCCCCACCGCTGGCGGACGATTCACCGACCCTGAAGAAATCGCGACCTGGGCATGCGCCAACGCCGAACTCGACTGGCATTGGAGGTCACACTTTTCACCACGCCCGAACGTGCTCGTTCCGCTGCCGAATACAACACCAGCGCCGATCAGAATTTCCTGACCGACGGAGGCATCCGGACACCGTTCGACGCTTCGATGGGCGGCGTAAAGATCATCAACACCGAACTCGGGATCTCCCGAACCACATGGTCACGTGGCCCCTACGCGATGTTGTTGGAAGTGAACTTCATCGGCGAGGTCAAGGGTCTACCTGCCTACGGTATGCCCGCATGGAAGGTGGAGCGCGTCATCGATGACACAGTCACATCAGCTGAGTTCGGATTGGCAAATGCTTGGTGAGCGAGACTTCGGCCATCGTGACGTGCCTGTCGGCGAGGTGGTAGCCCACCCTGAAGCCCCCGACTGCAGAAGAGTAGTGAAACCGCACAGCTTCAGCTGGATACCTACCCGCCAGCCAGTGCCACCGATTGCGGAGTTGGTAAGTCGAGTACATCGTCGTGATGTCGACGATGTACTCGACAGTCGAGATCGTCCGCTATGTAATCGCGTATATCCAGGGCGGTCAGTCGATCTGGTCTTCGGCTTCGACGGTGAGGGTGGTAGCGAAGGCCGCGCGGTACTGCTCAGTATCGAGCGTCGGCCAGACGAGCGTGCCGGAGTTATTGGTGGTGTTTGTCAGCACCAGCGGCTACGACGGCAGAACCTACCGCCTCCGCTTCCGCCGCCGCTGTTGGTGTAGGTGGGGGTGTCGATGTAGATGTTTCCGTTGTCGTCGAACTTGTATGTCGTGCGATCGTCGTCGCTGGTGTAGAGGACGCCGTCGGGGCCGGCCCGGAGTCGGTCGAGCTCGGTTTTCTGTTCTGCTTTGATGATCGCGGTATCGTCGTCGGCTCGGCATTGTGCTTGCAATCCGATGTGGTTGTCCCATGCGTTCTGGTACGCGGTGAACAGTGCCGGCCACTGTAGCGAGTTCGGGGCTGCGTTGTTGGATTGGCGGGCTGCCGTGAGCTGTTGATCGAGTGATGTGGTGGACAGGACGGACAGGTTGATGCCGGGCATGTCCAGGGTGCCCAGTCCTTCGGCGAGAAGTGCTTCGTTGAGCAGGATTTCGGTACCGGTGGAGGTGTTCGCCGTGGAGGGGGCGCCGGTTGTGGTGGCCGATCCCGAGGTCTTTTCTGTTGTAGTCGTTGTGGTGTCGGCCGATGCCGTTGTCGATGCAGTTGTTGACTCGGCCGTGGTGGCCGGTTCCGTTGCAGTTGCGGTGATGGTGGTGTCGGCTGGTCCTGCGATGTACACGTATCCGCCAGGTGTGAGGGGCATGGAACGCACGACCCGTACGGCGGTGCCGATCGGTGCAAGTTCGGTCAACCGCTGCCGCACCACCGCGCGATTCGAGTCGGAGGCGGTGTAGCCGCCGCAGGTCACTGCGCCGACGTGGTTGATGTCGACGCGGGTTCGTTCTCCGTCGACGTCGATGTAGAGGCCTGCGCCGGATCCGGCTGCGTCGTAGTCGAGGACCGTGCCTTCCCATTCGACTCGCTTTCGTACCGGGATCGGTACCGCAGAGGTTGTCGTGGGTGAGGTTTGAGTGGAGGTCGTGGGCGCTGCGATCGAGTTGGTCGATGGACCGTCGTCGTTGATGCAACTTCGGAACATCGCCAGCACCAACACAGTGCCTAGTCCCCAACCGAGTTTCTGCTTCGTCGTTGCCATGAACCTCACCACCGCTGCGGTGCCGGTCACCGAAGCCCGGGGAGTCATAGACGACTCGGCAAGCGACCTCCGGCAGTGCTGTCAGGTTGCTGCCGCGGCGCGAGTCGGGTGAGAGGCAGGGTGCCTAGCGGCAGGGATCATCCGAACGACGGTTGCGCCGATCTCACAAATGCTGCTCGTGGGCACGGCATGTTGTGATCGACAATGTTTTCTGCGAGTGCCGCGTCGCAGTAGTCGTTATCGCAGGATCAGCGGCAGTGGCCGCGGATGGGGCCCGTCGGGTTCGATGAGGAAAGGCCTTGCCAGGCGCTGCTTTTCGATCTGTGTCCAGACGTGGGCGAGGACGTTCAACCCCCGGGCCAGCGGGAACGCATCTCCGGTCTGTTCGATGATGGTCTCGGTGCGAGGGACAGTCGCGGCGATGACTTTCGGATGTGTGATATCCGGCCACGTCGGCGGCACTAGTGTCTTGCGCGTGGCGGCGTGGGAGTTGAAGCGGGCCTGCAGTGCATCACGTTCAGCAATGACGGCGTCGACCGTGGCATCGATATCGACTGTTCCTGCGGTGGTGATGTTTTCGCGAGTGATGATGTCGGTGTCGTTGCACAGCACGACGTGCCGACCGCGAACAAGGTTGACGATCGTACTGGTGTCGTCGCGTTCGAGTACCCACGCGCCGGACAGTCGGGGCAAGCCGATGTCGGGTCCGACATCGATGTGCCAGATGCATACTTTCCCGGAGGGTTCTTCGATCACCGCGAGTGGAAGAAGATATGTGTGTGGTGTGGTGGTCATGGGGTGCTCCTCGGAGAATGGATTGGGTATGGGCGGGTTGTGCTCTAGGCGCTGGCCGTCATTGTTAGTTGCGGGGTGTGCAGGTCGAGCAGCCGGAGGAAATGTCGCTGAGGCGTTCAGCGCTGATTCGTCCGCATCGACGGCACCGTACGTGGTGCGGGTCGTTCGGCAGTGACGGCGCCGTGAGCGGTCCGAGGTACTCGTACCCGTGTTCTTCCGCAACAGTTTTCGCTGTTTCGTGCGGAACAGAGTCCACCTTGGCGCACGCGCCCTGCATTTCCCGGGACTGCGCCGCCCACCCTCGCCAGAAGCATGCACGGCACGTCGACTCGGCGTAGGTATTTTTGTCGAGGGTGTACTCGAACCGGTAGTGCGCCCGGACGGTGCACGTCAGGCATTCGGTCAGTTGCCAGTCGTCGGGGTGAGTGAACGATTCCAGCGGGGCAAGTCCACCGCGGCGTTGTTGCTCGATGATGTGCTGCTCGCACCATGTCGGTTTCGTGCGTGTTTTGAATGCCGCGGTGTTAGTGCAGTTGTCGATGGAGCATGCCTGGGTGGTAGGGACGGGTGTTCGACGCAGCGCCCGGGGTGGCTTTGGTTGTTGTGGCGGTTGAGGTTCCGGGCGCAGCGCCATCGGAACCGTCCGGAGACGGTTGGGTATCGGTGATGCAATAGAACCGTCGACGACCTCGGTCGAGAGTAGAACCTCGGGTTCGTCGAGGAGTTTCCCACCCAGGCAGCGAAGGAAATCGTCCTCCGTCATCACCTCGATGTCTTGGCCCTTTTCCTGCAGTTCGAACGCTCGCCGAGCCTTACCGGTGATCTTCGAGCCCGGTTGTAGGACGGCAGGGTTGATGTCGCCGACGACGAGTACGTTGGTTCGTTTGGTCGTCGACTCGTTGGCGGCGGCACCGACGCGTGCGCATTCCTCCCACGCGATCTGCCGTGTCATCGACATCAGCGCTCCGGTGAACACCACCACGCGGCCGTAGAGATACCCACCGGGGTCGGCGTTCGGGTTGATGTCAGGCTGAAGGAGAGGGGAAGAACCGCCACCTGTGCTGGGAACAGTTGCGACGCTGCCTTTGTATCTGCCGCCGGCCATTCGGCCGATGCTGACACCGACCGAGGCAGCGAGCGCGTCGAGGTCCGAAACGCCTTGGGCGGCTGCGAGTCCGCGAACGACCCCCACTACGGCGCGGGCGTCTGCGAGCGCGTCGTGGTGGTCCACGATTACTCCTCCGAGCGCGTCGAGGACGTACGGCAGGCGGTAGGTCGGTAGCGATAGGGCGCGCCGCGCAAGGACCATCGTGCAGAGAAACCGAATTTCCGGCCATTCGATGTTGTCGACGGCGCAGGCATATCGGATGACGCCGATGTCGAATCCGGCGTAGTGCGCGACCACGATGTCGCCCGCAATGAAGGCGACGATGGCTGGTAGGGCGTCTTTCCATCGAGGTGCGGTGGCCACCATTCCTGGTGTGATGCCGTGCAGTGCGATGTTGAAGTTGTCGAAATGGTCGACCTGCTCCGGCGGCCGTATCAACCAGTGCCGTTCTTCGACTGGGATTCCGTCGCGGACGCGAACAAGGCCGATCGAGCATGGTGAGCCGCGGTACGAGTTCGCGGTCTCGAAATCGATTGTCGTGTAGTCGAGCATCGGGGTGTCCTATCTCGGCAGGATCGGGTTCGGTGGGGACATTCGGCACGTCCTTCGGGCACTGTCGTGTTGTGATGCGTGGCTCGAGCACCTGTCGAAGCGCTGATCGAATGGGGGCTGGAGAGCGCGACGTGGGTGGTGTGTTCGATCAGTGCGGTGCGACATGCCACCGCTTCGGTTTGATCCACGTTGCTGCGCAGAAACTCTCGAGACACTTCCCGTCTTCGGGGTCGTCGATGATGCGGAACATCCACGGCCCGTCGAACTGGTATCCGTCCTTGACAGCGTTCGTGACGGCCAGCCCGATATCGAAGATCAACTCTTTCAACTCGCACGGATCAGTGCGGACGCCGCCTCGCCATTCCGGCCGGTCCAGGTCGGAGCGATAACCGTGTTTGGTTCTCGTGCCGTCTTCTTCGAATACCATCCGGATGCCGTAGGGCGGTCGGGTGTGGCCGGGGTGGGCGGTAAATGTCATGCGGCTGGCTGTGTACTCGTCGATTTCGTCGGCTGGGTCGAATCCGAGTTCCCACCACGTGTTCTCAGGATCGATGCCTGTGTTGGTCAACGCGACCTGGAACATCTGCTCGAGATCGAGGTGAAGTATCTTGAAGCCTGCTGGGACGGTGTAATGGGATTCGGTGCCGCCACGGCGAACGAGGAATTCCTTCTCGACCGGATACACGGTGAGGACCGTCGATTCGGGAGGCGACGAGCAAGGACCGGTGGGCGCTGCGTTCGTCGTTTTCGCCGGTACAGAGATTGTGTCGGAGGGTTCCTCGTCGACAGTGATTCCGTGCGCGGTGACGAGGGCAGCCAATCCGGCTTCCCAGCCGGCGGAGATGTTCCGGGTTTTCCAGGCGCCGTTTCGGCGATAGATTTCTAACAAAATTGCAGCGCGCTCGGTGCTCAAACCCGATGCGGCGGCAACGATATGCCTTCCTGACAGGTCGGTGAGCGCGGCTCCGAGTCCTTTGATTGCGGCGAGCGTCCCGCTCGCCGATTCGTCCAGGGCGACTGCCACACGAAGGAACTGCACGTCGGAGGGCACTCGGTCGAGGTCGAGCTCTACGTGGTCACCGTTGAGTGTCACCGCGCCTTCCTTCGAGATAGGGGCGTTGAAGAAGATCAGGTCGTCGTCGGTGTGAGTCTTTTCGTTCATTCCGAGTTGGAGCACCAGCAGATCGACCGTCCCTGGTGTGACTCCGGTGGCCGTGATGCTGATTGCCGGGTGGGGAAGTGTTGTGTTTTCTCCCCGTGTGAGTATCACAGTCATGTTGTAGCCGAACGCGTTTCGGCTTTTCCTTTCTTCGTGTCCTTGTCGAAGTGTGTCAGAGCCAGCTGGCGACGCCTCCGTGTCGGGAGCAGGTGCCGCGTCGGCTTTGGCTGAAGCTGTAGGTGCCGTCGCTGCATTGCGCGGTGGCGCCTGCGGGTGCTTGGGGCGCTTGTTGTGGGGAGGGGATGCAGTTTCCTGCGGTGTTGATGTAGCCGCCGATGCAGTCGTCCCAGCCGCCTCCGGAAGTGCCACCGCCGGAAGTGCCGCCGCCGGTCGTGCCTCTCGACGGCGCAGGCGGTGCGGTGTACTCGGGTGCGGGTGCGGGTGCGGGTGCGGGTGCAGGTGCAGGTGGCACGAAGGGCGCGATCGCGGCTTCGGTCGACGGTGTCGGTGCTGGGACGAGTGACGTCGTCGCTGGCGGCGGGGGTGGTGTCGTGGTCGTGCTGGTCGGTGCCGCGGTGGTTGTCGTCGTCGTTTTTCGGGCGGTGGTGGTGGAGGTGCTGGTCGGCGGCGGGGGAGTCGATGTCGAGTTGGTGAGGTTTCGGTCCGACACCGAGGTGGCCGGGGCTGGTGTGAGCGCGCCGCCGGTGAGCATGACGCCGAACGCGACGAGGCTGACGATGACGGCAGTTCGCCTGTTGGGGATCCGAGCCCAGCCGATGTGGCCGCGCAGGAGCGCGATCACACCGATGACGAGCGCGATCAATCCCACGAGTATCAAGAAGGTGGCCACGAATTCTCCTGAAGTCAGCAATCGTGAAGCAATATCGAGGCAAATTCAATCACGTCGATATGGGTTGAATGTGAGGAGTGTCCCGTTTTGGGTGGCGTGCCCGCATGATTTCGTCGGCGGATTTGTTTCCGTAGAGAGGTTCGACTACCGGTAGGGCCTGTCGGTCGGCAGAGCCGACAATTCGAGATCACACGTTCGTATGCGTTTGCAATGGCGCACAGATCATGTTCGGGGTTGTTGCAATTGGTATTCCCGGTGGTGCTGGGTCTGCACAGTCATCCCGAGGATCGTCGCATTCCCGCCCGACTGTGAGGCTATGAACATGCCACATCAGGGGTGGTGTGGGGCGGTTGCCTTGACGGGTGAGTGTTACTCGGGCTTCGCGTTCCGCCTTGAGTGCCGGCCGTCTTGTTTACCCTGATCTGATAACTCTCAATCCCAATTGGCAATCCAAGAGCAAAGAGCGAATTGGGCGTTCGCCAGCATTATTCGAGTGAGACATGATCTCGTCGTGTGCCGTTGTCGATACGCAGGATGAACCGGTCTTCGAGATAGGTGTGCTGTTGCGTGGTCGATGGGCGCCGAAATGTCGAAAAGACTGTGCCTACAAGACTGTTTCGCGTTGAAGTTGACGGTGGCGTGATGGAGCGATACAAGATAACGCTCGCGGACGGATCGAGCGGTGACGAGTTCTTCGAATCCGACAGTCAGGCGATTCTTGCTGCAACCGCCGCCAACGGTGGAAGCAGTCAAGGGTTGCATGTGCAGCGGTACGACGATCGTGATCGATTGTTGCCCACGAAACTGCCACCGGGTGGGCATCGCGGAACCCGATGCTCTCGGACCTGAAATCAGAGTTCTGCCGGAACCTCGCTGACCCACCACGGGAGAAGCCACATTTCCTGAGCGCGTGAGCTGGATAATAATTCGGGGGTTGGTGAAGCAGGACCTGTGGTGGATGTCGGGGTGTGGAGGGGATCCGAAAGTGTGAAAGGTGGAGGCGCGAGATCTGGGAATCGCGCCTTCCGGAGACCTCCGTGTGGCAAGAGATGTCGGAGAGTTGCCGTGTGCCAAGGATTCCACGGCCTCCGCAAGGGACGAATCGAGGCCCACCGCGTTTAGCGGCATGACCGCTGCCTGACCGCCGGCCCGAACAGAGGGGTGGAAGCACGGCGCTGGAGATTGTTCTGTTGCTCGTGGTGCTGAGTATCGGCATGGGTGCGGTGATGTGTCTGGACTTGCGATGGCTTCGCCCCCTCGGCGCGAGATGATCGCCGCCGATTTGCGTATCGGCGACATGCGGGGACCCCAAGTCGTAAATCTACTTCTGACGACTCAGATCGCATACCGGGCGACCTCTCTGATTACCTCGCGCACTCCTGTGAGCGTGAACCGAACAGTCGGCGTACGACGCGTGGGGTCAGCGCCTGACTGTTCATGGTGCCGTTACGGGTTGACACGTCGTCGTCGCAGTCGATGATTGAAGAAACGTCGGATGGGGAAGCTGACCTGAATGGCTACTTACAGAGTGATCAATCCTGCAGGCGACGTCACCGCAACGCGCGAGATCGAGAGCGCTGACGATGCGCATGCTTGGTTCGTCGATGCCCGGGCCGACAACTCGGAACTGGGATGGCGCATGGAAGTTCGCCATGACGGCGAGTGGTCGTTCTTCGACGACACCGAGGGCGCATCCAGCTGAACAGTCGCTCGACGGTTGTGACGACGATGAGGGAGAACGTTCAAGCATGAGTCAATTGCTCGCAGGAAAGAAAGTGGCATTCCTCGTGGCGACGGAGGGAGTCGAACAGATCGAGTTGACAGACCCGTGGGATGCGTTGGTTTCGGAAAACGCTCAGCCATCGATCGTTTCGACAGAATCCGGCACCATCCAGGCATTCAATCATCTCGATATAGCTGATGTCTTCGACGTGGACGCGGTGGTCGAGTCGGCGGAGTCGTCTGAATACGACGCTCTCGTCCTGCCTGGTGGCGTGGCCAACCCTGATTTCCTTCGCATGAATCCCGGCGCGGTGGCGTTCGCCCGGAGTTTCTTCGAAGCCGGTAAGCCTGTCGCAGTGATCTGCCACGGACCGTGGACGCTGGTCGAAGCAGGAGTGGTGGCCGGTCGCACTTTGACGTCGTGGCCTAGTTTGCGTACCGATATCACGAACGCGGGCGGCACGTGGGTGGACGAAGAAGTCGTGGTCTGTACTTCGGGCCCGAATACGTTGATATCGAGCCGCAACCCCGATGATTTACCGGCGTTCTGCGCGACGCTGACCGACACGCTCGGGCAGTCCCAGGTATCGACGACGACTTCCGAGGGAAGTTGAGCGGGAGGTACGTCGTGACTTCTACACCGCCCGAACCAGATCCGGACAATACCCCTGACCTGGAACCCGGAGGCGGGGTCAAGCCGGGGAGCACCCCACCCGGCGCTCCGCAGACGTCGGGATTGTCCGAACCCGAGCCTGCGACCGTCAAACGCTTTCCAGTAACCGGGATCGCAGCGATGGTCGCGGTCGCGTTGGTTGTCATCGTTTTCGTCATCGCCGCGGTGGCCATACTGGCATGATTTCTGCGTTTCGGACCGAGCGGTGTCGCACGGCGATTCGTACACGGAAGCCGAGTGTCGGGGTGGACCTGACGCCGAGGGCGAGGTTCAGTGATTTCGGAGGGAATCGATCAGTTCGCTCTTCTTGAGTTTCGAGTAACCGCGAAGGTCCAGTTCTTTGGCACGCTTCTGCAATTCCTCCACCGTCCATTCTTCGTACGGCGAAGACGTACCCCCGGTTTTGCCCACACTCGACCGCCCACGATTGGCGGCTGCGTTGGAAATGCGTGCCGCCTTCTGCTTCGAATCCCCCTTCTTTCGTAGCTCTTCGTAGAGGTCCTGATCCTTGAGTTAGGGTTGTGAATCTTGGCGAGGCACTGGTGTGTCCTTCCACTGCGTCTTGGGGACTGAGGTGTCTGTCTCGTACAGGTGCTACCCGTGAGGGAGACGATCAAACCGGAAAACAAGGCACCGTCGGTTATCACCCGAAAACTGTCGAGTGAGTAGTCGGTGGCATCAGGCACGGCCGTACCCGTGCCCAGCCCGACCCGAGTGTTTGAGGGCTGTGACCAGCGGGTACGTCGCCCTCAACGGATGATCCGTGTCGAAGGAGGGTCCATGATCATTCTCGGAATTGTCTTGTTGATCGTCGGATTCCTGACTGGCATCTCGATCCTGTGGACGATCGGCATCATCCTCGTGGTGGTCGGGGTCGTTCTGTTCGCGCTCGGCGCCGCCGGACATGCAGTCGGTGGTCGGCGGCACTACTACTGACGCTGCGGCGCTGGCTCCTCGGTCACCGCGGAACCGACGTCCATTGCGCATCTGACATGTCACGATTGAGGAGTGGGCCATGTTCGATCGGAACGCAGCGCGACACGATCACGAGGACGCTCGCATCGACGATGACACAGGACGGGAACCCGTGACCGGAACTGTTCACGATGTGAGACCGCCCGGCCGGATGTGGGTGCCGCGCAGCCGGGGCGCTGTCAGCGGCATCTTGCTCATCGTGCTCGGACTCTGGGGAGCGCTCATTCCCTTTGTGGGACCGTACTTCTCGTTCTCTTTCGTACCGGATCAAGCATGGACGTGGACCTCGGGTCGAGGTTGGCTCGAAGTGCTCCCCGGGGCGGTCACCGTCCTCGGCGGGATTTTGCTGTTGCTCAGTGCGAATCGCGCTGTCGCCGGCCTCGGGGCGTGGTTGGCGGTCGTCGGGGGCGCGTGGTTCATCGTTGGCCCGACACTGGCGCCGGTGCTGCATCTCGGGGAGGTGGGGGCCCCGTCGGCGACCGACCCTGTCATGAGGGCAGTGCAGCAGTTGGCCTTCTTCGAAGGCCTCGGTGCGGTGATCTTGTTCCTCGGATCGGCGGCGATCGGACGGTTGTCGCTGCGCAGTCATCGTGATGTCGTACGCGCACAACGTCAGGTAGAGAACGAGAATGGGCCTACTGGAGTGGGGACAGTGCCGCCCACCACCTGAGTTCGGCCGCGCCCTCCTGGTGAGGTTCTCCGCTGTCGCGGCAACCGAACAGCCCTGGGGCTACTGGCGATTGCCACCGACTAAGACGCCTCCAGTACTAAGACGCCTTCAGTGGCGTGAGCGGGGGCAGGGTTATGATGCATGTCAGTTCCGGTCGGTGCCGGGGCAACTGACCGTTACGCCGCGCCCAGTGCATGGCGGTGTCGAGCACGGGTAGGACGGCATGCCTCTCACGAAGAAATTTTCCGAGATGTACGACGACGCGTTGACTGCACTGGCCGCGGCGTCCCAACGACCTTCCAACGCCGTGAATGTGCACGGCCACAACGCTATTCGCGTCGACCTCGGGTACAACCGTCGCCAGCGCTGCCTGAACTACGTTCTGTAGCGCAAGATTTGGCGATGCCAGAGCTACCCCAGGCTGACGGACCGGATGGGTGGGTAGACATCGGGGAGGGGGCGATAGTGAGTGATACAAAGAAGATGTTCCGGCGAGAGGACCACCAGATGAGTAGCGGGAACGAGAAGGCAACGAGCGAGAACTCGTCGGCGAAAGCGGAGGTGATGTTTCCTTCCGAGGTGTCGACGAAACTCTCCGTCTTCGACCGGTTCGCCACCTACGTCAGCGCACGCACCTCGCAGGCGTGGTTTTTCGTGGTGTGTGTGGTGATCGTGGTGCTCTGGGCTCCGTCATTTTTCCTGTTGGGCACTATCGATACCTGGCAACTGATCATCAACACCGTCACCACCATCGTCACTTTTCTCCTCGTGGCGTTGCTCCAAAACACACAGAAACGCTCCGACGACGCCGTTCAGCACAAACTCAATGCCATCGCAGACGGCCTCGCGGACCTGATGAAGCAGCTCTCGAAAGAGCACCCCGAACTCGACAAAGACCTCAAAGAACTACGCATGGCGGTCGGACTCGAAGATCACAAAAGTGCGTCCTGAGCCATCTTGTCCACCGTATGCGTCCGCTTCGCCTGCCGAACCTATGATTCGGTGCCGGATCAGGCCGAACTCATGGGCACACGATCGAATCGGGAGCACATCACAGCATCACCCGAAAGCAGTCGAGTGAGGAGTCGGTGGCATCAGGCACGGCCATCCCTGCACGCAGTCCGGACTGAAGGTAGTCGATGACTTCGGTGTCGAGGCGCTCTCCGGGCACCACGACCGGAATGCCGGGTGGATAGGGGGTGAGTTGCTCGGCCGCGATACGTCCGGCAGCGTGCGCGCCGGGGACCATTTCCGTTCGGCCGAAAAATGCCTCACGTGGCGGCGACACCGTTTCGAGCTGAAGGCTCGCAGGCGAGGGTAGCTCGATGCGCGGCGTGTCGGGGAAGCTCGGTGCTGCGCCGCAGAGAGCTTCGAGGCCGTCCAGCAGTCTTCGGGCGGTCTCGCGATCGTCTGCGGTGGAGACGGTGGCGAGAATGCGCCGGTGATCGCTCATGCCGACATCGATCGAGCGTTCGGCTCTGAGCCAATCCGCGCATTGATAGCCGGTGGCACCTGTCCGTGAAACGTCGATGAGCACTTGCATCGTGTCGAGGTCGTGGGAAGCCTGGTGTCCCAGCAATTCGGAGTCGAGAACCTCGAGATCCGGGAGTTGTTCGATGTCCTCGCGTAGCGAGGTGGCCAGTGTCAGCGCTGTATCCAACAATTCGTGGCCGGTCTCGACCATCTGACGGCGCCATCCGTCGAGAGCTGAGTAGATCATGACGTTGGGGCTCGTGGTCATCAACAGATCGGCGCACGCCGACAGGTGGGCAGTGTCGACAAGGTCTCCCTGGATGTGGAAGACCGACCCTTGTTCGAAGCCCATCCCCATCTTGTGCACACTGACCACGCAGATGTCCGCTCCTGCGTCCATCGCCCAGGTCGGCAGTCCTTCGTGAAAAGGTAGATGTGCACCCCACGCCTCGTCGACGATCAAGGGTTTACCTCTGCGGTGGCATTCGTCTGCGATCGCGGCTAGGTCTGCGCAGGTGCCGTACGGACTCGGGCTGACGATCAGCGCCCCCGCCGCGTCCGGGTTCTTCTCCCACGCGGCACGCACTTGAGAGGGGGAAGGGGGATGCGAAATATGGTGCGTAGCATCCCATTGCGGCGTGATCCATCGGGGAGTGATGCCGCCGAAGATCAGGCCGGCGACGATCGACTTGTGACTGTCTCGACTGAGCAGCAGCCCTCCGGGATCGTTGCCTGCGACTGCCAGCATTGCTGCCTTGACGGACAGTGAACTACCGCAGGTCGAGAAGAACGCATCGTCCGCGCCCACCGCGTCGGCCATCAATCGTTCTGCATCTGCAAGGTATCCGTTCGATGATCGGCGGTCGTCGAGGCCGGATGTAGCGAGAACGTCGTCGTGGAACGGTTCGCGCCCTAGAACGTCGAGTACCCGCCGGTCCGTGCCGCGCCCTTGTCTGTGGCCCGGTGGGGTGAACCCGTATCGATCCAATCGACGGTACTGCGCGAGGGCCTCCAACAACGGTGCTCGGGTGTGATCCATGCAGTCCGGGCTACCCACCGTCCGGTCGAGCCAATCGAAGCGTTCGTCACACAGTCTGCCTTGGATGTCTTTTCCGGCGCCCTTAGAGTTACCGCGGACCGGGGCGAGCTGACTATCTATCGAGCAGATGCCCGTATCCGCATCGGATCAAGCTGCCCCGTAGTGACTCGCTGGGCTTGTTGCTGTGAAGCCATTGTGCGACACCTCGCTCACGTTCTTTCGGTGATGCGCGAGAGAGGCCGAGCTCACTGATCAGGGCGCTCGCAAATTTCGGCGGCGGCACAGCGGCACCCGGCGTCGCGGAGGCGCCGTCAGTGCAGAGGTGTTCATTGTTCATCGGTCCTCACCTTTAAGGGTAGACCGCTGTCGGAGCGCAGGCTCGCCTGTTCCGAGATCGATTGTAGAAGTGGATCTTTGACGGAATCTGGCTGGGTGGTCTCACATATCCGTGTTACCCACCGTCTACGGCGTGTGAACGTACACCGCTACCTGTCTCATGAGTGGCCCGATGTCCGACGGTCAACGTGAGTGATGTTCGACGTCGATGTGACGCGTTTACGCACCGGAACTACCCGACCGCAACGGAAGATGGAACATTGATGGATCTCGAAGGAAAAGTCGCTCTGGTCACCGGAGGTAGTCGAGGCATCGGCGCCGCGATCGCCAAGGAACTGGCACTTCACGGTGCCGATATCGCATTGACGTATCAACGCCACGCAGTCGGTGCCGCAGAGGTCATCGCTGCCGTCGAGAGTGCCGGACGACACGCGATTGCAATTGCAGCGGACGCCGAGGACCCGGACACCATGCCCGCCGCAGTCGCGCAGACTGTTGAACATTTCGGCCGAGTGGACGTCCTGGTCAACAACGCCGCGATCTTCGAGGTAGCACCGGTCGAGGCATTCGGTGTCAGCGACTTCGATCGGACGATGGCAGTGAACGTTCGCGCCCCCTTCTTGGCGGCGAAGTCCGCGGCAGAGCAGATGGGCTCCGGCGGCCGAATCATCACGATCGGCAGCAACATGATCGGGCGCACGGTTTTTCCCGGATTCTCGCTGTACTCGATGAGCAAGACCGCCCTCGTCGGACTCACCAAAGGGTTGAGTCGCGATCTCGGCGCACGCGGTATCACGGTCAATCTGGTCAATCCCGGTCCGATCAATACCGATATGAATCCCCAGGACGGGCCGCTGTCTCCGACTATCAACGCCTTCACAGCACTCGGCCGATATGGTCAGCCGGAGGAGATCGCAGCAATGGTGCGCTTCCTTGCGAGTGAGGAAGCTCGGTATGTGACGGGAGCGGTCCTCGATGTGGATGGAGGTTTCACCGTGTAACCATCGCACCGACCGGGGTTCGCCTTCCCCGATGTTTCGGTGACCTCGCCGAGGTTCACGGTTGGTGGCCGATATGTGTACCCAGTCGAATAGCGATGTGGGAGTTGGGAAATGCTCCGTACAGGAACGGTATTCGCCTTACTTTCCGCCGAGTGAGTCGAAGACCGTTCCCGGGGTACACCGGGGGCTGGTCGACAGAGAGTGGCTAGGGCGGCATGTGCCGGCTGCGGGTGATGGCACACTCGATGGCTGACGAGATCGTCGCACCAGCTGCGCCGCCATCGCCACAGGCTATGAACGCACCGACGGCTTCCCTCGCGGGGTCGTCGATCAACTCGCCGATCGCGGTTGTTCCGAATCCCCTTCTCCAGCAGCGTGGGCGGTGACAACCTCGCTCATCCCGCCACCGCCACAACGGGCGGAAACGAAGAACTCGCCTACCACTGCAACAGCATCGCCCCACTTCAACAGCATCGCCGCGATCTTCGATGTCAACTGCATCTTGCAGGCAATGCCCTCATCACGGCACAGCTGATCATCAACGCACCTGGTTAGCGTCGTCGAGATAGTCGCGTTCGTCTCCGACGTTTTGTTACGTCCGCCCCGTTGATCCGCCGATCGTTGCGATGGTCTGCTGGGGTCATTCGGTTGTGAGGCAACCTCGGCGGAACGCGTAGCTGGCACCCGATCCGAGGCGGGCCCTCCACACGCTTCGCTGAACTTACGACACTGTCCAGAGGATCGTGTGTTCGAGGTGTTCGTCGAACAGTCTCGGCAATGCAATATTCGGCTGGCGGTGCTCGCGGCCGAGGTGGTGGATACGCTTCCCACGCGGTAGACGTAGGCGAGGGGTGTGCAGGGAGGAATGTGAGGGCGATGCGAGTGGACTGGTTCGTGTCGGTGCGGGACGAGGAAACCGGTGTCCACCGCTACCGCGGCGGTGCAGGGTTTGACCGTGCGTCGGTGATCGAGCAGGTGGTTCGTGCGGGGCGGGACATCGCTTACCGCGCGGACGGTTCGGTTGTCGGTGCCGTCGGCGAGGTTGTCATCGACGGCACTGCAGTGGGTGCGATCGCTTTCGGGGACCGCGCCGTCAGTGTTGAGGAGCTTTGCCGCGAGATCGGTATGCAGTTCGACAGGGTTCGGTCCTCTTCCGGCTTTCGACGGGACGCTAGGTGATCGCCGAGTGGGATGCTTCCCACTGATGTGCGCTTCGTGGGGTTAGGGTGGATGTCAGTTCTTCGTCATGGCTGTGGCAACGGGCTGTCTTTTACCTTGTGCTGTCTGCATGGGGCCTCGAATGAGTAGGACTGCGCTATGCCGTTGACGAAGAAGTTCTCCGAACAGTACGACGACGCGCTGACCGCGTTGGCTGCGGCGTCGCAGCGACCCGCTGCTGTGGTGAATGTGGACGGGCAGTACGCCATTCGTGTGGACCTCGAGTACAACCGCTACGTGTTGGCCACCAATTCTGCGCGAGGGTTGTGGGACGAGCCCGATGTGAGCGGTTCGTGGTGGGTGCGGATCGTGCAGACCGGTGACGACAATATGGAAACTCTGCTCGCGCAGGCGCAGATGCCGTGGCTTATCGACGCGTTCGATGCGGCGATCGACCAGCTCGAATCGGAGGGGCATGTGATCGCTGCCGATGCGGATTTCGGCGCCATCGCTCACGCCGACGTGGGGTCCCCGGCTTCCGGGACGCGCTTGGAAGGCGAGCTCTCTGCGGGCAGCTGACTGAGCTGAGCGATCTGTTCGGCCAGGGCCGCGTTCCGGTTTTCCAGGTCGAGGATGACACCGATCGCGGTCAGGTTGATGCCGTCGGCGATCAACGCGCTGATACGTGTCAACGTGGCCAGGTCTGCTTCGCTGTAGCGGCGGGTTCCCCCGCCCGTGCGGGCTGGGGTGAGCAGTCCGCGGCGCTCGTAGAGTCTCAATGTTTGCGGGCCGACGCCGGACAGTTCCGACATCACGGAAATCCCGTACACCCCGCGGCGGTCGTGGGCAGCATGGACGTGCGCTGCATCTGTCACTGCCACAGCACTGCTCCCTCAGCCCAACTGGATATCACTGGACTTTAACACGGCTCATCACTATCCCTTCGCTGGCCGATGCTGCAAATCTGATGGTCAAGACTGCAGATTTTCGCGCAACCGAACTTAGTCACGGCAAGAACGTACCCGCCCGGTAAGAATGGAAACACGCCTGAATGTGCAGGTGAGCTCAAGGGGAGATTGCTCACGGCACCTTCGTCTCTGCTTTCTCTGCCGCTCAAATTGTCGCTTATCTGCATCGGTTGGTATAGATTTACGACATCGGATCAGACAGCTGTGTGTGAGCACGTGGACCCCGGGAGTGTGAATGACAACTGCCATGACCTCCGCATATCAGGTCGGGCGGGCCTCGGCGCATCGGCGATCGCCGATCACGACCCCTGTCGCCTCCCGAGGTTGGTGGCGGCGGGTGACGCTCGATCTCGTCCTGGTGATCGTGATCGCCGGAATCTTGGGCGCAGTCGGATCCGTTCTTGCCGGCCCGCTGACGGGAGTGGCGTTCGTCCTGGTCGCGGCGGCCTCATTCCGCGTAGTCCTGCAGGCGATCAACCCGTGAGCGCGACTGTGAAGGAGAAGGCGATGGCCGCAGCACGATACGCACAGGTCGCGGGCTTGCTGGAAGAGTTGGCGTGCTTGCCTGGGGGTGATGCCCGCTGCGAGCGTCTGCGCAGGCAGATCATCGAGCTATGTCTACCGCTGACTCGCCATATCGCCTTGCGGTATCGCGGCCGCGGACAAGCGCACGACGATCTCGTCCAAGCGGCCAGCGTCGGTCTGGTCAGTGCGGTGAACCGTTTCGATCTGGCCAAGGGCAAAGACTTTCTGGCCTTCGCGATTCCCACGATGGTGGGGGAGGTGCGTAAGCATTTCCGGGATCGTGGATGGGATGTGCGGGTTCCGCGCTCGTTGCAGGAAAACTATCTTGCGCTCAACAAAGCACGCACCGCGCTCACGCAGGATCTCGGGCGTGAGCCGACGGTGCCGGAGCTGGCGAAAGAGCTCGGAGTCGAGCCCGCGGAGGTCGCGGAGATCGTTGCTGCCGGCGATTCCTATCACGCAGCGTCCCTCGATGCAGCCGCTGTCGGTGACGGGCGATCACTAGCAGATACGTTGGGAGATTTCGATGCTGCGCTCGATGGCATCGACAATCAGGAAACGCTGCGGCCGGCGCTCCTCGCTCTGCCCGAACGTGAGCGCACCATCGTGATCTACCGCTTCTTCGGGGAACTGACTCAGGCGGAAATCGCGGAGAAGATCGGAGTGTCGCAGATGCATGTCTCCCGGCTCCTCGCCCAAAGCCTCGCGAAACTGCGAAGCTCGTCCTCCTTTGCGCCCCGGCCGGTCGCGGTCACAGCCTGACCTGTCTAGGAAGAACGACGAGGACCGAATGCATTTTACTTTTCTCTACGACGGTGCTGCGCAGGGCACAGCGGAGTATCCGACCTTGGAGGAAGCCGTTCGGAGTATCGAGTTGGGGCAAGTGGATCGCACGCTCTGGAGCATTCAGTACACCGATCGCGAGGGTGGAATTCGGGTCTACCGATTCCCCACGGACCGCGAAGTCAGTGATGAATGACGAACGCGCAGTACTGAATACATCAGTACTGACTTCAACAGTCCAGCTCTCAACACGCTGAGCTGTATCCGATAGCCATTCCGGAGGATTGCGCCAGTCATGGGTTTGGTCCGCCCCGTGGGCGCGCCCGGATGCCGGGGCACGGAGGAAGTCATCGCCGTCGCCGCTATCTGTCAGGTGTGATCGTTCTTGTCGCGGTTGGCGCTGTGTTCCCGCCGCGCACGAGCAGCCTTCAATGCGCGGATGTTGTCGGCCTGTCGGCATTGCACCCGCATCAGAGCCGCAGCGGCGCCGCCTGCCACGATCGCCCAGGCGACGGAGGGAACCCACGCCCCTTGGGTCAGGCTCACGGCGACGCCCACGACGGCGATGATCAGGGTGGCCCACAAGAACATGGCGCTGAAACTGGAGATAGGCCTCACGAGTCACTCCCTCACATGTGTTGTCAGGTCAGGATTCCGTAGAGCTAGGTCGTCCGCTGCGGATCGCATCCCCGTGCGCGCCTTCCATTGCGGCGTTCGGCACTGTCTCGACTTCGGCATGACGTCGATTGCTTTCTTCGCGCCGCGGCGATGTTTCGCTACTCGCAGGGATACGCCAAAGCTTCGGCGAGTCACCGTCTTCGGTGTTCGCGAGGGTGCGTAGTCCGTCGGCGTCTTGTTGGAGGGTGGTGACGAAGGGCGCTCTCACGTTTTCGTCGAGGCCGTCGGGCAGGTTCGCTCCTTCCCTGACCATTTTCGCGGTGTTGTCGAGGAACCGGGCGATCCGCAGCAGCAGTGGTCGGGGCATGGGAACGGTACCGGCGCGGGTGCTTGTGCGGGCGTCGGCGGCGATTATGCCCAGAGTCGACAGGTGGGACAAGCCGTCGGTCAGAGAGTGCTCTTCGAGGTTCCCGTGGGCGACTTTCAGTGCTTCTGCCAGGGCGGCGATAGTCAGCCCGAGTGCGTTGGTGGGCATGGGGATGGTGCGTTCGAATTCGGTCAGTCGTGCGCCGGGTGCTTCGTCGGAAATGGCTGTTGCCAGGGAGTTGGCGAAGATGGCGAGGTGTTCGTCGGTGAAGTGTCGTTGGGCGGTGCGGCGGGTGACGTGCATCAGGCGGGCGTGGTCGTCGAGTTTGTCGTTGAGCAGTACGCGGGCCTGGGAGTCGGTGATCGTCAGCCCCAGGCCGAGAAGCGTGTCCCGTAGTTGGGTTGTTCGGGTGTCGAGCCAGGTGCTGTTCGGACTCATATCTGGCTCCAGTTTCTCGCGAGATCCTACTGCCGAGCATAAGCCGTGAGCTCGCTTTGTGTTGGACCTCGGGGTGTGGTGGCATTCGCGTCCGGTGCGAAGGTCAATGATGTTGTGGTGCTGGGGGTGTGGTGGTTTCTCTTCAGCTGGGTGGGTAGGTGTGGTGGGAGGGTTCGGTTGACCGGCTGGCTGTTGATTCTGTCGGTATCGCCGGGTTCGATGGTTCCGCCGGTTGAGTAGGCAGCCGGGGGAACCGTCCAGGGGGCCAGCTCAATGATCGTCGTGCATTCCGGGGAATTCCCTGGTCTGGCGACGGTCGTGGTGCTGGTGCGGTGGGGTTCAGGTGTCGAGGAGGATGTGGCCGAAGTCGGTGCGCAGGCTGTGGGGGAGTTGGTAGTTTCCAGGGCACGGTCGAGCAGTGCTGCGGCGAGGTCGCGGAGTTTGACGTTGGTTCTTGTGATCGCCAGACGAGGATGTCGAAGGCTCGGTCGGCGGGAATGTTGTAGATGATCATCAGCATTCCTTTGGATTGTTCGAGGCGTCGCGGGTGTGGGTGATCTCGGCGGCGATGTGGTCGCCGGTGGTGTCGAGGATGCGGTGTCTGCTGCTGAAGGGTCCGCCGGCGGTGCGGATGGCGTCGAGGGTGTGGGCGAGGTGGGGGCGGTCGTCGGGGTGTTTGTGGGAGAGGATCGGTTCGGTGGTGGGGGTGACGGCGCCCGGGGCGTATCCGTGCATGCGGGCGACGGCGTCGGACCATTGCCAGCGGTCGCCGTGGCGGTGGTAGCGGAACCCTCCGACACGGTGCGGGGCACCGGTCTCGGTGGTCGGTTCCAGTGCGCCGCCGCTGTTTTCGTTGTCGGTTTCGGGCATCGCACGCACCCTTTTCGTGTCGTCGCGGCATGGTTTTTCGTCGCGGCATCGTTGCGCGGCAGCTGTATAGAGCGCCGGTCGATCCGGGTGAGGAGACGTCAGGTGGGGGTGATGTCGTTGTCGGCGGCGAAGACGAGGCGGTCGTCGTCGAGGGCGATGGCCCATCGGCGTGTCGGTGCCCAGGTGCGGCCGAGCTGGCCGGGTGCGAGGAGGGAGTCGGCGTAGTCGTCGACGACGGTCCCCGTCTCGACCCGTTGGTCCGGCTGATCGGGGGCCGGGGGTGTGGTGACGGTGACACGGGTGCCGATGGTGATCGGGGTGGGTTTTCTCTCGGGGCCGGGCATGGTTCTGATTCTGGCAGGACGCACCCGCCGCGGCATCCCGATCGCAGGACTCCGCCTGCAGCTACCGAGGGTGCGGGCAGTCCTACGCCAGGCCCCGTCTCGGCGCGATGCGGCGGACGGGGGTGGTGTGACGGAGGGGGGTGGTGTGGGTGGCTCATCGGGTGGGCGTGTGAGTGCTGCGCCCGATGAGCCGTGTGCCCATACCTGGCAAGGAGTGAGCACCCGGGCAGCATATACGGCCGACCGTCCGCGTTGCTCGGATTGTCGCATGCGAGATGAGAAGTGTTGTGCAGCCTGCGAAGTGACCGCATCAACGTCGACGGTGGACCGAGTGGATTGCACTGCAAGTCAGTTCGCAGGCTGCCTTTTCGACTGCACTCGTTGTGTGGTTTCGGACCTGTTTCCGGAGGCCTCGAGGAGGATTGGTTGTCGGCTGTACACAGCGAGCTCGGTTTCTCTCCATCGCATAATTTCGCGTGTCTGACGTTTCCAAAAGCTGTGACCTGGGTAACAAACGCAGGGTCGATGAGGAGGTAGTGATGGATGTAATCGTGTGGGCCGAATCCGAGGAACGTGAGCGGTGGTGGCGACAGGTCATGGGCATCGCACCCGCAAGCGAGCGAGGCTCGGGTATTGAGGCCGCAGAGCTAATCACAAGCGGATCGTCAATGACGTCGCGGAGGCCCGTATCGGCAGTCAGATCGATTCATGGCGTGACCGCTGCCTGAGTGCAGCTACCGGAACGCATGCGTCCGGCACACGTCTGAGCATTCTGTCTTGTGTTGTGTGAGTATGCGATTCGATGTCGGAAGGAGCGTTGGCGATGGTGAACGTGGTTCTGTTCCTCGTGATGCTGGGTATCGGTCTGACCGTGGTGATGTGTCTGGACTTCAAATGGATCCGGATCCCCTCGCGCGTCGATCGCCGACGACACGCTCCGCATGGCCGCGTGGGTATCAGAAAGCCGTAGCGCCCCGGGGGAACCGTGCCGTCGACGAGCGATCGCGCTTCCGGTGGCCGGCGTCTTCTTCTGCCGCAGCAGCCCCCCGGCGTTCTGGTTGCGGGGGAGTTCAGGCTTCGTCGGGGCGCGTCCGATCGGGGCGTTCGATGTTTCCTCGCCAGGCGCCTGTTTCCGGGTCGCGGGATTTCGATGAATTCCTTGAAGTTCTTCATGTCGGTTTTGGCGCGGTGGGAGGATTCCGAGTTTGTCTGCGGCGTTTTCGACGAAGCCATCGGGGTCGTTGTCCATCTGCGCTGTCACCCGGTGTGGGTGTCGTCCAATCGTTGGAAGGTGATCACTCCTGCATGCTTCGCTCCTGCGTCGGATTTCCAGGCGATGCGTTCGTCGGGGTGCTGTTCGGTGATGGTGGCGTCGAATTCTCTTGTTTGTCTGGCTATTTCGACGGACCAATGTGTGTGTACGTTGTCGGTTTGTCGTATTTCTCGTACTCCGGACATGAAGTGGGGGAACGATGCGAATTGGGTCCACTGGTCGTAGGCGGTACGGATGGGGACGTTGACATCAACGGATTCGGTGACAGTACTCATGGGCTTCGGGCTACTCACTCCGACAGCTGATACACATCGGGCGTTCTCGGGGTTTGCGCTCCGTGGGCCGCGAAACTACTTGGGCGGTGGGATGAGTTTGTCGATTTACAGAATGCGGTGTGTGGTCGATACAGGACGGGGTCGAGCGGCGCCGTACTGTCCTTCTAGTTCGAGCCCCCACCGTCCGATCGGGGTCCTCACCCAGCTCGCTTCAGTCGTGCAGCACAGGCCGGACGATGTCCGAACCTCGTCGGTGCGAAGGAACTGTCCCTGCTGGTCCACCCCTTGGGGCGATACTTACCGTACTGGCGCTATGCCGCGCTACCGGGCGCTCTGTGTTCACGGGCCGGTATTCGAGGATGTCGGCTGGTTGGCAGCCCACTGCTTCGTCGATCGCGGCGAGTGTGGAGAATCGAAGGGCTTTGGCTTTGTCGTTTTTCGAGGCGGAGATGTTTGCCCCGGTTATCCCGAATTTGCCCAAGTGCTCGGTGACGCGCATCTGTTCGTTGATCTTCCTTGACCGCCTAGTTGAAACGGAAATCGTTGATGTGATTCTCGACCGCCACCACATTAGGATGCAGGCCATAAAATTCGTCAGAAGGTTCTCGGCCATGGCGCCGAGTTGGGTTGGCACTCTCGCATTTCCACGTGTCGTCGCCTCTGTTGTGGAGCTCACATGGTGGGGTGGGATCAGGGTGATCGGTGATTGCGGGTTGAGGGGGTGAATGGGATGAGGCGGCGTAGTCCGAATCGCCACTGGACGGCATGTTCGAATGCGGCGATGTGATCATGCTGGTTTCCGGGTCCCCACCCGTTGAGGTTCATCTGGTTTCCACAGGCGATGGGGGGTAATGACCAGGCGTTCTGGGTCGCAGGGAAGATGGCGGTGTCGAGTTCGGTGATGGTGTGTACGTAGATTTTTCCGAGGCGAGGGCTCTCGATGCTGACCCAGATCCTGGCCGCAGCGAGTTGTTCTTGGATATCGCTTCCGAGTTGGCTTAGCGCGGAAAGGGTTTCGGAGCTGTCGGAGGTGCGGCGCCGAACGCGGTAAGGGTACTCGGCTTTGGCGACGAGTGCGCGGGTGGCAAGGGCGTATCCCTCACGGCGTTTCCCTGCGGAGTCACGGAGGCCAGCGATGCCAGCGGTGATGAGGCCGCCGAGAACAGACGATCCGAGGGCGAGGGGGATTACCGGAATGAGATTGGGTAGGTCGGTCATCGGTTCTCTTCGTAAATGTTCGTCGGTGGTGGGGTTGGGATGTGTGGCCATGATCGGACAGCCCGGCGCAGAGTGCGGCTGGATATCGGGTGGGTGTGGGGTGGGAGTGCGCTCGCGTTTTCGTGGGAGGTCGGGGCGCCGTGGGGTGCGTCTTCGGTGGCCCAACGATCGGAGCGGCGCCAATGTTCTTCGAGGAAGAGGTGACGGTGGACACGATCGAGATAGTCTTCGAGGCCGTCCTCGGGAAACCATCTCAGCGGTCGCGGGTCGGTGGGAAGCCATAGGCAGAGTTGTCCGCCGACGTGGCCGAAGTCCGCTCCAAGGGGAGAGGGATATCGGTGCTTCCATTTCCGCGGGGGTCCGAGGGGGAACGTCAAGGGTTCGTCGTACTCCCGCAGGCTTATCCGAGCTCGCTCTTGGCTGTAGCCGGCATTGTCGAGTTCCGGCGGTGGGGCGAAGGCGAGATCGAGGACATATCCGCCGATGTTCGGAGCCCATGCTCTCTCTACGGTGATTCCGACGTTCGTCGTCGTCAGTTGTGTGATCGCCTGCTGGGGGTGGGCGATCAGATCTGTCAGAAGGGTGCCCATGCTCGTCCCGGTCGAGTAGGTTGCCGGCCGCTGGGGAAGGTGGAAGGACGACCGGTGCTGGTGCGGCTTCCGACAGTGTTCCATGCGCCTAGGACTGCCTCCGGAGTTCGGGAACCTGCCGCAGGAAAGTATTCGCCGAACAAGCTGTGCCAGACGTCGATGGATGCCTCGATGTCTCCGTCGTTTTCGAGTTGATGTGCCTCCCTCGCCCGAGTAGCGAAGTCGGTGAACGTCTTGACGGCAACCGCACGCTCGGTAGATGTCCACTTGACCGTCACGTCGTCATCTCCGGCGGGTTCGATTACCGCACCGCTGACGGCGTCCTTTGCGTGTTCGAGTGCCTCCACGATTGCCCGCTTGTCGGCAACCTTGCGCGAGATCGAGCCGTAGACAAGGGATTCGACCACGATGCCCTTGACGAAATCGAGCGTTTCATCGTGATTCTTGATCAGTGCCTTGAGCTGTCGGACCTGGTGAACGAAGCGTCCGCCGGTAGCCTGATTGCGATTGGCGACGGCGCGTATCTGACGGCGCGTATTGCTAGGCTCCCAATGCCGCTGATCGCGGTCACCTATCAGCACGTTGTCTCCGTCGAGTTCGAAAGCCGGAACAAGATCGATGTCGAAGTCGAGATCGGGGTAGGTCACTCGTAGCGCCTTTCCCGAGGGGGCGTCGCCCTTGTCGAATTCTGCTTCAGGCCATGACCGTGCGACGGCTCGGCGGAACCAAGCCATTGCAGTCGCAGGACCGTCCGGTCCTTCAAGTTTCTCCCAGTGTTCGGGTTTGAGGACGACGACGATGTCGACATCCTTCAGCGGTGCGAGCATCGTCTTGCGGGCGAACGATCCTTGCAGAAAGCTCGACGCAACGAATCCGGCGTCAGCAAGGCAGTCTCGAATGGTATTGTGGCGCTCTTGTGCCTGTTGCCGTTGGTTCGGATCGAGATTGAGGTTGTGGTCGAGTTCGGCGAATGCGCCGTCGACGGTCTGGCTCATGAGTACCTTCGTTCAAGAGTGCGGCGGCAAAAGCCATCCGGCTGGTTGAGTGTGAGAAGCTCCGGTCTGGGAGACGCGTCCGCCGGTCTCAGCGCGATCTTGCAGGGGATTTGTTCTTCGTCTGCGTTCGAGGGATGCGAGACGGTCCTCGATCTAGGGCATTGAGGCTAGATGCTGCTGTGCATCCAGTCGATGACTTCTTTCTTGATTCCCAAGGCGGCCCACAGGCACCCGTCGACGTGCATCACGACGACTTTGTCGTTGGAATCGATATGGGCCTTGATCCCTTCACACAGCTCCTCGGCAGTCTTCGACGTTCTCACGAAGAAGCTGCTTTTCAGCGGCTTCGCCCAGCCGTCGTGGGACTTGAGGTAGGTGATCAACTCCGCATAGTCCTGACCGGCCTCGATGAGGTCGTAATTGACCCAGTAAACCGCCATGTTTTTCTCCTTGCCTCGGCCCGGGTCGCCTGGGTATCGAACTTCAGACCAACCCTGCCAGCAATTATAGGCTGAAGCCGATATCGTATGCAACCTATACCCCGCGCCTGCCCGCTCGACGGTCCGAGGTGACCGATCGCCGCTGGTGAGTCCTGGACGGCCACGCAGGTCAATGGGCACCATCTGATCCCGGTGGCTGACCGGCGACGGCGACAATGCCTCCGGCAATGCTCCGGACACTTTCGGTCGAGGGCATTGGTCACGGCGCTCTCCGAGAGTGTCGAGAAGGCCGTATAGCCTTACTGCAGAACCACTGCGGAGGGAGGCGAATGGGGAGCTCAGGCGATGAACAAGGAGGCGGAGAATCGCGCCCGACGGGGAGATGGCTATGGTTTCGCAACAATTACGGCGTTCCCCCAAAGGGGCGTGAGGAGTTTGACAAGTTGCCGAGCGTGGCTCAGGCCAAATTGACTATCGCCATGAACCGGCACCTCGTCGGCGAATCACGCCTCCTGGGCATCGATCATCTCGGTGGCGCCATCTACGAGATTTGCGTGCGTGTGATGAATACGCCGTACTGCGTCCTCTTCATTTTCTGGGGCCCGCACCGTGTAGTGCTGACAGCGTGCAAGAAGAGCCAGCGCGCAACTTTCCCCCACGATAAGGAGCGGGCCGAGTTGCGCGCCCGGCGATGGATCACTCTTTTTCCGGAGTGTTGTGCAGGCTAAGCACATCGGAAGTCACGCAAGGCCCTCGTGTGGCGCCCTCATCGAGCCTAGTATAGGTTGCAACCGATGTAGGAGCGCTGTCTGTACAAATTACCTCTATGTGGTTTGAGCACGTCACGCTCGATGAGTCAAGGAGACCGAATGAACGAAGCGACTCGCGAAGAGGCACTACACGCGATCCTTGCGGATGATCTCGAGTTTCATACCGAGGTGGCCTCCGCAACGAACCCTGCTTTTCGGGCAGCACTCGATGACGCTGAGCGACTGCAAGAGGTCCTCGACAAGCTGGTCAAACTGAGGAAGGCGCTCGGATTGACACAGTCCGAGGTGGCACGCAGGATGGGCGTTCGCCAACCGACGGTGTCGGGATTCGAGACAGAGTCGAGCGATCCGAAGCTCTCATCTTTACAGCGGTATGCGCGCGCTGTCGAAGCTGAAATCCAATTCGTGGTCTCAATGCCGGCGAATTGCGATTGGGTCGCTGATCGGGGACGCGCGTACAGAGGGGTGTCCGCATCCGCGCCTCGTGCAGAGGTTAAGCAAACCGCTCTTGCGTCGAGGTGGCTGGCATCTGCAATTGAAAACAATTACGGACTTGCTGCATGAATGATGCACAGTCGCTTGTAATCCAGGAACAGGCATACAGAATCAACGCGCGCGCAGAAGTCCGTGATGTTCGTATGCTCAGTGCGCAAATCGAACTTAACGAGATGCCGTCTCCGGGCGGATCGCTGACCTATGATCTAGATTCGGAACCCGAAGTTCAATATTCTGCCGGTGACGATTTTTTTGTCGTGCGCGTCAATTATCGACTAGTGATAAGAGATGTTGAGAAATGCGATAATGAGTCATCCGAAAAAGATTCGAGTGCGGATCCGGAGAATCGTATCGCTGAAATTGTTTTCTCGCTTGCAGGACTATTCGCCTTGTCCATGCGGGAAGGCGACCCACTGCCTGCGGACGAGGAGCTTGAGGCATACAGCCTGACTACCGGGCAGCTTCTGCTGTATCCCTATGCTCGGGAGTATATATATGACTCGACTGGGAGGCTGGGGCTTCCGGCTCTGTCAGTGGGAATGCTCAAGCTTCCAGTCAAGCGAGGCTAGGTTGTGGGTCAAATTCCATTATTCGACTGTGATTAGTGTTGATTTCTTCGAGTGCTCGTTATCGATTTGCAACTTCCGTGCTCACGGTTTGGCGGGCGGCAATGCGCATTATCGGCTGGCGGTAAAATATTGTATTTTCCGGTTTGAAACATCGGTAAGGCGCTCGGTTTCGTAAATTTATCGTTTGAGAAGCGCCGGTTTTTGGGAAACGGGTTATGCGGAATAAACATATGACGGAATTTCCTGTGCCTTGTTTTCGCGGTTTTGCGGAGAACATCGATTAAACCGGGGATAGGAAACCGTCAGCAAATCTACGTGCGCGCGAATCGCCAAGGTCATCGCGGCATCGATTGCGGGGGAGCCCGACGGCTCTCCGGTAGAACCACCCCGCAAACGAAGAAGTGTCCCCTGCCGCCCGCGCATCTACTGCCTCCAGGTAGCGACGGTCCATGCCTTTCGGGGTGAGTTCATTGCACGGAGAGCGCCCACAGACAGAGGTGCCGACGGAGGTTTCGAGGACGAAGGCCAGGATTACGGTGTCACCCGAACCTGGGGGCTTCGCCCGATTGAACGGGGCAAGTCCTTTCCGCATCCGGTTGCGTCAGGCCGTCGTGCTCGACAGCCCAGCTAACGTGGCGAACAGTGCGAACGCTGGAATCGAAGCGACTATCGTGGCTAGTCAATCAACTTAAGGCGTCAGAGCAGGTTTTAGGTTGATTGACGTGTAGTTGAGTCGATGGTAGGAGGATTAATGTCTTCGATGGGCGACCTGATGACGGAAGCGCTGAGTAGGCTCCGTGGTGCGGACCTGAGAATTGGATCTGGCGACCTCGAGGACTTACTCGTCATACTTCCGGACCGCCGCGCCGTGTCTGTACAGATGAAGGCATTCACCTCACCGCCGCGACCAAGCATGGTCGAGCAACTCGTCCGGATTCAACGGGAGCAACATCCCGAGAAAAAGTTACTGCTCGTCGTACCTCGGTCGACCCCCTATCTGCGGGAACTGGCAGCGAAATCGACGCTTCATCTCCTTTCGCTGGAAGATCACATCGTCGCCATCGACGGCATTGAGCGCTCCGGCGACGTCGAGCCCGACGCCGTGCCCACCCCGCGGCGACGCGGGCGACGTCCCTGGCTGCGGTGGGCGCTCGAACGGATCCTGCTGCTCTCGGATCAGCCCCTGGCCTTGAACGTATTGGCCGACAACCTCGGTTCGTCCCCGCAATCGGTATCCAAGGCATTGAAGGGCCACCCGTATGCTCGGCGAACCGACAGCGGCTGGATTGTCCACGACAGACGCGCCTTGCTCGAACACTTCCTCGACGATTATCCCGGAGCGGGAGGGGCCTCCACCTACTGGTACGGGCTCGATCCCCCGACGCGACAGATCGACCAAGCCCAGCACCTGAGCGCCGACATGGGAGTCGACTGCCTGCGGACCGGCGACATCGCAGCTGATCACTATGCGCCGTGGCGCCTGCCGGTGACAGCAGCGGTCTACACCCGAGAGCTGCTCGACTTCGTGCCGGCCGGATTCACATCCGCAACACGCACCGAACACACACTGGTGGCAACCGTGCCCGAAGATCCGACGGTGTGGCGCACGGCCACTGTATTCGCAGGCAGCGCACCGGCTTTTGTCGACCCGATCCTGGCGCTGCACGACGTGAGTCGGAGTCAAGGAACGGACGCGCTGGAAGCCGCCGAGCATCTACGAGATGCCATCCTCGGGGATGCTCTGCGTATCGGTAAGGAGCGGTAGTGACCGAAATCTTCATCGGTGCCGCATCGAACGCTGCAGACCTGGGGCTGCGGGCCCTCTCGGATCTGGCTGCTGCGGCCGAGGGCTATGAATACCGTGTCATCGGTGGACACATGGTTCACATCCTCAGCCATGTCTACCCCACAGTGGAAGCGACTCAGCGCGCCACCGTCGATGCCGACGCCGGAATCTCCACAGAGGTGGCAGGCGGACCTGATCTCGACAAGGGACTCCTCGATCGCGGATACACGCGGGTCAACGGCAACCGGTGGGAAGCACCTTCCGGAGATCCCGACAACCCTCTTGCCGTGGACCTGCTCGTGCCGTCCTCCTCGGGCAAGAAGCTTGAAACCAAGATTCTCGGCGAGCACAAGTACGGGTTCGACGCCATCCCGGGATTGGAGTTGGCGCTGAGCTCGACGCCGCGCCACGTGACAGTTCATGCGCGTCTGTACAGGGGCGAGTCGGAAACCTTCGAGGTATGCGTTCCCGACGTGGAAGCAGCGATAGTGCTCAAAGCCCTCGCATGGGATAGTCGCTATGCGCCCAAAGACATCGAAGACCTGTGTTCTCTCATGGCCATGGTCCATCACCACCGCGAAGAAATCGTCTGGCGACTTGATAAACCCTGTCGAGGAGCCAGAGGGGATGCCGCGCGGGTGCTGCGGGGGTTGTTCGACATGATCGATCGAGGCAGGCGAATCGCCGGACTGCGCATGCCGGCAGCCCAGTTCGGCGCCCTCATTCAACGGCACGTACATATGTAGTGGCACGGTCAGCGGGCCTTCGGACGCGTCGTCGTCGTACGCCTTGTCGAATCGCACATTCAGGTGAGCGGGTTTCCGCCTGACACGCCGACGACTTTCCCAGTGGTGTAACTGGGTTCGCCGGTGGTGAGAAATGCATAGTGCCCTCGGTGAGATGGTGTCGCACGATTGTCGGAATCTGGATGGCGATCTCGTCGAGATGGCCGTCTATCCGTGAATTGAGCACGCCGAGAATGGCTTACCGTGGTGGCAACACGGTCCGATGCGGTCGCGGTCGCGGATTTCGTAGCAAGGAAGTAACGCACACAGCCTGCGACGGATCCTCGGTCTCCTACCGGAGCCGCCGACTACGACTCGGAAGAGTTGTGGGCGTCTGGTTTTCGTGGGTCGATGGTGCCGGTGCATCCGTTGGGGCAGTCCACGAATCCTTCTCTGGTGGCGACGGGTGCCGGGTGTGGATCTGCATAGAATTCGAGCACCGTGATCGTGAGGGGCACGCCGCAGTGGTTGCAGTTGCGGCCGTGTTCGGTCACGACGACGGGAACGGTGCTCATGGTTTTTCAGGGTAGGAGATTGTGCGAGCATCGCATCTCGAAACGCGCGCTCCCATTGTCGACGTCCAGATCCGTGGGGTGATGCGAAAAGCCATCGGCTGGGGGGTGGTAGGTGGCTGATCCGCCTGCGTCGGCGAGGCCTCTTGGCCGGATGCTTCTTGCTTTCATCGTGTTCCGGTTGTGTTGATGTGTCGGCATTAGGGGAAGTGGCCTTCCCCGCTCGGGAACTGTGGTGGGGGTGGATCTCTCCTCCTTTCTGCTGTGGTGCTGCTCGTTCTGGCGGTGGTGGGCCGGGTGTGGGTGATTCGCACGCCGTATGCGGTGGGCCTGGATCAGCGGTGGTCATGGTGGATATCGTCTGCGCCGTGCACCTCGTCGCCGCGGTCGCTGTGGCGATGTTGGTGCCTCAGGTGTCTTTCCTCGACAAGAGCGGAGAGTTCGAGGTCATCGTGCTCGACCTCCTTGAGAATCAGGGAGCTGTTCTGCCGGGGAGTTGGAGATCGGCCCGTTCGATATCCTTCGCACCGGTATCGCACCCCCGATGAGGTCTACTTCATCGACAACACAGAATGTTCACCACGATGCAGGGGGTGGGTGTAGTCACCCACCGAGGCACCCTCTGGGTTCGGCGACCTCTCTGCAACGCATCTCAGCGGCCCGGGTACGCGTTCCCTGCGGTCTGGCGTGACGAACTGCCAGGCGGTCCGGACTTGGCACCTCGACACGTATCCGACATTGCCATGTCGCCATGTCGGATGTGAGCTGCATGCCAACTGGCAGTCAGGGTGCAGCCACGAGGGCTAGGCTGCTGCCATGTCCGCGTGGATCGAAGTGCTGACGGCTCTGACGGCCGGCCCGGTGTTCCTCTGCGTGGGACGATTCAGGAAGTATGTGCGCAGGATGCTTCCGAGTCTTTCACGGGCGGGTTCGCTTACAGCGGGCAGCCTCCGATGATGGTGGTGCCGGGTCATGGCTGCCGGGTCTGGCGGCACGGGAACAAGATCCGCGTCGAGAACATCGACGGAAAGCCCATTTTCGTCAGTGATGGGGTTCGGGCGTGGGATTTCACCGGCCGCTCTGATCGGCCCCTGGTCGGCTCGCCCGACCGCGTGATCTATCTAGGTCCCAGTCAGTTCCTGTTGCATGGCCGCACCGTGGCTGAATGGACCGGGAACGATTTCGCTCAACCCGTCGGGGATGGAGTTCGCTGGACGCGATTGTTGGACGGTGCAACCCACACCGCCGGAAGGCAAGCCGTATCCACTCCGGATCTGGGTCGATGTCGAATCCGGACAGATGCTCGGCTACCGCGTCGACGAGGTAGGGGAAGGCTCACAGTTCGTCGACCTTGCTGTCGGCGGAACACTGGATGAGGAACTGTTCGTGTGGGACGGTCCTGCCCTCACACAGGAGGAGCGCCAGCAGTCGCTTCGAGAGGAGCATCGAGCCGCGCGACGCGAGCAGGCGCTGTGGTTCACCGGCAACGTGAGCAGCGCCGCGCTGACGGTGCGAGTGCCCGTCGATTTCACCCCGGACAATGTTCGCTTCACGGATTCCGGAGGTTTCGATGCTTCGAACGGTGCAGCGATGCTCTCCCGTCGCCCGGGAAGCACGCAAGGATGGCAACCGAAATGGGGCGTGCCCCACTACGTCTGGTCGACCCCACAGTGGGACTGGGCAACAGGGACGATCCATGTCAATCTGGACAGAGCCGCGGTCGAAGAACTCCGACAACACCTGCATCCGGGTAAACTGGTAGACCGCGATCGAAGGATCGATCGGCCGGGGCGACGGCGTACCTAGCGCATGCCCTTAATCGGGTCCTGCCTCCAGGCCCAGTAGTTCATGACCAGGTGGTAGCGGCACCGGGGTCCGCCGAGATTTTCGACAATGAGGTCGCCATCACGGCAACCTGGGGTGTGGCCGGGGGAGTAGACCCAGCCCGACTCGCTGTCGAAGCCTCGCCGTTCGTCGGTGAAATGCACTTCGCCTGTGGGCGTTTCGTAGACACGGTCTACTTGGAAGCGGCTGATGCGCTGACTTTCGAGCGTGTGGGAGACTGAGGTGGCAGCCTCGATCTCTGCATGGGTGGCGCCGCTGACATGGGCGCGATTGATCTCGATCGGCAAAGGGGCCGGTCCCTCGTCGCAGTGGGGAGGGACCGGCCCGATGTGCCGTCAGCTTTCGTCTCAGGAGGGCGTGCTGTTTTCGGAATGTCGATGGCGGAGTGTGTATGTCAGGTTCAGAATTCCTGACAGTAGTAGTCCGCCGCCGATGTAGCCGATGAAGACAGGCGAGAAGATTTCGTTGTCGAGGCGGTGGCTGTTCCACCACAAGAGCCCGAAAACTACTGCGGCCAAACCCAATGCGGTGGAAGCGACCTGAAAGGCCAGTCCGCGGGACGAGAGAACTGTGGAAAAGACCGCTGCCAGTCCTGAGAAGATGCAGAGGAAGATGAATACCGCGAACCAGGTACTCGAGCCGATCGCCTTCCCTGCAATCACAGCGGCGACGATACCGGCGGCGAGCAGTGTCAACTCAGGGATCGGCTTGCGGTTGTCCGTATGGGAGGTCACTACTTAAATCCTATCGCCGAAGTGTTCAAGATCGAGTGGCGGACTGTCTTCCTTTGCTCAGTTGTTGAGGTGACCTCCCCATTCGCTCGGGTGGCGAAGTACGACTACCTCGTAGTAGGACCGGGCAGTGGTCTTGCATGCATTGCGGGTCACGACGCTCCATCCTCTTGAGTACACGTTGTCGCATACGGTGAGGAGATCGTCTTTGAACTGACGGTTGCACTCGACATATGCGGCGGAATTGCCTTCGTTAGCTTCGTAACACATGTCGTGTCTCGCACAACCGCCACTGAAATCAGCATTTGTCCCAGGGGAGGGGAACTGGTCAGGAGAGCTCGTGCAGTAATCATGCAAGCTTCCCAGGTCAGGATCGTAAATGTAGTTGGCCGGCACGCTGATTCCGCCGTCGTTCGACGAGCGTTGCGCCATTCCCGAGCCGCTCCCGTTAAGCACTTCCTCCAAATCGAAACCATTGTCAGCGGCATATCGTTCGAGGGCGTCCAGAAGTATCTGGTTGACCTGTTTTCCGACCAGCTCGGCAGAGCCGACGTTGTCCAGGGTCTGCGTCAGGTTGATCTGACCTGTTTGGAAGTTCTGGACAACATCGCCAGCGGTATTGAGGTATTCCCCGCTGCTGGGATAGCCGTATTGACCTGTCTCATATCCAGACAAAGACCACAGACCTTGAATCAACCCACCGATTTCGTGGGCACCGGTGGTCGGGTGCCAGTAGACGACGCCTCGCTCGAAGTGATTCATGCGGCCCTGCCCGTCGGGCAGGATTGTTTCATCTGAGGTCGGGTAGCCGAGTAAACCGTCGTCGCCCTCAGCTCCGAGGCCGTTCCATTTGTCTCGAATTGCACCGCCGACGAAGTACGCCTCATTCAGTCTCCAGTAGACGGTTCCGCCTTGGAATTCCTGCCTGCGGCCGATTCCATCGGGGTTCACGATTTCGTCGGTGGTGGGATACTTCAGCGGTCCAGCTTCCCATCCGTTGCGTTGCCAGGCGGCGAAGAAGTGATTGGCCACTGGGTGGGCGCCGGATGCAGCGGACCAGTAGATCGGTCCGTTCTGAAATGTCTGGCGACGCCCGAATCCGTCTGGGTTGACCAATTCGTCTGAGGTCGGCCACAGCAGGAAGCTGAACTGGGCGCCTAACGCGTTGTACTTGTCTCGAATCGCGCCGCAGACCCACTTGTCCGATGGCCAGTACTGCTGGCAATCCGGCCCCGGTGCAGGCCCTCGTGCCGCGGCACTTTGTCGTTGCTGGAGTTCGAACTCGCGCACCTCGGCTCGATCGGCATCCTCTTTGGTGAACGGTTCCGGCCATTCCTCTCGGTCGGAGCGCATCTGATCGGGAATTATTGTGCTGTTGGGGTTTTCGGTAGGAAGGCCGCTGTAGGGGATCTTGGCACCCGGTGGGGGTGAAGTCGGGGCTTCTGACGATATGTCTCCCGTTTGTGGTGCAGTCACGCCGGTGGGAGTAGTCGAGGGTTCGCTCGTGGCCGTCTTGGTAGTCGTCTCGGCGCAGGGAGGTGATGTGGTCGTCGACGTCGTCGTCGGGACGGTGGTCGGGGATGTCGAGCGGCCGGTGGTCGGTGCGCATAGCTTTGGCGTGTCATCCTCGGGGGAGAGGTTCACAGTGCTGGTCGGCGCCGATGTGGGTGTGATGGAAGGCTGGTTCGGTGCCGGCTGGGCCAGGGCTGTACCCGCACCTGTCGCGCAAAGCAGCGCGGTCAAGGACAGTGTGGCGAACGACAGGGCCCCGCGCGGTCTGCGCTTGCGGCGAGGTGGTGCAAAGGCGTTGGAAAATCTCACGAGATACCCCCCTTTTCTCGAAGTCGCGGTGGACGCCGCTCTTCGTAGTCTTAAAGAGAACCTCATCCTCCACAAAAGAAACATGCATCACTTTGGTAACGAAACTAACGACTTGCGAGTGCCCCAAAGCTTCGATAGACTGACCGCCCGGTTTTTGGAATTTCGATGAAACGCAACAACTTTGACCGAACCGGCTCCGCGACAGGGCAGTTGTCGCTGTGTGCATCCATGCGACCAGGCAGATCTTGTCGCCCCATGTCAGCCGTGTCGGTGGCGACGCGCTCGCCTGAATCCACTGGAGAGAGCTCATGTCCAGGGCCGGCAGGTTGTTGGTCCACACGATGTGGAACTAACGATGTGGAACTGCGGTGAATTGTTGGCGGGCATGTCGCGGCGTGTCCGTTGCAGGCCGCTGCACTTCGGGCCTATTCAACACCCCAAGTCGAGAGAGAAACCTGATTTCACGAAACGGATGTACTGGTGAAGGTGTTCATCGGGTGGGCGAGGGATAGTCCAAGCCAGCCCTGATCGCAGAGACGGTTTCGCGAACTCTCTTCTGACTGTGAGCCGGTCGACGTGACCGTAGTGATCGCGCCGACCGGCGAGCTATTACTGCAGAGGGTTCGGTCGGTTCACGGCGGAATTCGGTCGACCTCGGGTCCGGAGACAACGAGTCGGGTGGGTTCGAACTTCATCACCTGGTGTGCAATCAGTTCCGGGGGCCTCCGAGTCGGTGGGCAACCAGTGGGTGCACTATTGGTGCTGAGTCCGGATCCGGGTAATTGCGGCGACATCGCCAAGTTCGTGGACGACGAAATGAGCCGTTTCGGCGAGCGGCACTGTCGAAACCTTTCGTGACATTGCCGCCAGTCGTTGCCCGCCGGCACCCGACTCGAACTACCGCCGAAGGCAGAGCGCTCCGAAGGAACTGTCAGTACCGATCTGCGCCTGCTCGTGGCGCAGTCCGTCGCAACCTGCTCGGCACCGGCGACACCTCCCGTACGTTGTCACGTGCCGAGCATGTGGTCATGTGTGAACGAGGAGATCTTGGCGGTGTACGCGAATTACGAACAGTGACAGTGGACGGGCGGGTTCGTACAGGGATTGCTACGCTGCCTCCAGCAATTCACGTATCTCGCTCTCGGTGATGTGGCGGGGTTGGCAGAAATGGTGTGGTCGAGCATCGCTCTCGAGCGCCGTGAAGCACTCGCCAACCTCAGCCTCGAACATCCACGCATTAACGTCCGACCACATTGGCTGAACGTCGACGGACCGACCATGTTGGAAGCCACGAAGAAGTACCATCTGGAAGGTATCGTTGCCAACAATATTTCCTCGATCTACCAGCCCGGCAGGCGATCTCGGGGTTGGTTGAAGACCCCGTTGCGGGCTAATTGTGAGGCCGTATTGTGCGGATTCGTCCCTGGCTCGGGTGGCGCAGCAGGCGGAGTCGGTTCGTTGATCCTCGGGGCCCACGACGACTCAGGATCGCTTGTCCATGTCGGAAATGTTGGCACGGGCCTGACGGATCGACAGCGCCGCGAACTGCGAGCCAAGCTCGTCGAACTCGAACAGTCCATCAGCCCGTTCGCCATCGAGCCGCCGAGAGCCGTGACCCGCAATGCATCCTGGTCAAGGCCATTTTTGGTGTGCGACGTGGAGTGCCGGGAGTTCACTGGCGGTAGCCTGCGGCACCCATCCTTTCGAGGGCGGCGCGACGACAAGACCGCTGATGAGGTCAAGGTGCCATTATTCGATTCAGATGCAACATGACTCTCGATCTGTGGCCACTTGTTTTCCCAGGAAACGGCGCGATGAGGAATCGGATCGACCGTGCGCCACCAGCTTGTTCAGGCATCGCCACACCTAAGCGCATCAATGTTGCAGCGGATGCAACACTCATTTTCTCGTTTGAATGCAGCGATCACACTTTGGAGGCTCGGATCGAAATGCGGTTCAGGACCCCGACAAACACTCGGAAGTTCTCGCCCCCACATGTCCCGTTGACGGAGGGCCGATCGACTGTTCTTCGGTGTGACCAGTAACCGCTAGGCTGCGGCTATGACAGCCTGGATCGAAGTCCTCACGGCGCTGACTACCGCCCCGGACCTTCCCCTCCGAGGGACGATTCACGAGGTTCGTGTCGAGGGTGCTCCCGAGTCGTTCAGCGGTGGATTCGCCTACAGTGGACAACCTCCGATGATGGTGGTGCCGGGTCATGGATGCCGGGTCTGGCGGCAAGGCGACAAGATACGGGTCGAGAACATCGACGAAGAACCTGTTTTCATCAGTGATGGTGTTCGGGCTTGGGACTTCACCGGCCGTTCCGATCGCCCCCGGGTCGGCTCACCTGATCGCGTCATTTATCTCGGTCCCAGCCAGTTCCTGCTCAGACGACGAAGCGCGGCCGAATGGGCCGGTCACGACTTCGCTCAACCGGTTGGGGAGGTGGAGGTCGCCGAGTTCGTTGGACGGAATTGTTGGACTGTGCAACTCTCGCCACCTGACGGTAAGCCGTACCCGCTCCGCATCTGGGTCGATACCGAGTCCGGGCAGATGCTCGGCTACCGTGTCGATGAGGTTGGGGAGGGCTCACAGTTCATCGATGTCGTTATCGGCGAACCGTTGGATGAGAGGTTGTTCGTTTGGGACGGCCCGGCCTACACGTCCGAGGAGCATCAGCAGTTGCTCCGCGACGAGCATCGAGCCAAGCAACGTCAGCAGGCGCAGTGGTTCACGGAGAACGTGGCGGATGTCCCGTTGAGGGTGCGCGTGCCCATCGATTTCACCCCGGAGGATATTCGTGCAACGGATTCCGGAGGTTTCGATGCATCCAACAGTGCAGCAATGCTTTCCCGCCGCCCGCGCAGCGCCGAAGGATGGGAGCCGAAATGGGGTGTGCCCCATTATGTCTGGTCGACCCAGCTGTGGGACTGGGCGGCAGGGACGATTCACGCCGATCTGGACAGCGCAGCGGTTGACGAACTCCAACAGAGTTTGCATCCAGGCGAACCGGTAGATCGCGGCCGAAGAATAGATCCTCCCGGGCGTGGACGAATCTAGTCCATCCTTGGTCCGGGTGCCTTAGCCCGTGATCGAGGTGTCCATTCCGGGGCGGAATACTGCACGTTTCGAATATTGCACATCCGCCAGTCGACCTCCCCGGTCGTCACTGATCTGGATCAGGAACGTATTCGAGGGGGCTTTCAGATGATCGCAGGTGGTTGGATCTGGTGGCTTCCACTGCCGTGGGAATGGCGGATAGCTCTCTCCGAGGTGACTCCGTGCGAGTTCGGAGGCACACAGTGTTACTGAAGCCCCGGTAGATATGACGAAACCGCCGGAACCTGAAGGTGTCCAGCGGCTTCACAGGGTCGGTGCCAGTCTTGCGCCTCTCGGCAAGTGGCCGCTCGAAGCGGCATTTCTGGGGTGGTACCCGGGGCAAAGAACCGAACACCGACAGCCTCTACAACGAACCAAGGCAGAGAGTTATTCCGGTGCGCTGACCTGCATCGAGGTCAGTCGTCACTGCCGGCCAGGAAGGTCGACGTCGACAAGAAGTCGGGGGTGATCTGCACGCCGGTGTAGTTCGCGGCCATCGCAAAGGACGCTTCGATGATATGGAATTTCCCGTCCGGTGACGGTCCTTCACTGTCGGGGTCCAGTCCGACTTCCCTCATCCGCGATTGCCACCCCTCCGGCATCGGGTTCAGCCCTGCATCGGAACCGAAGAGGGGGTCGAACTGCACGGTATGAACTCCGTCCTGCCACAGGTCGAAGGAGGATGCTGCTTCGACGTCGCGCGAGTGTGTGAGCACTTCACGTCCCACCGACAAAGGCACCATCAGTTCGTCGTCCGAGCCGGCCCACGCCATCGGAGCGATCGCGATCGTCCAGCTCCCCAAGGCTGCGGCGCCGACGACCGAATACTCTTCCCATTCGATGTCGTTGATGCCTTGCAATCCGCGGAATTCCCCCAGGTCACGCACGGTCATCGCTTCGATCACGGCTGCCGGCGTTGCGTCGCGCACGTAGGTCACGTGCAGCCCGTTCTCGGTCCACGGATAGTCGCGGAAGAGCCACTCGAAGTCGCGATAGGTCTTCATGCACGAGTCCTTCCAGACGGCGTGTGGACGAGAGGTCAGGATTCCCGCATCGTCACCCGGGCGAGCATCTGCTCCATCTGCGGCCACCCGAGAGCGAGGTTCGATCCGTTCATCTGGACTCGTGTGTTCCACTCCGGAGCGAAGGCATCGAACATGATCCGGGCAGCAGGAGCGAGTACGTTCCGCTCGACGGCGACAAGGTGTCGGCATCCCAACGGAATTCCCCGTCGACGGAATCGGGTTCACCGAACACCGACGTCAGACGCTCGGACACATAACCCAGATCCGCCAGCTCCGACGCAGTGTAAAAATCCTTGCTCATTACTTCCTCCGAATCGCCGATCGACCGTACACTTCATCGTGCCGCAACATCGCGCCGGACGGGCCTCACGGACGCGTGAAAGTGGCCGGGAGAGGGGTGTGTGACCGGTGTAGGTCGAATCCGGGCAGGTGTGGTTCTCTGACGCTGACAGATGCACTGCGCCGGAAGGCGAGACGACTCCAGGAGCGGCGATGTTGGCGATGAAAACAATCTGCGAGAGGTGCCGCACCTCCCTCGACAACGCCTCCGCCGCAACAATATGCAGCTACGAATGCACCTTCTGCGTCGACTGCTCAGCGGCGATGGACAACGAGTGCCCGAACTGCGGCGGCGAGTTGACCGCGCGTCCTCGTCGCATCGCGCAAGGCCGAGTGATTCGTCGGGGATGGGCAGGTCGAATCGGTAGCTATCTCGCCCAGCGCAAGCCTTCCGGGGTCCTCGAGCTCACCGATGCCGAGCGGGATCTGATTTCGCAGATCAAGGCCACCGACGGGGAAAGGTTGGCAGCGATCGAGGTGCGTCATATGCGTCCCGACTGCACACCGCGAGAAGCTCTCATCACCGTTCTCACACTTCGCGGGGAAGACGTGTTCCGAACCCCTGCCGGCCACGCGCACGAGGACGAAGGTCGCGCCGACGGGAAACCGCAGACGCTGTGACCGACGAGCACACCATGCCCGCACGCTCCAGATTCCGCGCAGCCGGGGACCGGGCAGCAGCGCGTCTGCGGAAACGAGCCGAGTGGGCTGCCGTCGCGGCGCAGCGCCGAGCCGCCCATGACCGGGCCTACGAACAGTGGGGCACCGGCGCGCTGGCCCCGTACCGGATCACCCGCGCACTCGACGCCGCCGAGCTGTACGGCCCCGACGTCGACATTGCATGCGGGGCACAGGAGCCGGCAGTCGACGAATGGGAGGCCGGCACCCGCTACCCCTCGTTCGAGCAGCTCCTCGCCCTGGCCGCGCTGACCCACCAATCCCCGGACTCGTTCATCGCACGCGAAGGCGACGAGGACCTCGACCTCCGAGAGACCACGATGTGGTGCCACATCAGCAAAGCCGAGCAGCCGCGTTGGCGACCCCCGATCACCGAATTCACCGCCGCGGCCGTCGAGGAATGTCCTGGAACCAACGACTACCGCGCCACCCACCTGTTCTGACATGCCCACACGAAACGGAGAAGAACCTTGCAGCACGTGGCACTCGACGAAATCCAGATCACCCCTCAGACCGAACCGGCACCAGCGAGCAGCGAGGTTTTCGCATTCATTGCCCGCGAAGGACGCACACTTGCGGTCAACCTTTTGGTCGGTGCGGAAGATTCTCGCAGCACTCCGAGGGCTCGGCGGGCGCGATGGGTTCTCCGACGACGTTCGACACTGTCGTTCACTACGGGGTAATCGCGTCGACCGTCGCGGCATTCAAGGGGGAAAGGACATGGCCGACGGTATAGCCCCTATGTCCCATATGGGGTCCGTCGATGCAGTACGGGCAAGACGGAGCCGCGAGTGACGACGCATGAGCGAGACAAGAAGTGCTACAGGTGTAGTGAAAAGTCATGGCTAACAGGGGGTTTGATGATGACAAGTGATGAAAATGAATTCGACGCAGCGCTCAACCGGGGACGCGTCTACGACAATGCGGCGCAGTTGCGCGCTATCCCGGAGGGAACGCCGATCACTGATTCTGAAGGTCGGCACTGGATCCGCGGATTCAACGATCCGGCCGAACGGTGGTGGCGTCGCCGACAGGCTCCGAGGCTGATCCGGGTGGAAATCGGGGGCGGTCACGACCGGCGCCCGTCGTCGGAGATCCCTCTCCCCGCCAGGCGTGCAGTGATCGAAGATTTCTGGCCCACGACCCTTGTGGAGGGCTCGGGGATACCCATGTCGATCGGGGCGATTGCTGGAGGCTGTGTCGGTGGTGACCCCGGCCTCGCGCTCTGGACTGCGGCAGAGAACGGAATCAGCGCACTGACCCCCAGGACGATCGAATCGATCCCCGCAGGATACGTCGGTGGTAACCCCGAACTCGCGTTCTGGGCTGCGGCGGAAAACTGAATCAGCGCAGCGGATGGAAGCAACCCCGTATCAGCTGAGCGCTCACACGCGCTGGGGTTCCTCCACGGCACCCGACATCGCGAGCGATGCATAACGCCCAATTCGCGGACTACCTGTCGACCCCGATTCGCCGCGATACCGGCGAATATCGGGAACCCCTTCACCTCGACGTCGTGGAATGAAACAGACGAAAAATTCGTTGGCGAGCAGCTGAGAAGATAGAAGTCATCGGCATCTCGACAGAGGAGAATTTCGTGCAGCAAGGCGACCAAGTGAGAATCGGGACCGAAGGCGTCTCGGTGTTCACGATCGTCAGCGTCGACGAGGACGCTCACACCGCAATCATCGAATCCACCGCGGACGCACCCGGCAAGTGCCCGTTTCCTGCGAAGCTGGCCAATCCTGTGCCGGCATCCTGACGGCGCGAACGAACTAGGCGAGGAAAGGTGCCGTTCGCTGCTGGCACGCTCGGGGTGTCGCACGGTGCCGTACGAACAGGGTCGTCCGATTCGCGGGTGTATTCCGCTGAGGAATCGTTCGGCGAACGAGATCCGATCACGCATACTGAGACCGTGCCTCGCAGGTAGGCGATAGTTCACCGGGAATCAATCTGAGTAGTGCTATGCCGAAACGCAGAGGGAGACAGCTATGTCCGCAGAAATCGCCGCTGCGCTCATCGGAGCGGGGTTAGGCATCTTTGCCACGTTCGCGGGCGCACTGATCCAACACAATCTCTCGCGCGGGCGTTTCGAGTTCGAGAAGGAAGAAAGACGACGAGAGACTCAGCGACGAGCAATTGCCGAGCTGATTACAGCCGGTACTGACTTCGCCGAAAAGGTACACCTACTAAGCCCGGACGTTGAACGGTCCGTCACCGCGGAGAACCATTCGCCCGAATGGATCGAATTCACTGCCGCAACGCAGGAAACTCTCGGCCTCATCCACGGCCCTCGAAACGCTTTCTACCAAGCACTTTTCAACGCACGTGTAACGGTGATCGACTCCCGGGTATCGGACAAGGTAGAGGCATATGGCGACGCCGTAAGCGAATTGCAGAAGCTCGTCACACACTCCATCCATGCGTTGGAACGCACCACCAGTTACGAACCGGCGCGTGCTGAGACCGCGATGCCGGCGTACTTCGACGCATTCAAGGCACTCATGGAAGTCAGTGAGGAACGACTTCGACTTCAATGAGCAATGTCCGATCGCGTGCCACAGCAGGGGAAGACGAAACAGATAGAGCGGCAGAATGATCGATAAATACCTTGCAGACTCTTGCCTGGCCAGGTGTGATAACGATTTGTGACACGGTGCACTGGCGTCTTCGTTTCGTTGTTCAGTTGGCGGGACGCTGAGGGTCCAAGAGGCTGGCTGCGAGAACCGCGCCATGAATACGACTGGAAAGCAGATGTTCTTTCGTAGTCGCTAGATGTCTTCGCAGCAGCGCACTTGCCATGTCGGCATCTCTCGCCAAGGCTGCATCCACAATCTCTCGATGCTCTGCCTGAACGTCGCGTTCATCGTGAGTCATGGGTACTGACCAGCGTCGGTACAACTCGGCTTCTTGGCGCAAGCTGAGCGCAATGTCGAGAAGCCGCTTCGACGGGCACCCGGCGAGCAGCGTCCGATGAAATGTTTCATGTCGATCCGTCCACTGGGCAACGTCGTTATCGCTCGCGCCTGCACGAGGTACCGGCAGACGACTCAGTAGATGATGACTACCGACGACCTCCGCTTCCCACTCTGGCGACCCGTGGGTTACCGATTGGCTCAAGACTGTCGATTCGACCTCCATGCGAGCAGACGTAAGATCTGTCAGTACGTCTGCAGAGAGCTCGACCACGGCATACCCTTGCCCGCCCTGGTTGGGCTGGGATGCAACGAGGCGCTCGAGTTTGAGGTGCATGAGTGCCTCCCTCGCTGCGCCGACGCTTGTTTTGTAGCGCTCGCAAATATCTGGAAACTTCAGGCGCTCTCCCGGCGCGAGACGAGCGGCGAAGATATCTGCCTTCATCTGTTCGTAGACGAGCTGGGAGCGGGTGCGCGAGGAATCCCTGGTTGGCATCAGGACAGGTTATGACCAGAAATCACAATATCCAAATACTTTCGAAAGATAGTTGACATCTCGAATGTTGGTCGAGCAGGATGTGACGGACCCGGGACCCGACCCCTGCACGAGGAGTGAGCATGCGCATTGCACAAATCAACGGCCGAGCTGCGATGATTATCCGCGCAGATGAATACGTCGACATCGCAACGGCAACCGGTGGACGGTTTCCTTCGGATATCGCTTCGCTGTATGCGCACTGGGATGAACTGAACGCGTGGGCGAGTGAAACTGATTGTGTAGGATCGGTTTTCGACAGCTCGATGCTCGAGTGTCCTGTATCTGGTGCACGTCAGATCTTCGCGATCGGACTGAACTATGCGGACCATGCACGAGAGGCAGGAGTCGTGCCGCCTTCAGAACCCGCGGTTTTCACGAAGTTTCAGACCTCACTGGCGGATCCACTCGGCGTGGTCGTTCTTCCTGACGGCAACGTGGACTGGGAAGCTGAACTAGTTGTGGTCATCGGCGTTGGGGGACGGAATATCTCAACAGAGAGGGCATGGGACCACGTTGCAGGACTGGCTGTTGGACAGGACCTCTCGGAAAGACGCCTTCAGAAAATTGGTGCCCTGCCACAGTTCAGCCTCGCCAAGTCGCACGCCGGGTTCAGTCCGGTCGGTCCGTACCTAGTCACACCCGACGAGCTTCCGAACCCCGACGACCTCGCAATTGGATGCTCTCTAAACGGTGAAGATGTCCAGAAATCACGGACTTCACAACTTGTGTTCCCCGTCGCGACGCTGCTCTCGAAACTCTCGGCGGTGGTCGAATTGCTGCCTGGTGATGTCATCTTCACAGGTACTCCCGCCGGTGTAGGAACGGTAATGACTCCACCGCGCTTCCTCAAGCCAGGAGACATGCTCACAACTTACGTCGAAGGCATCGGAGAAATATCCCAAACCTTCGTGTCCGCAGAAGGTCTATAGGAGGTAATGATGGGTCTGCACAGGATTCAATCAGTCACGCTCGGCGTGCCTGATGTTGCGATGGCAACGGACTACTACGAGGATTTTGGTCTCACCCCGAGCGGAGATGGATGGTTCTCCACGCGTGATGGTGGCAACCAGCTTCGGTTGGTTCATAGCGACAGACGACGACTCGTTTCCGTGGCAATCGGCGCCGACGACGAGGACGACCTCGGACGCATCGCGAAACAGCTTGAGCGAATCGAAGTTTCGTCATACAGCAGTACGAATGCGATTGAGGCAACCGAGCCTGTCACTGGTGTACGAGTCAAGGTGGAAGTATCGGACAGAATCATTCAGCCCGATATCCCGGCCCCCGGGTACAACACGGTCGGCTCGCCGGCACGTTTGAATCGGCGAGCGGAGGGGATCGAGAGGGTTGGGCCGGTACGGCCACGCAAACTTGGGCACGTAGTCATCGGTTCGATCGATCAGGCGGTCAGTCAACGATTCTTCACCGAAGGGATCGGGCTAAAAGTGAGCGATGAAATTCGGAATGAAGCTGCATTCATGCGCTGCTCAACAGATCATCACAACATCCTCGTGAGTGCGGCTCCGGTGAATTTTGTTCACCACACATCGTGGCAGGTCGACGACATAGATGAGATCGGCCGCGGTGCTACTCATATGCTTTCAGAAAATCCCGAGCGGCACATCTGGGGGCTGGGTAGACATCACATCGGATCGAATTTCTTCTGGTATTTGAAGGACCCCGCAGGCAACTTCACAGAGTACTACTCCGATATGGACTGCGTGGTGGAAGATGCACTCTGGCACCCGCGGGTGTGGGAGGAGGCCTACGCATTGTTTAGCTGGGGGCCAAAGCCACCTCCCTCTTTCCTCAACCCCGAAGACCTCGCTGGGTTGATGTCCGGCTCACACTCCGTGTGAACGAATCGGTACGAATTGTCTCGATTGCCGCGCTTTGTGCGGTTTCGCTGGTGCGGTAACGATTCATCCATCCAGTAGGGGCTTGAACTGCGAGTAGGCTACCTAGCGGTTGAATGAAATTCGGATAAATCAACTGCACGGCCCGATTCGGATCCGGTTTGAACTGGTTGCTGTGAAGATCTCGGCAATGGAATCACATTGCGAAAATTCTGCTCTTCTATTGTGTACCGAAATTTGCACTAGTAGTGCGATCAATATTCGACAACATATGTCGAACAATTTTGTCGACGAGTACAGGAAGATTTGATAGTGAGACATTCTCCTAGGGTCATTGTCAGCTGCGCACTCACAGGCGGAATTCATACCCCCAGCATGAGCGCCGGACTGCCGGTGACGGCCCAAGAGATGATCGAACAGGGCATCGGCGCAGTTGAATCTGGCGCTGCCATTCTCCACCTACATGCACGCGATCCAGCGGACGGACGGCCAGATCCGCGCCCAGAAACCTATAAGCCGTTCGTTACAGAATTACATGAGAAGACAGACGCAATACTGAATATTACTACCGGCGGCAGCACTCGAATGTCCGTCGACGATCGGTTGGCGGCAGCTAAACACTTTCAGCCTGAACTCGCCTCACTGAACCTCGGTTCGATGAATTTCGTATACTCCGGCGCGGCAAAGCGGGACTTCGACTGGCAGTATCCGTGGGAACGTGAATATCTACTCCAAAGTGAAGATACTATATTCTCGAATACTTTCCGGCAAATAGAATCCACATTGCAAATGTTAGGAAAAGAAGCCGGGACAAAATTTGAATTCGAATGCTACGATGTCGGACACCTGTACACTCTCGCCTATTTTGCCGACAGGGGATTAGTGGAACCTCCTTTCTTCGTGCAAACCGTGCTCGGAGTCCTCGGTGGTATCGGTCCGGACCTGGATAACTTGCTCTACCTGGTCCGGACGGCGGATCGACTGTTCGGTGATGACTACTATTTGTCGGCGTTCGGGGCAGGAAAAAATCAAATCCCAGTCGTTACTCAATCGATGCTGTTGGGAGGGAATGTCCGCGTAGGTTTGGAGGACAATCTCTTCATAGGTAAGGGGGAAATGGCCCCCAATAATGCAGCACAGGTTGATCTTGCAGTCTCCATCATGCAAAATCTAGGTCTGCAGTTAGCTACCCCGGACGAAGTACGTAACCTCCTCGGGCTGAAAGGCAAGGCGTCCACAAAGTTTGGGCGACCGTGACTCCGGCGGGGAAATGTTCACTACTTCTTGCCTATTTCAGTTCCTCGGATTCTGCCGTGATGAAAACAATCGTCGTCGTGATTAGCGGCGGGTTCAGGTCCACTGAGAGTCATACTTCATGACTGACAACACGATGTGCAAAGTGCAACGAATACTGCTGGCCCTGAACGATGACGAAGACTCTAAAGTCGTCAATACATTGCGAGGGACCCGATCTCCCCGTTTCGCCGTTCGGCACAACGGTGTGGTGAAATCATTCCGCCAGGCCACCGGTCCTGGAACCATCTTGTTGATTCACGCCAGCTATCGCTCAGTGTATGACCGTGATTCTCTCTATGAGAGTCTTCTGGACAAAACAGACATTGAGGTGGTCACGGTCGGGGATTTCGGCGCCCCAGATCTGATCGATTTCGAATCGCAATGGGTGAGTTGGTTCGCGAAGCATGAAGCGGCGGCGATACTCGTCTTGCCAGATCACGACATCTACTGCGCGGTAAATGCTTTGGCGAAGATTCCCGATCTTGTGCGAGCGTATCGCGACGAATTTCGGAGAGCCGGCAGGTTCTGACTCGATGCTATAGCGAGAATTCGTGCGCCGACTGACGCGATGCACCGACATCGAAGACAGCCTGACCGTTTGAAGGACTTGAGGGTTCTGCTGACGCAATCTGCTGGGCGCCGGTCGACCGGCGGAATCACTCACCTTTGTTCGCCGCTGAAGAGGGCCTCGACGAGGTTACGGCCAGTTGGTTATCAGGCTCTTGTCTCCGCCTACGTGGACGCGAACAAGCGGGCCGGGAGGTTCGCGAATGTTCAAGATCAGATTAGAAAGTACGCAGCTCCTCAGACGCGCCGCGCAGGTCTCGGCGCCCCAGGTCGCGGGGATCAATGCCGGCCATGCAACTTGTGCTGCTAGCCTCGATCTTGCATGAGAGGTCGCTGTCGGTCTGATCGGTTCACCGATCAGGCTTGTCAGTCCCGAATCGATATTCGGGCGTGATGGGTCGGCCCGTGTCCAATCGGGATACTGCCGGATTCCACTTTCCGGGTCGTGTTCTTTCTATTCTTGCCAACAAGATTCGCCATGACTCAGGTTGGCGCCGACAATGCCTCGAGCCTGTCCAACGCCGAGAAGTGATTAGACCGGACCACGGTGCACGCTCCGATAGTCTCAGACGTGTTTTCCTGGCATGCCGGGCGATGTGTCCGGCGATCGAGAACAGTCGTAGGCGCAATCGTTTCGGCTCCCACCTGCGCGCATCACAGCTGGTCAGTGCCAACATCTGCATCCACGCTGTCAGCTCGGAAGCGAGTGCGACGATCGCCAACCAGATCTGATTCTGCGAAAATCCATGCAGCGGCAGGTTCGTCAAACCTATGTCCTTGGCCGTCCGGATGCGGTCTTTGCAGCGGGCCCGGCGGCGGTGCTGGCATGTCCCCGGTGAACGGGTCCATCGTGTTTTAGAGTCTTGTTGCCCGTGACGTGGGCGGATAGGACGATGAGGAACATGGCTGGACGGAAGAGGAATTCGGCAGAGGACATCGTGCGCAAGTTGCGCCGTGCAGACGAGCTCACCGCGGCGGGGAAAACGCAGGAAGAGATCGCCGCCGAGCTCGAGGTGTCGGCAGCGACGTTGTACAACTGGCGCCGCCAGTACGGCGGCATGGACACCGACGCAGCGAAAGAACTCAAGGAACTGCGGGAGCAGAACGGCAAACTCAAACGACTACTCGCCGACGCCGAACTGGAGAAGGACGCCCTGCGGGAGGTGGCGAAGGGAAAATTTTGAGCCCGGCTGACAAGCGGCGCGCCGTCGACATGCTCGTCACAACGATGAGAGTGTCGAAGCGGTTGGCCTGCAGAGCAGTTGGGCTTGCCCGGTCCACCTACTCCCGTACACCGATCGCGCAGACTCCCGCCGACCCCGACGCGGCCCTGAGAGCGATTCTGCGGGATTACGCGCGAACACACCCGCTGCATGGCTTCCGTCGTGCCTGGGCGCATCTGCGACACGATCAGGCGATCGCGGTGAACAAGAAGAAAGTGCACCGATTGTGGAAAGAGGAAGGTCTGCAGGTGAGGATCTACCATCCACGCAAACGAGGCGGGGTCAGCTCATGCCCACAGACCGAAGCCGACGCACCGAACGTGGTGTGGGCTATGGACTTCCAGTTCGATCCCACCGTCGACGGCAAATCCGTCAAGATTGCATCGATGATCGATGAGCACACGCGCCTGTCGCTGATGAACATCGTGGAGCGTTCGATCCCCGCGCAGCGGTTGGTAGAGGAGCTAGGCAAGACGTTCGCACTGTAGGGCGGGCCGCCGCTGGTATTGCGGATGGACAACGGCCCAGAATTCATTTCTGTTGCGCTACAACAGTTCTGCGCGAACCGAGTTGGGATCTCGTACATCCCGCCGGGAGCTCCCTGGAACAACGGGCACATCGAATCCTTCAACAACCGCCTTCGGAAGGAGTGCCTGAACCGCAACCACTGGACGAGCCTGCTCGAAGCACGCGTGGTGATCGAGGATTTCAAGGACGACCACAATCATCGGCACCGCCACTCGTCGCTGGGCTACCTCACGCCGGCCGAGTACGCTGCCCAATGCACCCACACCCACCAACCCGTGGACGGGGTGCGAGATCGACGGAAACCAATCAAATCGCGGCTCTAAAGCTCGGTGGCCCGACTATCGGGGACCTGCCAGTGCCGTAACTCCAAGGTTTGTAGGCTTCCGACCATTGTGTTGGTCACCAACGTGGTCAGTCGGAGACCGTTTCGGTCGGTCAACCGCAGTTAAGCGCCGGGATGAGGTCGCTCTTTGCGGACGATGAGCCGCATTCCTGCAGGCCAGCCCGACGCGTGAACGAGTCCGGTCAGTTCCGCGACCCAGGCGCCGTCCGAGGCTAGAACTCCGGATTGATCAGCGATGTATCGTCCTCAACCGCTCCCACGACCCACAGCTCCAAGGACGTTATTTCGCAACGGTATCCAACTTCACTGGCAGGATAGGATCAATCGCCGGAACAGCCCTCGGAACTGACCCCTCACCGGTCTTCCGAGAGCCATTCTGACGCCGAAGGAGATAGAACGTCGTCGGCACGTACCTGCGCGGCTGGGCTATTGTGCCTGCAGCTCATACCGATGTCTTGATCAAATGCGGTTCCAGTTGTTGCCGCAGAGATTCGACGAGCGCTCCGGCGTCCGAACGCCATGCGATCCCGTATACGTAAAAGTCAGGGCGGACGAGTACGACGTCGGAGTCCAGTCCGTCGAGCCACCGTGTCACGTCCGCATCAATGTCTATCACGGCTTCTGCCACTTCCGCCTGCGTGATGTGCAGCGTACGTACACCTAACGCGGAGAGGAAGGAAGAGTGAGAGGGGCTTAGTTCAAGACGGTGAATAGGAACGCGGCTCATTAATGTCCAGCCCGACCCGATGATGTCGTCGAGAAGTGCGGTCCGGCCCTGGTAGCAGACGCGCGGCTGGACGCTGAGAGTGCCGGCCGCGGCGGTCGGCTGACCGTCGATTGCGCGGTGCAAGAAACCTTCGGTCAATGAGGGGAACTCTGGAAGTGTAGGGGCTCGACCAGATCTGAACGATTCATCGCGTTCCGCGGCGAGCGCAGGATCGGAGATACAGACAATACGACCGAGCTCCATGGACAACTCGATGACCGTCTCCACGTGCGGTCGACGTTCTTCTGTGTAGCTATCCAAGAGCGTAGCCTCTGCGCGTCCGGACAGCACGAGATCAAGTTTCCATCCTAGGTTGGCGGCATCCCTGATCCCGGAACACATTCCTTGTCCCATAAAGGGAGGCATCAGGTGGGCTGCATCGCCAATCAGCAATACGCGGTCCCGGCGCCACTGGTCCGCAAGCTTTGATTGGAAGGTGTACACAGTGCGTCGAATAATCGTGGCGTTGTCCGGAGTGATCTTCCAGCGGGACAGCAGCTCCCAACAACGAGACTCGGCGGTCATCTGTTCTGCGGTCTCGCCAGGGAGGAGCATGAACTCGACACGAGAGTGAGATCGACCAAGCCAACGGAATGTCGATACCGGGCGTTCGGGGTCGCAGTACTGGCCGGCGCCAGGCATATCGATTTCCATTTCGGGATCGTGCGGCTTGAAATCGACAACAAGCCAGTCTTCTTCGAATCCCAGGTCGACCCAACTTACGCCAATACCGTCTCTGACCACAGAGTTCGCTCCATCACTGCCGATCAGGAAGCCTGCGGTGACGGTACGACAGGGGCCATCTGCTTTCCATTCGCCTTCTTCGCTTGTTCCGTGCTCGATTTCGACTTCGACATGATCGTCAAACTGCCGGACCCGAGTTGCCCTCCACCCGAAGTTCAACTCCACTGAAGGATGTTCTCGCACGGCGTCCAGTAGAGCTGCTTGAAGATCTGGCTGGAACATCAGATAATCGGACTTCCAGCCAGACGGTGAACGCTGAGTCCAGTCCATGTGCAGGAGTAGCTCGCCGTTGCCGTTGAACCAGTCGTAGCTGGGAAGTGGAACGGCGTGAGGCTCGAAAGTCTCGGTGACACCGATAGATTGCAGGATACGCATGATCTCGTGGTCCACGTGGCCGGCGCGCGGCAGTGGGTATGCGGTGGGCCAACGCTCGAAGATGCCAACCCGGTAACCCCTGCTTCCGAGCAGTGCGGCCATCGTCTGGCCCGAGGGGCCGAAGCCGATGTCGATAACGTCGTAGTCCCATGGTGTTGTCGGTTGGGTATGCACGAAGACCTCAAAGGGGGAGATGGGGAACCTCGCAGAAGCAGACGCTCAGCAAGGTTAAATGGGCAGGAAGTTGCTGCGGTACAGATGATTTCAGCGACAAGTAGCAACGTCGAAGCTGTCGGGTTTGATTGCTCTGTTTTCATCCCCGCATTTGCCGGTAGACAACGGCCGTCCGACTACCAGACCACGTACAGAATTGATAACTTTGTTTGTGAAGACGTGACCGCAGCGCAGGTCTCGTAGTCCGCTCCATGTGGACGGACTACGAGACCTGCGTAAGATTCCCAGATTTGCATCATCGGACGGAGATCTCCGCGTGTAGTCTCCGTCGTGTGGGTTGTGCGGACAGCTGTTGGGCTGATCCCGAGAACCTACTAGTCGGTGGTCGAAGCCAAGTGATCTTCTGGGCGGAAGAAGCGCGATTGAATTTCCTCTGGAGTGAGGTCGTCGCGGCCACTAAGATCTACATCCGCCGAGAATCGATAGTCGTACCCTCCGACGGGCAAATGGCATATCTCCCACCAGTTTCCATCGAGATCCTGAAGATAGAAAGAGTAGGTACCGTGCTGGCGGATGGGGTTGGTCATCTTCTTGATTCCATACTCCTCCTTCACTTCCTGGATAGCGACGTGCGCTTCCCGCACCTCCTCTTCACTGCTGAGGTCGATGCCATTGTGATTCAGCATCGACATCTCCTCGGCGGCTGCGGTTTCGACGACGGCGTAGCAATGATTGCTTCCCAGTCGCACCATCAGCGCATTCAAACCTTGCTGCGCGACTTCGAGCCCTAGTACCTCCTCATAGAAGCGGCGAGTGGCCACCAGGTCACGGCATTCGAGGGTGCCGTGTGAAAGGAAGGTCGTCTTCAGTAGTGGCGGACGGGTGGAACGATGAGTGATACCAGGCATTGTAGATTGCTCCTTTGAAATTGAGTTGATCGAGCAGAGGGGTCGGGCAGGGTCAAAATCGAGTGGAAGTGGGTTGTACGACTTCATGAAGAGAAGCGGGTTCGAGGTCCGTACGAGGCGCGGTGTCGTGTTTTGCCGACCCGGAATAGGCGGCCAGCACTTCCTCTCGATAGGTGCGAAGTCGATGAGGAGACGACATCAAGAGGGCGGCAGTCATCCGACCAGCGTTCCGGTAAACGACGACGCATCGTCTTTCCTCGAGGCTTCCTTCCGCGATCGAGATTTCATCGTCCGGGTTCGGGTGCCCGATCAGCTGGAGTTTGCAGTCGTACTGGTCGGACCAGAACATGCTGGTCTCGGAGAACCTTGTCGCAGTGCCAGGTGGAGCGAGCAGTGTCGCGGCAGCGATCTTAGCTTGACGTATCGCGTTGTCCCAGTGTTCAACACGGATATATGAGCCATCGCGGCTGCTTGGCCATCGAGCGACATCTCCAGCTGCGACTATCCGATTTCCGATGGACAAGTCGCGTCCACACAGGACTCCATCGTTGACGGGGAGCCCGCTCCCTTCCAGCCAATCGGTTGCCGGCCGCGAGCCAACTCCAACAATGACGACATCGGCAGGAATGACTTCGCCTTGTGCGAGGCGCACACCAGTCACTCTTTCGCTGCCTGTGAACCCTGCAACGCCGGCGCCAAGCCTTAGGCGTGTCCCGTTGTCGCTGTGGAGTCCTGCAAGCGTTAATCCGACCCGTTCACCAAGAACTCGGCCCATCGGTGATGAGCTGGCTTCGATCATCGTGACATCGAGCCCGAGTGAACGGCAAGAGGATGCCACCTCGCTTCCGACAAATCCTGCACCAACAATCGCGACCCTTGGCTTGTGCTTCAGATCTTGGCGCAGATTCAGCGCGTCCTCCATGGTGCGGAGAGTATAGACACCACTCGGTGTGTCTCCCGGTAGTTTTCGTGCTGTGGCGCCTGATGCAATGATCAGACCGTCGACACTATGGTTGTAGGTTCGTCCGGTGGCCTGATCGCACAAGGTCAACTGTCGCTGGGTTAAGTCGAAGTGCGTTGCGCGGACGTTCAGCTCAAAAATCAGGTCCGGTACGTCCCACCTCATGCGAATGTCAGCCACCTCGAGGCTGTCGTCGGTGAGGAATCGTTTAGACAGCGCGGGACGTTGGTAGGTACCAATCGGTTCGTCTCCGAACAGGGTGATGCCCCCCTCGAAGCCTTGGCTTCGCAAGCTTTGTGCTGCGGTGAGTCCGGCGATTGAAGTGCCAACCACAGTGACATGGCGAAGACGATTCTCCACCATGGTCATCATTCCTCAGTCAGCGAGAGTGCCTGAACAGGGCACGCTGATACTGCCTGCTGTAGATCGGCACGCATGCTGGCCGGCGGGTTCTCCGTGAGGAGGACGAGTTGGCCCATGGCATCGAGGTCAAGTGCATCGGGTGAGAATCCGGCACACATACCTGTAGCGATGCACAGGTTCCGGTCTACGCGCAGTTTCATAGCTAGTGCTCCTTTGAAAATTGTTGTGGACCTACGCCTTGGCTATACGCGGAGTCCGTACCACCACGAGAAACAGGGCCAGGCGTGCCAGCCGTCGAGCCGTCGCGTCTGAAGTGATGTTTCTCGCTTACGAGATTCATCTCACTCGAATGGCCAGAAGCCGTCCAACATTTTCCTTGTTGGATTGACAGCCAGCTGCTGTCACGACTCAGAGTCGAGTTCTTTTTGTTGTCAGGCGCCATGTTGAGCGCACATAGAAGACATTTCCTGCACATAGTCGCGATCAGTGGTGAAGATGTGTCGGAGTGATGCTCGATGTCCCCCCACCGTTTTTCGACAGCCAGCCAGCACAGAACGCGAAGGGACGTGAGATTTCTTGCGGCGGGCAGAGATACGGGATTCTCGGCGGACAAGCTGGTGAGAAATCAATCGTTGTCTATCAAACAGCGCACCCGGTGTTCTCGTGGGGGTCGACCGTGCGCTATGAAACCTTCCGGGGGACGGATCCCTTTTGTGTCGGAACCTTGGCATCAGACGGAACGAGTGCTTCGAATCCATGTCAAGCGCGTAAGGGGTACTCTCTGTCAGTCGATCCTGTTCTCGAGCGTCCCGAGCCCTTCGATGGTTGCCAGAACCACGTCGCCGCTGCCGAGATAGGCGTTCTGGTGCGCCGCGGCGGTGCCAGCCGGGGTGCCGGTAAGGATGATATCGCCCGGGCGCAACGTGACCAGGTTAGACAGTGAGGCGATCTGGGTGGGAACGTCGATGATCATGCGTGAGGTGTTGGAATCTTGTCGAAGCAGTCCGTTTACCGATAACTTCAGGTTCAGATTCGCGGGATCGGAGACGAATTTTGCCGGAATCAGCACAGGGCCAATGGGTGTCAAGCCGTCAGCATTTTTGGTGGCTGTCCAGTCAACGCCGAAGAAGGGGTGTTGCAGCCAATCACGGTCGCGGACAGATATGTCATTGGCGACTGCGTACCCCGCGACGTGGGACAGTGCGTTATCCGCTGAAACGCGGCGAGCCGTGCGGCCGATGATCACTGCGAGTTCGATTTCCCAATCGACTTGCGCTGAGCCTGTTGGCCGATGCACCGTTCCGAGATGTGAATTTAAGACTGTTGGGGGAGAGAGGAAGTGAAAAGGCCTCACGTCGTCAATGGAGGCTCCCATCTCCGAGACATGATCACTGTAGTTCGCGCCGGCGCACCAGATCGCGGGTGATGTGGTTGCCGGTGGCAGGAATTCGACCTCCCCGACGAGCACTGGGGTCGCCCGAGGTTTGTCCAACGCCGCGGATATCGCGTCGATGAGCAAGTCCCAGTGAGGAAATGCGTCGTCGAAGGTGTCGGGAGAGGAATCAGGTAGGAGCAGGGGGAGCAGATATACGTGTTCGGCGACGACAGCCGCGAGAGCCGATTGGCCGTTGTGGGCGACGTTGGCTAGTCCGAAGTTGACCACTGAGCGTTACTTCCTCAATCTAGTGTGGGTGGTTCGATGTATCAGAATTGCCGAGCACGTGCGGGCCTGTCACGCAACCGAATTGCTCATCGTCGATGTGTCGGCACTAGCAGGGACAGTCGCACAACTGAGCCAGGAGGTTGTGCGCGTCAACCGACCCGTTTGCAGATACACAGCCATCCTCCGATCGCCCGACAGCAGTGTCCAACACTCTTGACCCGATGTTGACAGCCATCTACTGTGAGTAGCTGTGGATCTGGGAACAACCATCGATCTCGATCTGCGACTAGTTCGCTACGTCGTCATCCTGGCGGAGGAATTGAACTTCGCGCGTGCAGCTGCTCGCCTGCAAATTGCGCAGCAGACACTCTCGGCGCAAATTAGTAGCTTAGAGAGACGCTTGGGAGTGAGACTGTTCCTTCGCGACCGTCGCCACGTGGAAATCACTGCTGCAGGTTCCTTGTTCGTCCTGCGTGGCCGAGTTTTACTAGCTGGCGCCAGAGCATTGCTGGAGGAACTGAACAACAGTGCACCGCCCCTCCGTGTGGATGTCATTACGGAAGGTCTCACCGCTGGGATCATTGCCCAGGAACTGAGCTGCAGGATGCCGGACACGGAGCTCCATGTGGTGCAGGGCCAAGGCCTGACAGGGGTTCTTCCCCAAATCTCCGAAGGTCGGCTCGATCTGGCCTTCGGTCGGGTCCCGGGTGGAGGTACTGCGTTGCCGGCAAGCCTGAGTTTTCTCACAGTGCGATTTGAGTCTATCGGGATCGTGGTCCCTGACGATCACGAATTGGCCGGCTACGAGAATGTGCCAATGACGGTCCTTGCCGCTCACCCGTTGGTCATGCATACGGCGGAGGAGGCGTCTGAGTGGGAGAGTTGGATCGATGAGGTGGTCGACGCTTTCGGGCTGTCTGTTGGTTGGCGTCTGCACGGACACGGCCGAGGATCGGCGAACGCAGCAGTCCTCCGTTACCGTGCACCCTCATTCGCTCCGATCGAGGCGCCTACGCCGTCCGGCATAGTGGTCCGGAGGATAATAGATCCCGTGCCGGTGGGCCGCGTTTCGGTTGTCTGGAGATCGCAGGGACGTACTCCTGCCAAGCTTCGACGTGTCATTGACCTGATCCATGAAATCTCTACGGAACGAGATTGGCTTACCCTCCCCTCCGAGAGATACTGGTTAGATGAGGACGACAGGCACTAGCCTCGGCCAGTGAGGGCGTGCGGTCTCGCGCGGGCATTGTGTCGACGGCGGTCCTCCGGGGCTGATAGCTCCTTATCGGTGGTGTGCTGCGTGTTCACTTTCTACTTTAAATATCTTGTCTTGCTTCGTGATTAGGAATCATCGGATTGCGGAGCTGGGTCGTTTTCGGATCGATGGATGGCCTAAGTGCGGGACGAGCATCGCGCGACGGCTGAATCTTCGACAGTCTGCGGCTTTCAGTCACACGAAAATACTGTCAGTGATCCAGGGAAATCTATTGACGAGCAGTGTGTTTGGCGGAACTATTGTCCCAACCTCGGTTCGGGCAACCCCTAACCAAGGTTCGCTGATCACCAGTAGGTCGTAATTGCCTGTAGCGCAGAGGTATTGACCTGATTCGAACGAACAGGATCGCGCACGGTGCGATCGGATTCGTGCATGAAGCATGCCTTCTCAGAGAGAACGGAAGTATCTGTGACCTTGTATGTGATGAGTTTCGCGACGGTCGACGATCCGGGTGAGGCGCGTGAGTACATACCGCGTGCCCACGACATCATCGAGTCTTTTGGCGGCGAGATCGTGATTCGAGGCCGATACGAAGAGACGTTAGAAGGACTATTCGAACCATCCGGTAGGCCACCAACTACAGGAGTCGTCCAGCGCTGGCAGGATCGAGAGGCGCTCAATCGTATGCTCACCTCGCCGCAGTACGCAGACCTGCGCGCATATCGCGCGGGAATCATGACTCCGACCGTGGCCCTCTTGAGTGAAATGGTAGACGGAGGAGAAAGCGGAAAATGACAGTACCAACGACCGATGTCGTCGTAATAGGTTCAGGACCGAATGCACTCGTGGCAGCAGCCTATTTGGCGCGAGGAGGGCTCTCGACTACCGTCCTCGAGGCTTCCAGTACTCCGGGCGGGGGAACTTCCTCGGACGAACACCTACTTCCCGGGTATGTGCATGATCTCGCGTCCAGCTTGCACCCCTTGATCCAGTTCAATCCTGTGATCGCGGCTGATGAGCTTGGTCTGATGTCGGAGCACGGGTTGCGTTACGTCGCACCCGATCCCGCTATGGGTGTGGTCACCGAAGATGGCAGCGTCGTCGCCCTATATCAAAATGTCGCTGACACAGCTGCGGAAATCGCACAGTACTCACAACACGACGCGGATGCCTTTGTGAAACTCACCGAGGACTGGGGAACTGTACTTCCGTTGTTCATCAAACGCATGGCTTCCCCGCCGGATGCGACATTGGAAGCCGATCCGGAAGTCGCACGGAAGCTCGCGAACTTCATTGCGCCTAGCGCTGCACAAGCAGTGCAGGATGCATTCGAAGATGAACGAACCCGCGCCTTGATGTTGAATGCAGGTGCCCATGATTCGCCTAATCCGCCCGGCACCGGCTTTCTTCCGATGCATTGGGCTGGCATGCTTTCGACGGTTTCATGGCCACACGCGGTTGGTGGCACAGGGGCGCTGGCGAAATCCTTGATCTCGTCTATCGAAGCGCATGGAGGATCGATCCATTGCGGGCAGCGAGTCGAGCGCATCGTCGTCGAAGACGGCCGTGCGGTCGGCGTCACGACCGCCTCCGGCGAGCGCTTCGATGCTAAACAGGCTGTAGTTTCCAGCGCCTACGTCGGTCGGCTTCAGGAGATGCTGGGCGAAACCTCTCTCCCTCCTGAGTTCGAACGCCTGCGTGAGTGGAAGTTGGGAGCGGCGGTGTTCGTCGTACATCTCATTTTGAAGCAAGTTCCTACCTTCCGAACGAGCCGTGGTGACGCAGGATTGGCAGTGGCGGGATTCGGAACAGCACCCGGTATCGCTGCACAGCGTGAAGAGATCGCCGAAGGCAGGTTGTCAGGATCGGATCGCTGGATGATGGCGATGTGCCCTTCCGTCGTAGATTCGACCAGGGCACCGTCAGGTCATGCGACGCTGAAATTGCTGACGGTCGTGCCCTACCGGCTCAATGGAGACCCAGACAATTGGGCACGCGAGAAAGAGGCCTACGCGGACGAGCTGGTCGAGAAGTATGCGGCCGCCGTCAATGGTTACGCTCCCGGGGAAGAAATTGCTCGATCTGTGTACTCGCCTGTGGATCTCGAACGCATGAATCTGAACTTCGTCGAGGGCGAGTTTCTCGGTGGAGAATTGACGCCGGACCAGGCAGGGGCGAACCGTCCAGTGCCGGGTTGGTCGTCGTATCGGATGCCAGTTCCTGGTCTCTACCTCACCGGTGCCGGCACTTTTCCAGGCGGCGGAGTGTCGGGTTGGCCGGGCCGAAATGCAGCCCGCGCAGTTTTCGACGACCTGGGTATAGATACGAAAGAGTTCATGGGGGAAGCCGGAGAACCCGACACGCTACCGTCCTCTTTCGATCGGCTCCGCGCTTAGCCTCGTTCAATCCGGCAGCCAGTTGTTCCTCGGACAACAGCTGTCGTAGTTCCTTGTTGACAATTGGTATGAGCCTCTCTGGCCTTCGAGCAGGCCGATACCGATCGAAGTACGTTTCTTGCCCGATAGGCGACGCCAGTGTCCGGCGTCAATTGCGAATTAGGAGAACAAATGAGCGGAATTATCGACTGTGAGACACACTATTTTACCGAGGGTTATCTAGAACTTCTTCGCAGTCGCACGGAGCCCCCACGCCAGGAAGTCTTGGGGAATCTGCGAAAGTACTACCCCGAGCCGAGCGCCCCGACTGTTGCATGCCCGTACCCTTCCGCGATCGAGGATCATCTGCTGGATCTCAGCGATACCCGGATTGCGCTGATGGATCAACACTCCATCTCTGCCCAGGTCGTATCCCTGACAGCACCAGGTACCGACATGTTCGAGACAGAGCTGGCGTTGAAACAGGCTCGGGACGCAAATGACGTGCTCGGTGCTGCGGTTGCACGTCACCCGGATCGCTTTCTCGGGTTTGCGACTCTGGCGCCATTCGGTGGTGACGAGTCAGCGAACGAACTCGAACGGTGCGTCGCGGACCTGGGCTTCAAAGGGGTAAACATCCATTCCCATGTCGGCGAACGCTATCTTGATGACAGTCGATGCTGGCCGATTTTCGAAGCAGCGCAAAAGCTTGGCGTCCCGATCAATATTCATCCCACACTTCCTCAAGGTGCGATGTTGGAACCCTATCTAGGGTTCGGATGGGCATTGGGGGGACCTTCCCTCGGATTCGGCCACGAGGTTTCGGTACAGGTCAGCCGAATGATCTATGGCGGAGTATTCGACGCCTTCCCAGATCTCCAGCTGATGCTTGGACACTGCGGGGAGGCCTTGCCATTCTGGATGTACCGTCTGGACTTTCCGTATATCAAGCCCTACATCGATGTCTTCAACGAGCACCCTAAGCTGGATCGTAAGCCTAGCGAGTATTTGACTGATAACTGCTGGTATAACTGCAGCGGAAATTTCTTCAACCCTGCGCTGGTGGCGTGCTTGGCAGCGGTCGGTAGTGACCGAATGATGTTCGGCAGCGACCACCCATACGAATCCTACGAAGAGGCAACAAACTTTCTCGCGACCATGCCCGTATCCGAGCCGGATCGGAAGAAGATCGCCGGTTTGAATGCACGACGACTGTTCAAGCTCGATGAACCCGCTGACCACTGAACCCGAGGGCGATGAGGGGAAGGCACTCCGCGCGGCACTTCAGCGTGCCATGCCTATCACCCGAATGCTCGACTACGGAATGACTTACCACGACGCGGTCACGATACATCGGGAGACCGATCGAGGTATAGCGTGGGACATCGTGGCCACCCGCTTGGCCGAGGAGCACCGCGCCCGAGCAGTACATGCTGTCGAGAATCGTCAAATTGAGACTGCGGTTCAAGAATTTCGGCTTGCTGCAGTTGATTTCAACTTCGCCCAGTTGGCTTACAACGCCGATATCGGCCGAAAACGCGAACTGTACGGGAAGATGACCGAATCGTTTGCGCGGGCGGCGGAATTGGACGTTCGCCTCGCGGTTGAACATATCCGGTTACCGTATGCCGGTGCGCTTATTGCTGGATGGCTTGTTCGTCCACGCTCGACCGACAAGCCGCCGACTGTGATGATCGTCGGCGGGCAAAGTGGGTGGGGGCCTGCCTATTTTTCGGCGGCACAAGCCTTGTCCGATCGTGGCATCGCCACGATGCTCGTCGAGATGCCTGGTCAGGGAGAGACTCGGTTACAACACGGTCTCTACCTGGACTCCGAAGTGCCCGAGGCCCTGTCGGCAGTCATCAGCTATCTTCGCACTCGTGACGACCTCGGGCATGGTGTCGGTGTTTGGGGGAATAGTTTCGGTGGCCTTCCGGCGGCCTTGGTTGCGGCCAGAGATCCTCGCGTTGGTGGATGTTGCATCAATGGAGCTTGGGCTCAACCGGTAATATCACCGTTTCGCACAGCTGCCGAGCAAGCGTTCGCGATGGTAGGCAGCCTGGACCCGACGCAGGTCATCGAAGTCTTCCAAGCGCTCGCCTTCAAGGTGGGGCACGACAAAATTTCGTGCCCCGTTCTCGTCCTACACGGCGGGAATGACTCCTTGATCACGAGGGATGACCAGCAACCGTTTTTGGACGGTGCGGAAAATTCATCCATCAAAATGTGGGAGGACGGGGAACACACCATCTACAATCACTGCTTGGAACGCAATTCGCTTGTGGCGGACTGGTTTTCCGATTCCCTAGTCCGCGAGCTCCACTAACTCGCAGTGTTCATTCCTGCAACGGTCTGTCGTTCTTGGTGCCCGTCCGCTCTATTTGAGGCGGACGGGCCGGGACCTTTCGTCGTCCTGTGGGTACATCGTGCAGGCGGACAAGTGTTGGCATTGTTCGCACGGCATAGTTGACTTCAGGCAGATGTCTTCATCAAAAGTTTCGACGAACACCCCTCTTTCCAAGTGTCTGGTGGCCGGCAAAAGTGCCCTGCTCGCGACTTCGATCGCGCTACCTGTCGCGTGACGTTAGGTGAAATCCGCAATACCCGGCACCACTAGAGAGGTTCGTATGAAGGACGACGCTTGTACGAAGATCAGCCCGCAGGAATTTATCGACTCTACGACTATGAGTCGGCGACAACGATTAATAGTTTTCGCAGTATTTCTGGTGATGGTTGGAGAGGGGCTTGACAACACAGTTGTCGGCTTCGTCTACCCCCAAGTAGTGAACGACTGGGGGGTCCCCATTTCCTCAGTGACGTTCACCGTGACCATTGGCGTCATTGCGATGGCTGTCGGTGCCGTATTTGCCGGACCGCTCGCCGATCGATGGGGCAGGAAAGGGATTGGAATTGTCGGGATAATCATGTTCGGCGTTTCCACTGCCGCGATGGGTGCGGCGGCAAACATAGAGATTTTGGCAACTCTAAGGGTTCTGGCTTGTCTTGGACTCGGTGCAGTGGCACCGATCATGGTCACTATCGTGGCTGACTCAGTGCCGGCACGCCGCCGTGCCCAAATGGTAACCTTGAGTTTCTCCGGTCTGGCCGTAGGAACGGTTCTAGGCGGGATTCTTGCCTCATCCATGATATCGACTGTCGGTTGGCCCGCGATGTTGGTGGTTTGTGGGCTCATTCCAATTGCTCTAGTGCCGATGTTCGCTTTTTACGTCCCTGAATCGGTCAGCATACTCATATCCAGGAAACGGCCAATTCCGAAAATCAGAAGATCATTGGAATTACTTGCTCCGAATCGTGATCTCTCTATGGTGGACATGACTGATGGACCACTAGTCGATCAGCCGAAACAGAGAGTGGGCGCGGTCGTCCTTTCGCGACAGTACTTGATTTCTACCCTAATTCTCTGGTTCTGCTACGCCGTTGGGATGGGCGTTGTCTTTCTCCTTCTCAATTACATGCCACTGATGATTGAGAGTGAAGGGTTTAATACCGCCGAAACCGGCTTAATCGTCGGTATGTTCGGGTGGGGCGGTATCGTAGGACAGTTGATTGTGTCGTTTGCACTGAAACGATTCGATCGGTTCCGGATTTTGGCTTTACTCTGGCTACTAGGAACATTGGCCCTATTTGTCTTAGTGATAGCCACTCTTGGGTTCGCCGGGTACCTCGTCGTAGTCTTCGCCCTCGGGGTCGGGCTGTCGACGGCAGTTGCCGCGATTCAGGCAATCGGTGCGTTGGTGTATCCGCAGTCTGCTCGAGCTACCGGTATCGGCTGGATGGGCGGAATGGGTCGGATTGGTACGTTGGTAAGCGGGCTGCTGGGTGGAATGATGCTAGGCGCTGGATGGGGTGTCCCACAAATCTTCCTTGCATTGTCAATAGTGCTCATGCTCGGAATCGTTGCCGCGCTTACCTTCAGGACGATCACACTGCGGCGCGAGCCCGAAGTGTCGAGTCTGTCCGTGCCGATTTCCTCTGCGGAGGTCTCATCGTGACTGGAGGATCGGCCCGTAATTGAATGCGTTAGGAATCGTTGTGGCGATGCGATGATTCAAGGCGAGGACATGCAATTCCAACAGGATTGACTGTTCTCCGCCAAGCCAAGTCCACCTCGGTTCGGGGGCTGCCGTCTTCGGCAGCCCCTGAGCAGCTGGCGCAACTCCATCTGCCTACCCTTCGAGCCCACGACTGTGGGGGGACTGCTTGGAGCAGTCGCAGCCCGCGGATGTTGCGCAAGAATCGCGTTCGTCCTTCGGTATCACTTTCGTTGGTGCAGTCGGCGCGGCGTGCGTTTTCGGCGCCAGCTAGGCCGTAAGTGCGAGACAGACCAGAGACCAGGAGCCGCCCGAGATTTAGGTGAATCGCGTGCGGGCGACTGGAACCGCTGCGACTGCAGAAGCGGTGTCGTGCAGGCCGAGCGTTGTCGCGACAGTGGACGGCGAAATCCGGTGCATCGAACAATTGAGGAGCGAATCGTTTATCGTTGCGAACCTGATGGTGGAGGCTCTGTATAGCACGCCTGCTATACTGAGGCTTTCGACCGCTCCGTTGCCGCCTGGTCGGTAGTAGGACCGCCGTTGACCAGTTCGTAGAACGGTACGAAGTCCTCCGGTGAGTCAGTACACCAACAGGAGCAGGACGTTCCGCCGCCGCGGCATGCACACTCGCGGGACCGCCATCGGCACACTAAAGAGTCCGGTCCAGGCGTGTCGATTGCGGAAAACCTGGGACCGGACTTGGGGAGTCCGCACTTGCAGAGGAAGTGGCGCTCCGACGGGAATGCGGACCGATCGTGGGAAATGCAGAAAGCGTCGATCTTTCGGTGAGGGGTCCGTGACGATGTATGAATCACGCGGATAGAGGAGAGACGATTGGACGTTCTACGCACACACATAAACAGTCGTGCAGATTCGGTTTGGGTTGTACACGAGCGTTGTCACCCCTTGCTGGAGTGCGTTCCGGTCATGAGTGCGACGAGGTCGTCGGGTTCAAGGAACGACGGTGGCGGTGCGGGGCCCCAGGCGTAGAGGCCTTGTACACCGTGCAGTACTTCGGGGCTCCAGAGTTCGTCTTCGGGGACGGTGTCCATGTCGGAGTAGTACTCGGAGAAGTTTCCGGCGGGGTCTTTGAGGTACCAGAAGAAGTTGGCGCCGGCGTAGTGCCGGCCGAGGCCCCAGATGTGTCGTTCGGGATTGCCGTCGAGCATGGCATGGGCGCCGCGGCCGACGTCGTCGATGTCGTCGACTTGCCAGCTGGTGTGGTGCATGAAATTGACTGGTGCGGCCATGACGAGGATGTTGTGGTGTTCGACCGAGCAGTGGAGGAAGGCGGCTTTGTCGCCCATGTAGTCGCTGACCTTGAAACCGAGACCGTCCGTGAAGAACTTCGTCGTCGTTTCGAGGTCTGTGCTGCCGATGACGACATGACCGAGCTTGCGCGGACGGACGGGCTCGATGCGGTTGATGAAAGATGCTCGTCCCCAGAGGTCGATGCGGCCTGGGCCGTTGTACGGAGTCGGCGGCGCGGGTGGGTCGATCACGATCCGTGGCCGAAGTTCGACACGGACTACCGCGCCGGTGACCGGTTCGATCGTACTGACAGACGTGCCTGCATCTTCGGCATGCAAACCCAATGCATTCAAACGTGCGCTCACTGAGGAGATGTCGTTCAGATTGTCTGCGGCGATGGACAGTTTGATCAACCTGCGGGTGGGTGCGTAGATGATTTCGAGTTGTTCGCCGCCGTTGCGGGTGGCGAATACGCCGCCGCCGTAGTGGTCGAGGCCGAAGTCGACGTAGTAGTCGATCGTGTCCCCGACGTTGGGGACACCGATCGTGACCTTGCCCAGTTCGTGCAATGTCATGATCGCCTCCTATTCGGCGTTCGGAGCCGCGACGAAGCTCTGATGCAGCGCCGATACCTTCGATCCAGCTGGCGAGCTGTTCGCCGGCCTGGAGGAAACGCTGTGGTTCACGACCGACACCGACACCGGAGGGGGTGCCGGTGAAGATGACGTCGCCGGGGTAGAGGGTGACGGTGTGGGAGAGGATGGAGATGAGCTTCGAAACGGGGAAGATCAGCGCTCGCGTGTTCCCCTTCTGTACTTGTTCGCCGTCGATGCTGCAGCCCAACTCGAGGTTGTCGGGATCGGCGAATTCATCGGGGTGACCAGCCGGAGCCCGAGCCCGAATTGCGGTGCGGGGCTGCGCAGTTGGGATATGCGCATGAAACTAGTTCTCCTGGTGCAGTTCTACAGATGATGTGGCTGGTCGCTGAAAGTGCGCGTTCGAGGTAGAGGGGACCGGTGAAGGAACCTCAATAGGTTCTCCATCCCGTCTCGTGACGTATTTACGCGCCGGTACGGAGGGCGGCTGTAGTGGTTTCGGCCGGCGCTGTGGCCGCTTTCCCTGGCGTTTGGGGGGACGGCAGAAGAATGAAAGCGGCGGCGCAGAGCACGGTGAGCGCAGCGACGACGTACAGAGCAGCGGTGTAACTGCCTGTTCGATCGACCATGGCGCCAACCCAGAGTGGCGCGATGCCGCCGCCTAGGACGAAGGCCATGTAGGGGCCGGCATAGGCCTTTCCGAAAGCAGCTAGGCCGAAGTATCGGGACGTGAAGTAGCCGACCATGTCGAGTTCCGCACCGAGCATGCACCCGAGTGTGAAAGCCAGGACCGGGGCAAATCCAATGCCGCCGACCGCGAAGAGAAGGACTCCGCTCGCACCGAGGAGACATAGTCCGGCGGCGACCGCCGTCGGGTGGAGGACATCGATGAGTTGCCCAATCACCAGTCGACTCACGATGACGGCGATTCCCATGATCGAGGCGACGGACGCTGCTCCGCTCGTGGTCATTCCGAACTCGCGAAGCATGGGAACGAGATAGGGAATGAGTCCGCTGAACGCGATGGACATCAGCCCGAAGGTGAGGATCAAACGCCAATAGAGCGGGTCTTTGCGAATGTGTGAGAAGTCCTCGCTGGCGATGTTAGACGCTCCGCCGCTGCTCGGAGCCACCGTGGGCGGAGGAGCAACTTTGAGGACGAATAGCGTCGGGATTATCCCGGCCATTGCTATGCAGGCCAGTGTGAGGTACCCGAGTTTCCATCCTTCGAGTTCGATCACCCGCCCGATGACGATCGGGATGATGGCGCCGGAGAGTCCCATTCCCATCATCGTGATTCCGAGCGCTAGACCGCGCGCACGGTCGAACCAACTGGTCACAGCGCGGGTGAAGGCGATCGGTCCAGAACTTGCCCCGAAGAATCCGATCAGTGCCATCGCCGTCATGTAGGCCGCAACTGAGTGGACGATGGTACATAGTGCGACGAAACCAGCTGCTAAGCAGAGTGATCCGACAATTGTGGGAGCTTTGACTCCGAATCTGTCGACTGCGTATCCCACGAGGGGAGCAGCCAATGCCATCCCGAATGTCAGCAGGGTGATGGAGAGGCCGTACATCGAAGCAGTGAGGCCGATCTCCCGGCTCAAGTCGTTGGCAAAGAGTCCAGCCGAGTAGATGACGAGTCCCGATACGCCGGTTCCGACGCCTACGGTGGCGGCCGAGAGGACGGGCCAACCTCGCTGGAATTCGTCCCCGCGTGACGTTGTCATGTGTTGCTCCTTGTTCCCGTGGGCTCCGAGTGGGGGCCGGATAGTCGCCGCCCTGGTGTGGAATTCGTGAATTCGGCAGTTCAGATGTGCCGCTTTGTGATGACAGTCACTCTTCCGGAAACATGGGTATTCGGGAAGTCGCATGTGCTGATAGAGGGAATTCGTTTGACGAATGGGGGGTCCCGTCTTGGCGCCGCAGTGTTCAACGACGAGAGAGTATCCGGCGTTGGGAGACGATCGCCGAATCTACGAGGGCGGGAGGATCGAAGTCGGTCATCTCTCCTGCGCGTTTGACGTAGCGGCCGCCGACGAGGACGGAGTCGATGTTCCCTTCGTGGGCGGCAAGGACCACGGCCGCCTCCGGGTCGAGCACTGGCGCAAGGTTCAGGTCTGTGGCACGAACAAGGATGATGTCAGCCTGTTTGCCGGGCGTGAGGGAGCCGATTCGGTCGTCGAGGCCCACAGCTCGTGCGCCCTCTATGGTTGCGAACGCGAGGATGTCCTTGAGGGTCAACCGTGCACGCTCCAGTGCCACTGAACTGTGTCCGCCGCCCATCCACGAGCGGTGGTAACCGAACAGCATCCGCATTTGTGTGAACATGTCGCCGCTGCACTTGGTTTCGGTATCGCCGCTCAGGCTTGGACGAACACCTGCGTTGAGCATGCGATCGAGGGGGATGTCGCCGATGCCTTGCGCATTGAGTTCGCAATGCACGCCGATCGATACCGTCGCACCCGCGTCGGCGATCATGGCGAATTCATCGTCGGAGGATCGGCAGCAGTGTACGAACGTCAGATCGTCCGAGAGCAACCCTGCCTTCTCATATTGCGCCACAGCATGGAACCGTTCATTGTGCCGGTAGGCGCCGGTGTGGACCGACGTGCGAATTCCGAGGTCCCGAGCGAGGGCAAGGTCGTCCTGCCACACGCCGGAGGCGGTCATCTCCGGGCCGCGAGCTGCCATCGCCAGCGTCAACAGCCCATCACTGTCGGAGAAATGCTCCTTGTGGATTCGAGCGATGTCCGACGGGTGGCGGAGTGTGCTGTCCTGCGTCCATCGGCCATCGGCGATCAGTGGCCATCCGTGTCCGAATACTCCGCGGATTCCGGACTCGCGTAGTCCGATCACTGCGGCATCGGAATGCTCGGGTGAGTTCTGGATGTGAGACCAATCGAAAAGGGTGGTGGTCCCAGCACTCAGAGCGGATACAGCACCGAAGAGGTTTCCTATCCTCACATCTTCGGGCTCGTATGCCGCTCCGATTCCCTTGAGCATTTCGTCGAAGTATTGGAGCGGGTCGAGTTCGGCGTACCCGTGCCGCATCACGCTCTGCCAGGTGTGGCGGTGAGTGTCGACGAAACCTGGCAGTGCAATCATCCCGCCGACATCAATGACCTCGACGTCATCGTCCTCGGTAGTGAGCCGAGGGGCGATTTCAGCGATCCGACCGTTGACGATCAAAATGTCCGCGTGTTCGAAATTGCCGAGGTCGGGATCGATGGTGACGACCGCCGCGCCACGAAGCAATCGGCGTGGTGAGTGCTGTCTTGGAGTGCGGGCGGACGGAGCTGCTGATTGGATGTTCATGGTGTTCCTGTTCGGAAGTGAGAGGGAGATTCTCAGTCTCTTTTTCCTGACAGTATTTGGGAACCATGGGTCGCATATACTTCGTATCCATGAGCGCAATACACGGGATCTCTGGGCATCGTGCCAAGCTCGATCTCAACCTCATCATCTCGCTCGAGGCGCTCCTACGCGAGCGGAGCGTCAGTCGAGCCGCGATCGAAGTCGGACTGAGTCAGCCTGCGATGAGCGCCGCGTTGGCACGCCTCCGAAGGTACTTCGGAGATCCGTTACTGGCGAGAGTTGGTAATTCGTACCAACTTACACCGCTCGCGCGGAGTCTGGTCGAGCGCACGACCGTAGCGATCTCCGCGGTGGACAGAGTGCTTGACGCGGAGCCGGGGACCGAGATCGAAAAGTCCAGCCGCGAGTTCACCTTGATCATGTCCGACTACATGCTTGCCGCAGTCGGAGACAAGATCACGCACGACTTGTTGGCACAGGCGCCGAATCTGCGCATCAACTTCGTGCAATTGCGGCCTGAAATCGTCGATCGCGCATCGGATCATTTGCGGACAGCAGATGCGCTCATCGTCCCGCGCGGGTTTGTCAGCGATCTGCCCTCGTTGGATCTGATCACAGATCGCTGGGTCTGCGTGGTATCCGACGGAAATTCGCACATCGGCGAGTCGATCCGGATTGAACAACTCACCGAGTATCCCTGGGCTGTATTCCAGACCCACCCCCACGCAGCAACGACACCGTTGCATCAGATCAGGGCACAGGGCATCGAGCCGTATGTGCAGGTCGTGGGCGAGAACTATTTGGCGCTGCCCTATTTCGTTGCCGGCACCGATCGCATTGCGCTGTTGCCGGAACGTCTCGCGGACCGCATGAGCGCTCACATGGGCATACGTGTGGTCGACTCGCCTTTGCAGCTGGCACCGTTGAACCACGCGCTCTGGTGGCACCCTATGTACAGCGCAGATCCCGAACATCGCTGGCTCAGAGCGCAACTCGCCAATTCTCTGGAGTAGTCGACGACAGGTTTCGCTCCGAGCCCGGATGCTCTATCGTCCTGAGAGGCAGCGCTTGACCGCAAGCTGTGCATCCTCGCGCGAGGGGTTCGCGGTGCTGGCCCACGCGATGTATCCGTCAGGTCTGACCAAGAGACTTTTAACACCGTCCAACTCCGGCGGTGCAAGGACGAGATGGCCGGTGTGCGCGCGAACCGGTAGGCCGTCCAGCGCGTTGTTCGTATAGGTGCCTGTTCCGGTTGCGTCGAGAAGGACGAATTGACTCTCACGCAGCATTTCACCTATCCGTAAATCGCCGGACTGTGTCATGAGATTGAGATCGGGGCACCGGGATCCGGCCATGGGATGGCTGTCCGGGGGAGTCGGATAAGGGAATGTCAGTCCGTTGAGTTCGAGGCCGATTCGGCGATTCACGTCGGGTATAGGCAACAGCTCACGCTGAAACATGCGCTTGAATTCCACGCCTTCTGCGGTGAAGTCGAACTGGATCGAGCACTGCGCGGCGACACTTCTGAGCAGCGCTTCTGCCACTGGTTTGCGCTCGGACTCGTACGTCTCCAGGAATGCAGCGTCAGCGTGTCCGTTGAGTACGGCCGCGAGCTTCCATCCGAGATTGAACGCGTCCTGAATGCAAAAATTCATTCCTACTCCGCTGGCCGGGTAATGGATGCGTGCCGACTCGCCGACCAGGAACATTCGCCGCTGCTGGAATTTAGTCGCGATTCGGTGCGAATCGGCGAACCGGGACGCCCACACTAGTTCGTCGAACGGAATGTCCCTGCCCACAATGTCCTGGAGGCATGTGCGGACCTCGTCCGCTGTGACCGGCTCATCCTTTGATGCTGTGCGTCGCTCGGCGTGGACCATGTTGAACCGAGTGATGGACTCGTTCTCACCGAATGGAAATGAGGTGACCCAACCCTTTTCGTTGTCGAGCATGCGGCGAGCTTCGGGCCACGGTCTGTCCATCTTCAGATCAGCGACGATCCCGGTGAACGTCGGGCCGTGTCCCTCGAAGCCGAGATCGTGTTGCGAACGGACAATGCTGCGGCCGCCGTCCGCGCCGACGAGATAGTCTGCGGTCAGCCGCAAATGCCCACTCTCGGACGATGCGTCCACGGTCACTGTGTCTGATTGCTGAGAAACGCACTCGACAGTGACTCCGTGCTTGACCTCGACACCGAGGCGGAGTGCCTCCTCCATCAGGAGTTCCTCGGTGTGGTTCTGAGGAAGAACCAGTCTGAAGCCGAATCGAGATTCGATATGGCGCCATTCCACGGGTTGCATTCCAGCCCAGATATGCACCGGTATCAGTGGATTGGATCGTATGGTTGCGGCCCTGTCGATGAACTTCTGTGCCAGGCCTCGGGAATCGAGAAGTTCGAGAACTCTCGGCAGGATAGTGCCGGCCCGCGACTGGACCGATTCTGTCCGGCGTTCGAGGACCACGACGTCGATCCCAGCCCGTGCAAGTTCGGTCGCCACTGTCAGGCCCGACGGTCCACCTCCGACGACAATCACTTGTGCGTCCATGTCAATCAAACTCCTTGTTCTGCAGTTTCGTTGGGGGGATTCGTCGATGTACTCCCGACGAGATGGTCGCGAAGAAATGCCGCGATGTTTGCGATGATCGCGGGGGAGTCGAAAACCGGGTCTTCATGATTGGCACCTTCGACGAGCTGCAGTCGAACGATCTGTCCGTGGCGCCGGATCTCCTGTGCCATTCGTCGGCTTTGCTCCGCAGACGTGACCGCGTCGTGTGTCCCGTGTAAAAGAAACGCCGGAACGGTGATTTTCTCCGCTCGTGACAGCGGGCTGATGCTGGCGAGATCCCGATCGTCGAGTGTCGATTCGTCTACCCCTAGTAGTCGAGCTCTCAGATAGCGGGACGAAGGAGGAACGGGAACTCCAAGGGGCCATCGCTGTTCGAGGATCTCTCGCGGCACTGCTGAGTCGGCATGGGGCCTGTCGCGATCACCTCGCGATGTGAGGTCGTAGTTGCCGAACAGGCCGACAACGGCTTTCACTGATACCGCGGGTCCCGGGATCGTGTTCTCCACGTGCGGAATCGTCCGAAAGGTGGCGGACAGCAAGGCAAGATGCGCGCCTGCCGATACGCCCCACAATCCGAGTCTGTTCGAGTCGAGACCGAAGTCTTGTCCCTCACGTTCAACCCAGTCGATCGCGGACGCGACGTCTATGAGCTGTGCTGGGAAAGGCGCGACCGGGGTAAGTCGATAGTCGATACTGGCAACAGCAATGCCATGCTCGGCGAGTCGACGCGCTCTCACCGCGTGGCTCTTTCGAGTCCCCGTCATCCACCCGCCGCCATGCAAGTACAAAGCGATCACGGGGTGGGGAACGTCAACAGGACGATGTAAATCGAGGAGGAGGGCATGGCCTCCAGGCCGTCCGAACTCGATGTCGAGGTGGGATTCGACGTCATGTCGGGGCGAGCGCCATCTCGGTTCGGTCATCCTTTTCACACCCTTCACTCGTCCTGTCGTCCCGTAATCGGGCCCGTTCACAAGGGTGAACTAGCAGGACGTATTCGGGAATGACTTGTTCCGTATGCCGTGAATTCACGGCGCAAATAACATAGGTTCGACGGTGCGGCACCGACCCCGCGATCGTTGTAGGCGACTGGTTCGTGTCAAGATCGACTGAGCTGTAGAGTCTGCCCGCAAATACTTCTCGCACTGTCTGCCATTGTGATCCGACCGGAACCCGGATGATCGCAGCCTATGCTCGGCATGGATCGGCGTACTCCTCTTGCTACGACCTCGAAAGTTGTTCACCTCATGACAAATTCACGTATATCAGCCTTACTGCCATCGGAGTTGGATGTCGAACAGAAAGCTCTGTACGACAGCATCGTGACAGGACCCCGCTCCGACGGGCCCCAACTCTTCGCGCTACAGGATGACCTCGGCAGGCTCAACGGGCCCTTCGGGCTGATGCTCCACATCCCCGGGATCGGTTCTGCTCTCCAAGAACTCGGCAGCGCGGTGCGCTATCGGACGACAATGACCGGTCGTGTCAGAGAGATCGCGATACTCACCGTAGCTGCCGCGACGGACAGTGAGTTCGAACGCTATGCCCACGAGCGAGTCGGTCGAGCTGCCGGCCTGAGTGAGGAGGATATCGAAGCACTCCGTACCTCCTCTTTCACCTCTGAAGACGCCACAGAACAGATCGTGTTCGACCTCTGCCGGCAACTTCTGAGTGATGAGTCCCTCGAGGATGATGAGTTTCTTCGATACGCCGCCCAACTCGACGCCCGAGCCATGCTCGAGGTAGTCGTGCTCGTCGGGTACTACAAGACCCTGGCACAGATGATGCACGTCTTCGACGTCTGTGCACCGAAGGGCACGGACAACTCCGAGCGTTCGAGCTTGTAGGCAGGGCACGCGTCACACAAGCACCAGCGGATCACGCCGAACGAGAGCGAGTATTCATGAGGGTGACTGAGCAACTTTTCACATCATTTTCACGACTATTGCAAGCGGGTAGCGCCTCTCGGACTCCGGCAGAAGGATAACCCAAATTCATCAGGACCATCGACCATAACGGCCTTTCGAGGTCCCGTATCGAGGCCTGACCACTGGGTGATGGTATGTCCCTGGGCGACCGTATATTTCGCCCGCGTTCTATTCTCGATCTTTCCGAGGCTGACATGCTGGCCTGATCTATTCGAGATTATGTTTTCGGCCTCGGTTCGAGGCTGCGGCGTGATCGAGCGACCGATGTCGTTCGGCTCGGCGTTCGGATCCACGGTCCGAGGGTGTTTCTCCAGTCGTCGGTGCAGGTGTGTAGGGTCAGGCAGGCGCGGGCAGCGCCGCCAGCCGGTTAGTGCGGTCACGATCAGCTCCGACCGGCGCGGTCTTCGGTAGGGCGTAACCGGGTGCGGCGAGCGTGCGTGGCGAGCTTTGCCTGACTGTCGTCACCGAGCGGACGCCCGGTCCGCTACCGAAAAGCACTGCAGCCGTATCCGTTTCGGCTATCACTGCCTGGCATCATGGCCGGTGAACGCGAGCATCTGCGTCCATGTGGTGAGTTCGACGGCGAGCTGGACGATCATCAACCAGATCCGATTCTGGTCGAACCCGTGCAGTGGAAAGTTCGCCAGTCCGGTGTCCTTCGCATTTCGGATGCGGTCCTCGCGCCGGGCACGCCGGCGATGCCGCAACTCCAGGTTCTGCAAGTTGCCGCGCACGGTGTTGGTGACGAAGGCGGTCAACCTCAGACCGTTTGAGTCGGTGAACCGCAACTGCGCCCCGGGGCGCGGGCGTTCCATTTCAACGTTGACGCGCATGCCTTTTGGCCAGCTGGAAAACTCAAGTATCCCGGCTGCTTCGGCCACCCGCGCGCCGTCGCGGACTACTTGTTCGGCGTCGATCGCTGCGATTCCGGCGCGTCTCACGGACCGCTTCATCTCGATGTCGTGGAACGGCACAGGCGGACCGTCTACGGCGTTCAGCTGAGAAGATGGACAGTCGCCGACAGGGGAGAATTCTAGTGCAGCAAGGCGACCCAGGTGAGGATCGGGGCGAGAAGTCGCTAAGCCGGTTCTCCAGGTTGCGGCGCTGGTCCCCTGTTCGTCCGACCCGACTGCTTCTGCGGATTTGGGATGCTGCCTGCGCGAGCGTTGATTCTGTGCGAGGCGCTACCTTTGACTATTAGATGAGTCCGGTCCTGGTGTCGATTGCCGAGACCCAGGGCCGGACTCGGGGCCCGCGCCTGTAGTGGAAGGGGCGCTCCGTCGGGACGCGGACCCGATTGTGGGGAAATCCCGAATGGTCGATATTTCTGGCCTGTGGTCTGTGGTGATTAGTGGGTCGAGCGGGTGCATGTGGAAGAGCACGATCGTGGAGGTTCTGTGCACTTCCTCGTGTTAGTGAAGGCCAGGTTCGGGTGTTGTCAGCCTTTGGCGGAGTGCGAGCCGGTCATCAACGCAGCCAAGTCCTCCGGTTCGAGGAACGAAGGAGGAGGCGGCGGTCCCCATGCGTACAGGCCTTGGAGGCCGTGCAGAACTTCTGGGCTCCAGAGTTCGTCTTCGGGGACGGTGTCCATGTCGGAGTAGTACTCGGAGAAGTTTCCGGCGGGGTCTTTGAGGTACCAGAAGAAGTTGGCGCCGGCGTAGTGCCGGCCGAGGCCCCAGATGTGTCGTTCGGGATTGCCGTCGAGCATGGCATGGGCTCCACGCCCGACGTCGTCGATGTCGTCGACTTGCCAGCTGGTGTGATGTAGGAAGTTGACCGGGGCGGCCATGACGAGGATGTTGTGGTGCTCGACCGAGCACCGAAGGAACGCGGCCTTGTCACCCATGTAGTCGCTGACCTTGAAACCGAGGCCTTCGATGAAGAACTTCATGGTGGTCTCGAGATCGGTGGACCCGATGACTGCGTGGCCAAGCTTGCGGGGCCTTACCGCCTCTGTACGGGTGATGAAGGGTGCCCGTCCCCACCGATCGATACGGCCGGGTCCGTTGTACGGGGTGGCCGACACCGGGGGGGCGATCATGATTCGGGGACGTACTGCGACTCGTACACGGGTTCCTGTCACAGGTTCCACGGAGCTCACCGAGGTGCCGTCTTGGGTGTACGCGATACCGAGGCCGGTGAGTCGGTGGGAAATGGCAGCGATGTCGTCGATGTCGTCGGCTGCGACCTCGAGTTCGAGTAGGCGTCGGGTCGGTGCGAAGCGGATCTCGAGCTGCTCGCCGCCGTTGCGGGTGGCAAAGACACCGTTTCCGCGGTGTTCGAGTCCGAATTCGGTGTAGTAGCCGATGGTTTCGTCGACGCTGGGTACACCGATGGTGACTTTGCCCAGTCCGTGCAATGCCATGATTTAGTCCTTCTAGGTGGTGTGCGGGTCGGTGACGAAGCGCTGGTTCAGGTTGCCGATGCCTTCGATCCAGCTGTGCAGTACCTCGCCGGCTGCTAGGAATCTCTGAGGTTCACGGCCTACCCCGACACCGGCGGGGGTGCCGGTGAAGATGACATCTCCGGGGTAGAGAGTGACATTGCGTGAGAGTGTCGCGATCAATCTCGGTACGGGGAAGATCAGCTCACCGGTGCAGCCGTCCTGCACTGTTTCGCCGTCGATTGCGCACCCGAGCCCAATATCGTCGGGGTCATCGAACTCGTCCGGCGTGACGAGCCACGGGCCCTGCGGCGAGAATCCTCGATAGGATTTGCCGAGCCCGAATTGTGCTGCAGGACCACGAGTCTGGGTGATGCGCTCAGAGATGTCCTGTCCCACAGTCAGGCCCGCAACATGTGACCACGCCTGGGACTCGTCCACGCTGGATGCTTCGCGGCCGATCACGGCAACGAGTTCGACTTCCCAGTCGACGTTGCCCCCGGCAGGGATGACCACCTCGGTGTCTGGGCCGGTGAAGCTGGAGGCGTACTTGGTGAACACAGGCGGAAGATGGGTCGGTGATTCGAACCCCGACTCGGCTGCGTGAGCGTGATAGTTGAGCCCGACTGCGAATACCTGTCGCGGCGCGGGTGAGGGAGCGCCGAGCAAAGCGCGGTCGATCGCGAACGACTCGTCGGCGAGTGCGGAGGCCTCCTGCGAGGAGACCCAGGCGAGTAGGGCCGACCACACCGGGTAGAGAGCGGGCACTTCGGGGCCGAACTTACCGTGCGAAGCTTTGGCAAGATCTACCGCGCGTTCAGCGCCGGGTGTGCCGATCACAAGTGCGGCTCTGTTGTCGATATTGGCGATACGCATGAAAACTCTCCTGGATATGGTTGTACGAGGTGCCGGTGGCTCAGTCGAGCGGTTCTGCGTCGATGAGAACGAACAGCATCCGGCACGGTTTCTCCGAGCGATTTGCCCAGGCGTGATTGGTGCCGCGCTGGATGAGGACGTCACCCGTCCTCATTAGACGTTCGTCGTCGTCGAGCACTGCATAGATCTCGCCGTCGAGGACGAGTGCGTAGTCAAGCGATGCCGTCCGGTGGACATAGGGGATGGCATCGGGGTCTGCGGGTAACTCGATGATGCGGAAGACGCTGCCGTCGACCGGCGGTTCGAGCGGTACGGGGGGTGCTACCGGGTCCTGGTAGTTGGACGAATTGTTCGGCTTCCCGCTGTGGAGCCAGAAATTGGAAACCGCCGCTCCCTTGGTGGTCTCGACGGGGGACTGAGTGTCGTCGACGAACACAGCCTTGCCGGTTGAATCGTGGCCGGTTACTACCCTTCGAAAACTTTGCATGGGGTTGCCTATTTCACTCTCTGCCAAAGGATGTGCCCTGCACGATCTACTCCGCCGACTTTCATCGCCGGGGTGTCCAGCTTGAGGATGTTGTCACTTTCGAAAATGCAGATGCGCTCGAGCCCGTTTCCGACGAAGTTCGGCATCGATGCGAACTGGACGTGGTGTGTAACCACTTGGGTGGTCTCGTCAACGGAGTACCTGCCGGAGTAGCTGACGATGGATTCGTACGCGCGTATCTTCTCTTCGTCCGTTCCGCCGTCGAGGGAACTGTCCGCGAAGACCTGGCGATTTTCGGCCGAAAGTGTGGCACTCATCATTCCGTCGGCGCTGTATATCAGGAGGCCGCCGCACTGGTCTACGGGTCCGAATGGGGGATCGAGCCTCTGCGTTCCTTCGAGGAGTACCCAGTCGATCATTTCCCAGCTGCCGATGAGTTTTTCCTGAACCGTCTCCATAGTCTTCCTTTGTGTCGTGAAATCGCTGTGTAGGCGAAAAATGTTTTGCTGCAGTAAATTTCGAAGATTGGTTCTGATCGTCCGATATGATGTCGTCCGATTCGGCTCCCGTCGAGGACAAACTCGCGAGTTGCCATGCGGGATGGGCGCCTGATCAGAGTGACTTCTCAGGCCCCAGTCGGTCGGCGAACCAGTCGCCGACCAGAGTGTGTTTCTCGGCGGTGTGGTTGTAGATGCAGTGGTCACCGTCTGGCCATTCAAGCCAGGTCTTGTCGGTGGATCCAGCACCGTCGTACAGGGCTCGAGCGTTTTCCACCAGGAATACCTGGTCCGGTGTGCCGTGCAGCACCAGCAGCGGGCACCGAAGGAGTGCGAGGTCGGACTCTTGAAGGGTTGCTTCTTCGGTCATGCGGAATGCCGCGTCGCAGTCTGGAATCCCGTACAGGGCTTGCACTTTGGCGATGAACCGGGGGTGCCGCTCGGGGAGTTCCGCCGGGCGGATTGTGCCGCCGTTGACGCAGCATGCATCAATGCGCGGCTCAGTTGCCGCTGCTCGCGCCGCGAGGTAACCACCGAGGCTGTTACCCCAGAGGCCGATGCGGTCACTGACCCGCGGTTCCTTCATCAGATGGTCGATGACGGCGGAGTATGCGTCGGTGAAGTGCGTGTTCATGTGCATCCCGCGGAACAGTCGCGTTTCGCCCTGTCCTGGGCCGTCGAGCAGCAGGCAGGCGATCCCTCGGTCGAGGAGAGCCTGCGCGCCGACCGCGTACTCTTCACGCCACCCGTCGAACCCGCCGACGACTATCACCACCGGCGGTGGCGCAAGCGTGTGTGGCAGCATCAGCCAGCCACACAACGCGCTGTCGCCGAATGGAATTTCGAGGTGTTCCCACGCCGGATCAGCGAGTTCGCCGGCGTCGCCAAAGGTGTCGATCAGCTTCCGGTACAGGCGCAATTTGGGCTCGCCGTCTGGTAACGGCACTTGCCCGGCGCGGTAGCACGCCGACGCGAACAGGTACCACTGCTGTGCACTGAGGAAGTGTCCGGCGCGTTCAGCGATGCGCCCTCGTTCCAGGTTGCGGTCGCCGAGTTGTTCACCGGCAAGTTCCCACGGCACCCCACTCTCGGCAAGTGCGTACAATTCGACGACATCGGCGTAGTCCATGCCACTGCCGATCAAACGCTGCAACGGCATCGCGCGCTGGTTCGCTCTCACCTCGGCCATCCAGAGGGGTGTTTCCGTCGATGTGCCGGCGGCTGCAGGCGGGGTCATACCACTGCAACCTTCGCGGCGGCGGGTACCTGTCGACCTATCTGAGTCACCAACTCGCCGAGCTGGCCGAGAGTTGTAGCGGCACCGAAAGTGTAGAAGTCAGGTCGATACAGGAGTGCGGAGATGCCGTGCTCGGTGAAGTATCGGCCGTAGTAGCCGTCCACATCGACTACGGCGCTCTCGCTCGGCTGGTCGGTTACGGCGACAACCTGAACGCCTACCCGATCGAGGATGGCCTGCTGTTCATCGGTGAACTGTGGTGTCACGGCTCCCGAGATCAATAGTGTCCATCCGCTCCCGAGGACGTCGTCGAACCGGCCCACACGGCCTGCGTGGGCGACGCGACCCTGGGGTGAGAGGCGCCCGCGGAGGTCGTCGACGGATGTACCGGTCGCGTCGGCTCGAATCCCGGACGTCAGATGTGGGAACGACGGTGGCGGCGGGACGGCTCCCGACCGGAACGCTTCGTCACGGGCGGCCGCGACCTCGGGGTCGGTGGTGCACGACACGCGACCGGCTTCGATGGACATTTCGATGATCGTGGAGACGTGTGGAGCTCGTTCGGCCTGGTAGGTGTCCAGGATCGAGGGATCGGCTTCGCCGCGCAGCACTAGGTCGAGTTTCCAGGCGAGGTTGTTGGCATCGCGGACTCCAGAACACATTCCTTGTCCCATGAAGGGCGGCATGACATGCGCTGCGTCACCGACCAAGAGCAGACGTGAGTCCGTCCAGGATTCGGCGATTTTCGAGGTGAACGTGTAAACCGCATTACGGACGAGTTCAGCGTTGTCAGGAGTGACTCCGTACGATTCGAGCAGCGCCCACGCGGTGGCTGGCTTACTCATCTGCTCCGCCGACTCCCCTGGGAGCAAGTAGAACTCGAACCTCCTGTGCCTCTTGCCGAGTTGGAAGAGGCAGTGTGGGCGGCCCGGATCGCAGATCTGGCCGTTGTCGAAGTCGAAGTGCAGCGACTTCGTCGGCTTGAGATCGAGTACCAGCCACGTTTCCTGGAAACCGAAATCGTATTGTGCGGAGCCGATGACATCGCGGACGAAACTGTTCGCCCCATCGGCGCCGATCACGTAGCGGGCAGCGACAATTCGTTCCTCGTCGGTCACGATCTTCTTGCCGAGGGCGTTGCTCCGAACCCGACGCAGTTTGACCTCGACATGATCATTGAACTGTTCGATGTTCACCGCTTCCCAGCCCTGGTGGACCTCGACGGTCGATTGTTCTCGAACTGCTGTGTCAAGGGCCGTTTCGATCGTCGGCTGGTAGACGATGTAGTCCGAGGGCCATCCCGAAATGCCGTCGAAATCCCAATCGAAGGAAAGCAGCATTTCGCCGGCTGCATTGCGGAACTCGTACTTCGTGGCGCGAGCCGCATCCTCCTCGATCTCCGTGGCCGCAGCCACCGCCTGGAAGGTGCGCATGATTTCGTGATCGACATGGCCTGCGCGAGCCTTGCCGAAGAGTTCGGGCCACCGCTCGAACACTGCGACGCGGTGACCGGCTTTTCCGAGAAGCGCGGCAGCAGTCTGACCGACGGGACCGTAGCCGATCTGGACCACGTCGTACATGTCGTCAGGCATTGATTTCTCCATTGTTTGTACAGGGCACGAGGCATGCGCTAGAGCCGTCCTCCGTGACGGAAGGCGAGGCGAGAACGCGAGATGAATCAAGCATATTCAATAGGGATAGAATGGCGTGATCTGGCTCTCATGTCAAGAAAAACATGATCAATAGTTATTGAGTCTCACAATGTTGCTAACCTGAGGTACCTGGCTCGGTGTCGAACCAGGCACCTGTGCCGCGACGCCGAAAATCTGGTGGAGCGTTCGACCGGAAAGACATGAGGGCCGTGCCGATGATGGAGTCTGCGCAACTTGCCACACTCGACGGAAGTCTGAGTCGAACTGACCAGGCGGTACACGCGATCGTGAAACTTGCCGGGGAGGCTCTCCCTGGCTCGCGGTTGGGTACGAAACGTGAACTGCAGGAACGGTGTGGGGTCGCGAAGGGTACGTTCAACGAGGCCCTGCGGCTTCTGCAAGCGCGAGGGGTGGTCGCTGTGCGTCCCGGCCCAGGAGGTGGGCTTTTCGTCGCATCTCCGACGCCCATAGCCAGGCTCGGCAACTCCATACTTGCTCTCGACGCTGCGGAGGGTGACGTCGAGGACGCCATGCGAATTCGTGACGCACTCGACCCCTTGTTGATCGTGGACGCACTCGAACACAGCTCTGCCACCGACGTGGCCAAAATGAGGCACGGGCTACGGGCCATGAAAGATGCCGTCGACGTCGGTGACCCGACGGCATTCGTACACGCCAACTGGAAGTTGCATGCCACGATCGCGCGGGTCAGCCCCAACGCGATCCTGAGGTCCATCTATCTCAGTCTGCTCGAGCTCATCGAGTCGCATACGGTGTCCGTTCAGCCAGCTGAATCGACGCCATTACCGGAATTCATCGCCGAGCGGTACCAACTGCACGTCAAGATAGTGGAAGCCCTCGATTCCAGAGATCGCGATGCAGCGCTCCGGTTGATCAAGGAACACAACACAACGAATGAGACGCTCGACCCGACTTGATATTTCGCCGAAAACTATCCGGTGCAGCGCTTTCAGTTGACCATTTCAGACGCGCTTCCCCTCGACGGGCACTCTCTTTCCGCTGCGTTTCGTAGCATGGACACGGAGAGTCCTGACGTTGTTCGACGATCAAAACCCCGGAAGACCAGTCGGTGACTTGTCGGAAGATCGGCGTGACACCCGCTTCGACTGGATGGGTTGGGAAGTCGGCGCTGCAACCGTTAGGGACGACGATCCTGCTTGGCCCGAAGCTGGGACTGCAGGTCGATCATGCTGTCGTCGTGGCGAGAGAAGAAGACTGCCGTGGCAGGACTGCGTTCACGGAAACCCGGAAGAGCTGTGGAAATTCTCATCCGAAGAGGCAGATCTTCGATTTCTCTCGATCGCGGAAGGAGTCCGACTCTCAGTCCGGTGGCGATATGCACGTACGAGGTCGGGCACTTTCGCCAAAGTTGTTACTGCCCCCAGTATCTCATAAGAAGGAAGTATCAGGATTGCGGCGGTGTCGTGGGTGACGAACCAAGATATCCATTCCGAGGTGAAATCAATGAGATCGGGCGCGCCATAGTCTCCCACCGTTACGGCCTCGATGTCCGTGCCGTCGAGAAGGCTCTCGTACAACGAATCGCGATCGCAGACAGGCGATAGCTGGCATGAATCAATAGGATTGGGCCACCTCCTGTCGCGTCGCGGAAGGATTTCACTGCGCCGTTGTGTCGAACTGCGAAGCGCGGGCCACGCGTCCCCTTCAGCGTGGCATCACCCGCGGCGACATCAATGCCCAGATCAGTGTCCAGGATCCGCGACTGCTCAGCTCTGTTCGTCCCATCCATAACTAGGTGAGTACTCTGCCCGGCTGAGCGCCGGTGATGGCTCCGCGTGCTGGCAACGGGAGTGCTCGCCCTACCGTCGTAGGTGGGCGGCCTGCAGTCGAGCATGGTTCGGACGAGACGGATTCCGTTCATCTGACTTCTTCTATTAAATAACACTATCGAACATGCTTGTTTAACAGAGTATGCCGACGGTGCCGTGTCAAGGTCAATGGTCGAGCCTGGGCACACCTGAATGACGGGTAGACCTGAGTTCCTCGTCGTATGCAGGCGTCGTCTCGAACTGCTCCACGGATACGCCCCTGTCGTGGTGTGCCTGCCCCCGACATCCGAGTTCGGGCGCGCGGGCACCCTTGCAGTGCGGGGTTAGGTTTCAGGCGACCAGTCACGTTGAGCGAGCCCGCAGCCGCCGCGTGCACGAGCTGACATGAGGGGTCGGGCAGATGCGGGCGGATCGGCGGCTGAGTGGGTGCGACCGCGATTCCGTTGGTGACTGCCGCCACATTGAGCCTTGACTGAGATATAGGGCACGTGTTTAATCGAAATTGAGCATTATCAATCAATCTTAATCGTCAGTGTTCATGAGGGACTGGCGATTTCCTGCGCCTGCAGAAAGACGGGCGATCCGCATCGTCAACGTCGCGACGGTTCTCATTTGTTTGCTCGTGAGACGTCTTGAGAAATGTTGCAGCACAGCAAATTCGATTGCATGTGTAGATGCGTGCATCCAGTAAGCAGATTCATCCGGTCGTTCAGACGATCGTCCGGTCACCAAGAGGGAGTTCTGATGAGTGGTGTCTCGGTAGTTGGCCCCAGACCGCGGGACAATATCCGATCGGGGTCGGCGGCAGCGGTTGCATTGGGTGTCGCTATCGCCTTCGTCGATGGATACGACCTATTTTTGTTCGGCGCGGTGGGCCCGTCACTCCTGGCGTATGCGCCATGGGGTGCCACGGCAGCAACATTAGGGTTGATCGGCAGCCTCACCACCCTCGGCATGCCGCTCGGTGCGATAGCCGGTGGGCGTGCTGCAGACCGTTTCGGTCGTCGAATCCCGCTGGTTGTGTGTCTTTCCTGGGTATCGATATGGATGTTAGCGAGCGCAGTCGCTCCAAGTCTCGAACTCTTCGCTGCTACGCGATTCGCCACGGGGCTCGGGCTCGGCGCCCTTGTTCCCATGCTGACTGCGTTCGTGGCAGATTCGGTTCCCGCCCGTCGGCGTAGTGTTTCTGTAGGTGTTGCTCTGGCCGGCATCGCTGTCGGTGGACTCGCGGCGGCATTTCTGGCCCGAGCTGTCTTGCCCGAGATGCACTTTCAGCATCTGTTCTTCCTTGGTGTTGTGCCACTTGCTTTGGTTCCGATCGTGTTGCGAATGATCCCGTCAGGTCGCCCGCAATCCGGGCCGGCCAAGGATGCTGCTCTGTCCGGGGGCGACGAGGCGGCGGGTGTACGAGGGCCTGGGTTCCGAAGCCTGTTCTCGCCCGGATTCAAGTTGGCGACCGTGCTGTTCATCGCGGCCGGCGTCGTCGGCCTGGCTCTGGTTTACGGGGCGAGTACATGGCTACCGACGTTGATGGTCAATGCAGGTTACGACATCAGCTCGGCGCTCGAATTCACTATCGCATTCAATGCCGGAGCGATCGTCGGCACGCTGATCATGACATTGATCGCCGACCGCGGATACCTAAAATCAACCACGATCATTTGCTTTCTCCTGGCAGCTGTTGCGTTCCTAGTGCTCAGTTCGCCCCAGTCTCGTGGTGTCGTTCTGGCGGCCTCAGCCGTTGCGGGGCTAGGCGCACTCGGAACACAGAACATGCTCAACGCGTTCGTCGTCTATTTCTATCCCCCGAACCTACGAGGGACGGCGTTGGGATTGACATTGGGTATCGGTCGAATTGGAGCGATCGCCGGGCCAAGTTACTTGGCGTTCGCTGCGACCACCTTCGATTCCCCGCGCGCAGGCTTCTATGCGTTCGTAGCGCTTGCAATCATCGGCGCAGCAGTTCTGACCTTCATTCCCCGCACCAAGAAGCCGCAGATTCCAGTGGCCAGCATTCCATCATTGGCCACCTCGGAGGCACCCACCAAATGAACAGGATCATCGAAACAGATGTCGTCATCGCCGGTGCGGGTCCGGTCGGACTGACACTCGCTCACGAATTGGCTAGCCGTGGCATCCGCAGTGAATTGCTCGACCCCCGGCAGAGCGCGGGGCTGATGTCTCCTCGCTGCAAACAGATGAACCCCCGCTCGATGGAGATCTTCCGCAGGCTCGGACTGGTTCCTACTATTCGCGCCAATGCCCGACTACCATTCGGGTGGTCGGATTCGGCAGCGTTCTGCACCAGCTTGCTCGGACAGCCAATCGAACGATTCGATGGCGTGTTTGCCCTCTCCGACATCCGACGCACCGAACTAGCCGAGCCTGGGCTCTGGTGCGGCCAGAACCGGTTGGAAGAAGCGCTGCGCGCGGGCCTGTCCTACCGTTCCGAGATAACACCGAGATGGGGATGGACTGCACAGAGCATTCAGCAGGATCCCTCCCACGTCATCGTCGAGGCTTCCGATAACCACGAGAACACGCACCGTATTCGAGGCCGCTACGTGGTGGGTGCCGACGGTGGACGCAGCACCATACGTCGATCGCTGGGCATCTCCCTCGACGGCCGCAGCCACGAGATATCGAACTTACAAGTCATCTTCAAAGCTCCCGGCCTTGCTGAAAGACAATCACACGGCCGTGCCGTCCAGTATTGGGTGATCAACTCCGAAGTCAACGGGCTTATGGGGACACTCGACACCGAGGACACCTGGTGGGCCATCATCATCAACGCTCCACACGAGCCCACGACCGAGTGGATCGAGAACGCGTTGCACACCATGATCGGGGGCGAATACCCCATTGAAATCCGATCCCGCGATCCCTGGACAGCCCGAATGCTGGTCGCTGACAGCTACCGCGACGGCAACGTATTCCTCGCCGGCGACGCCGCTCACCTCAACCCTCCGTGGGGCGGTTTCGGCGCGAACACCGGTATTGGTGATGCTGCCGACCTTGGATGGAAACTCGCAGCGACGCTGCAGAATTGGGGCGGACCGAAACTGCTCGACAGCTACGAAATTGAACGTAGACCGATGGCAATGCGTGCTATCAGCGAAGCAGAACAGAACATGCGCGTCCTCACCGGTGAACTGGCCCAACCCGGCCTCGATGCAGAAAGCCCACAGGGTAGTGAGGCACGAACCCAGGTAGCGGCAGCCATCAGGAGGTCGAAGACCTCCGAAATGTACACACTGGGATTCGTCCTCGGAGCTTCCTACGTCGACTCTCCGCTGGTCATCCCCGATGACCGGCCCGCGCAACAATCCACCACCACCCGCTATGTCCCTTCAGGGGCGCCGGGTTCGCGTCTTCCTCATTTCTGGCTCCGGCCGGATCGATCCCTGTACGACGATCTCGGAGCAGGATTCACACTTGTCGAGGTCGCGGCGGAAACGGCAACGGCGCGTTGGGAAGAGTGCGCGACACAACGAGGGATCCCGTTTACGCGACTCCGTTTGAACCGCCCGGATCTTGTCGAAACATACGGCGCCCAGTACCTCCTCGTTCGACCCGACCAACACATCGCATGGCGTGACGACGTCGACCCTGCAGATCCAGGGGCAATCCTGGATCAAGTCCGGGGACAGTGAGGTATTCGATTTTCGTCTCTCTCGACTGCCTTGGTTTCTACGTACTCTGATACAACGAAAGTCGTCCTTGCCTATTGGGTGAGGACGACTCTCGTTGTACCGGTACAGACTGTGGCTTATCGGCCTGAGAGGTTTTGATCTCTTGTGCCGGTCCGGTTTCCGTTGTAGGCCACATCTGAATGAGGTAGCCCTCGACAGGGTCGCCGACGGGTGGCCATCGTATTCGATGTCGCCGCAGCGGTCGTAGATCCGAAGGCGGTAGCGGTGGCCGAGTTTGTCGGCCACGGATTCGACCGCGGCCCACTCCGACGGGTACTCATGTTGGATCTCGGCGACCATCCGCACCGCACGCTCACGCAGTTCGGGCGGGTACCTCTTGTTCGTTGCTGACGACATGACTCCATCTTTCCCAAAGAATGAAGTGATGTACCCCGAGTTTTCCGGAGTTCGTTTGTTTTACTTCAGGCATTGATGCACCCGAGAGAGATCCACGATGCCCCGACGCTATCCACCCGAATTCCGCCGGAAAGTCCTTGATCTGTTGAAGTCAGGCCGCACGGTCGCCGAGGTCGCCGCGGGTCTCGATGTCACCGAGCAAACGATCAACAACTGGCGTAACCAGGGGCTCATCGATACCGGTCAGAGGCCGGGGCTGAGCTCGATCGAGAGTGCTGAACTCGCCGCTGCTCGTCGTCGTATCGCCGAGTTGGAGACCGAGCTTGCCATAACCAAGCGCTCCACGGAATTGCTGAGGTCGGCGGTGCTCCCAAAAGGCGGTTCGAAGCGATCGAAGTGATGGCCAAGGAAGGACTACCGGTACGGACCTCGTGTCGGATTCTGGAGGTGTCGGAATCCGGTTTCTACGAGTGGCGCAATCGCCCACCCTCAGAACGCTCACTGCGACGTGCCTGGTTGGCGCAGCTGACTACCGAGGTTCACACCGCCGCGCATGGCACCTACGGTGCCCGCCGAGTTCACAGAAGAACTCACCCTTGGTCACGGCATTGCAGTGGACACGGCTGTGTCGAATTGTTGATGAGAGCTGCTGGCGTGAAAGGGCTTCCGGGAAACAAGCGTGCACGTTCAAAGCATCAGACCCCGACCGCGAGCGATCTCGTGGACCGCAAGTTCACTCGCGACGAGCCGAACAAACTGTGGGTTACGGACATTACCGAACATCCCACGCGCGAAGGTAAAATTTACTGCGCTGTTGTCCTGGATACGTTTTCGAGGCGGGTCGTCGGTTGGTCGATCGACAGTTCTCAGACGGCGACATTGGTAACGAACGCTCTGGGAATGGCCATTTCAAACAAGGGGCCCGACACCCGGCACACTTATTCGCTCGGACCACGGAGTGCAATTTACGTCCTGGGCGTTCACCCGCCAGGCGCACGACTCGGGACTGGTCCCATCGATGGGATCGATCGGCGATTGTTATGACAACGCCGTAATCGAATCATTCTGGGGCAGAATGCAAACCGAGCTTCTGAACCGGAAACGATGGAAAACGAGAATCGAATTGGCCAACGCCATGTTCGAGTACCTCGAGATCTTCCACAACCGCCAACGCCGGCACAGTGCCCTCGGGATGCTGACACCGATCGAGTTCGAGAACGTACACTTCACACGTCAACCCGTAGCCTGAAGTCAAATATGACGACTCCGGAAACTCGGGGTACATCAAAGTCCCTGGAAACTCCGGTGCGATTCAATGTGACAACACGAGTTCCTAATCTGGAGAGATGTGTTGCAATGCCCCCTAGAACCACCCCGTCGTTTGCTGTGGAGTTTTCTCATGCCGTTGACAGGCCGGACTAGACGGCGATGAGATCGCGGCACTTCGCCTAACCGAGTTCCGTTCCGCAGATGTTACGGAGCAAGGTATCTACGACCTAAGTCGGCAATTCATGTACAACGTGCCCATAGCGGAGAAGGAATTTCGTCGATTTGCTGCCGAAATAGGCCACCGAACAATGCTGAGGTCGTGGTACTCGTCGGGTACTACAGGACGTTGTCGCAGATGATGGACCTCTGATGACCTTGCCGATTAATTGGGCGCCTTGGTGGCAGGTGTTTTCGCCAAGCCGCGTCGCTGACCCGTCGCAGAGGACATGAGAACGGTACGGAGTTTTGCTGCACGCCGGCGGAATCCGATATCTCACATACCAAACCATGCTGTTCTTACGTGCCATTCAAGAAGCGTCGCGGGATTCCCGCATGGGGCCGGAGCGGGGCCAACTGCCATCGGTCAGGCCGATGGCAGACATCGAAGTTTCCATGGGTAGTACCCCAATCCTTGACCCGCGAGCGTTCTTTTCCGACACTTTGACGACGAGCAGCCACCGGTAACGGACGTCCCTGGTTGAGCAAAGTCGTCTAAAGGAGTTGAAAGTGTCTGTTGTACAAGCCGATTTAGTCATAGTCGGTGCAGGTCCGTCCGGTCTGACGGTGGCAGCCGAAGTCGCCGCTGCGGGAGCACAAGTAATCGTTCTCGAAAAGCGCAGCGCCGTACCGATGTCCAGAGCCGGGACACTGCTGCCGCGCTCGCTGGAATTGTTCGATGCTCGTGGTATCGCGGATCGGTTTATCAGCCGCACTTGCGAACTCAATCCACACCCGTTTCAAGCATGGCACATCTGGGCAGGTATGCATCCGGTCGATTGGACTGCACGCGATTCCAGGTTTGGTTTCACGCTGTTTCTGGCGCAATACGAGACGGAGAAAATTCTTGCGGACTGGGCCGCTGAATCCGGTGTACAAATTCTGTTCGAACACGATGTCACCGGTATCGAGGACAACGGGACATCGGTCGCCGTAGAGGCTGTCAATGCACATGGCGAGACGGTGAAGATCAGGGCCGATTATGTCGTCGGGGCGGATGGGGGCCGCAGTATCACTCGCCGGCTGATGAAGATTGCCTTCGACGGCCGAAACGGGTCATTCACCGGCGTCATCGCCGACGCCGAAATGCCGTTTCCGTGGAAGGACGGGTTAGCCGTCGGCCACAACCAGAACGGTTGGCTGTCGGCATTCCCCTTCGGACCGGAGCTAACTCGGATCGTCATGGTCCACGCAGAAGGAAGACTCGCTTCCAAGGACACGCCCGTCACGGTCGAGGAACTCAACAAGTGCGTCTCGGAAATTCTTGGCGAGGACGTTCACATTCCTGCCCTTCGATCGGCATCCAGGTATAGTGATGCCAAGCGAATTGCAGACAAACTCCGGAGCGGACGTGTGCTGCTCGTCGGAGAAGCAGCCCGGATCCACTACCCAGCGAGCGGCGTCGGTATGAACTACTGCCTGCAGGACGCCTTCAACATCGGGTGGAAACTGGCACTCGTATTGGCGGGCAAGGCTGCGGATTCGATACTCGACAGCTACGAGGACGAGCGGCGACCGATCATGCTGGATCTTCTCGATTCAGTTGACTCGCAGGTCGCGATCCAGTTCGATTTCTCACCCGAAGGACTGTCCTTCGTGAAGAGATTTGAGAAAAACCTCATATCGACCCCAGACGTAACGAGAGGACTGTGGGCCGAGCTATTGGGTCTCGAAACCGCTTACCCTGCCCCACCGAACAGCCATGCGAGCGTCGGCTACCCTGCCCTTGATTTTGAGATGTTCCTGGCAAGCGGGCAATCGATTCGCCTTTACGAGTTGCTCCATCGCGGAGAGTTCGTGTTCCTGGATCTTAGCGGGTCAGCGGGGACTGCCGTACCTAGTTTCAGCACGGGCGCGGTGAAAATTATTCGCGCCAAACCGATTCAGCGACCTGACTTATTTAAGGACGTGGAGTACCTCCTGATACGTCCGGATACCTACGTGGCATGGGCAAGCGCCGACAGCTCTGATTTCGTCGGAGCTGTCGACGAAATCACGCGATGGTTCGGCCCTCCAAACCGCGCACACTGACTGCTTTTTCACGCTTAGGCTTCATCGAACACGAATGGAATTCCCATGGGACAACACACCTTGCCGACTCGCGCTGAAGATCGCGCTGCAATAACCGCGGTAGTTCACCGGTATGCGCACACTGCGCGTGAGAAGATGAACTTCGATGACATGCTGCATCTGTTCGAACCCACCGCGTTTCTTGTGCTGCCGGACGGAACGAGCGTAGGCCCAGCTGAGTTGAGCGAAGTACTGCAGGGAGAGGAAGCGCGCTACATACGACATCACATCACGACCGTCGACATGCAATTCGACGGAGACGACCTCGCTCACAGCGAAACGTTTTTCCTTGCCATCACCAACGAAGCTGCACCTGATCACTGGGGCCACTGGCGCGACGTTTTCGCCAAGCGCGCCGACGGGACCTGGCTCATTCGGGAACGAGTGATCGTGGTCGAAGGTGGTGCGCCGGATGGCTGGTTTTCCCGAATGTACCTCCAGAAATCATGACTACTCTGGACCCGCATTTCGCTGAATTTCTTGAGCGGATCAATGCGCCTGGGCTGCCTGCGACTTTCGAGGGTTCACCGACAGAGTGGCGCGCTCGGATAGCCGCTGCAAGCGCCTCGTCCGACCGTGCAGTGCGTACCCGTCGAATCACTATCCGAGAGCGGCGCATTGGGCACACTCTCGTGACAGTTCGCATTTACACGCCTTCGGAGTTGCCAAGATGCGCGCCGACGTTGGTTTATCTGCACCCCGGCGGGTTCATATCGGGAAGTGCAGCCCTGAGCGAAGGGGTGGCTGTTCGACTGGCAGAACAGACTCGATCGATAATAGTGTCCGTCGACTATCGGCTCGCTCCTGAATCGCCGTTTCCGGCGGCCCTCGAGGATACCTGCGCCGTGATCGAGTACATCGCTGAGCATATGGACGAATTCGGCAACGATGTCAGTCGTATCGCACTCGTCGGTGAGAGCGCCGGTGGCTCCTTGGTCGCTAGCGCTGCTTTGATCATGCGTGATCGGAAACTCGATCTGGCAGCACAGGTTCTGATCTGCCCGTGGACGAACATGGGATACGAGTATCCCTCGCAGCGCTCGTTTGCCGAGTCGTACTTTCTCACCGCCCGCGATCTGGCCGATATCCGCCGCCATTACATGCCCGATGTAGAGCAGAGTCGAACATTTCCAGTGTCTCCGGTAAAGGCCAACACTTTGGTTGGCGTTGCGCCAGCGGTCGTCGTTGTTGCCGGGTTCGATCCGCTGCTGGATGATGGGACGGCATATGCGAAGGCACTCGCGGCACAGGGAGTTCCGACGATTCTGCGGACGTTCGACACGCTGATCCATCCCTTTTACGGAATGCCCCATATATCTCCTGCCGCTGATCAGGCAGTGACCACTATACATAGCGATCTCGTTCGTGTACTGGACCCGCAACGGTAACCTTTTCGTACAGTTCACACGAGGGAAGGGCGTTGGCCATCAGCCCCGGAGATCTCGATATCAATTTGCTTCGTGCGTTGGAGGCGCTGTTGGAGGAACGGAATGTCACCAATGCAGGTAGACGTCTGTCGTTGAGCCAGCCGACAGTGAGTGGGATCCTGGCGCGATTGCGTCGACATTTCGGAGACCAACTCCTCGTCCGTGAGGGCCGGGATTTGGAGCTGACGCCGTTTGCGTATCGACTGCTGCCGATGGTGCAGGAAACCATGCAGCAAATTCGCGCCACGATGGCGATGTCCACCCAGTTCCGGCCCGCGGAGTGCACCCAACGGTTTTCCGTCGTCATGTCGGACTACGCGATGACAGTATTGGCTCAACCGTTGATCAAGGTTCTCTCGTCTCGGGCTCCGAAGGTGCGCATCGACTTCAAACCTTTGGTGGGTGGTGACTACGAGGACGAGTCCTATGTGCGGCGTCATGACTTCGTCATCACCCCACTCGGGTTCGAGGTGCGCGGACACAGTCGTCCGGTCATCACCGACCGATTTGTATGTATCGCGGATGCCAACAATCCTCATGTGCACCCGGGATGGCCGACTCGCGAGGATCTGGCGCGACTGCCTCAAGCGGTCGGGACATTCGGGAAGCGGCCGACTCACGTGCTTCGTCAACTGGAATTGCACGGCATTCACCCGCGAGTGCACGCAACGGTGAACGGCTTCAATACGTTGCCATTTCTGGTCTCCGGTACTGAGCTCGTCGCGCTCGTGCCGGAACTACTCGCTATACGGTTCCGTCCTCTACTCGGGCTAGTCGTGCGAGAAACGCCTTTCAGTGAAGTGCCTTTCGTCGACGCCCTGCACTGGCACCGCAGTCGGTCAGATGATCTCGGCCATAGATGGCTTCGGAACGTGATCTTGCAAATCGGGGAAAGGTTCAGTTCTGCCCCGCGACAGGAGCAGGCGAACTGACAGGTTCCTCGAAAGATCTACTGGTCCCCACACCCTCCCCTACACACCTAGCGACGGATTGCTCACCTCGAACCGACTGCGCAGTGTTGTGCTGTGCCTGCGCTTCCCAACGAAACAGCGCGATCAATCCGACTAGTCAACTACTGCGTTGGCCGGGCGATAAGACAGTGACATGACCCAATCAGGTGGCCCGCATGATCTGTATGGTAGTCGGCGTACACGCGGATGAATCCGGGGAGCGGTGCGATGATCCGACGACGGCTCGGCCAAGTATTGATGGTGATCGCGCTCGCCTTCGCGGCCGTTTCGACCGCGCCCGTCCACGCGCAGGAACCGTCGTCAATCACGACGCCGGGCACAGTGACCGCGGCAACTTCCCTGCCGCACTCCTTCTGGATTCCCGGCGCCGCCAACGCATCAAAGCTCACCTATTGGTCCACGGGACCGCTGAACCGGCCCGCGTTGAGTACGGGCGCGCTCTTCCTGCCCCCCCGGCGATCCACCCGAAGGCGGTTGGCCGGTCATCTCGTGGGCTCACGGCACTGTAGGTATTTCCGACCAGTGCGCTCCCACCGTGACCGGGACTGTCGGCAGTCCGTACCTCACGAACTGGCTCTCGCAGGGCTACGCGATCGTCGCGACCGACTACGTGGGACTCGGCACGCCGGGAATCCACGCGTACCTGGACGGACCGTCGGCGGCGCACAGCGTGATCGACATGGTGCGTGCCGCGCGTGCGGTCGAACCGTCGCTCTCACCGCTGTCGACGGCCATCGTAAGCTCCCCACTGGCGGCCATTTATGGCGCATTTTGTGGCCATGGTTTCTCCCCGCGTACGGCCAGATAGTTCCCCACCTGCTGTGAGTCAGATTCGGTCCCGGCAACGCT
>Ga0207953_10048_pt1 | contig 88115 bp, 58 predicted proteins | sample AntDryMetagUQ313_FD_188091 | JGI IMG/M metagenome (GOLD analysis project Ga0207953, IMG submission 188091) | Polar desert microbial communities from Antarctic Dry Valleys - UQ313 (SPAdes) | ecosystem: Environmental > Terrestrial > Soil > Desert | place: Antarctic Dry Valleys | collected 2008-12-31
AGCGTCGCAGCGGACTTCTACAGAGGGCCGCTATCGTCCCCAACCCCACGCCCGTCTAGGCGAGGAAACCGGCATGGGGGTCAGATCCTCGTGACGCGAAGGGGTCAGTTCCGGTTGTCGCTTGAAAGGCGGTGAACCCCTTGCGCGTATACTGCCTCGCTCAGACAGCCGTCGGCGAGGCGGAGGATGGGTTGCCTACCAGCACGTCCGGTGTGCTCGACCAACTCGCCTACGGTGACGGCGAGCGCACGCGCTTGTTCTGCGCCGCTGTCGGGAACGTCCCACATTCCAGTGAGGAGCCCTACCAACTCGGGTATTACGCCGACAGGAACGCCCAGTTTGGCATCCAATCCCCGGCGCAGGCGCTGAATGCACTCTCCGTCGGTGCGGTCACCTTAAAACGGGTCCGGGAAGGATCGGACGCGATAGTCGCTCCCTACGGCGATCTATCACCGACATCTCGGACGGCCCAGGCATGGGCTAAGCTGCACTCGTACAAGCCCGACATCGTCATGGAAGGAGGCAATTTCCTCGTCGACGACGACGAATTTTTCTGCCGGCCCTCGCTGCATCATCTACCGATAACGACCTCGAAAGCGGTCGGAACGGCACCTCTCGGGTCCGTTGGGGAAACGAGCGCCGCGACGGCGGCATGCGCTGGCTTGGCGGGTCGTCTGCTAGCCCGCTATCCGAGACTCCGCATGGAGACGGTCAGGGCCCTGATGGTGAATGCGGCCGACTGGACGCCGTCAATGCTTGCGCAGCATGCTGCGACCGGCGATGCCGCCACGCTTCTCGGGCGCTTTGGCTGGGGCGTGCCTGACGAGCGACGGCTGTTCGAGAGCGCCCGCAATGCCCTTACGTTGATGGTCGAGGATACGATCGAGCCTTACCGGCATGCCGGAGGAGGCAACATCCCCCTCAAGGAGATGAAGTATTTCCAGCTTCCCTGGCCAAAGGAGGCGTTGCGCGCTCTCGGGCGTACCCGGGTCGAAATGCGCTGCACGCTCTCCTATTTCATCGAGCCGGACCCCCATGCGGCGGCGCGCGACCGGATCGAACGTTACCCATCCCACCGGCTCAAATTCGATGTGAAACGGTACGGCGAGGATCATGATCAGGCCCGCGCCCGCGTCAACGTCTTGGCAGAGGGTGGCGATGCGTCAGACGCAACGAGCGACGATGGCTGGTTCCTCGGGCCTGCCAGCCGGAACCGGGGAACGCTGCACCACGACATCTGGACTGGGCCTGCCTTCAGGCTCGGCGACCGCGACGGCATATCCGTCCTGCCCGTCAGGGGATGGTGGGGCGACACCACTACCTTTGAGCGCTATGACCGTCGGGTGAACTTTTCACTGGTGGTGACTATCAGAACGCCAGACACGGACGGGGTCGACTTGTTCGCGGAAGTCGCCGCCGCCATCAATCCATCACTGCTTGTTGAGCCTGTGCGTGCGACTGTGCAGACCTGACCGGCGCAGCCGCGCGACCCATCCTGGCCATGACGTCACCATGGCAAAGGTACGCATAAGGGGTCGCGGAGGCCTCCCGGTACTCATTCCGGGCCGCTTGCAAGGTTTGACCGAGGCTTGCGCCCTCGATGAAGGCTGCCAGCTGGTGAAGGACCAACGACGAGGCATGCTCGTCCTGCACCGCCCATATTGGAGCAAGCACGCCTCCGAAGCTCTGTGAGGCTAGGTTCGCCGGCCATCCTCCGATGACGCCAAGCGATTGTGCCGAGGTCCCCGCGGAGCATGCGTTGAGGACAACGAACGTTCTGTCGCGCTTCCCCAAAGTCACGCCGCCATGAACTTCGCGCGAAGAAACCCAATCATCTAACATCCTCAGGCCCTCCTCGGAACCTGGCCCATCGTCCAGGGGAGACGCTGCGTGGCCTGCGAAGTGGATGACCGAGATCGTTTCCTCCGGCAGGGGATCGGACCAGAAACTGGTGAAGCCCTCGTGTGTTGCAGTGTGGGGTCGCGCGCCAAGTTCCTCTATGAGGCGCCTGCCTTCTTTCGCTGCAGCTGGTAAGGCCGAGCCATCGGCGTACTCAGGAACAAAGCTCGCTAGTGCTCCGCCTGAGTAGGCCTGGGGCATCAGGCCCCGTACATGGCCGAACCAGCGGGCCATCGGGTGCGTCATGTATAGGTGATCGGGCTTCTCTATTCCCGCATCGGCCTTCGGGTGCATCATCTCCCAGGGCACGTGCGGCTCATCCGTGATGATCTGGATCGGAAAGTCCCGGCCCAGGCGCGAGTACAGGTCGATGTACACGGCTTTGAAAGCCGAGGGTGCGGCCTCCCAGATCTCCTCACCAATGCCCTTCATAACGCTGGCGTGGCGCCTGCCTGGACGAAGGTTCGGACATTCACGAAGCAGGCGACGGGCGAATTCGCGCGTGTCAGATCCCAGAGATACCTTACCTTGCCAGTTTGGAGCTGCGCATTGGACGCCCGGAGCGACCCCCATCACCCAGTGATAGGATCCAGGGTTCGTGTCAGCCACGATGGTGACGTTCAGGGTGGGCGAGACAATCTCACTCCCGAGACTGACGCCAAAGCCGGTCGATGCTCGCGCCGTGGCAGGCACCTGGCTTCGCACGGGCGCCACAGACGCATCGACCACAATCGTCCTTGCCGCGGAGCCCGCGTGCCGGTTCTCCTGGTTGAACAGAACCCTCAGAAGGAACGAGCTTCCCGGGGCGACGTCAGGTTTTACCCACGCGTCAAAACGCGCGGGATTTGACGCACCGGTCCGGAATACAGTGACGTATCCCTTGGGACCGGCGTCTCCCTTGAATTCGATTTCATCGCAGACGACTACCACCCCCACCCGGATGTCGGACCAGCCAGCCGGGAGATCCTTGAGCTCGACCGCCGAGCCGTCGGTGTCAGGCGCCGGGGCTATTGGCAGGTCGACCTCGAAGCTGAATGGCTCGCCTGGCCGAGCGTCGGTATGTGGGATGATCGATGGGTGCCGCATGACGGACTCGTCGTTGCGGGAGACAGGCGCCACACGACACAGGTCCGAGTCCTCGTCAGCTGCGGGCGAAAATGGGGCTGTGACCTCAATAACGTTCAGTAGCTCCCTCGCCACTTCGCGAAACAGGCCACCGAGAAGCCCCTTCACCTTCTCACTGGCAACTGTTCCGCTCAGCTCGATCCTGCCCATGGCGAACGCCACTTCGAGACTGAAAATGTCACGCGCCAGCACGTAGACGGACGAGCGCAAGGAAGCCCATGGCTCAACCTCAACGTCCGGCCCATCAACATCCGACAGGGCAAGTGGGTACGGTCGCCCCGCCACCATGACGTGACCTCTGCGCCACGACCAGATCCAGTTTTCTCGTGCGCTGGCCGTCATGCAGCATGACCCTGATCAACGACGAGGAAGATGTCCTCGACGGCGTTGGTCCCAGGGTCGCCGACCGAAATACCGTACAGACCGGGAGCGAGTTGCAGCTCCGTCGAGAACACCCCGTTGGTAGGCCGTAGCGTAAGTCTCGTTGCCGGGGTTTCCGCGTCCAGCCTCTGAAGGCGACCTTCCAAGGTCTGCGACCAGTTGGTCGGCACGGCCTCGATCAAGACCGGCTCGTCAGCGGGGTAGGCATCAGCGATCATGAGCGAGATCGCTCCTACGGACTTGCGGAACTTACCCAAGTCGATTGCGGCGCTGGTTAGGACACCCTTGAGGTGATCCAGACCAGCGGGCACACTTTGAAGCGCGGAATGGGTCGTCGCGAAATAGGCGGCGGAAGCGTCATCATCCTCGACCGGGATAGCTGACACCCTCGGCACCGTGCCGTCACCCTTCAGATCCTCGCCACTATGGGCGTAGACCATCGTCAGGGCACCCTGGCTGAGAGTCGCGGATTGCCATGTCGGCTGTGCAAGGCCAACGACAGGACGCACCTTTGTGCCCGCGCGAAGGTACTCCGGATCATTGCCGTTTGCCGCGCGCGCGTTCGCAATTTCCGCGTGGAACTGCGCTGCCGCGACCGCACGTCGACGGTCCAGGTTGGGCAAGTCGATGTCGGACACGCGCGACAGCGTCTGACCGCCATCGTCAACGAAAGGATAGGTCGGCAACAACTGGTAGACCGAATCGAACGAGCGCAGCGCTTCTGTGCCGTCAAAGAGGCCTATCGGGCCGGCCTTCCAGACGAAGCCGTTACAGAGGAACCCCAGCGCATTGCCGGCACCGCGGTAGGGTGTGCCAAAGCTGAAGAGCGTCCTGACGATCTTCCAGCCCTCCAAGCACTCCACGAAATACCTGCCAACGAGCCCTCCCATGGAATGGGCCACGAGGACGATCTTAGCTTCGGGATTGCCGCTTTTCTCCCGCCAAGCCTCAAGCCAGACAGGGGCTTGCCTTGCAAGTTTCCGCGCGGCGACCCGATTATCGCGTCGCCAATCGTACGGAAACTCGAAGTAATTCTCGCCTTGCCTCAAACCCAGGCGCGCCGCCAAGTCTCTCTGCAGGCGTGAGTATCCCCCCTGTTTCCAAAGCCCGGGGATCAACTCGGCGTTCGGTACCAGGCCCGTTGCCTGAATGCCGTCACCGATGTCCTCGGCTCCGTTGTCCGGGGCGGACATTTTCAAACGTTCGAGGTTGTCACCTGCTACGGTGCCCCAGAAAGCTCCCGGGGAAGTGCCCCATAGGGTCTCGCCGTCCTTCTGCAAGACCGAGCCAACAAGGCCGGGCAAGACGATGACGACGTCACGGAAAACGCTCGCCATTCGCTTTCCTCCCACGGATTGTCCGTCAACTATGTCACTCAGGCGGGCTCACCACCTGTACCGGCAGGAACGAACCCGGCGAAAATCCCGCCAGGTCCGCATCATGGCTTCAGGGAGGCCAGCAGCGCGGGAACGCAAAAATAGCCGCTTCTGCGAACATATCAAGAACGTACCTGGATGGTCCCCCTGTCCAGCATCGATACCTATCATAGCGTCGCGTACGAAACCGACTATGCCAGAGCGAGCGGCGGCGCCCGCTTGCCCTTCACTGAACTAGACCGACTGCTTCGATGCCTCGCGCTGGCAAGCGGGCGGCCAAATACCGGAACACGCCGGCCTCCCGCCACGCGTCCTGAGAGCCGACGACGTACAGGTTCTCCTTGGCACGGGTTACGGCCACGTTGAGGAGGTTCGGGTAGGCCCCGGCCCAGCCGCGAGCGCCGCGCTGCGTCGGTAGCGGGGCCCCGAGCACGAGGATGACAGCGTCCGCCTCGCGACCCTGCACGGTGTGCACCGTGCCGATCCGGTCTCGCGTCCAGCCGTAGGGGTCCGCGGTCCAGCGCGGAAGCAGGCCGGATGCCAGAACCCGCTCGCGGAGCCGTTGGGCCACGATGACGAACGGGCTGACGATGTAGAGGTCGGGCTCGGGCACGCCGGCCTCCGCAAGGCGGCGCAGCATCGCAACCACCGCGGCTCCCTCCGCCTCCGACCACTTGTCCTCGGTGTGCCCGCCCACGACGTCGACCCAGCGGGAAGGGCCGAGCACGTCCCGGATGGCGGAGGTCCGAGACGGCGTCGCGTGCACCATCAGGTTCGAGTAGGCGACCGAGTTCGAGAGGCTGAACATCGGGTCGGCGCAGCGCCGATGTACCAAAAGGGGGAAGCCGACCTGCACCGAGCCCACGGTCTGCTGGAACTCGGCCACGAAGGTCGCCGAGGCATCGGCCACTGCCTGGACCGACGCCTTGGGCGCGTTCCACTTCTCTGGGTCGATCCCGAAGTCCGCGCAGATCGTCTCAGCCAGCTCGGTGGGCAGGGACGTGACCGGCTCGATCTGGAGGGGATCGCCGACCACCACGGACCGCTTGGTGCGCATCATCGCGCCGACCACGGCCTGGGGCACGGCTTGCCCGGCCTCGTCCACGAGGAGCCACCCGAGCGTCTCCGGCGGCAGGTACCCGAGCATGCGCGTGACCGAGGCGAAGGTCGTCGAGATCACCGGCACCACGAGGAACAGGGTCGCCCACAGGTCCGGCATGTGCGGTCGAGTCTTCGGCTGCCACGCATTCCGGCCGATCAGCGCCTTGAACAGGTTTTCGAGGTTGCTCCGGACCGGCACCGCGGCGGCATCGATGAAGGCCTTGTGGACCGCGAGGGCGAGCTCGAAGACCCGATCCCGCTCCCGGTGGGCGGCGGCGTCGAGCCACGGAGCGGCGAGGTGAAGGACCTCCCTGTCCCGGGCGAAGAAGGCGGCATCGACCGCCCGCGCGCCGCATCTCCGGCGCATCAGGGCAACCCGCTCCTCTGCCTGATCCCGGATCGCGACGGCCTGCTGGAATTCCCTCTCGGCCGACTTCCTCGCCTTCTCGGCGGCACCATGCCGGCCCTGAGCGGATGCGGAGCGAGCGGCGGCCTCGCCGGCCTCACGGTCGGCGCGCTCTAGGACGGCTCCTAGCTGGTCGTTGCTGGTGGACCAGTCCCTCGCCGCCCTAGTCCCGAACGTCCGCGCGAAGAAGCCGGGCCGGCGACCCTGGTGCGCGTCCAGAGCCTGCTGGGCCCGCTCCCGCACCTGCTTCGTCCGAGAGGCCTCCGTCACCGATTCCTGGTGATTCTGCTTCGCCGTGGCGACGGCTTCCTCCGCGGCATCCGCCGCACGGGATGCCCTCTGGGCCGCCGACCGAAGTTCAGGCAGCGCGGCGACCTCCTTCCGGGCGGCCTCGATCTCGGAGAGGAAATTCCGGACTTTCGCCACCTCGGCCTGGAACGCGGCTCGGGCGTCCTGCCACCGCTTGAGGGCCTCGGTCCGGTTGCGAGGCGGGCTCTCCCTGTCGACGACGAGTGGGCGGCGCTTGCGGACCTTGCCAGGTGCGCTCGGATCGGGCTCCTCGATCCATTGCGGGCTGCCCGCCACCTCGGCGAGGTAGGTCCGGAGCCCATGATCGGGATCGACCCACGCCGCCTCGCGGAAGGCGAAGCGGTTGGAGGCGTTGCCGAGCACGGCCGCGATCAGGCCCCAGACCTCGACCCCGCCGCCGACCTTGTCGGCCACCGTCTTGAAGTACCGCAGGCTGCCGGCGTCGTCCGCGATGGCCTTCAGGGCGGGGAGCTCGCGGCTGACGTTCTCGACCGCCTTGTTGTTCGACGAGGCCACGAGTATCTCGAAGCCGCGGAGCCGTTCGTCCACCCGATGGATGGGCACGGTCGCCGTCCCGACCTTGGGCTTGGCGCCGGTGGCCGGGAACGCCTTCTCGGGCACGTCGAAGGCGCACATCGCCTCGGCGCGGCGGACGACGAGCGCGGCGACCATGTCCCGGAGCAGCGTGGTCTTGCCGGTCCCGGGCGGCCCGTTGACCGGGAACAGGTCGATGCCCGGCAGGTCCGACATCGCCACGTTGACGGCGCCCTGCTGGAGCAGGACGAGGGGATGGCGGCCCGGGGCGGGCCAGCGTCCCGGCGGGAAGCGCCCGGGAGCCACCGACGCGGCCATCACCGCCTCGCCGACGAGGACGTCCTTCCGCTCGGCCCGCTTGGTGAGCCCGAGGTAGGACCGGAGAGCGGTGGGGACCGTTCCCGCCGTCACGAGCTTCCTGACCGCGGCCAAGTCCTCAAGGAAGAAGCTGCCCATCAGCGGGGCGTCGGGCGGATCCTGGGCCTTCCAGTAATGGTAGACACGGATCGCGAAGGTCGGCCCCTCGACGAGGCTGGGATGAAGTCCCAGCGTCCCGATGAGCCAGTCGTAGGCGCCCCGGATCGCGGCGGCGTCCAGCGGCAGCGGCTTGCCCTCGTCGTCGACCCGACGGAGCCGACAGTCGAGATCCTCGTTCAGCTTGGTCTCGGCCTCGGGCCAGCGGCCCAGGCCGACCAGATCCTGCTTGAGGGCTAGCGGCAGGCCCCAGGCGAAGCTCGACAATGCCGTGGCGGCGCCCTCCTCGACCAGCACGCCGGCCTTGTCGACGGTGACGGTCGCGATGGCCGCCATGCCCCGCGCGACGGGCCGGTCCTGGTGTTTGTCCACGAAGACGGACAGCAGGGCGTTGGTGGCCTCGTCCATGCGCACGGCGCCGAGGACGACCTGGTAGAAGAGCTGCTTGTTCTGCCTGGCCTTCTCCCCGGGCGGGCGCCACGGCAAGCCCCCGTCGAGGGCGGCGATCCGGCGTGTGTCGCCGTCGGCCATGTCCGCGGGCTTGCGATAGGTGACGGGCGACAGGACCTCAAGAGCCGTCCAGGCCGAGAGCACGTCCTTGGGCCGATCTGTCACCGGCGGAGGCTGCCTGCGCGGGCCTCGGTCCAGCCATGGCGGCGGCGATGAGGGCTTCGCTTCAGGCTTCGGTTCCGGAGGGGGCGCCTTTGGGGCAGCAGGCTGGGGAGGCTCCGAAGACTTCGATGGTGGCGGGGAAGCTGTCGAGGCGCGGGGAGGCGCCTTGGATGTATCGGCCTCTTCCAGAGCCGCGGTCACCTTGGCCTTAAGGCGACCGGCTCTCTCCGTCGAACGCTGGCCGAGTTCCGCGAGGAGGGTCTTGAGGACCTTCCTGTCTCCCTCGGCGGTCGAGAAGATGCGTTCAAGCTCGACGATGCTGGCGCTGAGGTGGGGACGGGACATCGAAATCGACCAGGAATCCAGCGGCCAAGTTTCCTGTCGTGTCGGTCCCTTGTCCAGGCGCACCGTTTAGCTTTGCAACCAGAAGGCGACAACGAGGGAAGGCGCAGGGCGCAGTACGAGGCCAGCTTCGACTTCGGCAGGGCACGCAATGGAATGAAGCGCCTCATAGATCGGTACGCCGCCCTTAGTGCGCCCAAGGCGAGATCCTGGCGAAGCTCTACGCAGGGGGCCTTGGAGGCCGCAGGTGCGAGGCTGCCCAGCGGGCGTGGGTGTAGAAGGCGCAGGATTGCGCCTCCTTCAAGAACCTTACGTGAGCGTCACTTTGAGCGCTTCACTCGCCGAAGATCGGAACGACGCTACGGCGGCTCGCACCTCATCGCGGTCCCCCAGCGTCGCCAGGTCGAAGTTCCGTCGGAAAACGGCGATGGGCGGATCCGAGTTCTCGATCAGGCCCCCGTCATCGTCCGGCCAGCTGAGGGCGTTCCAGACGCCGCCGTACCAATTGCGCGCCGTCTCGCCACGGCAGTACCAAGCGAAGATGACCAGACGCGAGGCGCTGTCCTCCGGGGCCTCGAAGTTGGCGGGATCGGGTTCGGAACCGTCCTCGGGATCCTCGAACCCCCCGTCCGACTCGATATGCACCTCCAGCATCCACTGGCCCGGAAGCGTCGCGTTCGGGTTCGTCCCGCTGGGTAGGAAGAGGTACGAGACGTTGACCATGGGCAGCATGTCCCAGGCCCAGCGATTTCCTATGGGATTGGTGCCCGAGTTGCAGGGGCGGTCGGAATGCAGGACCCGCCAGTTGTAGAAGGCCATGTCGTCGAACTCGTCGACGATGAGCTTCACGATGTCGAAGACACGCCTCTGGTAGCACCACAGCAGGCGATAGGCCCTGCGCACGTCCACGAGCGCGCTGGCCAGGGGCTGGTCGTCAGACATCGATGAGGCTCCGGAGGCATCCGTGGGGCTTGATCGGGCGGAGGGGCTCGACGCGCTCGACGAAGCCGGCGAGCGGATCGTCGTCCTCAGCCGCCTGCGTCGTTTCGGACGTCGAACGGACCGGCAGGATGTCCCCCGCCCACCTGAGGCGGTCCATCGCATCGATGCCGATGCCATAGCTCGTGGCGATGGCCCCGAGCTCCGACATCGGCGCGTATTGGCTGTAGCCGTGAAGGGCGAGGGCGGCCCTTACGTCCGCGACTACCCGCCTATCGGACGCCCGGGACAGTTCTAGGCCATCCAGGGCCTTGAGCAGGTCTACCCAGTCAGCCGCGGCGGCCTTCACCTCGATGCCGTGGGACTTCCGAAGCCGTTCGGTGAAGGCGTCCACCATCGCCTCGGCACCGGTCGGGAGGCCGCCCAGGGCCAGCAGGCAGGTTTCGGCGGCCTCGTCCCCCGAGGCGCTCTCCGCCTGGAACGCGATCCATTGCTGGGCCCATTGGTCCGGATACTGGAGCCCACCGAGCTTGCACTCGACGATGAGGGTGAATTCCCGGGCCGGATCGCCGACCGAGAAGCGCAGGACCACGTCGGGCTCGACCGCCTTCTCCAATGTCGCCTTCGCCTGTCCCCAGGTGGGCCAGAACTCGACCTGGACCAGGTCGGCGACCTTGCGTGCGGGCAGGATGCGCGGCCGGAAGGTGGCGGCCAGGAGCGCCCAGAGGGCCGGACCGTCGAGGTAGGCCAAGCGCTCGAATACGGTAGAGGTCAGGATGTCCTCGGACCGCACGAAAGCCATGCGGAGCGACGCACCAGCCGGCAGGCTCGTTGGAAGGCGCCGTCCCTTGCCATTCAGGATCGCGCTCAGCAATGGGCTCGTCCTTGCCTGCCGTGAGCGGTGCCAACTAGAACGAGTGGTGCATCGATCAAGGTTGTGTCGGCCAGCCCTCTAGCCAGTCGCACCCGAGGCCGGAACGTCGATGACAAGGTTGGCTTCGAAGCGGGACACCTCGTCTTGATGGCCCCGCGGGTTGCAGACCACCCTCGTCCGCCCGACCCGAAAGTCGACCGCCCGATGCACGTGGCCGTGAACCCAGAGGTCCGGCCCGCGGTCCAGGATCAGCTCAGTCAGGTCCGAGGCGTAGCACCAGGCCAAGTCAGCATGCGGATCCCGTAGGCTGGCAGGGTGCGGGGCGTGGTGGGTCACGACCACGGTCGGACCATCATGAGGCCGGGCGAGCTCGTCCTCAATGAAGGCCCGCGTCGTCCGGTGCATCGCGAGCACCTCACCCGGCTCGATTCTGTTCCGTGAACGGGGCCCCGTCCTGATGCGGCGGTAGTCCATCATACCGTAGCGCCCCTGGGCGGTCCGGAAGGCATGCGTGAGCCCGAAGGATCCCAGTCGAAAGTCCGTCCATAAGGTGCCGCCGAGGAATCTCGTACCGCCAATCAGCACGGTGTCTTCAAGCAGTAGATGGATGCCGAGCGCCGCCGCTCGGTCCCGCCCGCGCTCCAACTGGTCGTAGATCGTGTAGCGGTCTTCGCCACCGTTCCACCAACTATCGTGATTGCCCGGGGTATAGATCGCAGGGACGCCAGGCAGGCGCTCTCCCAGCCAGTCCAGCGACCGGGTCAGGGGCATGTGGACGTCGCCAGCGACCACGACCACGTCGAAGCCCCCAGCAGGAGCGTGCGCGGTAGGATCCCAGGCGTTCTGGCTGTGCTCCTGGTGGAGGTCGCTGAAGACCCACAGCCTAGGGAGCGATGCAGATCTCGGGAGATCGACGTGGGGTGGCATGGGAGCCTCGCAAGGATGCGGAGGCTCGGCATGCGGCGCGACACTCCGGGATTAATCGGTGGCGTGCGGCGCCGGGCATTTCATTGTGAAAGATCTCTCTGTCTCAGCTCGTGATCGCCTGGGCGAAGCCACAAGGCAACATGTGGCGAAGCCCAGTGGCAGCTTCTTCCACCATCAAGAGAAACATCTGCGAGCGGAAACCGGGCCTGGACTACGCGGGACCCAGAAGCCTCTAAAAAGAGCGCCAAAACGACAAGGCCACCCCCGGGAAAGGGCGGCCTTGTTGTCGAACCGCTCATCAGGCCGCCTCAGACACTTGTGCTGAAGCGGGACTTAGAGCTCAAGAGCGGATCATTGCGACAGGGAGCAGTGTCGCGGGGGAGGGCCGCGGCGGTCTCCGCGTCGTCCGCCTCGAGCAGCAGCTTGATGTCGAGCTTGGCGGCCGGATAGTCGAGGGCGGAGAGCGCCCTGAGCAGGTCCGGCACCACCGCCGCCTCGCGGTGGAGGGGGACGAGGACCGTGTAGACCGGCAGGTCGGCCTCGGCGAGGGGCGCGACCGCCTCCGCGGCCACCGGGGCCGCGATGGCGAGGGCCGCGATCCGCAGGGTCGCCATGGCCAGGAACAGGACCTGCCCGGCCGTCATCGCCGCGCGCGCCAGCGGGGCCGGCAGCGCCGCGCACAGGCAGAGCGCGGCGGCGGCGGCGAGGGCGAGGACCAGCAGCCAGCGGAGGGCCGGCTCGGGGGCGGCCGCCCGCTCGGGGCTGTGCCGCCGCAGGTCGTGCGCCGCGTGATCGGCCACCTGCCCGGGCACGGACGCGAACACGGCCTCGCGCAGGCGGGTGGGGCTGGTGATCGCCGGGACGGCGGCGCGGCCGGGTACGCGGCCGGCCGCGTCGATGAGGTCCGCGATCGCCCGCTCGCGGGGCGCCAGCACCCAGGGCGCCACCGCGCCCGGCGCCAGCGGCGCGAGGCCGGCCACGAGGCTGTCGGGGAAGCGCAGGCCCAGGCCGAACGGGATCGGGCCGTCGAGGAAGGGGGCGCCGAGCGCCCGGGCCAGGGCCGCGTAGTAGGCCGATTCGGCGATCAGGCCGGCATTCATCAGCGCGGTCGCCGCGTCGGTCCCGGCCGCGGCCGCCGCGGCGGCCGCCCGGACCAGCAGCCGCCCGTCGACGCCCTCGGCCAGCAGGAAGGCGATCTCCGGCGGCAGGGCCTCCGGCCCCGCGGGCGGGCGCTGGAACGACACGCCGAGCGCTCCCCCGGTGGCCCCAGGACGTGGTAGAGGAGGGGGGTGAGCCAGTCCCCGCCCCCGCGCTCCGAGAGGAGCACCACCCCGTCCCAGTCGTCAAGAGACGATAGGACAGTCATCCCATTCCGGATCGCGGCGGCCGCGGTCGCGGCACTCCTCGCGGGGCCGGCCGGCGCCGCGGCGCCCCCGGCCGCGCCCGCCCCTGCAGCTGCCCCTGCCGCCGCCACCGCCGGGGCCGCGGGCGGGACCGCGACCCCCGCCGTCGCGGTCCCGGATTTCTGGAACCCGCGCAGCCGGGGCGAGCGGATCGAGGCGCCGCAGACCGGGCGGGCGGTCCGCTTCCTCACGGACGACGAGTTCCCGCCGCTGCACTTCGCCGGCCCCGACGGCAACCCGACGGGCTTCGTGGTCGAGCTCGCCCGGGCCGTCTGCGAGAAGCTGACGATCACCTGCACGGTGCAGGCGCGCCGCTTCGACACCCTGCTCGACGCCCTCGACGGCAAGCAGGGCGACGTGGTCGCGGCCGCCATCCCGCTGACCGCGCCCCTGCGGTCGAAATTCCTGGCGACGCGGCCGTATTTCCGCTGGCCGGCGCGCTTCGCGGCCCGGACCGACAAGGGCCTGCCGGTCCCCTCGGCGGCGGCGCTCGCCGGCCGCAGCGTCGGGGTCATCGCCGGCAGCGCCCACGCGGCCTACCTGAAGGCGTTCTTCCCGAAGGCCGTGCCCAAGGACTTCACAGACCTCACGGCGGCCGAGAGCGCGCTCAAGCGCGGCGAGATCGACTACCTGTTCGCCGACGGCCTGAACCTCGCCCTCTATGTCGGCGGCCAGGACGCGGAGAATTGCTGCGCGCTGACCGGCGGCGACTACCTGGAGAACCGCTATTTCGGCGAGGGCATCGGCCTGATCACCCGCCAGGAGGACGTAGCGCTGTCCCGAGCATTGGACGACGCGCTCCAGCGGGTCTGGGACGACGGGAAGTACACCGAGCTGTACCTGCGGTTCTTCCCGGTGAGCCCGTTCTGAGGACTTTCATCGCCGGCGGGAACCGGGAATCCTGCCCGCCGGGCCACGGTTGCCGGATGGCACCAAGACGGATCTGCTCGAGAAGGCCGCGGCCTCGAAGGAGAGCCCCAGTCAGCGCAGCGGTCTCTGAAGGGCTCCTTCGAGGCCTCCGCTGCGCTGCGGCACCTCAGGATGAGGGCGCGATTGGGATCTCCGGAATTCTGGAATCGTCCTGGCCGGATCAGGAAGCCGAACGGATGAGGCATATGTCTGCCGAGCCGAAACCGAGGTGCGCTGTCACAGGTCTCCCGCGGGCCCACGATGGAACTCCGCAATGCACCCTCGGGCGTTCCGCTCCGATGCGAACCGCTCTAGGGTGCGCGCTCTCCATCCGCGTCCAGCCCCGAAGATCATCCCCGAAGACATGCCCGCCGCTCCCCCAGCCCTGACCCTCGACGCCGACATCATCGAGGCCGCCGCCAACGCCGCCGCCTGGCCCTTCGAGGAGGCGCGCAAGCTCGTGGCGCGGCTGGAGAAATCCGGCAAGGCCGAGGTCCTGTTCGAGACCGGCTACGGCCCCTCGGGCCTGCCGCATATCGGCACGTTCGGCGAGGTTGCCCGCACCTCCATGGTGCGGCACGCCTTCCGGGTGCTCACCCGCGACGCGGTGCCGACCCGGCTGATCGCCTTCTCGGACGACATGGACGGGCTGCGCAAGGTTCCCGACAACGTGCCGAACCGCGCGATGCTGGCCGACCATCTCAACCAGCCGCTGACCCGCGTGCCCGACCCGTTCGGCACCCATGACAGCTTCGGGGCGCACAACAACGCCGAGCTGCGCCGCTTCCTCGACGCGTTCGGATTCGCCTACGAGTTCCGCTCGGCGACCGAGTGCTACCGCGCCGGCGTGTTCGACGCGACGCTGCTGCGCGTGCTGGAGCGCTACGATGCCGTGATGGAGATCATGCTGCCGTCGCTGCGGGCCGAGCGCTCGGCGAGCTACTCGCCGTTCCTGCCGCTCCACCCGGTCACCGGCCACGTGATGCAGGTGCCGATCGACGAGGTGAAGGCGGAGAGCGGCACGATCGTGTGGCGCGATCCCGCCACGGGCGAGCGCTACGAGACCCCGGTGACCGGCGGCCACGCCAAGCTGCAATGGAAGCCCGACTGGGCGATGCGCTGGGTGGCGCTCGGCGTCGATTACGAGATGGCCGGCAAGGACCTGATCGACTCGGTCAAGCTCTCCGCCAAGATCGCCCGAGCGCTCGGCGGCGAGCCGCCGGAGGGCTTCAATTACGAGCTGTTCCTGGACGAGAAGGGCCAGAAGATCTCGAAGTCGAAGGGCAACGGCCTGACGATCGACGCGTGGCTCACCTACGGCACGCCGGAATCGCTGGCCCTGTTCATGTACAACAAGCCGCGCGAGGCCAAGCGCCTGTTCTTCGACGTGATCCCCCGGCACGTCGACGAGTATATCGGCTTCCTCGACCGCTACGCCGGCCAGGACGCGAAGCTGCGCCTCGGCAACCCGGTCTGGCACCTCCACGCCGGCAACCCGCCGGAGCCCGAGCGGGTCGAGGGCGCGAGCCTGACCTTCGCGATGCTGCTCAACCTCGCGGCGGTCGCCAACACCGAGGATCCGGCGGTGCTGTGGGGCTTCATCCGCCGCTACGCGCCGCGGACCGGTCCGGAGACCCATCCGGGCCTCGACCGGCTGGTGAAGCACGCGCTGAAGTACTTCTCGGACTTCGTGCGGCCGGCCAAGACCTACCGGGCGCCGACGCCCGAGGAGCGGGCGGCCCTGGAGGACCTCGCGGAGACCCTCACGGAACATGCCGGCTCCACCGATCCGGAGGCGCTGCAGGCGGCGGTCTACGAGGTCGGCCGGCGCCACTTCCCCGACACGTCCGGCAAGGCCAAGAGCCCGGACGGGCGGCCCGGCGTGTCGCAGGCGTGGTTCACGAGCCTCTACAACGTGCTGTTCGGCGAGGCGCGCGGACCCCGGTTCGGCTCCTTCGTGGCCCTCTACGGCGTCGACGAGACCCGCGGCCTGATCGCCGCGGCCCTGTCGGGGGCGCTCGTGGCCGAGCACGCAGCCTTCGCGGCCGGCAAGGCGGCCCCGGTCGCGTGAGGGCGCGATGATCGTCGACGATCTCGCCGCCCTGGAGGCGATCTACAGCGCGCCCCTGGCGCCCGCCTCCACGGTGAAGGTGGCGGCCGCGATCACGCCGGACTACGCGGCGCTGATCGCGGCCTCGCCCTTCGCGGTGCTGGCGACCGCCGGCCCCGAGGGGCTCGATTGCAGCCCGCGCGGGGACCAGCCGGGCTTCGTGCGGGTCGCCGACCCGCGCACGCTGATCCTGCCGGACCGGCGCGGCAACAACCGGATCGACTCGCTGCGCAACATCGTGCGCGATCCCCGGGTCGCGCTGCTGTTCCTGATCCCCGGTTCGGGCACGACGCTGCGGGTGAACGGGCGGGCGGTGATCTCGGCCGACCCGGATCTCCTCGCGTCCTTCAGCGTGGACGGCCACGCGCCGCGCACCGCGATCGTGATCACTGTGGAGGAGATCTACTTCCAGTGCGCGCGGGCGATCATCCGGGCGAAGCTGTGGGATCCGGACACCCGCGTCGACCCGGAGAGCCTGCCGACGCCGGGGGCGATCCTGGCGGCGCTCACCGCGGGCGCGGTCGGCGGTGCGCGCTACGACGCGGACTGGCCGGAGCGGGCGGCCAAGACGATGTGGTGAGGGCCGGCATCCGCGACACGCCGCGATCGTTGCCGGTGCGCCTCCGCGAAGCCATCCCGCAGCGCCACGTCCGCCGATGTCGCGCCGCGCCAAGTCGCCCCGCTCCGCTCGCGAGGACGGAGCGTCCCCTCACCCCACCAGCGCGAGATCCTGCGTCTCGGTGTCGGGGATGACGTCGACCTCGACCTTGAGGCGCTGCTTGCCCGAGCCGCTGACGATGCCGTCGACCGGCGCCACGTCGCCGTAGTCGCGGCCGCGGGCCACCACGATGTGGTCGTCCCGCACCGCGACGCCGTTGGTCGGGTCGAGGCCGAGCCAGCCCGCGCCGCACCAGACCGCCACCCAGGCGTGGCTCGCATCCGCCCCGCGCAGGCGCGGCCGGCCCGGCGGCGGCATGGTGCGCAGGTAGCCGCTGACGTAGGCCGCCGGCAGGCCCATCCCGCGCAGGGCGGCGATCATCACGTGGGCGAAGTCCTGGCAGACCCCGGCCCGGAGCGCGAAGGATTCGGCGAGCGGCGTGGAGACGGTGGTCGCCTTGGAATCGAAGCGGAAGTCCCGGCCGATCCGCAGCATCAGGTCGTGGGCCGCCCCGTAGGCGCTGCGCCCGGCGGCGAAGCTCGGCCGGGCGTAGTCGGTGATCGCGGGCAGCAGCGGCACCCGGGTGCTCGGGAACAGGAAGTGCACCGGCGCCCGGCCGCCGAGGTCGCGCCCGGCCAGAACGGCATCGCGGACCCGCTCCCAGGGCATCCCGGATTCCGGCGGCGGCGGGGCCGGGCGCTCGACCCGCACGGTGGAGAGCGCCTCGACGCTGAAGGCGGTGTGCGGCGTCTCCAGGGTGATCGCCACCGCGTCGATCCCGAGATAGTCGCGCCGCATCACCGCGCGGGCGGGGCTCGGGTCGATCGTGACGGCGCTCGCCAGCACGCTCTGGCCCTCGCCGTCCTGCGGCTTGAGCCGCAGGGTGCAGCGGGCGAAGTGCACCGGCCGGCCGTAGCGGTAGGCGGTGCGGTGGCGCAGCGTGTAGATCACGCGAGCCCCGTCAGCTTCTCGGGGCGCAGCGCGTTCGACCCGGTGGGGAAGTAGCGGGCCGCGATGCCGTCGGCGAGGCGCTCCAGGTCGGTCGCGAGGGCGGTGAGGCGCACGGCGTCGAAATCCGCGGCCTCGCCGCTGCGCAGCTCCGCCAGGATCCGGGTGGCGAGCCGGCACTGCGGTTCGGGGATCCCGTCCGCGGCGAGCGCCGGCAGGTCGGCGAGGTGCCGGGTGATCGCCTCGGCCTGGAAGGCGATCGAGCGCGGGTTGTAGGGGTCGAGCAGCACCATGTCGCGGACCGGGTCGAGGGCCGCCCCCTGCAGGTAGCGCCGCCCGTAGCTGATCTGCGAGTCGCACAGGGACAGCATCACCCCGAGGCAGCCGGGAGTCGCCTCGTCGTTGGCGAAGGCCAGCGCGAAGGCGCCGGTGTTGATCGCCCGCTCGATCCGCCGGCCGAGCTCGATGAAGTGCCAGCCCTCGGCCCGGCTCATGTTCTCGTGGGTGAGGCCGGCGAGCGCCGCGAGCTGGCTCAGCGCCCGCTCGGCGCGGCCCGCGAGCTGCGACTCGGTGAAGGCCCGCTCGGGGTCGAGGGACAGGAACTCGTTCAGGTCGGCCAGGACCCGCCACGCCTCGCCGGAGAGGCGGGCGCGGAGCGCGGCGGCGTTGCGGCGGGCCGCGAGGATGTGGGACCGGGCCGAGCCCGACCGGTCGCGCCCGGAGAGCGCCTCCTGGGCGAGGCGGGCGGTGGGCAGGTCGGCGGCACTGACGGCGCCCCACTCGTGCAGCAGGGCCCGGAGCGCCAGGGCCGCCGGCGTGTCGAGGGCGCCCGAGATGTCGGTCCCGACCGCGTCGCCGACGCTGCGCAGGTGGGCGAGCACCAGCCGGATCACCGCCTCGCCGCGCTCCAGGTAGCGGCCGAGCCAGAACAGGCCGTCGGCGGCCCGGGCGGGGAGGTGGCCGCCGACCCGCCGCACCCGCGGGGCCGCCTGCGCGCCGATCAGGGGCGCGGCGACCGGCTCCTCGGACAGGACCCAGACGTCGGCGGAGCGGATGCCGAGCCGCAGCTCGATCGGGTCGACGTCCTCGCGCTCCGAGACCCGGCAGAAGCCGCCGGGCATGACCTGCCAGCCGAGCGGCGTGCGCGCGGCGAAGACGCGGACCACGAAGGGGCGGGGCGTCAGGAACAGGCCGTCCGGGCCGCGCTCCCAGCCCGGCATGGTCGAGAGCGGCGCCGCCTCCTGGGCGACGTAGTCGAAGGGCCGGTCGCGCAGGGCCGCCACGACCCGCTCCCGCTCCGCCGCCAGGACCGGGCCGGCCAGGATCGCGTCGCGCCCCGCCCCGCGCTGGGGCGTGGCGGCCGGGCGCAGGGTCAGGCTGTCGAGGTTGGCCCGCGCGTGCGCCAAGCCCTCGAGGTCGCCGCACCACCACGTGCGCGGGTGGCCGAGCCGCAGGGGCTCGCCCAGCACCCGGCGGGCGATGCCGTCGAGATAGGGCGCGAGCGCGGCCGACTCGACGAGCCCCGCGCCCGGCATGTTGGCCATCACCAGGGAGCCGTTGCGCAGGGCGTCCAGGATGCCGGGCACGCCGAGCCGCGAGGCCGGGTTCAGCTCCAGCGGGTCGAGGAAGTCGGCGTCGATCCGCCGCCACAGGGCGTCGGCGCGCTTCAGGCCCGAGACGGTGCGCACGTGCAGGCGCCCGTCCCGCATGACGAGGTCGTCGCCCTCCACCAGCATCAGGCCGAGATAGCGGGCCAGCGCCGCCTGCTCGACGTAGGTGCTGCTGTACGGGCCGGAGGTCAGCAGGCAGATCCGCGGGTCCGAGCGCTCGGCACCGAGCGCCAGGCCGTCGCGGAACGCCTGGAAGAAGGCCGGCAGGCGCTCGACGTGGAGGTCCTGGAAGAAGTCCGGGAAGGTCCGGGCGAGGACCATGCGGTTCTCCAGCGCCCAGCCGAGGCCCGAGGGCGCCTGCGTCCGGTCGGCGAGCACCTGCCAGCGCCCGTCCGGTCCCCGGCCGAGATCGGCGGCGTAGAGCTTGAGGTAGTGGCCGCCGGGGGGCGCGACCCCGTGGAGCGGGTGCAGGAACTCCGGCGTCCCGGCGACGATCGCGGCGGGCAGGAGCCCCTCGGCGACGAGCCGCCCCTCCCCGTAGGCGTCCGCGAGGATCGCCTCCATCAGCTCCGCGCGCTGGACGATCCCGGCGCTGAGCGCCGCCCATTCCGGTCCCTCGATCACGAGGGGCAGGCAGCCCAGCGGCCAGGGGTGCTCGCGCTGGTCGCCGGCGATGCGGAACGAGATGCCCGCGTCCCGGATGTGCCGCTCCGCCGCGACGAAGCGGGCCATGATCTCCGGCTCGGTGAGCCCGCCGAGGCGGTCGAGCAGGCGCGGCCACGCCCCGCGGGGCGAACCGTCGGGGCCCAGGAACTCGTCCGGCCGGCCGGGGGCGGGGCGGTAGCCCGCGCACCAGCGGGCGACGCGCTCCCGCGCGCCCTCCGGCCGCTCGGCCCGGCCGCGGCTGCCCGCGAGCGCCGCCTCCATCACGGATCCCCGGTCATTGTGGGGCCGGCGTCCGCAGGTCGAGGGTCAGCGGGAACTCGGCGCTCGATTCCGGGCGGGGCATCTCCACCCGGCCCGGCGTGTGGCCGTTCGGCTGGAACCGGGCGAGGCGCCGGCCCTCCGCCTCGTAGGCGTTGACCGGATGGGTCTCGTAGTTGCGCCCGCCCGGATGGGCGACGTGGTAGCGGCAGCCGCCGAGGGAGCGCCCGCTCCAGGCGTCGAGGATGTCGAAGGTCAGCGGCGAGTGGGCCGGGATGGTCGGGTGCAGGGAGGAGGCCGGCTGCCACGCCTTGAAGCGCAGCCCCGCCACGGCCTCGCCGCCGCGGCCGGTGCCGGTCATGGGCAGGCGGCGGCCGTTGCAGGCGATGACGTGCCGCTCGGGCACGAAGCCCTCGACCCTGACCTGCAGCCGCTCGACCGAACTGTCGACGAAGCGCACGGTGCCCCCGCTGGTCCCTTCCTCGCCCATCACGTGCCAGGGCTCGAGCGCCTGGCGCAATTCCATCCGGACCCCGCCCTGCTCGATCGTGCCGAAGACCGGGAACCGGAACAGGGCCTGCGCCTCGAAGGCGACCGGATCGAAATCGTACCCCGCCGCCCGGAGATCCTCCAGCACCGAGAGGAAGTCGGACCAGAGGAAATGCGGCAGCATGAACCGATCGTGGAGGTTCGTGCCCCAGCGGACACAGCCGCCGGTCTGCGGCTCGCGCCACAGCCAGGCCACGAGGGCGCGGAGCAGGAGCTGCTGCGCGAGGCTCATCCGCGCGTCCGGCGGCATCTCGAAGGCGCGGAACTCCAGCAGGCCGAGGCGCCCGGTCGGGCCGTCCGGCGAGTAGAGCTTGTCGATGCAGATCTCGGCCCGGTGGGTGTTGCCGGTGACGTCGACGAGGATGTTGCGGAAGATCCGGTCGACCAGCCAGCGCGGGATGTTGGGCGCGTCCGGGGCCGGCACCTGGGCCAGCGCGATCTCCAGCTCGTAGAGCCCGTCGTGGCGGGCCTCGTCCATGCGCGGCGCCTGGCTCGTGGGCCCGATATAGAGGCCCGAGAACAGGTACGAGAGCGCAGGGTGGCGCTGCCAGTAGAGCACGAGGCTCTTGAGCAGGTCGGGCCGGCGCAGGAACGGGGAATCGTCCGGCGTGACGCCGCCCATGACCACGTGGTTGCCGCCGCCGGTGCCGGTGTGGCGCCCGTCGGTCATGAACTTCTCCGCGCCGAGCCGGGTCTGCCTCGCCTCAGCGTACAAGTCGGTGGTGATGGCGACCGCCTCCCGCCACGAGGCGGCCGGGTGGACGTTCACCTCGATCACGCCCGGATCGGGCGTCACCTTGATCACGCCGATCCGCGGGTCGTAGGGCGGCTCGTAGCCCTCGAGGTGGATCGGCAGGTTCAGCTCGGCGGCGGCCGCCTCGAGGTGGCCGGCGAGTTCGAGATACTCGTCGGCGCGCTGCACCGGCGGCATGAACACCCGCACCACCCCGTCGCGGGGCTCGATCGACAGGGCCGTGCGCACCGCCACGCCGGTGACGCCGGCACCGTTGGCGACCGCGCCGGGATGCCCGTCGGGGAGGGCAGTGCGGGGCTCCAGCGGGTCCTGCGGCTGATAGTAGGGATAGTGCTCCGGCGGCACGTAGGGCAGGGACGACAGCGGCAGGCGGAAGCCCACCGGGGAATCGCCCGGCACCAGGAAGGCGGCCCCGCGGCGGAACTCCCACTTCTCGGAGATCCAGACCCTGTCGGCGTCGCCGTCACGGCCGGTCGGCAGGCTGGCGAGCGGCAGGACGTAGCCCGCGGCCTCCCCGAGGCCGCGGGCGTAGACCCGCCTGATCCGGGCGTCGAACTCCGCCGAGCCGGACCGGGCCGCCCCGGGCGTGACGTTGACCGGCAGCGCCGCGGTCTTCTTCTCCCAGAGCTCCCCGTCCTCGAAGGCCGGGAAGACGTAGTCGGCGAGGCCGAGGCGGCGGGCCAGCGCGCCGGCGAGCGCCTCGGCCTGCGCGATGGTGGCTTGTCCCGCCTCCCCGGCGACCACCTCCGGCGCGATCAGGTCCGGGTCGCGCCAGATCGGCTTGCCGTCCTTGCGCCAGTAGAGCGCGAAGGCCCAGCGGGGCAGGCTCTCGCCGGGATACCACTTCCCCTGGCCGTAATGGAGCAGCCCCCCCGGGCCGAACCGGTCGCGCAGGCGCCGGATCAGCCGGTCGGCGAGCCCCCGCTTGGTCGGGCCGACGGCCGCGATGTTCCACTCGGGCGACTCGAAATCGTCCACCGACACGAAGGTCGGCTCGCCGCCCATGGTCAGCCGCACGTCCTGCGCGGCGAGGTCGGCGTCGACCCGCTCGCCCAGCGCGTCCATGGCGGCCCAGACGGCTTCCGGGAACGGCTTGGTGATCCGCGGCGTCTCGGCGACGCGGGTGATGGTCATCTTGAAGTCGAACGTGGTCTCGGCCGGCTCGACGGCGCCGGAGATCGGCGCGGCCGCGTGGTAGTGCGGCGTCGCGGCGAGCGGGATGTGGCCCTCGCCGGTGAGCAGACCCGATGTGGCGTCCATCCCGACCCAGCCGGCGCCCGGCAGGTAGACTTCGGCCCAGGCGTGCAGGTCGGTGAAATCCGCCGCGGCGCCGGTCGGCCCGTCGACCGCGGTCGTGTCGGGCACGAGCTGGATCAGGTAGCCGGAGACGAACCGGGCGGCGAGCCCGATCCGGCGCAGCACCTGCACGAGCAGCCACGCCGAGTCGCGGCAGGAGCCGCTCTTCAGCCGCAGGGTCTCGGCCGGGGTCTGGACGCCCGGCTCCATCCGGACGCCGTAGGCGGTCTCCCGGGCGATCAGGCCGTTCAGCGCCACCAGGAACTGGACGGTGCTGGGCTCCTCCGGGAGACGGGCGAGCAGCGCCTCCATCTCCGGACCCTCCGCGTCGACGGGGGTGAGGTAGGGGGCCAGCTCCTCGGCGAGACCGCGATCGTACGCGAACGGCCGGACCTGCGCGTAATCCTCCACGAAGAAGTCGAACGGGTTGATCACCGCCATGTCGGCGGTGAGGTCGACCTCGATCTTCAGTTCGTCGGTCTTCTCCGGGAAGACGAGGCGGGCGAGCCAGTTGCCGCTGGGATCCTGCTGCCAGTTCAGGAAGTGGTTGGCCGGCGTCACCGTGAGCGCGTAGGCCGGGACCTTGGTGCGGGCGTGCGGGGCCGGACGCAGGCGGATCACCTGGGGGCCCAGGCTGATCGGCCGGTCGTAGCGGTAATGCGTGACGTGGTGCAGGGCGGCTTTGATCGACACGATGGCTCCGTCGAAAGGATCGAACGCGGTCGCGCCGCCGGTCCCTGGCGCCGGCGCCCGCCGCACGGTTACGCGATACGGCCCCGCCGACAAGCAATTTCCGTGCGGCGGGCGGGCACCGCGGCGCCTGGCAGGAACTTTGCCGCCCGGCCCCGCTTGACCGGAAGGTGGGTCGGCCGCCGGCCCGGGACCGCGCGATGAAGATCTTCCAGTGCCAGGCCTGCGACCAGCCGGTCACCTTCGAGGCGACCGCCTGCGAGAGCTGCGCGCGGCCGCTGGGCTACGCCTGCGCGGTCCACGAGGTCTCGGCGCTGGAGCCGCAGGGCCTCTCGGCCCACCCGCTGATGGGCGGGGCGCAGGTCTTCCACGCCTACGCGGATCCCGGCCGGCGCTACCGGCTGTGCAACAACGCCCTCGCGCAGGCCTGCAACTGGCTGGTGCCGGAGGACAGCCCCGACATCTACTGCACCGCCTGCCGCCACAACCGCGTGGTCCCGGACCTGTCGCAGCCCTGGAACCTCGCCCGCTGGCGCCCGATCGAGGCGGCCAAGCACCGGCTGTTCTACTCGCTGCTGCGCCTGGAACTGCCGCTCGCCACCCGCGCCCAGTACACGGACGGGCTGGCCTTCGACTTCCTGGTCGACCCGTCCGAGAGCGTCTCCGGCGGGCCGCCGGTGCTGACGGGCCACATCAACGGCCTGATCACCATGAACATCGCCGAGGCCGACGACGTCGAGCGGGAGCGTCGCCGGATCCTCTTCGGCGAGCATTACCGCACCCTGCTCGGCCATTTCCGGCACGAGATCGGGCATTACTTCTGGTACCTGCTGGTGCTGAACAGCCCCTCCTGGGAACCGTTCCGGGCCCTGTTCGGCGACGAGCGGCTGAACTACGTCCAGGCCCTGCAGGACCACTACGCCAGGGGCGCGCCGGCCGATTGGGACGAGGCCTACGTCTCGGCCTACGCCACCGCGCATCCGTGGGAGGATTTCGCCGAGACCTTCGCGCATTACCTGCACATCGTCGACACGGTGGAGACCGCCTCGACCTTCGAGCTGCACGTGCGCCCGCGCCTGCGCCAGCGGGGGCAGTCCGGGCCGCCGGCGCCGACCGTGATCGATTTCGATCCCTACAACACCCTGGATCTCGACCGGCTGATCGCCGCGTGGCTGCCGCTCACCTACGCGATCAACTCGCTGTCCCACAGCATGGGCCAGCCGGCGCTCTACCCGTTCAAGCTGACGCCCGCGGTGATCGCCAAGCTCGCCTTCGTGCACGAGCGGATCTACGCCTCCCGCACCGGCACCCTGCCGGATGCCGGCGAGGCCGGGGCCGAGATGCTCCGGGCGGTGATCCTGGGCCTGCGCCAGAAGGTGGCGGCGCCGACGGTGTGAGGGCCGGAGAGGGGCGCCTCACGCCCCCCCGTGCCGCTCCGCGAAGGCGCGGAACGCCGCGAGCGTCTCGGCGCTGACGTGGTGCTCGATCCCCTCCGCGTCCCGCCGGGCGGTCTCGGGGCTCACCCCCAGCGCGCACAGGAAGCGCTCGACGATGCGGTGGCGCTCCCGGGCCTGCGCGGCGAGCCGGCGGCCGGCCTCGGTCAGGAACACGCCGCGATAGGGCCGCTGCTGCACGAAGCCGTCCTCGCACAGGCGCTTCAGCATCTTGGCGACGGTCGGCTGCGCCACGCCGAGCCGGGCCGCGATGTCCACCTGCCGCGCCTCGCCGCCGTCGCCGATCAGGTCGTCGATCAACTCGACGTAATCCTCCACGAGCTCCGAGCGCCGCGCCTCGCGGGCCTGGCGGAAGCTCTCCACGTGGCGCTCGGGATCGACCAGCACGGTCTCGGGCGAGCCCGGCTCGGACGGTTCCTGCATCGGCTCTCCCCCACCACGGCCCGCGCGGGCCGCCCCGGCCCCTGTCTAGCAAACACCGCCCCCGGGAGGGGAGTCCCGCGGAGGCGGTGCAGGCCCCCGGAATTCCGGCCCTGACTCCTGACCCTGGAATCCCGATCCTGGAATCCCGATCCTGGGATCCGGGCCCTTGAATCCCGGCGCCGAACCCTGAATATAGCCTCCGCTATATCTTTGAGGAGAGGGTGAGCATGGTGGCGCCGAACGCCGCGACGGCCCCCGGGCGCGCCGCGCCCGGGGCGATGAGCCGGCGGACCGAGGGCGCGATCCGCGACGTCCTCGACGGCCGTCCCGGCGGCCGGGCCCGGTTCCTGCTGTTCGCCGGCCCCGCCGTGACGGCGTCGATCGCCTACATGGACCCCGGGAATTTCGCGACCAACATCCAGGCCGGCGCCCGCTACGGCTACGGCCTGCTCTGGGTGGTGCTGCTCGCCAACCTGACGGCGATGCTGTTCCAGGCCCTGTCGGCCAAGCTCGGCATCGTCACGGGCAAGAACCTCGCCGAGCATTGCCGGGACGCGACGACGCGGCCGGTGCGCCTCGCCCTGTGGGGCATCAGCGAGGTCGCCGCCATGGCGACCGACCTCGCGGAGTTCCTCGGCGGCGCCATCGGCCTGTCGCTGCTCACCGGCATGCCGCTCATGGCCGGCATGGGCATCACCGCGGTGGTCACCTACGCGATCCTGCTCCTGGAGAACGAGGGCTTCCGGCCGCTGGAGATCGCCATCGGCGCGATGGTCGGCACGATCGGCCTCTGCTACGCGGTCGAGCTCCTGGTCGCGCCCGTGGCCTGGGGCGAGGCGGCCAAGGGTCTCGTCACCCCGCGGATCCCGGACGCGCAGGCGCTCACCATCGCGGTCGGGATCATCGGCGCCACCGTGATGCCGCACGCGCTGTTCCTGCATTCGGGCCTGACCCAGGGACGGGGCAATCCCCGCACCGAGGCCGACCGGCGCCTGCTGGTGCGCTACTCGAACCGCGAGGTGGTGGTGGCGCTGCTGCTGGCGGGCCTCGTCAACATGGCGATGGTGATCATGGCGGCGGCGGCCTTCCACGTCGGCCACAGCGAGGTGGCGGAGATCGGCGAGGCCTACCGCACCCTGACGCCGCTCCTCGGGCCCGCCGCGGGGGCGGCCTTCCTGGTGTCGCTGCTCGCCTCCGGGATCTCCTCCTCGGTGGTGGGCACGCTCGCCGGGCAATTGGTGATGCAGGGCTTCACCGGCTGGCGCATCCCGCTCCTCGCCCGCCGGCTCGTGACCATGCTGCCGGCCTTCGCGGTGGTGGCGATCGGGGTCGACCCGACCCAGGCGCTGGTCCTGTCGCAGGTGGTGCTGTCGCTCGCCCTGCCGGTCCCGATGGTGGCGCTGGTGGTGTTCACCCGCCGCCGCAGCGTGATGGGGCCCTTCGCCAACGGCCCGCTCACCCAGGCCGCCGCCGTGGCGGGGGCGGCTCTGGTGCTCGCCCTCAACATGGTGCTGCTGGCGGCGGCCTTCGGGCTGCCGGTGCCGGGGCTGGAGTGAGCGCCCCCTGACGGCCCCGCTCAGGTCGCCCGCACCACCACCTCCACGAGGTTGGCGCCGCCGGACCGGATCCCGGCCTCGATCGCCGGGGCGATGTCGGCGGCCCGGGTCACCCGCCGGGCCGGCACGCCCATGGAGGCGGCCAGCGCCGGGAAGTCGACGCGCGGGTCGGTGAGGTCCATGGCGATGAAGCGGTTGGCGCGCACCGAGGCGTAGTGCGCCTGGCCCTTCATGAAGGTCTTGAGGATGTTGTACTCGGCGTTGTTGATCACCACGAAGGTGACCGGCAGCTTCTCGTGCGCCGCCGTCCACAGCGCCTGGGGCGAGTACATCGCGGCCCCGTCGCCCACGACGCAGACCACGGGCGCGCGGTCGAGGCCCAGGGAGAAGCCCACCGCGGCCGGCATGCCCCAGCCGAGCACGCCGCCGCGCATCGCCGCGTACTGGTGCGCCGAGGGGCTGTCGAGGAAGGTGCGCAGGTGGGTCAGCGTCGCGGGCGCCTCGTCCACGATAGTGGTCTCGGCCCCGACCGCGCGGGCCACCTCCCGGGCGGCGACCAGCGGCGCGATCACCGGATCCTCGAAGGCCGCGTCGGCGGCGGCGGCGAGCCGCGCCCGCCGCTCGGCCCGGGCAGTCACGGCCTGACCGCGCAGCTGCTCGAAGGCGTCGGCCCGGTCGGCGAGGCGCGGGGCCAGCAGCGGCAGCAGGGCGTCGAGCGAGGCGCGGATGTCGCCCACCGTCGACAGGCAGGTGGCGTAGGTGCGCCCGAGGTCGCGCACGTCGGCCGAGAGCTGGAACACCTGCACCCCCGGCGGCACCGCCGAGACCTCTGAGTAGAGCACGGTGATCAGCGACTTGCCGCCCAGCGCGAACACCGCGTCGTAGCGCCCGAGGATGTCGGCGATGGCGTCGGCACGGGTCGGCAGGTTCCCGGCCCAGAGCGGGTGCGCGGTGGGGAACGGGATGTGGGCCGGCCAGGACGAGCCGTAGACCGGCGCCGCCAGCAGGTCGGCGAGCGCGACCATCTGCGCCGAGGCGTCCGAGGCGTCGATCTCGTCGCCCGCGATCAGGGCGAGGCGGCCCGGCGCGATCGCGGCGAGTCTCTCCGCCAGCCGGTCGAGGGAGCCCGCCACCGCCCGCTGGTCGATGGTCGAGGTCTCGCCGGCCGGCACCGCCGACAGCGCCTCCATCACGTCCATGGGCAGGGACAGGAAGACCGGGCCGGAGGGGGCGGCCCCCGCGTCGTGGAAGGCCCGGCGCAGCAGGATCGGGATCTGGTCGGGGCTCGTCACCTCGCGGGCCCACTTCATCACCGGGTCGGCGATGGCGACGAGGTCGCCCATCAGCAGCGGGTCGGTCAGCGCGTGGCGGAGATCCTGCTGCCCGGCGGTGACCACCAGCGGCGTGCCGGAGACCTGGGAATTCACCAGCCCGCCCATGGCGTGGCCGAGGCCGCCCGCCGTGTGCAGGTTGAGGAAGGCGGGGCGCCGCGCGCCCTGCGCGTAGCCGTCCGCCATGGCGACCGCGGTCGCCTCCTGCAGGGCGAGGATGTAGGCGATGTCGGGCGCCTCGGTGAGCGCGTCGATGAGCGGCAGCTCGGTGGTGCCGGGATTGCCGAAGATGTAGCGCACGCCCTCCGAGCGCAGCACCTCCACCAGGAGGTCGGCGCCCCGGCGGCGGCCGGCGGTCTCCACGGTCTCGATCGGCATGCCCTGTCCTCTCCGGGGGAATCAGCCGGAGGCTACCCCATGGGCGGACCGGGGCAATGCCGGCGCCGCCCCGCGCCGAGCGGCAACCGATCGGCAGCCTTTTCGGCGTAACCTCCGGCCGGGACGCGCCCGCGCCCCCGGGCGCAGGCCCGACGATCCACGCCACCGACCGGGACGAGACATCATGCGGATCGCGGCGCCCCTCGCGCTCCTCGCCACCCTGGTGGCGCCCCTGACAGCCCCCATAACAGCCCCCCTGGGCCTCGCCGCGGACGCGCGGGCGCAGGGGCTCGAGCGCGGGGCCCGGGAGGGCGCCTCGCGCGGCGAGGAGATGGCGGGCCCCCTCGGGGCGATCGTCGGCGGCGCGATCGGCGCGGCCGTGGGCACGGCCAACGGCATCCTCGGCGTCGACCGGCGGGAACGGTTCCGCATCTACGCCCTCGGCGAGCGCCGCCCCTCCGTCGCGCTCGCGGGACCCGTGCGGGTCGGGACGGTGCTCCCGGAGGACGGCATCGTGTACTACGATGTCCCGCGGGAGTTCGCCTTGCCGGATTACAGCTACACGATCGTCAACGACCACCCGGTTCTCGTCGATCCGCGGACGCGCCGGATCGTGGAGGTGATCGACTGACGGCCCCGGCGGGCGGCGCGCGGCCCGGGGATCCGGCGCGACGGAGAGGACGATCCGATGCCGAGAAGGCGGGGGGGCCGGGCCGCGCCCCCGGCGACCGGCCCGGTGACGCGGTGAGCGCGCGCGGCGCCGCGGGCGCCGGCGATGCCGGGCGGCGGCACTGGTTCTACGACAGCCGGATCCTGGTCTGCACGTTCTGCCTGCTCGCGGTCATGGTCATCTTCTGGCAGGTGAGCCGGTTCGAGGGCTTCCAGCCGATCTTCACCTGCGCGCGGGATCAGGACGTCGACCGCGACCTGCTCTCCGTCGGGATGCGCGCCTGCATGGGCGACGCGCCGTCGCAGGCCGCCCAGGCGCGCTGCATGCACGTGGTCTACCTGCTGGCCTGCACGGACGAGCGGTGGCGCTGACGCCGCCGTGCACCACCGCGCGCGGGCGCGGCGGGCGGCCCTGCAGCCCCGGCGCGAGGCTGCGCGCGGGGGACGCCGCGGCCCGTCCGCGGCGGGGCGGATCGTGTCCGCGCGGATCGCGCGGTTCCGGGGCGGGCTCCGCTCAGGCGCGCAGTTCCGCCACGAAGGCCCGGATGAACGGCGGCAATCCGTCGAGGTCGCGCAGGCACAGGGTCAGGTCGCGCCGCGCCCAGGCATCGGCGAGGGGCACCACCGCGAGGGCGAGGCCCTGCGCGGCGCGGGCGGCGGCGCTCTCGGGCAGCACCGCCAGCCCGACCCGCGCCTCGACGAGCCGGCAGACGGCGTCGAAGCCCCGGAGCTGGACCCGCAGGCGCATCGGCCGCCCCTCGCGCACCGCCTGGGCCACGAGGAAGCGGCTGATGGCGCTGCGCCGGTCGAGGCCGACGAGGTCGTGGCCGAGCACCTCGGCGAACGGGATCGTCCCGCGCGCCGCCAGGGGATGGTCCCGGGCCGCCACCAGCACGAACCGGTCCTCCCGGAACGGGAAGGTCTGCAGCGAGCCGGTATCCACCGTGCCGGACAGGATCCCGAGGTCGGCCGCCCCCTCGGCCACCAGCCCGACGATCTCCTCGGAGGTGCGCTCGTCGATCTCGACGCCGATCCCGGGGTGATCGGCCAGGAAGGCCGAGAGCGCCTCCGGCAGGAACTCGGTCAGCGCGTTGGTGTTGGCCAGCACCCGGATCTGGCCGAAGGCGCTCCCCGAGAAGGCCGCCATCTCCTCGCGCAGGCGCTCCACCCCGGCCAGGACCTCCCGGGCATGGACGAGGAGCGCGCGCCCGGCCGGGGTCGGGCTGACGCCCTGCCGGCCCCGGGTCAGCAGGGCGGCCCCGAGGGATTCCTCCATCAGCCGGATCCGCGTCGAGGCAGCCGCCAGGGCGAGGTTCGCCCGCGCGGCCCCGTGGGTGATGGAGCCGGCCTCGACCACGTGCCGGAACAGGCCGAGATCGACGAGATCGAACCGCATCATCGCGAAGGCGCCTCCCGCCGCGCCGTCCGGCCGGCGCGCTCCGGGCCGATCCGGGCCGCCCGGGACCCGTCCGGATCCGCGTCTCCGTCGGGGGGCTGCGCGGCCGCGTCAACCCCGTCGCCCCGGGGCCGCGCCGCGGCCGCCGCGGCGATCCCGGTTACAGACGCGCCGATCCTTCAGGTGCCCCGGACCGGACGAAGACGGCGCTCCGCGTGTCGATCGCCGCGGCCTCATCCGTCTCCGACAAACGAAGACCGGAATTCATGACCACAACGACCGTGAGTAAAATAAATCTTGTCAGTATAGCCGAGAGCGACGATTTACCGCCCGTTAATACCGCATACTTCAATGCTGCTCGACAGTCTTGCGAGGCGTCGCGGCGATGGTCCCTGTGTCGACATACTTGGCCCGGCAGCCGCCCCGGGACGGCCTGCGGCGTCCCGGCTCCGGGCCGTCCGGGCGGGCGCGCCGGCCCGGGAGCCGCTGATGGACGCGCTCCTCGTCGACGACAGCGCCACCATGCGGATGCGGCTGCGCCTCCTCCTGGAGGCCAAGCCCGACGTGTCCGTCACCGATCACGGCGACCCGGTCGCCGCCATGGTCGAGGCGCGGACGCGGGCCTTCGACCTCGTCCTGGTCGACTGCCACATGCCCGGCATCGACGGGATCGCCTTCATCCGGCAGATGCGGACCATCCCGCACTACGCGCAGGTGCCCATCGTGATGGTCACCAGCGACATCTCGGACGCGGTGCGGCTCGCCGCCCTGGAGGCCGGGGCGACCGATTTCCTCGACAAGTCCATGCAGGGCGTCGAGCTCACCGTCCGCCTGCGCAACCTGATCCGGCTCGCCCGGGCGGTGCGGCGGCTGGCCGAGCAGGCGGCCTGGCTCGACGGCGAGGTGGAGGCCGCCCTGCGCCACATGCGCGAGCGCGAGGAGGAGATCATCTTCCGCCTCGCGCTGGCGGTCGAGTACCGCGACAACGACACCGGCGATCACACGTGGCGGGTGGCCCGCTACAGCCAGATCGTGGCCGAGGGCCTCGGGCTGGCGCCGGAGATCTGCCGCAACCTCTACCTCGCGGCGCCGCTGCACGATGTCGGCAAGGTCGGCATTCCGGACGGCGTCCTGCTGAAGCCCGGCCGGCTCGACCGGGACGAGTTCGACCTCGTCAAGACGCATCCGGCGATCGGTCGGCGCATCCTGGGCGGAAGCGCCTCCGAGCTGATCCGGCTGGCCGCGGAGATCGCCGAGTTCCACCACGAGAAGTGGGACGGCGGCGGCTACCCGCACGGGCTCGCCGGCGCCGCCATCCCCCTGTCGGCCCGGATCGTCGCGGTGGCGGACGTGTTCGACGCCCTGACCACGGCGCGGCCCTACAAGGACGCGATGTCCTTCGACGCGGCCCTGGACTGCATCCGCGCCGAGAGCGGCCGCCATTTCGACCCGGACTGCGTGGCGGCGTTCTGCGCGCGCTTCCCGGACATCCGCGTCGCCGGCGGGCAGAACCGGGCGGCGGTGCGGCCGAGCGCCGGGCCGGTCACGGAACCCTGGGCCCGGGTCCCGACCCTGCTGCGCGAGGTCACCCCGGCCGCGCCCGTCCCGACGGGGTGGCGCGCCGACGCCCTCGACACGCTCCTGAGACCGTCCCCGGAATCGTCCCCGGCACCGTCGGCGAACCCGGACGCGTTTGCGCCGTTGATCCCCGACCCGCACGGATCGCGGACGGAGCCGGACCATGACCCCGACCTGGAAGACGCTGCCGGAGATCGCCCTGGCGCACGGGATCTCCCTGGAGGATGCCCAGCGCCTCGTGGACGGGGCGAACTGCCCGAAGGTGTTCCGCGCGGACGGCACCGTCTACCTCATCTGAGCCCGTCCCGTCCGGGTGCGCCCGTCGCGGGTGCGTCCCACGCGGGTGCGCCCCGCGAGTCCGTGCCGGGCGGATGACGCCGGTCCCGGCGGGCCCTAACCTGCCCGCATGCGCATCGTCCACACGCCCGATTCGAGCCGGCACGACCCCGAACGCTACCTGCGGCGCGGCGCGGCGATCCCGCATCCCGAGCAGGCGGCCCGCTACGCGATCCTGCGGGACGCGGCCGCCCGGGGCGGCCACGCCCTCGCCGAGCCGGCCGATCACGGCCTCGAGCCGATCCGCGCGGTGCACGACCCGGACTACGTGGCGTTCCTGGCCGAGGCCTGGGCGCGCCGGGACGCGATCCCCGGCATCGGCGACGAGATCCTGACCGGGTCCTTCGCCCGGCCGCAGATGCACCGGAAGCCCCCCGGCCTCCTCGGGCGCCTCGGCCTCTACACCGCCGACACCTCGACGCCGATCCGCGCCGGCACCTGGGCGGCGGTCTACGGGTCGGCGCAGTGCGCGGTCGCGGCCGCCGACGCGGCGCTGGCGGCGGGGCATGCCTACGCCCTGTGCCGCCCGCCCGGCCACCACGCCTACGCGGACTCCGCGGGCGGCTTCTGCTTCCTCAACAACAGCGCCATCGCGGCCGAGCGGATGCGCGCCGCGACCGGCGGCCCGGTGGCGATCCTCGACATCGACGTCCATCACGGCAACGGCACGCAGGGGATCTTCTACGCCCGCGCCGACGTGCTGACCGTCTCGGTCCACGCCGACCCGTCCGACTACTTCCCGTTCTTCGCCGGCTACGCCGACGAGACCGGCGCCGGGGCGGGGGCGGGGTTCAACCGCAACCTGCCGCTGCCGCCGGGCTCGGGCGACGCGCCCTGGCTCGAGGCCGTGGCGGCGGGCCTCGCGGCCATCGCCGCATACCGGCCCCGGGCCCTCGTGGTGGCCCTGGGCCTCGACGCCGCCGCGGACGATCCGATCGGCGCCCTCGCGGTCTCTCGCGCGGGCTTCGTCGGGGCCGCGGAGCGGATCGCCCGGGCCGGGCTGCCCACGGCCCTGGTCCAGGAGGGCGGCTACCTCTGCGCGGCCCTGCCGGACAACCTCGCGGCCTTCCTCGCCGCCTTCGACGCCGCGCGCTGAGACGCGCACCGCGCGCCGGCCCCGCGCCGGCCTCGCGCCGGCGCGACGCGCGGACACGATCCGCCGGCGTGATGCGATCGTGATCGCCGGAATGCCGGGCCGGCCAGCCGGATATGGTCGACCCGATGCCACAACCGACCTATCAGGGCGGGGCGGGCGCCGCCGACGCGTCCCGGGCGGGAGGAACGGGCGATGGACGCGGGCGACGTGGGCTTGCGCGGGGCGGCCAGCGCCCCGTGGTACGCGGGTCTCACCCGGCGCCACTGGCGGATCCTGTGGGGCAGCTATCTCGGCTGGATCTTCGACGGCTACGAGGCGGTGGCCCTGGTCTACGCCCTGCGCCCGGCCCTGGCCTCGATCCTCACCCCCGAGCAGGCCCAGGCCCCGGCCTTCTACGTGGGTCTCGCCATCGGCATCACCCTGCTGGGCTGGGGGATCGGCGGCCTGATGGGCGGGATCGCGGCCGACTATATCGGCCGCAAGCGCATGATGATGGTGTCGATCCTGGGCTACGCGCTGTTCACGGGGCTCACCGCCTTCGCGGAGAGCTTCGCGCAGCTCGCCGTGCTGCGCTTCATCACCGGGCTCGCCATCGGCTCGGAATGGTCCACCGGCATCGCCCTCGTGGCCGAGACCTGGCCGAACCGGGCGCGCCCGAAGGGCTGCGGCTTCCTGCAATCGGGCTTCGGCGGCGGCGCCGTGCTGGCCGCCATCGTGTGGGCCGTGCTCGCCGCCACCGAGCCGCTGGGCCCGGAATCCTGGCGGATCCTGTTCGCGCTGGGCGCGCTCCCCGCCTTCGTGTGCCTGTACCTGCGGCGGGCGCTGGAGGAATCCGAGCAGTGGATGCGGGCGCTCAGGGCGCAGCGCTGGGCGGCCACCGCGGAGGACGCGAACCGCGCCCCGCGGAGCGCGCGGCGCCCGTTCTCCCTGACGGAGATCTTCCGCGAGCCCGAGAGCCGGCGGCGGGTCCTGCTCGCCACGCTGCTGTCCTTCGCCACCACGGTGGGCTGGTGGGCGGTCTCGTCCTGGCTGCCGGCCTACACGGAGGGACTCGCCAAGGCCGCGGGCGCGCCGGCCAATCTCTGGGGCCCGCGCATGGGCATCGTCTACAATATCGGGGCGATCACCGCCTACGTGATCTCCGGCTTCGTGGCCGACGCGATCGGCCGCCGCGCCTTCCTGCTGGTCACCTATGTCGGCTGCATCGCCACGTCGCTCGCCTGCTACCTCTGGACCGGCGGGCTGGTGCCGTTCATGGCGCTCGCTTTCCTGAACGGGTTCTTCACCCTGGGCTTCGCCTTCTCGTGGATGGCGATCTACCTCGCGGAGCTGTTCACCCCGGCGGTCCGGGCGACGGCGGCGAGCGTCGTGTTCAACGGCGCGCGGCTGATCGCCTGGATCTTCCCGATCATCGCCGGGCAGATCGTGACCGCCTTCGGGGGCGTCGCCGCGGCGGCGCTGACGCTCTCCAGCGTCTACGTGATCGGCCTCGTCGTGCCGTGGTTCATGCCGGAGACGCGGGGCCGGCCGCTGCCGGAATAGGGCGATCCCGTTTCCGCCCCGCCCTCGGGCGCGCCCGGGTCCGGCCGGACGCGGAGCGGCCCCCGACTCCGCGGGAGCCGGGGGCCGCGTCCTGCACGGGCCGTCCTGGCGCCCGCCCCGCCTTCGGCCGGGCGGGCGCCGGCCGGCTCCTAGTCCTCGTCGTCCTCGTCGTGGTGCCGGCCCTTGAGCTTGGCGAAGACCGAATCGGCGTCGAGCCGCTCCTCGCGGCCGCCGTGATCGTCCTCGTGCTCCCGCTCGTCGGCGTCGCGGGCCGTGGAGACCTCGGTCGGCAGCAGCGAGGCGCCCGACTCGGCCGCCACCGCGGCCGGGCGGTCGGCCGCCGCGCGCTGGACCTCGAAGTCGAGGTTGATCTGGGTGGTCAGCCCCAGGGTCACCGGGTCCATCGGCTGGAGCGAGCCCGAGTTCCAGTGGGTGCGCTCGCGGATCTGCTGGATCGTCGACTTGGTGGTGCCGACGAGCCGGATGATCTGCGAGTCCTTCAGCTCGGGGTGGTTGCGCAGCAGCCACAGGATGGCGTTCGGCCGGTCCTGGCGGCGGGAGAGGGGGGTGTAGCGCGGGCCCTTGGTGGTGCGCTTCACCTCCGGCAGCTTCACCTTCGAGACGGCGGGCTTCAGCTTGTAGTGCGGCGCCTTCTGGGCCTTCTCGATCTCGTCGCGGGTGAGCTGGCCGGTGGAGACCGGGTCGAGCCCCTTGATGCCGGCCGCGACCTCGCCGTCGGCGATGCCCTTCACCTCCAGCGGGTGCAGCTTGCAGAAATCGGCGATCTGCTCGAAGGCGAGCGAGGTGTTCTCGACCAGCCAGACGGCGGTCGCCTTGGGCATCAACGGACCCTGGGACATGCTTCTCGTGCTCCGGCCTGGCGGGACGGGGGCCGGGCATCGGGCCGCGGGCTCCGGATGACCGATCCGGATGTCCCGTCTCACGCTGTCGAATGGGGATGAGGCACTATAGGCCCGGGCGGGGAGGGGCGCAATCGCGGGTTGGGCCCGTTCGGAGCCCGGCGTGCCGATTCACCGGCGGCCGGATCACCGGCGCCGACTGGTCGCCCTCAGCGGGGGCGCACCCCGTCGAGGAACAGCCGCACCGCCGCCTGTCGCCGCCGCTCCTGCGCCTCCGGGTCGGTGGCGATGCCGTAGAGGGTCGCCTGGGACGACCGGCCGAGGACGAGGCTGAGGAACAGGTCGGCCGCGATCTCGGGATCCGCCACGGCGATCCGCCCGCGCCGGGCGAAGGCGTCGAGCAGCCGCGCCACGGCGCGCACGCCGCGCAGCCAGCCCTCCTCGTGGGCGAGGCGGGCGAGTTCGGGAAACTGCAGCGCCTGGGCCACGAGGTTGCGCTTGAGCATCGCCGCGCCCGGCGACTGGCCGTGGGCCAGCAGGGTGCGGCTGAGATCCTCCAGGGCGGTCTCGACGTCGTCGCTCCCGCCCTGCGCGGCCTGGGCCTCGGCCGCGGCGGAGAGCGGCGCCAGCCACGCGGCGATCCGCTCGCGCAGGACCGCCTCGAACAGGGCCCGCTTGTCGCGGTAGCGCGCGTAGACCGTCGGCTTGCTCATCCCGGCGGCCTCGGCCACCGCGTCGATGGAGGTGGCGTCGAAGCCGCGCTCGAGGAACAGGGTCGTCGCCACGGCGATCAGGTGCGCCTCGCGCCGGGCCGCCTCCGCGCGGGTCGGCCGGCCGCCGCGCCGCGGGCCCGCCTCCGCCCGCTCGATCTCCGTGACCGTCACCCCGCGATCCTCCCTGCTCACCGGCTTGCTCCCCGGCGCCGTTCGTCCTATCAAAACGATACCGTACCGTTTTGATTCTGGCCAGACCTGATGGACGCACGTCGCAGCGACAGCTTCAAGAGCGCCGACCCGGTCGCGGGCGCCCCGGTCTCCCCACCGGCGACCGCGGCTGTCACGCCCCCGGTCTCCACGCCGGTCCCGGCCCCCGTCTCGCCCCCGGCGCCGCGCCGCCGCCGCGCGCGGACCGTGCTGCCCCTCCTCGGCCTGCTCGCGCTCGGCGGGGCCGGGACCTACGGCTGGCACTGGTGGACCGTGGGGCGCTTCCTCGAGGTGACCGACGACGCCTATCTCCAGTCCGACAAGGTCACGGTGGCGCCGCGCATCGCCGGCACCGTCGCGGCGGTGCTGGTCGGCGACAACCAGCCGGTGAAGGCCGGCGAGGTGATCGCGCGCCTCGACGACCGGTCCTACCAGGTCCAGCTCAAGCAGGCCGAGGCCGAGGTCGAGAAGGACCGGGCGCAGATCCTGGGCGTCGCCTCGGCGATCGTCCAGCAGCGGGCGCAGGTCGCCTCGTCGCGGGCCGACCTCGCCAACGCCGAGGCCGCCCTGACCTTCGCGCAGCAGGAATACACCCGCTACCAGAACCTGCTGCAGACCGGCTCGGGCACGGTGCAGCGCCAGCAGCAGGCGGATGCCGACCTCCGCCAGCGCCACGCCGCCCGCGACAAGGCCGCCGCCTCGCTCGACGCCGCGCAGAAGCAGATCGACAGCCTGAAGGCCCTCGAGGCGAGCACCCGGGCGAGCCTGGAGGGCGCGCAGGCGAAGGTCGAGGGCGTGAGGCTCGACCTCAGCTACACCACCATCGTGGCACCGATCGACGGCGTGGCCGGCGACCGGGCGCTGCGGATCGGGCAGGTCGTCTCGGCCGGCACCGGGCTCCTGACCCTCGTGCCGATGGGCCGCGACATCTACCTCGTGGCGAACTTCAAGGAGACCCAGACCGGCCGCATGGTCGAGGGGCAGCACGTGACCTTCACGGTCGACGCCTTCGGCGATCATGAATTCCAGGGCCGGGTCGAGAGCTTCTCGCCGGGCACCGGCTCGCAGTTCGCCCTGCTGCCGCCCGAGAACGCCACCGGCAACTTCACCAAGGTTGTGCAGCGCGTGCCCGTGCGCGTCGCCCTCGACCCGTCGGACCCGCTCATCGCCCGCCTGCGTCCGGGCCTGTCGGTGGAGGCCACGGTCCACACCGCCGACCCGGTGGAGCCGGTGGATCCCGCCCGCCGCCGGCCGAGGCCCGCCCCGGCGCTGGTCAGCGAGGCCCTGCCGCGATGAGCCCTGCCGCGATGAGCCCTGCCGCGATGAGCCCGGCCCCGATGAGCCCGGTCCCGGCCGTGGCGGTGGCCGAGGCGAAGGCGAGCGCCCGGGACTGGCTCGCCGTGTTCGGCGCGATCCTCGGCGCCTTCACGGCGATCCTCGACATCCAGATCACCAACGCCTCGCTCGCCGACATCCAGGGGGCGCTCGGCGCCTCCACCGAGGAGGGGAGCTGGATCTCGACCGCCTACCTGATGGCCGAGATCATCGTGATCCCGCTCACCGGCTGGCTGTCCTCGGTGATCGGCCTGCGCCGCTACCTCGCGGTGAACACCATCCTGTTCACCGCCTTCTCGCTGGCCTGCGCGCTCTCGACGTCCTTGAGCCAGATGATCCTGTTCCGCGCCGGGCAGGGCTTCACGGGCGGCGTGCTGATCCCCACCGCGATCGTGATCGTGCGCACGCGGCTGCCCAAGAGCCAGCAGGCGGTCGGCATCGCCATGTTCGGGCTGACCGCCACCTTCGCGCCGGCCATCGGCCCGACGGTCGGCGGCTGGCTCACCGACAACCTGTCCTGGCACTACATCTTCTACCTGAACCTGATCTTCGGTCCGATCGCGGCCGCGATCCAGCTCGGCGCCTTCGAGAAGGCGCCCGCCCGCTGGGGCGAGCTGCTCAAGGGCGACTGGATCGGCATCGGCCTGATGGCGACGGGCCTGCCGGCCCTGACCTTCGTGCTGGAGGAGGGCCAGCGCAAGGACTGGTTCGGCTCGCCCGTGATCGTCGAGGCGAGCTGGATCGCGGCGGCCGGCATCGCCGGGTTCATCGTCCGCGAGCTGACGGCGGCGCGGCCGTTCATCAACCTGCGGGTGCTGGCCAACCGCTCGGTCGGCGGCGCCTGCGTGCTGATGACCGTGCTGGGCGCGGTCTCGTACGGGTCGATCTACATCATCCCGGTCTACTGCGCGCAGATCCAGGGCTACAACGCCCAGCAGATCGGCTACGTGGTGATGTGGTCGGGCCTGCCGCAGCTGCTGCTGTTCCCGATGATGCCGCTGATCATGCGCGCCGTAGACGCGCGGCTGCTCGTGGTCACCGGCACGCTGTTCTTCATCGCGAGCTGCTGGATCAATGTCGGCCTGACCCACGACGTCGGCGCCGACCAGCTGATCCTGCCGCAGATCATGCGCGCCATCGGCCAGCCGCTGTTCACGATCCCGCTCTCGCAGCTCTCGACGGCCGGCCTCGCGCCGCGCGACACCGCGGACGCCTCGGCGCTGTCGAACATGATGCGCAACCTCGGCGGCTCGATCGGCATCGCCATGCTGTCGACCATGATCGATCGGCGGGAGCACTTCCATTTCTCGATTCTGGCCGAGGCGATCACCGTCAACGCCACCCGCACCCAGGACCGGCTCGCGGCGCTCGCCGCCGGGATGCACGCCCGGATCGCTGACCCCCTCGCCGCCAAGGGCGTCGCGCTCGGCCAGCTCGCCGCGCAGGTCCGCCGCGAGGCCTACGTGATGGCCTACGCGGACGGGTTCTGGCTGGTGGGGGTGAGCCTCGTGGCGAGCCTCGCGGTGGTGGCGGTCCTCAAGAAGCCGCAGCGCGCCGCCGGCCCCGTGGAGGCGCACTGACCGGCCCGGGGCCTACTTCCCCGGCAGGTTGTGGACGATCGGGAAGAACGTGTCCTTCCAGTCCTTGGGCTCGGCCTTGATGGTCTTCATCGCGTAGAAGTGCCGGGCCTGGAGCATGATGCCGTAGGGGGTGGTGGAGAAGTTCGTCCCCGGCTCCTTCATGATCTCGACCAGCGTCTCGGGCGGGGTCTTCTCGTTGGTCGCCGCCACGTAGTCCCTGGCGGCCTTCAGCGGGTCCCGGGCGATCTCGGCGTTGGCCTCGTCGATGGCGGCCACGATGGCGGCGGCGAGCTTGGGGTTGCGGTTGTACCAGCCGGTCCGGGCGTAGAAGATCGCGTTGCTCACCGGCTCGCCGACCAGCTCGTAGGAGTTGAGCACCTTGTGGATCGCCGGGTCCTGCAGCTCGCGCTGCTGGAACGGCGGCAGCGAGAAGTGGCTGTTGACCTCGTTGTGCGGGCTCGCCAGGGCCGCCACCGCGTCCGGGTGGCCGAGCTGGACGGTGAGCGGGTCGAGCTTGGTGGCGTTCTCGGGCCCGAACGCTTTCTTGGCGGCGATCTGGAGGAGCACCGCCTGGGACGAGACCTTCACGGAGGGCAGGGCGATCTTGTCCTTGGTGGAGAAGTCCTTGAGTTCCTTCACGTCCGGGTTGCGGGTGAGCAGCATCATCGGCGTGGTGCCGACCCCGCACAGGCCCTTCACGTCGCCCTTGGTGCGGTCGTTGAGCAGCAGCATGTTGGTCGAGCCGCTGTCGACGATGTCGATGTTGCCCGAGAGCAGCGCGTCGTTGCCGGCGGCGCCGCTCGTCAGGTTGACCCACTCCACGGTGACGTCCCCGAGGCCCGCGGCCTTGGCGTGCTTCTCGATCAGCTTGTGCTGCTCGGCCAACACGGCGGGCAGGTAGACGAAACCCGGCTGCCGGCTGATCCGGACCTTGGCATCGTCGGCCCGGGCGGGGGCGGCCAGCGCCAGCCCGGCCAGCAGGAGGGCCGGTCCCGCCCGCAGGAGCCGGCGGCGGCCCGGCAGAAACGAGCTCGTCCGCGACGTACGCACCATGACGCTTCTCCCTGTGGCCCGGCATCATCCTGAGCGGAGCCGGGCTTTCGTTGGACGGGGAGTGGACAGGCTCGGGCCGGTGCGCGCAAGGCCGTCCTCACGGTCCGCGAACGCAGAAGCTGCAAAATCCTGCCTGTTGAAATCATCTGCGCGGGGGCGCGGGCGAAGATCGGGCGCGGGGTGGCGAGCGCCGCCACGGCGCGCAGGGCGTGTCCAAGGCGTGTCCAGGGCGTGTCGGAGAACGCCGTCGGCCTGCGCCGGGGCGCCGCCCAGACCGGGACCGCCTCCGCGCAGGTGCTGGCGGCCGCCCGCGGCCTCGCCCCGGGTTCGGACGAGCTCGACCAAGGGGTGAAAGCGTCCTGCGAAGGTCCAGGCGGCCTGGGCGGGGGCCGGGCGCTCAGCCCGCCGAAAAACCCCGCACGGCCGCCCGCACCAGCGCGTCGATCATCGGCCGCACGTCGTCCACGCCGAGGGGCCCGAGGCCGCCGAGATCGGCGAGATAGGTCATGCCGTGGACGCTGGACCACAGCGCCCGCGCCATCACGGGGATCGCCGCCTCGGCGAGGCGGCCGCCGTCGCGCAGCACCCCCTCCAGGATCCCGAACAGGGCCGCGATGTCGGCCTGCACAGAGTCCGGCGCCGGCACCGTGCGGCGCTCGAAGATCGCCGCCCAGGCGGCGTGGTGCTCGCCCGCGAAGGCGAGGTACGCGTCGGCCAGGCACAGGAGCCGCGCCTCCGTCTCCCGCGACGGACAGGCCGCCAGCGCCCCCGCGAGGGTGTCGCGGAGGCGGCGCATGGTGACGGCGTTCGCCTCCAGCCGCAGCGCTTCCAGGCTGTCGAACTGCGCGTAGACCGAGCCGACCGCCGTGCCGGCCCGCTCCGCGACGCCGCGGGCGGTCAGCGCCGCCGCGCCGCCCGCGTTCAGGATCGCCACCGCGGCCTCGATCAGGGCCCGGCGATCGGCCGCCCGGTCGCCCGGCTCCTTCCGCGGCCGCCCCCTCATTTTTTTATGAACGTCGTTCATTTTATCCCTTGCGGCCCGGCGCGTCCCGTGTTCAATTGTTTTATGAACGACGTTCAATCAAATCCGGACGCGGTCCGGCCCGTCGTTCCCGCGAGGTGAACCGTGATGAGGACCCTCTCCTTCCTGATGCGCGGCGTGATCGCCGACAACGCCCAGGCGATCCACGACGCCCACGCCGTGACGATCCTGCGCCAGCAGATCCGGGACGCCGCCGGCGCCCTGGCGACCGCCCGGCGGGAACTGGCCGTCGCCATGGCCTACCACGCCGCCGAGGCGCGCGCCCTGGCGGCGATCGGCGGCCGGATCGACACCCTGTCGGATGGGGCGCGCCGGGCGCTCGGCGACGGCCGCGAGGATCTCGGGACCGAGGCGGCGATCCACATCGCCGCCCTGGAGGACGAGCGGGCCGACCGCCGGGCCGCCGCCGAGCGCTTCGCCGCGGAGGTCGAGCGGCTGAAGCGCCTCGTCGCCGAGGGCGGCGAGCGGCTGCGGGACCTCGACCGCGGGCTCCAGACCGCCCGCACCACCGAGGCGCTGCGGCGGGCCGGCCTCGAGGGCCGCCGGGTCACGACCCTGTCGGCGGGGGCGCTGGGGGAGGCCGAGCGGACGCTGGCGCGCCTGCGCGAGCGGCAGGCGGCCGAGGCGGACGTCGCCGCCGCGCTGACCGAGCTCGAGGCCGAGGCCGCGGGCGGGATCGAGGCCGACCTCGAGGCGGCGGGCTACGGCCGCCCCCGCACGGACCCGCGGGCGGTGCTCGACCGCCTCAGGGCCGGGGCCTGACCGGCGCCGCACGTTTTCCCGTCCGAAGATTCCACTGGAGACCGCACCATGACACCGCAGATGCCCCATACCGGCGCCTGGAAGACCTTCACGCTGGTCAGCTTCGCCGCCGCCGCCGCCATGCTGACGATCGGCATCTTCTTCCTGCCCGCCGAGATCTGGATCAAGGGCTACCTCGCCATGGCGTCGCTGTTCCTCACGGGCACGACCTTCACCCTGGCCAAGACCCTGCGCGACGAGCACGAGGCGAAGCGACTGATCAACAAGATCGAGGACGCCGCCACCGAGCGCGTCCTGCGCGAGGCGGTGCCGGGCCGGCTCTGACCGGATCCCGGAGGCCCGTTCAGCCCGGGGCGTCCAGGAACGCGGCGAGCACCCGGGAAAATTCCGGGGTCCGCAGGTAGCCGTAGGACTTGTGCCGGTTCTCGGCGCCGTCCGGCCTCCGGTAGGCGTTGATCACCGGCACGTCCCGCACCCGCACGCCGGCGGCGTTCGGCGCGTAGAGGGCCGCGAGGTCGTCGCCCACCGTGGCGATGTCCTGGCGGTCCATCAGGTTGGTCCAGGCGGCGAGCGCCGCCGGCACCCGGAGATCGCCGTGCTCGTCGGCGAGCTTCAGCTTCAATTCGGCGAGCCCGAGGGGGGCGCCGAGGGTGACGAGGTCGCAGCGGGGCATCGGCGTCCCGTCCGCCTCGGCGGCGCGCAGCACGTCGTAGGCGATCAGGCCGCCCATCGAGTGCGCGGCGATCAGCACGCGGTCCGCCGCGGCCGCCGCCAGGGCGTCGCGCAGGCGCGCCCGCGCCGCCGCCCGGAACGCCGCGTCCTCGTAGTAGCCCCACAGGTCGTCGAGGCGGTATTCCAGGATCAGGTCGTCCACCGGCGTCAGCCCGGCGGCCTCCTGCAGGTGCGACAGGCCGCGGTAGATCCGGTCGGTGAGGGTCGGCTCGGCGCGGTCCGGCTGCCCCGCCGGGGAGGGGAACGGCCCGAGGCCGTGATCGGGGCGGTAGGGCTCGCGGTTGCGGTCGCCCGCGAGCGGCTGCGGGTAGCGCAGGTCCGCCCAGTACACGAAGGTGAAGGACAGGTCGGCCTCCGCCACCCGGAGCCCGAGATTGCGGTCGAGCCCCTCGCGGATCGCGGCGCGCCACCAGGCGGCCTTCTCATCCCGGGGCGGCTTGTTGGCGAGCCCGTGGATGCCGATGATGTGCGCCCGACCCAGTGTCCGCTCCCAGACCGACGAGAGTGCCGGCCGGGCAAGATAGGGCCGCCCCGCGCCGACGGAACTGCGGCTTAGTTTCCGCGCGGCCCGTGATCCCTGCCGCCGCCCGCAGCCCCAGCCGTCCCCCCCGCCGTCACCCCATTGCCACGCGGCCGCTCCGCCATAGCTGCGCTGCGGGAACCGGATCGGGCCCGGGGCCTTCTCCCACGACAGATGATCCTGCCGCGCTTGCGTCCCGGTGCGCGCGGCCAATGACGAGGACGGTGGCCCGATGCGGCGCGCCCACAGCATGGAATTTGGGGCCGAGATGGTCGAGGGCGGCGTCCGCTTCGCCCTCTGGGCGCCCACCGCCGAGAGCGTCGACCTCGTCGTCGACGGCGCCGACCACCCCCTGCCCGAATCCGGCGGCGGCTGGCGCCGCACCGCCCTGCCCGGGGTGAAGCCCGGCGCCCGCTACGGTTTCCGCATCGACGGCGACCTCGTCGCCCCCGATCCCGCCTCGCGCTTCCAGCCGGACGACGTCTCGGGCCTCAGCGAGGTGATCGACCCGCGGAGCTTCGAGTGGTCCGACGCGGGCTGGACCGGGCGGCCCTTCGAGGAGGCGGTGATCTACGAGTGCCATGTCGGCACCGCGACGCCGGAGGGCACCTATGCCGGCCTGCAGGCCCGGCTGCCCGACCTCAAGGCGCTCGGCGTCACCGCCATCGAATTGCTGCCGCTCGCCGACTTCAAGGGCTCGCGCAACTGGGGCTACGACGGCGTCCAGCCCTACGCGCCGGACGGCGCCTACGGTCGCCCGGACGATCTCAAGCGCCTGGTCGACGCCGCCCACGGTCTCGGGCTGATGGTCTATCTCGACGCGGTCTACAACCACTTCGGCCCGGCCGGGAACTACCTCCACGCCTACGCCAAGACCTTCTTCACCGAGCGGCACCAGACGCCGTGGGGCGCGGGGATCAACTTCGACGGCAAGGAGAGCGGCGCCACGGTGCGGCAGTTCTTCATCCAGAACGCCCTGTACTGGCTGGAGGAGTACCGCTTCGACGGCCTGCGCTTCGACGCCGTCCACGCGATCCTCGACGATTCGCCCCGCCACTTCCTGGCCGAGCTCGGCGAGACGGTCCGCAAGACCTTCCCGGACCGGCAGATCCACCTGATGCTGGAGAACGAGGCCAACCAGGCCCGCTGGCTGGAGCGGGACGCCGCCGGGCGCCCGAAGATGCACGACGCCCAGTGGGCCGACGACCTGCACCATTGCTGGCACGTCCTGCTGACGGGCGAGGACGCCGGCTACTATAAAAGCTTTGCCGACAAACCGGTCGCCCACCTCGCCCGCTGCCTCGCCGAGGGCTTCGCCTACCAGGGCGAGCCGTTCCCGACCCTCGACAATCACCCGCGGGGCGAGCCTTCCGGGCACCTGCCGCCCTCCGCCTTCGTGACCTTCCTCCAGAACCACGATCAGGTCGGCAACCGGGCGCTCGGCGAGCGGCTCAACCACTTGGCCGATCCCCGGAGACTCGACCTCGCCCGGGCCGGGCTCCTGCTGGCGCCGCAGATCCCGATGCTCTGGATGGGCGAGGAATGGTCGGCCTCGGCGCCGTTCCTGTTCTTCGTCGACTTCGCGCCCGACGCGGACCTGAACAAGGCGGTGCGCGACGGCCGCCGCCGGGAGTTCAAGAGCTTCGCGGCGTTCGCGGACGACACCTCCAAGATCCCCGACCCGACCGAGGCCGAGACCTTCGCGGCGTCCAAGCTCGACTGGTCCGAGCGGGAGCGCTCGCCCCACCGCGAGGTGCTGGCCGAGACGACCCGGCTCCTGGGGCTGCGCCGCGACGCGGTCGTGCCCCTGGCGAAGTCCGGCTACGAGGGCGCCGCCGCCACCCTGCCGCGCCCGGACGTGGTCGACTGCACGTGGCGCTTCGGCGCCGGGACCCTGCGCTTCGTGGCCAATGTCGGGACCGAGCCCTTCGCGCTGGATCCGGGCGGTGCCGAGCCGGTCTGGACCAATGCCCCGGACGGCGCCGGACGCGATCTCCCATCCTGGACCGGCGTGTTCCTGACGGAGTCCCGCTCGTGAGCGCCCTGGAACAGCTGGCCGACCTCGTCGGCGTCGCCGCCGGCTACACCGACGCCTTCGGCAAGCCCGTCGAGACGCCGCTCGAGGTGCGCCGCGGCCTGCTCGCCGCGCTGGGCTTCGCGGTGGAGGACGAGGCCGCGATCGCCGGGAGCCTGGCCGAGGTCGAGCGCCTGCGCCGCGGCCTGATCCCGCCGCTCCTGCCCGTGGAGGCCCGCCGGGCCGCCCGCGTCCCGGTGCGGCCGCAGAACGGCGCGCCGCACACGCTGGTCTGGCGTCTCGTGGACGAGCGCGGCACCGCCCGCGAGGGACGCGCCAACCCGCAGGGGTCGGAGCCGAGCTTCGAGCTGCCGCCGCTGACGCCGGGCTACCACCGCCTCATCGTGCAGGCCGGGCCGACCCGCACCGAATCCTGGGTGATCGCCGCACCCCAGCGCTGCTGGCGCCCGCGCCCCTACACGGAGGAGGGGGCCTCCGACTGGGGTCTGGCCGCCCAGCTCTACGGCCTGCGCTCGGCGACCAATATCGGCATCGGCACCTACGCGGATGCCGGCGAGGCCGCCCGCGAGGCCGCCCTGCGCGGGGCGGCCTTCCTGGGCTTGAGCCCGGTCCACGCCCTGTTCGGCTCCGACCGGACCAAGATCTCGCCCTACTCGCCCTCCTCGCGCCTGTTCCTGGAGACGCTGTTCATCGCCCCGCGCAGCCTGCCGGGCCTCGCCGGGTCCCGGGCCGAGGCGCTGCTCGCCGAGCGCGCGGACGCGATCACGGCCTTGCGCGAGGCGGCCCTCGTCGACCACCAGGGCGTCCACGACGTGCTCGACCCGGTGCTCCGGGCGCTCTGGGCCGAGTCGCCGGCCCGCGCCGGCACCGATGCGGGCTTCGAGCAGTTCCGCCAGGAGGGCGGCGAGGATCTCGAATCGCACGCCCTGTTCGAGGCGCTGTCCGAGCATTTCCGGCAGCGGGGCGCCCACTGGCTGGGCGACTGGCCGGAGGATTATCGCCGGGCCGGCACGGACGCGGTGCGGGCCTTCGCGGCGGAGAACGCGGACCTCGTCGGCTACCACGCGTGGCTGCAGTACCTCGCCGACCGGCAGCTCGCCGAGGCCTCCGCGGCGGCGCTCGGCGCCGGCATGCGGGTCGGGCTCTACCGCGACCTCGCGGTCGGCGCCGACCGGGGCGGCTCCGAGATCTGGTCGCATCCCGAGCGCTTCGCCGACAGGGTCTCGATCGGCGCGCCGCCGGACCTGCTGGCGCCGAAGGGCCAGAACTGGGGCCTGCCGGCCTTTGACCCGCTGGCGATGGAGCGCGACGGGCTCGCGGCCTTCCGCGCCCTGGTGCAGGCCAACATGCGCCACGCCGGCGCGATCCGGATCGACCACGCCTTCCAGCTCGCCCGGCTGTTCCTCATCCCGCTGGGCGCCGGCGCCCAGGCCGGCGCCTACGTGGCGATGCCGTTCGAGCCGATGCTGGCGGTGCTGCGGCTGGAGAGCCACCGCAACAAGTGCCTCGTCATCGCGGAGGATCTCGGAACCGCCCCGGAGGGCTTCTCCGACGCGCTGATGCGGGCCGGGGTGCTCAGCTACCGGATCCTCGCCTTCGAGCGCGAGGGCGACGGACGGTTCAAGCCGCCCGCGGCCTACCCGCGCGACGCGCTCACCGCCATCACCACCCACGACCTGCCGACCTTCGTCGGCTGGTGGCGCGGGGTCGACACCGACACCCGCCAGTCGCTCGGCCTCTACGACCAAGAGCGGGCCGAGGCCGAGCGGGGCGAGCGGGTGGTGGAGCGCCGCCGCCTCGCCGAGGCGCTGGCGGCCGAGCAGCTCATCCCCTCCGCCGAGCCCCCGGACGCCGCGCCGTTCGAGGCCGCCGCCCGCTATCTCGCCCGGGCCCCCGCGATGCTCACGGCCGTCCAGTACGAGGACGTGGTCTCGGAACTCGCCCAGGCCAACGTCCCGGGCTCGACCGAGGGCTACCCGAACTGGCGGCGCAAGCTCGACCGGGACCTCGCCGACATCGCCGCCCCAGGCGGGCCGCTGGCGAAGCTCGCGGCCGCCCTCTCGGCCGAGGCGCGGGGCCCGCGCTCGGGCGCCGCGCGGCTCGCCGCGCCGCCGCCGCGCGCGACCTACCGGCTGCAGTTCCACAAGGACTTCACCTTCGCGGATGCGGGGAAGATCATCCCGTACCTGCACCGGCTCGGGATCAGCCACGTCTACGCCTCGCCGCTCCAGAAGGCGCGGCCCGGCTCGACCCACGGCTACGACATCGTCGACCACGGCGCGATCAACCCGGAACTCGGCGGCGAGGAGGGCTTCATCGCGCTCTCCGAGACGCTGCACGCCCACGGGATGAAGCTGCTGCTCGACATCGTCCCGAACCACATGGGCGTCGGCGGGTCCGACAATCCGTGGTGGCTGTCGGTGCTCGAGTGGGGCTCCCTGTCGCCCTTCGCCGACGCCTTCGACATCGACTGGCAGCGGCTCGGCGCCGGGCGCAACCTCGTGATCCCGTTCCTCGGCGATCGCTACGGCGAGGCCCTGGAGAAGGGTACGCTGGAGCTGAGGTTCGACCCCGACAAGGGCGCCTTCAGCGTCTGGCACTACGAGCACCAGCTGCCGATCCGCCCCTTGAGCTACCCGACCATCCTCAACCGGGTGATCGCCGCCATCGGGGCCGTGGACGACGACACCACCGCGGAGCTGCTCGCCATCTCCGAGCGGCTGCGGGCCATGGCGATCGACACCGACGAGACCCGCCGCAAGACCTTCCCCGAGGAGGCCGAGGGCCTGAAGCGCCGGCTCGCCGAGATCTACGGCGTGTCGCCGCTGATCCAGGAGGCCACCGCCAGCACCCTGGCGCTGCTCAACGGCTTCAAGGGCCGCCCGGACAGCTTCGGGCCGCTGCACCGGCTCTTGGAGGCCCAGGCCTACCGGCTCGCCCACTGGCGGGTGGCCTCGAGCGACATCAACTACCGCCGCTTCTTCGACGTGAACTCGCTCGCCGGCCTGCGGGTCGAGCTGTCCGACATCTTCCACCGCTCCCACGAGACCGTGTTCCGGCACGTCCGCGAGGGCCGGATCGACGGGCTGCGCATCGACCACATCGACGGCCTCGCCGACCCGCTGGGCTACGCGCGGGCGCTGCAGGCGGCGGTCGGCCCCGGCTTCTACGTGGTGGTGGAGAAGATCCTGGAGCCGGGGGAGCGGCTGCGGCCCTGGCCGGTGGCCGGGACCACGGGCTACGACGTGCTCAACCAGCTCGACGGGATCCTGGTCGACAAGGGAAAGCGCGCGAAGATCGAGCGGCTCTACACCTGGGCCACGGGCTTCGACGAGCCCTACGGCTTCCAGCTCCGCGCCGCCAAGGCCGAGATCCTCGAGATCAGCTTCGCCAGCGAGCTGGAGGTGCTGACCACCGACCTCAAGGAGGTCGCCGACGCCGACCGGCGCACCCGCGACTTCACCGTCAACGCCCTGCGCCGGGCGCTAATCGAGATCATCGCGCGCTTCCCGACCTACCGGAGCTACCTGCCGCCGGATCTGGAGGAGGGCGAGGTCGAGCCCGAGGACGTGCGCCTGATCGAGGGCGCCGTCGCGAAGGCCAAGCGCTGGTCGAGCCTGCCCGACCGCTCGGTCCACGACTTCGCCGCCGACGTCCTGCTCGGGCGGGTCGAGACGGCGGGCCCGGGCCGGCCCGACCCGCGGGTGGTCCTGCGCTTCCGCCGCCGGTTCCAGCAGCTCACCGGCCCGGTCATGGCCAAGAGCCTGGAGGACACGCTGTTCTACCGCTACGCCTGTCTCCTCGGCCTCAACGAGGTCGGCGGCGACCCGGGCGAGTACGGGATCGACGCGGAGCACTTCCACGACCTGCAGATCGCCCGCGCCCGGGACTGGCCGAGCGCCATGATCACCACGGCGACCCACGACACCAAGCGCGGCGAGGATGCCCGCACGCGGCTCCTCGCCCTCTCGGAGATCCCCGAGGAATGGGCCAAGGCCTGGGACCTGTGGCAGCGGGTCGCCGGCCCGCACCTCGCCCGGATCGACGGCGAGCCGGCCCCCGACGCCAACGACCAGTGGATGTTCTTTCAAGGAATCCTGGGCGCCTGGCCCCTGGAGCTTCTGGAGCGGGACGAGGCCGGGGCGATCGAGGACTTCCGCGACCGGCTGATCGCCTACGGCGAGAAGGCCATGCGCGAGGGCAAGCGCCGGTCGAGCTGGGTCAACGTCGACGAGGTCTACGAGGGCGCGGTCCGGAAGCTGTTCACGGCGCTGATCGCCCCGGGCTCGGACTTCCTGCGCGAACTCCGGCCCTTCGCGCGGCGGCTCGCCCATCTCGGCATGCTGGCGAGCCTCGGCCGGACGGTCCTGAAATGCACCCTGCCGGGCCTGCCCGACACCTACCAGGGCACGGAGATCTGGGACTTCTCCTTCGTCGATCCCGACAACCGCCGCCCGGTGGACTACCCGGCCCTGGAGCGGATGCTGGAAGAGGGTGGGGCGCCCGCCGAGCTGCTGGGCCACTGGCCGGACGGGCGGGTCAAGCAGGCGACGCTGACGCGGCTGCTCGCCGAGCGGGCCGAGCGCCCGGACTTCTACGCGAGCGCCGCCTACGAGCCCGTCGCGGCGACCGGCGCACGGGCCGACCACGTCATCGCCTACCGGCGGACCGATCCCGTCCAGGAAGGCGGCGACCTGTTCGTGGCGGTGCCGCGGCTGGTGGCGGGCTCCGTCGGGGAGGCCGTCTGGTCGGGCGAGGCCTTCGCGGGCACCCGGGTCGATCTCGGGGCCGGCAGCCGCTGGCGGGACCTCGCCTCGGGACGGGTGGTCGAGGGGGAGGGGGCCGATCTCGGGATCCTCCTGCGCGACCTGCCCTACGCGGTGCTGCGGCGGGAACCGTGACCGCGCCGTCGTCGCGCGCGCAGCGACGCGACCCAGGGCAGCGCGACGTTCGCGGACGTGGCGCTGCTGGATCTCTGCGCTGCGCTCGCAGAGACGGGGGCGATCCGGGCAGTTCATTCGATGCCGCCGCCGCGGCCTTGTCACGCGCGTCTGCTGAGACACGTCGGACCGGATCGCGAGGCACGCCCGCGCGGTTCGGGCGTTACGACACTGGGAACGGGAGCCGAGAGGCAGCATGAACGCACCGACCAAAGCCGCTGCGACGTCCGGGGCCGAGGCCGTCCTGCCGGCCGCGCTGGCGCCCCGGGCCGAGGGGCCGCGGATCTACAACCTGTTCCCGCTCCTGGTCGGGCGCGTCTCGGACTGGACCGCCGAGCTGCCGCGGATCGCCGCGCTCGGCTTCGACTGGGTCTACCTCAACCCGTTCCACCAGACCGGCGGCTCCCGGAGCCTCTACGCGGTGGCCGACCCGGACCGCCTCGACGAGCGTTTCCGCGATCCTGACGGCACGCCCGACGACGAGCAGATCCGCCGCTTCTGCACCGCCGCCGAGGCGCTGGGCCTGTCGGTGATGACCGACCTCGTGATCAACCACACCGCCGACAACGCGCGGCTCGCCACCGAGCGGCCCGACCTGTTCATGAAGGAGCCCGACGGCTCGATCATGCACCCGGCCGCCGTCGATCCGGACGACCCGTCGATCCGCACCGTCTGGGGCGACCTCGCCGAGCTCGACTACCACACCCCCTCCGCCCGGGACGAGCTGACCCGGATCTGGGGCGCCTACGTGGCGCATCTCCAGAGCCTCGGCGCGAAGGGCTTCCGGTGCGACGCCGCCTACAAGGTGCCGCCGGAGACGTGGCGCGTCCTGATCGGGCAGGCCAAGAGCCGAGATCCCGCCTGCCTGTTCGCCGCCGAGACCCTCGGCTGCACCTTCGAGGAGGCCCGGGCCACGGCCGGCGCCGGCTTCGACTACCTGTTCAACTCCTTCGCGTGGTGGGACCTGAGGAAGCCCTGGGCGCTCGAGCAGTACGAGCGCCTGCGGGTGCTGGCCCCCTCCATCGCCTTCCCCGAGAACCACGACATGAAGCGGCTCGCCGCCGAGATCGACGGCGGCCCGGACGCGGTGGCGGCGCATCTGCGCACCCGCTACGCGCTCGCCGCCTTCTTCTCGGCGGGCGTGCTGATGCCGATCGGCTACGAGTGGGGCTACCGCCGGGCGCTGCACGTGGTCGAGACCACCCCGGGCGACCGCGAGAACGAGACCGGCATCGACATCTCCGCGTCCATCCGGGCCATCAACGCCCTGCGGGCGGAGCTGCCGGCCGCCAATGTCGAGGGCGCGCAGATCCGCATCTCGTCCCCCGACAGCGATCTGGTGGCGCTCGCCCGCTTCGACACCGGGCACCCGGCCTCGGCGCGGCACGGGCTGATCGTGCTCTACAACCCGACCGACAGGCCGGTGCCGGTCGAGGCCGGCGCGCTCATCGCCCGCACCGGCGGGATGCTGGGCGCCTTCGTCGACCGGACCCCGGAGGCCGAGCCGATCGCGTTCCATCCCGGCAGCGCCATCGACCTGATGCCGGGCGAGCTGCGCATCCTCGCGGCCACCGCCCAGGAAGTCGCCCGGTTCCCCGAGCGCGGGGCGCCGGACGGGGAGGGGCGGGTGGTGATCGAGGCCGTGGCGCCTGAGATCGACGGCGGCCGCTCGCCGGTGAAGCGGATCGTCGGCGAGTCCCTGCGGGTCGAGGCCGACATCTTCTCCGACGGCCACGAGATCATCGACGCCGCGATCCTGTCGCGGGTCGCCGGCAGCGACGCGTGGCGCGAGGACCCGATGGTCTTCGTCGACAACGACCGCTGGGCCGGGCAATTCCCCCTGGAGCGGAACGCCCGCTACGAGTTCACCCTGATCGCGTGGCGCGACGCCTTCTCGTCCTGGATGCGCGACACCCTCAAGAAGCGCGCCGCCGGCGTCGATGTCCGCCTGGAGACGATCGAGGGCGTGGCGCTGGTCGGGACCGCCGCCTCGCTGGCCCGGACCCGGGGCGGCCGCGACGCCGACCGGCTCGCCGCGCTCGTCGCCGCGCTCGCCGCCGAGGAGACCGGCTCGGCCGCCCAGCTCGACCGGATCCTCCAGCCCGACGCGTCGAGCCTCGTGCGCCGCAACGCCGAGCGGGTGAACCTGACCCGCTATCCCGTGACCCTGCCGGTGATCGCCGACCGCCTCGCGGCCCGGTTCTCCGCCTGGTACGAGATCTTCCCGCGCTCGCAATCGATGGACGTCAACCGCCACGGCACCTTCGACGACGTCATCCGGCGCCTGCCCGAGATCCGCGAACTCGGCTTCGACGTCCTCTATTTCACGCCGATCCACCCCGTGGGCCGCACCAACCGCAAGGGGAAGAACAACACCCTCAAGGCCGAGCCCGGCGACGTCGGTTCGGTCTACGCGGTGGGCGCGGAGGAGGGCGGCCACGAGGCCGTGCATCCCGAGCTGGGCACGCTCGCGGATTTCGAGCGGCTGGTCGCGGCGAGCCACGCCTACGGGATGGAGATCGCCCTCGACTTCGCGATCCAGTGCTCGCCCGACCATCCCTGGATCAAGAACCACCCGGAATGGTTCGAGTGGCGCCCCGACGGCACGCTGAAATTCGCCGAGAACCCGCCGAAGAAGTACGAGGACATCTCGAACGTCCACTTCTACGGGGGCGCCCTGCCCTCGCTCTGGATCGAGCTGCGCGACATCCTGCTCGGCTGGTGCGCGCGGGGCGTGCGCATCTTCCGGGTCGACAACCCGCACACCAAGCCGATCCCGTTCTGGGAATGGGTGATCGGCGAGGTCAACGGCCGCTACCCGGACGCGATCTTCCTCGCCGAGGCCTTCACCCGGCCGAAGATGATGAAGAAGCTCGCCAAGGCCGGCTACCAGCAGAGCTACACCTACTTCACGTGGCGCAACACCAAGCAGGAGCTCACCGACTACGCCCTGGAGCTGGCCGGCGAGATGGGCGAGTACTACCGCCCCAACTTCTTCGCCAACACGCCCGACATCAATCCCTACTTCCTCCAGACCAGCGGGCGCGCGGGCTTCGTCATCCGCGGCACGCTCGCCGCGACCCTCTCGTCGGTCTACGGCATCTACAACGGCTTCGAGCTGTGCGAGGCGGCGCCGTACCCGGGCAAGGAGGAGTATCTCAACTCCGAGAAATACGAGCTGAAGGCCTGGGACTACGACCGGCCGGGCAACATCCGCGAGCACATCGTCAAGTTGAACAGGATCCGGCGCGAGAACCCCGCCCTCTGGGACTTCCGCAACGTCACCTTCACGGGCGCCTGGAACGACGCCATCATCGCCTACGCCAAGGCGACGCCGGAGCGCGACAACTGCGTCTTCACCATGGTCAACCTCGACCCGAAGAACCGCCAGGAATGCACCTACGAGGTGCCGCTCTGGCTGTTCGGTCTGCCCGATGACGGCGCCGTCGAGGTCGAGGACCTGCTGCAGGGCTACCGGTTCGAGCTGCGCGGCAAGACCCACCGCATCGCCCTCGATCCGGCCGAGCGATCCTGCGTGATCTGGCGCCTCCGGGCGCCGCGGCGGGTTGCGGGCTGAGGCCGCCCGTGGCACTCGACCCTCCGGCACGCGGCCATGGCCGTTGAATCCGGCGGCGGGCCTGCCCGTCGCCACCCCCCGCACCCGCGCGGCGGCCCCCCGCCCGCGCCCCGGCCGGTCACCGCGCCGGTCCCGTCCGATCCGACCGATGAGGCAGCGACGCGATGATCGATCGCAGCGACCCGCAATGGTACCGTGACGCCATCATCTACCAGATCCACGTCAAGTCGTTCTTCGACTCGAACAACGACGGGATCGGGGATTTCGTGGGCCTGACCCAGCGCCTCGACTACGTGCGCGACCTCGGCGTCACGGCGATCTGGCTGATGCCGTTCTACCCCTCGCCCCTGCGCGACGACGGCTACGACATCGCCGATTACCGGGACATCAACCCGTCCTACGGGACCATGGAGGACTTCAAGGCCTTCGTGGAGGCGGCGCACGAGCGCGGCCTGCGGGTCATCACCGAGCTCGTCATCAACCACACCAGCGACCAGCATCCCTGGTTCCAGGCCGCCCGCGAGGCGCCGCCCGGCTCGCCGGAGCGCAACTTCTACGTCTGGTCGGACACCGACGAGCCGTACAAGGACACACGCATCATCTTCCTCGACACCGAGGCGTCGAACTGGACCTGGGACCCGGTCGCCAAGCAGTATTTCTGGCACCGGTTCTACAGCCACCAGCCGGACCTGAACTTCGACAACCCGGCCGTGCTGGAGGCCGTGATCGAGGTGATGCGCTACTGGCTCGACATGGGCGTCGACGGGCTGCGGCTCGACGCGATCCCCTACCTGATCGAGCGCGACGGCACGAACTGCGAGAACCTCGCCGAGACCCACGAGGTCATCAAGAAGATCCGCGCCGCGCTGGACGCCGAGTATCCGGACCGGATGCTGCTCGCCGAGGCCAACCAGTGGCCGGAGGAGACCGCCCAGTACTTCGGCGACGGCGACGAGTGCCACATGGCGTTCCACTTCCCGCTGATGCCGCGGATGTACATGGCGATCGCCCGGGAGGACCGGCACCCGATCACCGACATCATGCGCCAGACCCCGGAGATCCCGGAGGGCTGCCAGTGGGCCATCTTCCTGCGCAACCACGACGAGCTGACGCTCGAGATGGTCACGGCCGAGGAGCGTGACTATCTCTGGTCGTTCTACGCCGCCGAGCGGCGGGCCCGGATCAACCTCGGCATCCGCCGCCGCCTCGCGCCGCTCCTCGAGAACGACCGGCGCAAGATCGAATTGATGAAGTCCCTCGTCCTGTCGATGCCCGGCACGCCGGTGCTCTACTACGGCGACGAGGTCGGCATGGGCGACAACATCTATCTCGGCGACCGCGACGGCGTGCGCACGCCGATGCAGTGGAGCCCCGACCGCAACGGCGGCTTCTCCCGGGCGAACCCGCAGAAGCTGTTCCTGCCGGCGATCCAGGACCCGATCTACGGCTTCGACGCCATCAACGTCGAGGCGCAGACCCAGGCCCAGACGAGCCTCCTGAACTGGACGCGGCGCATGATCGCGATCCGCAACAACAGCGTCGCGCTGGGACGCGGCACGATCCAGTTCCTGTACCCGTCGAACCGCAAGGTCCTGGCCTGGATCCGCGAGCACGAGGACGAGCGGATCCTGTGCGTGGCGAACCTGTCGCGGGCGCCGCAGGCGGTGCAGCTCGACCTGTCGGAACTGCGCACCGCGGTGCCGATCGAGCTCACCGGCGGCACCGAGTTCCCGCCGATCGGCGACCTGCCCTACCTGCTGACCCTGCCGTCCTACGGCTTCTACTGGTTCAGCTTGAGCGCCGCGCGCTCCGGGGTGGTCGGCCCGCAGCAGGAGCCGCCGGAGCTGTTCACCCTGGTGCTCACCGGCGGGATCGAGACCCTGATGAGCGGGCGCGAGCGCGTCGCCTTCGAGCGCACCGTGGTGCCGCCGTTCCTGACGAGCCGGCGCTGGTTCGGCGCCAAGGGCTCGCGGATCAAGGCCACGAAGGTCGTCGACTGCGCCGCCCTGAAGGACGTCGACGGCAGCGCGCGCTTCCTGCTGCCGCGGCTGCAGGTGCAGCTCGCCAGCGGCGAGACCCAGGAATACTTCGTGCCCGTGGGCGTCGAGGAGGGCCGCGAGGACGAGACCCTCATGCCCTTCGCGGTGGCGCGGGTGCGCCGGGGACCGCGCACCGGCCTGCTCTACGGCGCGGCCGGCTCCAACGACTTCGCCGCCTGCCTGATCGACGACATGCGGCAGGCCCGCGAGATCCCCACGGAGACCGGGCGGCTCGTCTTCGCCGTCACCTCGGCCTTCGACCCGGACGTCACGGTCGACGTGGCCGACATCCGCCGGCTCTCGGGCGAGCAGAGCAACACCTCGATCGCCATCGGCTCGAAGATGATGCTCAAGCTGCTGCGCCGCCTGCAGCCGGGCCTGCACCCCGAGATCGAGGTCGGGCGCTTCCTCACCGAGCAGGCGGGCTTCTCCAACACCCCGGCCCTGCTCGGCACCCTGGAGCATGTCGCCGAGGACGGCACCCGCACGGCCCTCGCGGTCCTGCAGAAGTTCGTCATGAACCAGGGCGACGCCTGGACCCTGATGCTGGAGGGCCTGCGCCGGGACTTCGAGACCGTGGTGCTGACCCCGGAGAGCGAGGCCGCGACCCCCGAGGAGGCGTTCCAGGCCCACCGGCCCTGGGCCGACCTGCTGGGCCGGCGCACCGCCGAGCTGCACGCGGCGCTCGCCATCGAGACCGACGACCCGGCCTTCGCGGCCGAGCCGTTCACCGGGGACGACCTCGCCGTGCTGGCGCGCGACGCCCGCCACCAGGCCGAGCGCGCCTTCCGGGCGCTCAAGGGCCTCGCCGACCGGGGCCTCGACGCCGGCAAGCCGGCCTGCGCGGAGCTCGGCCGGCGCCGGGGCGAGGTCGAGGCGCTGATCGGGTCGCTCACCGCCGCGCCGGTCCGGGGCGCCCACAAGACCCGCATCCACGGCGACTACCACCTGGGCCAGGTGCTGGTCGCCGAGAACGACCTGATCATCGTCGACTTCGAGGGCGAGCCCTCGCGCCCGGCCGACGAGCGCCGGGCCAAGTCGATGCCCCTGCGGGACGTCGCCGGGCTGATGCGCTCCTTCGCGTACGGCGCCGAGACGGTGATCCGGGAGATCACCGCGCGGTTCGCCGACTCCGAGGAGCGGGCGCGGGACGCGGCGACCGCGTGGCGCGGCATGATCGAGGCGGCGTTCCTGGCGGGCTACGAGACCGCGGTCGAGGGCTCCCGGGCGGCGGTGACCGACGCGGATTCCAGGGCCCGGCTGCTGCGCCTCTGCCTGCTGACCAAGGCCCTCTACGAGGTCGACTACGAGGCCAACAACCGGCCGGACTGGATCGAAATCCCCGCCCGTGGGGTTCTCACCATTCTGGACACGGACGGACACGAGCCCGGAGCATCTGAATGACGGCGATCGACGAGACCTTCGCAACGCGGGTCGACCCGGAGGGGGCGACGGCGCGGTCCGCGGATGTCCCGGGCTCCGGCGCCGCGCAGCCGCCGAGCGTCCACCCGGACGCGATCGCCGCGCTGATGGCGGCCAATCACGGCGACCCCTTCGCGGTGCTCGGCCCCCACCGCGTCGGGCCCAGGGCCTGGGAGGTGCGCGCCGTGCTGCCCGAGGCGCGGGCCGCCACCCTGGTCATGGACGGCCGCACCGCGCCGTTCGAGAAGCGCCATCCGGACGGGTTCTGGGTCGCCCGGGTCGAGGGCGAGCACCGGCCGCTCTACGAGATCGAGGTCGAGTCCTGGGACGGCGCCAAGCGCCGCCGCTACGACCCCTACGGCTTCGGCTCCTCGATCGAGCAGTACGACGTGGCGGCGCTCCGCGAGGTCGGCACCAACCTCGTCTACCGGATGCTCGGCGCCCAGTCGGGTCAGCTCGACGGCATCGACGGTTTCCGCTTCGCCGTCTGGGCGCCCAACGCCCGCAAGGTCAGCGTCGTCGGCGACTTCAACGACTGGGACGGGCGGCGCCACCCGATGCGCCTCTGGCAGGACGGCGGCATCTGGGAGCTGTTCGTGCCGGGCCTCAAGGCCGGGGTCCGCTACAAGTTCGAGATCCGCGGCCCCGACGGGTCCCTGGTGCCCCTCAAGGCCGACCCGGTCGCCTTCGCGGCCCAGCACCCGCCGGAGACCGCCTCGGTCACCCACGGGTCGGGCGACTTCGACTGGCGCGATTCCGGCTGGATGAGCACCCGCGGCGCCAAGGACCCGCGCCACGCGGCGATCTCGGTCTACGAGGTCCATCTCGGCTCCTGGGCGCGGGTGCCCGAGGAGGGGAACCGCTACCTGACCTACCGGGAGCTCGCCGAGCGGCTGATCCCCTACGTGAAGGATCTGGGCTTCACCCATATCGAGATGCTGCCGATCACCGAGTTCCCGTTCGACGGGTCCTGGGGCTACCAGCCGGTCTCGCTGTTCGCGCCGACGAGCCGCTTCGGCACGCCCGAGGATTTCGCGGCCTTCGTGGACGCGGCCCACGCGGCCGGCATCGGCGTGCTGCTCGACTGGGTGCCGGGCCACTTCCCCCTCGACGCCCACGGGCTCGGCCTGTTCGACGGCACGCACCTCTACGAGCACGCCGACCCGCGCCAGGGCTTCCACCAGGACTGGGGCACCTACATCTACAATTTCGGGCGCACCGAGGTCGCGACGTTCCTCGCCGCCAACGCCCGGTTCTGGCTGGAGCACTACCACCTCGACGGCCTGCGCGTGGACGCCGTCGCGTCGATGCTCTACCTCGACTACTCGCGCCGCCAGGGCGAGTGGATCCCGAACCGCTACGGCGGCAACGAGAACCTCGACGCCATCGACTTCCTGCGCAAGACCAACGAGGCGACCTACAGCCACGCCCCGGGGACGATCACGGTCGCGGAGGAATCGACCTCCTGGCCGGGCGTCTCGCACCCGACCTACACGGGCGGCCTGGGCTTCGGCTTCAAGTGGAACATGGGCTGGATGCACGACACCCTGCATTTCATGCAGGAGGATCCGATCCACCGCCGCTACCACCACCACAACCTGACCTTCGGGCTGCTCTACGCCTTCTCGGAGAATTTCATCCTGCCGCTGTCCCACGACGAGGTCGTGCACGGGAAGGGCTCGCTGCTCGGCAAGATGCCGGGCGACCGCTGGCAGAAATTCGCGAATCTCCGGGCCTATTACGGCTTCATGTGGGGGCATCCCGGCAAGAAGCTGCTGTTCATGGGCGGCGAGTTCGGCCAGGAGCGGGAGTGGAACCACGACAACAGCCTGGACTGGCACCTGCTGGAGGATCCCCTGCACAAGGGCGTCCAGAGCGTGATCCGCGACCTGAACCGGCTCTACGTGTCGACGCCGGCCCTCTACAGCCGCGACGTCGAGCACACCGGCTTCCAGTGGCTGGTGGCCGACGACCAGGACAACAGCGTCATCGCCTGGGCCCGCAAGGGCGCGCAGTCCGGCGAGGTCGCCATCGTGGTGTCGAACTTCACGCCGGTGCCGCGGGAGGGCTACCGGATCGGCGTGCCGCAGGCGGGCTTCTACCGCGAGGCGTTCAACTCGGATGCCGGGGTCTACGGTGGCTCCAACCTGGGCAACCAGGGTGGGCGCCATACCGACGATCAGGCGAGCCACGGCCAGAAGCAGAGCCTGTCGCTGACCCTGCCGCCGCTGGCGACGATGATCTTCCTGCTGGAGGGGTGAGCCCCTCGTCCCGCCCGCTGGGTGCGCCCCCCGCGGGCCACGCGCGGCGAAGCCGGAGCGCGGGTGCGGGCGCGGCGGCACGGCAGGGTGCGGCTCGGATCCCCTCTCCCGCGCGGGAGACAGGGCGCGTCGCGCTCCGCCATCCCGGCCCGATGTGCAGCCTACGTCGACCCTACGCCGCCCGCCAGCGCAGTCCCACGCTGTTGCCGATGGCGCGGCCGTACAGGCCCGCGTAGTTGTCGGCGGCCTGATCCCAGCCGAAGCGGGCCGCCATGGCCCGCCGCCGCATGGCGTTGAGGCGCTTCTTCTGGCCGAAGGCCTCCAGCGCCCGGCGGACCGCCGCCCCGAAGGACGCGGCCGAGGCCTCCCCGAAGGTGAAGCCCGTCACGCCGTCCTCGACCGTGTCGGCGAGGCCCCCGGTCCGCCGCACGATCGGCAGGGAGCCGAAGCGCTGCGCGTACATCTGGGCGAGGCCGCAGGGCTCGAAGCGCGAGGGCATCAGCAGGAAATCGCTGCCGGCGAACATCCGCCGGGCCTGCGCCTCCTCGAAGCCGACATGCACGCCGACCGCGTCGGGATGGCGCTTGGCCAAGCCCCGGAGCGCCTGCTCGAACCGGCCCTCGCCCTGGCCGATCACCACCAGCTGGCCGCCCCCGGCCACGATGGTCTCGGCCGCCTGCAGGCTCAGGTCGATGCCCTTCTGGTGCACGAGGCGCGACACGATCGCGAAGAGCGGCCCGCGGGAGACCGCGAGGCCGAACTGCCGGCGCACCGCCTCGGCATTGGCGCGCTTGCCCTTCCAGTCGTCGATCTCGAACCGCGTGGCGAGGTGCGGGTCGGTGGTCGGATCCCAGGTCTCGTCGATGCCGTTGAGGATGCCGGCGAGCCGGCCCTGTCCGGCGCGGGTGCGCAGGAGCCCGTCGAGGCCGCAGCCCAGCTCGGGCGTCTGGATCTCCCGGGCGTAGGTCTCGCTCACCGTGGTGACCTGCGAGGCGTAGAAGATGCCGGCCTTGAGGAAGGAGAGCTGCCCGTAGAACTCCGCGCCGTCGACTTGGAAGGCCGCGTCCGGCACGCCGAGCCGGGGCAGGGCGTCCCGGGGGAACAGGCCCTGGTAGGCGAGGTTATGGATCGTCAGCACGCTCGGGACCCGCCGGCCGCGCCACGCGAGATAGGCCGGGGCCAGGGCCGCCTGCCAGTCGTTGAGGTGCAGGAGGTCGGCCGCCCAGTCGGGATCGGCGCCCGTGGCGAGGTCCGCCGCCGCGAGGCTGAGGCGGGCGAATCGCAGGTCGTTGTCGCCGAAGTCGCCGTGCTGGTCGCCGTAGGGCGTGCCGTCGCGCTCGTAGAGGTCGGGGCTGAGCAGGACGTAGATGCGCAGGCCGTCGGCCGCCTCGACCAGGCCGAGGTCGCAGGCCGGGATGCCCGCGAATCCCTCGAGGCGGGCGACGACCGGGATCTCCGGGAAGGCGGCGCGGACCTGCCGGTAGCCCGGGATCAGGACGCGGATGTCGTAGTGCGGGACCAGGGCCCGGGGCAGGGCGGCCGAGACCTCCCCGAGGCCGCCGGTCTTCACGAAATCCGCCATCTCGGGCGTCGCGTAGAGGATGCGGCGGCGCAGCGAGGCCGGCCGGGCCGGAACCGGTACGGGACCGGCGCCGTTCTCCTCGCCGGACGACCACTCGGCGAAGGAACCACCACGGCGCGCATCGAGCATCAGCATTGATCCTGGCCGGGCGGAATGCCCCGGTCTGGCAGTCGACCGGGCAGGCACGGCTGTCACGATCTCAACCACGGCCAATGCTCCTTCGCCGCGACGGTTCCGTTGCGACGCACAAAATAGGCCACCGTGGTGATTAAGCGTCACTTACCTATGTGGCATCGCAGCGAGAAATCGCGCCGCCGAGGCAGATTTCGGCCACTGGATACGGCGCTCCGGCCGGGGACGACGGCGCCGGGCCCCACCCGGCGGGCTCGGCCGAGCGACCCCGCCCGACAGGCGGCGCGCGCCGGGCACCCGGTTCGGTTCCCGGACTGACGCGCCGGGGCCGGGCGCCGGCTCGCCTCACCCGGCGCGGCGCAGGATCACCCCCTCGGCGGGCTCGAGCGCGAGGGTCAGGCCGGCCGGCTCGCCCGCGCGCCCCGGGCGGGTCGAGAGCAGCACGGTCCAGGCCCCCTCGGGCAGCGGCAGGTCCTGCGACGCCGCGCCGAAGTTCAGGAGCACCCGCAGGACGGCCCCGTCGGCGAAGCGCTCGTAGGCGAACACCTCGGCGATCCCCAGCGGCACCTCCCGGTAGCCGCCCACGGCGAGCGCCGCGTGGTCGCGGCGCAGGGCGAGCAGCCGCCGGTGCAGCGTGAGCATCGAGCCCGGGTCCGAGCGCTGGTTCTCGACGTTGCAGGTTGCCCAATCCGCCGCCAGCGGCAGCCAGGGCTCGGCCGTGGAGAACCCCGCCTGGGGATTGTCGTCCCACTGCATCGGCGTGCGCTCCGGGTCGCGGCCGTGTCCCGGCTCGTTGTGCTCCCAGGGATCCCGGGCGCGGTCCGGAGGAATCGGCACGTGGCCGAGCCCGATCTCGTCGCCGTAATAGAGGGTCGGCGTGCCCCGCAGGGTCAGCAGCAGCATCGCGGCGATGCGGGCCTGCGCCGGACCGACCCGGGCGGCGATGCGCGGCTGGTCGTGGTTGCCCAGCACCCAGTTCGGCCAGCCGCCCTCGGGCAGGGCCGCCTCGTACTGCGCCACGAGGTCGGCCACCGCGTCGGCCCGCCAGGGCGTCTGGATCAGCTGGAAATTGAACGGCAGGTCGGCGCCGGTGAGGTCCGGACCGTAATAGGCGACGAGCCGCTCCACCGGCAGGTAGATCTCGCCGATCAGTACCCGCTCGCCGTACTGGCGCAGCACCGCCCGCATCCCGGCGATCACGTCGAAGATCTCGGGCCGGTCGGCGGAGTAGACCTGGGTGAAACGGTTGATCTCGGGCGAGCCCGGCGCGTAGTCGGGATTGGCCGGGTTGTCGCGGAAACCCGCGTCCTTCATCAGGTGCCAGATCACGTCGACCCGGAACCCGTCGACCCCGCGCTCCAGCCAGAAGCGGAGCACGTCGTGCATGGCCGCCCGCACGGCGGGGTTGCGCCAGTTCAGGTCCGGCTGCTCGGCCAGGAAGGCGTGGTAGTAGTACTGGCCGGTGGCCTCATCCAGCGTCCAGGCCGGGCCGCCGAAATTCGACAGCCAGTTGTTGGGCGGGCCGCCGCCGGGCGCCGGGTCGCGCCAGATGTACCAGTCCCGCTTCGGGCTCGCGCGCGACGACCGGCTCTCGGCGAACCAGGGATGGGCGATCGAGGAGTGGTTCGGCACGAAGTCGAGGATCACCTTCAGCCGGCGCCGATGGGCCTCCGCCACGAGGGCGTCGAAATCGGCCAGCGTGCCGAACAGCGGGTCGATCCCGCAGTAATCCGCCACGTCGTAGCCGAAATCCGCCATGGGCGAGGGGTAGACCGGCGAGATCCACACGGCGTCGACCCCCAGCCATGCGAGGTAGTCCAGCCGCGCCGTGATGCCTGGCAGGTCGCCGACGCCGTCGCCGTTCGTGTCCTGAAAGGACCGCGGGTAGACCTGATAGACGGTCCCGCGCTTCCACCAGACGGTGTCGGTCATGCTGCGCCCCTCGCATCGGCGGCCCACGCTTAACCGCTGACCCGCGCGCTGGCGACCGGCGATGGATGCGCTCAGAGCGCGCGCCGCGCGCGGAACGCCGCGGCGCAGCGTCGCCGAGGGAATGGCTGCGGCCCGCAAAACCTGTGCGCATGCCCCTCACGCAGGGCGACGGCGCGCGGCTGTGTCTGGAATGTCACGCCGCCGTGCCATATCTGCTCCGGCGTGCCCGTGCGCTCCGCCGGAGCGGCGCTGCCACGACTTCGCCGGAAGCCGACCGCATCGTCGGACGCTTCGGGGCACGGATCGCCCGTCCGTTCATGCGGCGGCAATCCATCAAAAGAGATAATCCGCCCACGATACCCCCGGCGCTAGAATCCGGGGCGACGACTTTGGGGGACCCGCACGTGTTGAACGATGTTCTGACCCGGCCTGTGCCACAAGATGTCGCGCGCGACGAGCGCGCCGCCGAGGCGCCCGCCCCGGCCGCCTGGACCGCCCCGGTGCTGTCCGGCAGCGGCGACGCGGTGGTGGACCTGCGCGAGGCGATCCGCGCCAAGCTCACTTTCGCGCTGGGCCGCACGCCCGAGACCGCCCGCCCGCGCGACTGGTTCGCCGCGACCGCGCTGGCCCTGCGCGAGCGGATCGTGGCCGCCGCGCTGGCCTCGGAGCGCGGCGTGCCGAACAAGCGCGTCTACTACCTGTCGCTGGAATTCCTGATCGGCCGGCTGATGTCGGACGCGCTGAACAATCTCGGCCTCACCGAGACGACCCGCAGCGCGCTCCGGGAGCTCGGGATCGATCTCGACGCCGTGCAGGAGGCCGAGCCGGACGCGGCTCTGGGCAACGGCGGCCTCGGGCGGCTCGCCGCCTGCTTCATGGAGAGCATGGCCAGCATCGGCATCCCGGCCATGGGCTACGGCATCCGCTACGACCACGGCCTGTTCCGCCAGTCCTTCGAGGACGGCTGGCAGCGCGAGGCGCCGGAGACCTGGCTCGCCGAGGGCAACCCCTGGGAATTCGCCCGGCCCGAGGCGACCTACTCGATCGGCTTCGGCGGCAGCGTCACGCTGTCGTCGCCGGAGGAGGGGGTGATCCGGCGCCACTGGCAGCCGGCCGAGACCGTGCGGGCGGTGGCCCACGACGTGCCGGTGGTCGGCTGGCGCGGCCGCCACGTCAACGGCCTGCGCCTGTGGAAGGCCGAGGCCGGCGAGCCGGTGGACCTCGCCCGCTTCAACGGCGGCGACCACGTCGGCGCGGTGGCGGCGCGGATGCGCGCCGAGGCGATCTCGCGGGTGCTCTATCCGAGCGATTCCTCGGCCGAGGGCCAGGAGCTGCGCCTGCGCCAGGAATACTTCTTCACCGCGGCCTCGATCCAGGATCTCGTGGCCCGCCACGTGGCCGAGCGCGGCGACGTCCGGTCCCTGCCGGACCACGCGGCGATCCAGCTCAACGACACCCACCCGGCGATCGCGGTGCCGGAGCTGATGCGCGTCCTGCTCGACGGGCACGGCCTCTCCTGGGAGGACGCGTGGCACGTCACCACGCACACGCTGCACTACACGAACCACACCCTCCTGCCCGAGGCGCTGGAGACCTGGCCGGTGGAGCTGATGGAGCGGCTGCTGCCGCGCCACATGCAGATCATCTACCTGATCAACTGGATGCACCTGGAGGAGCAGGCCAAGCACGGCCGCCAGGATGCGGCCTACCTCGCGTCGATCTCGCTGATCGACGAGTCGCACGGGCGGCGGGTGCGGATGGGGCACCTCGCCTTCCACGGCGCGCGCCGGGTCAACGGCGTCTCGGCCCTGCACACCGACCTGATGCGCTCGACGGTCTTCTCCGACCTGCACGCGCTGGACCCGGACAAGATCGTCAACAAGACCAACGGCATCACCTTTCGCCGCTGGTTCCACAACGCCAATCCCGGCCTCACCCGGCTCGCGGTGGAGACCGTGGGCGCCGGCGTGCTGGACGATCCCGAGCTGCTCCGGGGCCTGGAGGCCCGCGCCGAGGATCCGGCCTTCGTGGCGCGCTACGCCGCCGTGCGTCGGGAGCGCAAGGAGGCCCTGGCGGCGCTCATCGCCGAGCGCACCGGCATCGACGTCGATCCGGCCGCGCTGTTCGACGTCCAGGTCAAGCGCATCCACGAGTACAAGCGCCAGCTCCTCAACGTGGTCGAGACGGTCGCGCTCTACCAGGCGATCAAGGCCGAGCCCCACCGGGACTGGACGCCCCGGGTGAAGATCTTCGCCGGCAAGGCGGCGCCGAGCTACGTCCAGGCCAAGCTGATCATCAAGCTCGCCTGCGACGTCGCCAAGGCGGTGAACGACGATCCCGAGGTCGCGGACCGGCTGAAGGTGGTGTTCCTGCCGAACTACTCGGTGAGCCTCGCCGAATCGATCATCCCGGCCGCCGACCTGTCCGAGCAGATCTCCACCGCCGGCATGGAGGCCTCGGGTACCGGCAACATGAAGTTCGCCCTCAACGGCGCGATCACGGTGGGCACCCTCGACGGCGCCAACATCGAGATCCGCGACCATGTCGGGGCGGAGAACATCTTCATCTTCGGCCTGGAGGCCGACGGCGTCCGCGCCCGGCAGGCCGAGCCGGACTACGCGGCCCGGGCGATCCAGGCCTCGCCGCGGCTGGCGGCGGCGCTCGACATGATCGCCGCGGGGCGGTTCTCGCCGGAGGAGCCGGGCCGGTTCCGGCCGCTCACCGACGACCTGCGCCGGCGCGACCAGTACCTGCTCACCGCCGATTTCGACGATTACTGGCGGGTGCAGCGCGCCATCGACGCCGCGTGGCGCGACCCGCGCGGCTGGTGGGCCAAGGCGATCCGCAACACCGCCCGCATGGCGTGGTTCTCCTCCGACCGGGCGATGCGCGAGTACGCCGAGGAGATCTGGCGGGTCCGGCTCGGCTGAACCGCCGGTCGGACCGACAAACCGCCGGGGCGGGGATCGGACCGATCCCCGCCCCGCGGCCTGTCTGGTGCCCGGCGCGGGCGCTCAGGCCCCGCGGACGAGGCCGACCCGCAGCCCGACGCGGCGCAGGCCGCGCCGCAACCGGTGAAGCAGGCGGGCGGCGCGCGGGGCGAGGCCCAGTCTGCGCCGGCAGACGACGTGCGACACCCGCCCGACCCGCGGGCCCGGATCCGGCGCGCCCTTGCGCAGGGCGATGTCCGGGCGCTCCGCCGATTGCGCGAGCGTCAGCGCGCGCGCGCCCGGGAAGGTCACGCTGCGGAACATCGAGCGCGTGTAGTAGGAGAACGCGTCGTAGGCGACGAGGGCCTGTGCCCGCCCGGTCGCCGGGTCCGCGACCGTCAGCGTGCCCGCCTGCGGCCCGTAGGTCACGAGGAGCCCGATCACGTCGCGGGGGCACCCGAGGGGAACGGCGACGCCCGTGCCCTCCGGGATCTCCAGGAAGTCCAGCGGGATGCCGTTGCGGCGCAGGGCGAACCCGCAGGTCAGGCCGGGGAGGGCGCGCAGCGGCAGGGCCTCGAACCGGCCCGGCAGGGTCCGGAACCGGTCGATGTAGGCCCGGCCCGGCGGCGGCGCGCGCAGGAAGCTGTAGACCAGGGTGCCGTAGAGGTCGGCGCCCGCCGGCGTGACGTGGGTCGCGTCCTTCAGCAGGTAGGTGATGTCGCCCGCGCCCGCGGCCGCCACCGGGGCGGCGATGTCGAGATAGGGGATCCCGTAGAGGGCGCGGTACTCCGCCAGCAGGCCGGCGACGGGCTCGGCCGCGTAGTCGACCCCGCCCTGGTGGAGGTTGAGGAAGGCGACGGGCAGGTCCCGCCGGGCGGTCGCCGCGAGGATGTCGTCGAGATAGGCCCGCATCGTCGCGCCGTCGAAGTAGCGGACGTTGCCGGTGAACAGCTCGAGGAGGACGCGGTCGCAGGGGAGCGCGTCCAGGATCTCGTCGATCAAGGCGGCGATGGAGGGCAGGGAATGGCCGCCCCAGCCGCTGCGGAGGAACGTGACCGGGCGGCCCTCGGCCTCGGCCAGGGCGTTGGCCCGCTCGACGTAGCCCGGCAGCTCCGTGACGCTGTAGCCGAGGCAGAGGACGCGGACCATCGGGGCTCGGATCGGGCTCAGGATCGGCCCCGTGCGGCCGGCCCGGCGCCGGTAGCAGCCGGGCGCCGCCGCGTCGAGGCGACGGCGGTCAGTCGACCACGATCGGGTAGCAGCGGGCGCCCACCGAGGCGGCGAGCACCTGCACGGCGCCGACCGTCGAGACGTCGCCCGCCACGTGGACCACGTCGGTGGCGCGCAGGCTCGGCAGGTGGGCGCTGAGCGGGCCGGAGCGCACGTCCGGCGGCCGATGGCGGCCGCGATCGGCGCAGAGCACGATCCGGCCGACGCCGGTGCGGCGCAGCCAGTCCAGGCTCTCGCGCATGTAGAGGTCCAGGGCGTCGCGGGCGCCGACGGCGAGGGCCATCTCGCGGGCGGGCTCGACGTAGCGGGCCGCCCGGGCGATCGCCCAGATCGCGCCGAAGCCGGCGCCGGCCGCCACCAGCACGAGCCGGCCGCCCCCGGGGCGGTACTGTCCCCGGCCGACGGGTCCCTTGAGCCGCACCGGCTGGTCGAGGCGGAGCCCGTCGAGGGGATCGCCCTCGGGATCGCGGGCGACGTGGAACACCGCGTCGTTGATCTCGGTGGTGCCGTCGACCCGCAGGGTCGGGGACAGCGTCCGCGTCGGCAGCCCCGCGAAGGTCACCAGCGCCTGGTGGCCGGGCTCGCCGGTCGGGCGCCGGGTCAGGGTCGCGACGATCTCGAGGATGCCGGGGCTGAGCCGGCGGATCTCCGTGACCGTCCCCTTGCGGACGGCGACGGGCGGCGGCGGCGCCTCCTCCTGGCCCTGGATCGGGGCGCCGGGGAGGGCCGGCCGCAGGGCCTCGGCCCGGGCCCGGCGGACCGGGTGCCGGCGGCCGGACGGCGCGGCGCCGCCCTGGGCCAGGCCCTGGGCCAGATTCTGGCCGGCGAGCAGGTTGCCGGGCTGCGCCTGCAGCGGCGCGATCATGCCCTCGGCCAGCGCCGCCTCCAGCGGCGTGTCGCCGGTCGAGACGCGGACCGACCGACCGTTGACGACGAGCGAGCAGCGCGCGCCCATGGCTCTCCCCCGCATGCCCTGGTGACGGATCAGCGGGCGCGGATCAGGAGCGAGTCGACCAGGGCCGCCCAGCGCTCGCGGGTCGCGCGGACATCGTCGGTCGGGGCCGATTCGGTGAGGAGCTGGCGCTGCGCCCGCAGCGACTCGACCTCCTGCCGCTGGGCCCGGAGCACCGCCTTCATCACCTGCAGCTCGGCCTCGAGGCGGGCGATCTCGTCGGCCTCGTCCCGCGCCTCCGCGTCGTCGGCGAACGTCTCGGCATACGCCTCGGCGCGCGCGTCGACGGGACGCGGGTCGCGGAGGGGCATCCGGGTCCGGACCTGCTGCTCCAGCCGGACCGGCCGGGCCATCAGGCGGCGCACGAGGTCCGAGCCGCCTGCCTGCTGGTAACGCCGTGCCGCCTCGGCCATCCGACCCATCCCCATCGCGGGCGCTGAAGGGCCCGCCTATCAACAGGAGCTTGATCGGACATGGTTAAGGCGGACTTAAACCGATCCGCGACTTTCGCCGCGTCGGAGCCCTGAGGCGGCCCTCGGGCCATCCGCACGCGCCGCGCACGCCGGCGACCGGCGCGCAGGTCTCGGTCCAGGCCCCCGGACCTTCGGGGTGAAGTCCCCGCGCCGAGTCCCGGCTCCTGGATCCCGGCCGGGTCGCCCCACCGGCGCGTGGTGGGCGTCCCGTGTGCCGTAGCCGCCAGGCTGGCGCCCGAGATCCCGGAGCGCCGGCACCGCGGCCGCCGGACGGCTCAGGCCGGCCGCAGCTTCGCGAAACGGTGCTGCAGGCGCCCGATCTGGGCCGGCCTCGGCGCGTCACCCGTCGCCGCGCGGATCGTCGGTCGGCCGTGTTGCCGGGCAAGCCGGTCCGGACCGGATCTCAGGCCGCTTCCGGGGCGGCGCCGACGATCTGGCGGGCCTGCAGCATGGTCATCGGCTCGCCGAAGGCCGGGCCCAGGGCGTACTCGCAGCCGAGCCCGGCGAGGGCCTGGGCGTCGGCCTCGGACTCGCAGCCCTCCGCCACGATGGCGAGGTTCAGCTCGCTCGCCATCCGCACGATCGAGCGCAGGATCGCGGTCTGCCCGGTGCCGATCTGGCGCACGAAGGTCGCGTCGACCTTGATCGTGTCGAACGGGAAGCGCTGCAGGTAGGAGAGGGCCGAGTAGCCGGTCCCGAAATCCGACAGGCACAGGCCCGCCCCGAGGTCGTGGATCCGCGCCAGCATCTGGGCGGCGTATTCCGGGTTCTCCATCACGAGGCTCTCGCTGAATTCCAGCTTGAGCGAGCCGGGCAGGGCCCCCGAGCGGGCCAGCACGGTCTTCACGTCGTGCAGGAGGTCGTGGCGCAGGAGCTGGCGCGAGGACAGGTTGCAGGCCGCGAAGATCGGCGGCTCGACCTCCAGGGAGCGCTGCCACGCCGCGAGTTCCAGGGCGGTGCGCTCCAGGGCGAAGATGCCGAGATTGACCACGAAGCCGCTCTCCTCGGCGAGCGGCAGGAAGGTCGAGGCGGGGATGCGCCCGAGCTTCGGATGGTCCCAGCGCAGCACGGTCTCGAACCCCGCCACGGTGCGGTCCTCGAGGCGCACCACCGGCAGGAACAGCACCCGCATCTCGTTGCGCTCGATCGCCTTGCGCAGGTCGCTCTCCAGCATCAGCCGGTCCGAGCGGTCGGTGCGCATGTGGGCGCGGAACACCTCGATCCGGTCGCCGCCGTTGCGCTTGGCCTGGATCATGGCGATCTCGGCGCTCTTGAACACCTCGTCGCGCTTCAGGTTGGCGCCCGCCTCGTAGAGCGCGAGCCCGATCGAGACGGTCAGGAAGATCTCCCGGTCCGCGTAGGTGATCGGCGTGGCGATCGCCCGGCGGATCATCTCGGCGAAGGCCAGGATCCGGTCGGGGTCGCGCTCGGAGAGGAGGATCACCGCGAACTCGTCGCCGGCGACCCGGGCCAGCGTGTCCTGCGGCCGCAGCAGGCGGCCGAGGCGCCGCGACAGGGTCAGCAGGATCGAGTCGCCCGCCGACAGGCCGATCGCGTCGTTGATGCCCTTGAACCGGTCGACGTCGAGGACGATCACGGTGGGCTTGAGGCGCTGGTCCTGGCCGGCGAAGGCGAGCGCCGCGTCGAGGCGGTCGCCGAACAGCTCGCGGTTCGGCAGGCCGGTCAGGCTGTCGTGCACGGCGTCGTGGAGCAGGCGCTCCTCGGCGGTCTTGATCTCGGTGACGTCCGCGATGGTGCCGACCACCCGGATCACCTCGCCGTCGGCGCCGATCACCGGCCGCGCCTTCAGCCGGTACCAGAAGAACGTGCCGGCCTCCGAGCGCAGGCGGAAATCGTGGACGATGCGCCCGCGCCGCTCCTCGATCACCGTGTCGAGGGCCGCCGAGTAGCGCTCCACGTCGAAGGGGTGGAGCGCGCCGAGCCAGTTGGTCGCCGGCCCCTCGAGGGTGCCGCGGGCGAGGCCGAGCTGGCCCTCGATCTCCGGGCCGACGAAGACCCGGTCGGCGGGCACGTCCCAGTCGAACACGACGTCGCCGGCGCCGGTCAGCGCCAGCGCGCGCCGCTCCGTGTCGGACACGAGGGCGTGGCTGAGGCCGCCCCCCGCGAAGGCGTGCTGGAGCACCGTGAAGCCGATCAGCATCACGATCAGCACGAGGCCGCCGATCAGGGCGGGCTGCACGAGGTCGCTGCCGATCTGGCCGGTGACCGCGAAGCCCGCCGCCGTGACCCAGACCACCAGAAGCAGCCAGGTCGGCACCAGCAGGATGGCGCGGTCGTAGCCGTTATGGGCGGCGAGGTAGACGATCAGCAGCAGGCCGATGCCGGCCACCGCGGCGATCGAGATCCGCGCCACGCCCGCCGCCACCGGCGGGTCGAACACCGCGAGCCCGACGAGGCCCGCCAGGAAGGCGAGCCAGAAGAACGCCACGTGGCTGTAGCGCACGTGCCAGCGGGCGAGGTTGAGATAGGCGAACAGGAAGACCAGCAGCGTCGCCCCGAGCACCGCCTCCGCGGAGGCCCGGTAGACCCGCTCGGCGAGCTCGGTGACCGGGAAGACCCGCTGCAGGAACCCGAAATCGATGCAGGCATAGGCCAGCACCGACCACGCGAGCGCGGCGGCGGCCGGGAAGATGATCGCGCCCTTGACCACGAACACGATGGTCAGGAACAGGGCGAGCAGGCCGCTGATCCCGATGATGATGCCCTTGTAGAGGGTCAGGCCGGCGGTCTTGCGCCGGTAGGCGTCCTGGTCCCAGAGGCGGAGCTGGGGGACGTTGGAGCCGCGCAGCTCGGCCACGTAGGTGACGGTGGCGCCGGGATCCAGCGTGATGGTGAACTGGTCGGCCTCCGGGTTCTCGTCCCGCTCGGGCCGGATGCCCTGGCTCGCCGTGATGGCGGCGATGCGCGAGCCGCCGAGATCGGGCCAGATCACGCCGGAATCGACCAGCCGGAAATGCGGGGCGACCAGGATGCGGTCGATCTGCTCGTCGGTGTCGTTGGTGAGCGCGAACACGATCCAGTCGGGCCGGGCGCCGGCGTCGCGCGCCTTGACGACGATGCGCCGGACGATGCCGTCCTTGCCGGGCGCCGTGGAGATCTGGATCAGGTCGCCGTCGGAGCGGTAGCGCTCGATCGCGGTCGTCAGGTCGATCACCGGCGCGTCGAGGGTGACGCGGACCGCCTCCACGGCCCGGGCGGGCGCGCTCGCGGCGAGCGTGAGCGCGAGGGCACCGACGAGACCGCCGACCAGGGTCAGGAGGAGGGCGAGGATGCGCAAGGGTGTCTTGACTTCCGGCCGTGCGAGCTTCGGCATCGGCCGCCCGGGCGGCCTCGATCGATAGGCGCGGGCCCGACCTGGGGCAAGGTCGCCCCGGGGCCGGTCCACCGCCCGCGGATCGCGCCCCTTTGCGGCCAAATCAAGTTGGGCGGGGCGGGGGCGGCCGTTCTGCCGCCCTCTCCGTCATCGCGAGCGCGGAGACGGCGTCGGTCTCAGGCGGCCCGGAGCGCGCCCGCGATCCTGTCGAGGGCGGGCAGCTTGCGGATCGGGCCGATCGCCGCCAGGGTCGGCGTGCCCTGCAGCATCGCGGCCGCCGCGGCCCGGACATCCGCCACCGTGACGGCGTCGACCTTGTCGATCACCTCCCCGGCGGGAATCACCCGGCCCCAGGCCAGGATCTGGCGGGCGTTGCGCTCGATGCGCCCGCCCGGCGTCTCCAGGGCCGAGAGCAGCGAGACCTTCAGCTGCGCCTTGGCGCGGGCGATCTCGGTGGCGTCGAGGTCCCGGGCCGCCCGGGCGGTGGCCGCCAGCGTCACGTCGACGAGTTCGGGCAGGTCCGCCCCGGCGGTGCCGGCGCCGATGCCGAACAGGCCGCAATCCGAGAACGGCCAGTGGAAGGCCTGGATCTCGTAGGCGAGGCCGCGGGTCTCGCGCACCTCCTGCCAGAGCCGCGAGGTCAGGCCGCCGCCCAGCACCTGCGCGAACATGTGGAGCGCGTAGTAGCGCTCGTCCCGGAAGGAGAGGCCCGGCAGGCCGATCACCACGTTGGCCTGCTCGAGCTTGCGCGGCATCCGCCGCTCGCCGCCGCCGTAGACGCCCGGCACGGAGGCGGGGGCGGTCTTGGCGGGGAGCGCGCCGAAATGGCGCTCGGCCGCCGCCACGATCGCCTCGTGGGCGACGGCGCCGGCGCCCGCCACGACGATGCGGTCCGGCGTGTACTCCCGGTCGAGATAGGCGCGGATCCCGGCCTCGTCGAAGCTCCGGATCGTCTCGGGCCGCCCGAGGATCGGCCGGCCGACCGGCTGGTCCGGGAAGGCGGCCTCCGTGAACGCGTCGTAGACCACGTCGTCGGGGGTGTCCTCGACGGCGGCGTATTCCTGCAGGATGACGCCCTTCTCCCGGGCGAGCTCGCCCGCGTCGAACACCGAGTCGGTGAGGATGTCGCCGATCACGTCGAGGGCGAGACCGGCATCCTCGCCGAGCACCCGGGCGGTGTAGCTCGTCCCCTCCGTGGAGGTCGCGGCGTTGATCTCGCCGCCGACATTCTCGATCTCTTCCGCGATCTTCTGCGCCGACCGGGTGCGGGTGCCCTTGAACGCCATGTGCTCGATGAGGTGGGACAGGCCCGCCTCGTCGGCCCGCTCGTTGCGCGAGCCGGCCCCGACCCAGACGCCCAGGCTGGCGGTGGCGACCCCGGGCATCGGCTCGGTCACCACCGTGACGCCGTTCGGAAGCCGCGTGGTGCGCAGGGACGGCGAGGCGGCGTGCGTTGAGAAATGCTGGTTCATCGACGGCTCGTCGCGGAGGGGGCCGGATGCGGCGCGGATCCCCTCTCCCGTGCGGGAGAGGGGGAGGGGCGCGTGACCCGCGCCAAGCTCACGCGCCCCTCGCGATGCGGGCGCGCTCGCGGATCAGCGCCTCCAGGGCGGCCTGGTCGTTGGCCACCCGGGTCAGGCGCTCGGGCCGGTCCATCAGGTCGGCGAGGTGCGGGGGCAGGGCGGGGCGCAGGCCGCCCGTGGCCCTGGCGACCGCGTCCGGGAATTTCGCGGGATGCGCGGTGGCCAGCGCCACCACCGGGGTCGCCGGATCCTGCTCCAGGAGCCGCCGTCCGGCCCGCACGCCGATGGCGCTGTGGGGATCGAGCACCACGCCGGTGGCGGCCTGGGTCAGGGCGATCTCCGCCATGACGTCGGGCTCCGGCACCGCGACGGCGTCGAACTCGGACCGGACCGTGGCCAGCACCTCCGGGCTCAGCGAGAAGCCGCCGGACTGCTTCAGCCCGGCCATCAGCCGCGACAGGGACGAGGCGTCGCGCCCGAGCGCCTCGAACAGCAGACGCTCGAAATTCGAGGAAATCTGGATGTCCATGGAGGGGGAGGTGGTGGGGACCACGCCGCGCAGCTCGTAGGCGCCGTGCTCCAGGGTGCGCACCAGGATGTCGTTGGCGTTGGTGCCGATCATCAGCCGCCCGACCGGCAGGCCCATCTGCTTGGCGACCCAGCCGGCGAGCACGTCGCCGAAATTGCCGGTCGGCACCGCGAAGGAGACCGGCCGGTGGGGCGCGCCCAGCGCCACCGCGCTGGTGAAGTAGTAGACCGCCTGCGCGGCGACCCGGGCCCAGTTGATCGAGTTGACCCCCGACAGCCGCACCGCATCGGCGAAATCGGCGTGCTGGAACAGGGCTTTGACGAGGTTCTGGCAATCGTCGAACGTGCCGTCGACGGCCAGCGCGTGGACGTTCTGCGCCGGCACCGAGGTCATCTGCCGCCGCTGCACCTCCGAGACGCGCCCGTGCGGGTAGAGGATGAACACGTCGACCCGGTCGAGGCCGCCGAAGGCCTCCACGGCGGCCGAGCCGGTGTCGCCCGAGGTCGCGCCCACGATGGTGGCGCGGGCGCCGCGCTCGGCCAGGACGTGGTCCATCAGCCGCCCGAGCAGCTGCATCGCCACGTCCTTGAAGGCGAGCGTCGGCCCGTGGAAGAGTTCCAGCAGGAACAGGTTGTCGTCGAGCTGGGTCAGGGGGCAGACCGCCGGGTGGCGGAACGTCGCGTAGGCGGCGTCGATCATCCGGTCGAGGTCCGGCCCGGCGATGTCGCCGTCGATCAGCGGGCGCAGCACCCGCTTGGCGGCCTCCGCGTAGGGCCGGCCCGCCAGGGCGGCGATCTCCGGATGGCCGATCTGCGGCCAGGTCTGCGGCACGTAGAGCCCGCCGTCGCGGGCGAGGCCCGCCAGGAGCGCGTCCGAGAACGAGAGCGGCGCGGCCTCGCCGCGAGTCGAGACGTGGAGCACAGGGTCCTCCGAGGGAAGGCGCCCCCTCTACACGATGCGGGCGGACCTGTCGAAAGCCCTGAATGCGTCGCCGGGACACGGGCCCGGGACCGGTCCGCGCACGGGACGGAGCCGGCGGTTAAACCGGGGCTGAACGGGCCGGTTCAGGGCCGGTTGCCCGGCCGCGTCCTAGAGCCGGACCGCCCCGCTGCCCCCGAGCTGCCGGGCGGATCCCGTCTCGGAGAGAGCCGACATGACCCGAATCATCGCCCTCGCGGGCGTCGCGGCGCTGCTGTCCGGCACCGTCGCCCTCGCGCAGACCCCGCCGCCGCCGCCCAGCGGCCCGAGGCCCGGCCCCGAGGCCGGCGCGCCGCTCCCGCCGCCGCCGCCCGGCGAGCCGCGGCGCGCGCGCGGCCCCGACGGTCCGCCGCCGCCACCGCTGCCGCCGTCGCGGGCCGCCCACATCGTGCTGGAGCGCGGCGACGCGCGGGTCGACGTGAGATGCGCCGACGACGACACGACCAAGGCCTGCGCCGACGTCACCCTGCAGATGCTCGAGAAGCTCGCGACCTTCCGGCCCTGAGCCCCCCTCCCGCGCCCGCCGCACCGGCGGCGGGCGCCCCCCCGGGGGCGCCCTCAGGCGCGCGTGCCGGGCGCCCTGGTCAGGCGGCAGCCGGTGATGCGCCACTGCCCGTCCGCGTCGCGGGCGAGGCTGTACTCGGCCGTCCAGTCGACGCCGTACTCGTCCTGGATCGCCACCGACTGGACCACGCCCGCCGCGTCCGTGTCCCGCGCCTCGCCGAACACGAAGCTGCGGTGACGGTAGACCGGACGGTACTGGTTCCGGACCATGCCGATGAACAGGTCGGCATTCGGGAACAGCTCCCGGATCCCCGGCGCGGCCTGCTCGTAGGCGGTCTGCGCGTCGTCGCGGCCGAGCGCCTGCGCCTGCTTGGCGATGACCGCCCGGGCCGCCGCGCGCCCCGCCTCGTCGGCCGCCGCCGGCCCCGCGAGGCCCAGGACGAGGAGCAGGACGGACCAGGCGCGCATCGCTGTCACTCCGGCAGAGTCGGACCGAGATCCGTCATCGTCCCATGAAGATGGTCTCCGCCGCGCCCACGACAATGTCGGCCGCGGTGCCGACGATGATCGCCGCGCCGTCGCCGGTCACCGGGCCGCGCGGAAGCGCGTCCCGGCGGGCAAGCGCGGCCGTTCGGGAAGCGCGCACGGGTTGGGCAGACATCGCGCCCTGGTTGTGCAAGTCGCTGGAAAGATGGGCATTTTCGCACCCGTCGGGCGCCGCGGGTTTGACCCTCCGCCGCGGTTTTGCGAGCCTCCGCGGGCCGACTCGGTTCCGGCGGGGAACCGACCGGGCGGAGCGCGGGACGATGATGCGAAGCCACGCGGACGACAGCGCCGAGGCCCGTCCGGCGCCGGCCATGAGCGTCGGGGTGTTCATCCCGATCGGCAACAACGGCTGGCTGCTGTCGGAGAACGCCCCGCAGTACCGCCCGAGCTTCGCGCTCAACAAGGCGATCACCCTGAAGGCGGAGGGCTACGGGCTCGACTTCGCCCTGTCGATGATCAAGCTCCGCGGCTTCGGCGGCAAGACCGAGTTCTGGGACCACAACCTCGAATCCTTCACCCTGATGGCGGGGCTCGCCGCCGTCACCACCCGGATCCGGCTGTTCGCCACCGCGGCGACCCTGTGCCTGCCCCCCGCCATCGTGGCCCGCATGGCGGCGACCATCGACTCGATCTCCGACGGGCGCTTCGGCCTGAACCTCGTCACCGGCTGGCAGAAGCCGGAATACGACCAGATGGGCCTGTGGCCGGGCGACGCGCATTTTGCCAATCGCTACGATTACCTGGCCGAGTACGCGCAGATCCTGCGCGACCTGTGGGAGACGGGCGCCAGCGACCGCAAGGGCGCGTATTTCCAGATGAACGATTGCCGGCTGAGCCCCCGGCCGCAGGCGCCGGTGAAGATCATCTGCGCCGGCCAGAGCGGCGCCGGGCTGGCCTTCACGGCCCAGTACGCCGACTACAATTTCTGCCTGGGCAAGGGGCTCAACACGCCGACCGCCTTCGCGCCCGTGGTCGAGAAGCTCGCCGAGGCCAGCGCGCGGACCGGGCGACGGGTGACCGCCTTCGCGCTGTTCATGATCATCGCCGACGAGACCGACGACGCCGCCATGGCGACCTGGGCGCACTACAGGGCGGGCGCGGATGCCGAGGCGATCGCGTGGCTCGGCGCGCAGGGCGCGGCCGACACCAAGTCGGGCAGCGACACCAACGTGCGCCAGCTCGCCGACCCGGCCTCGGCGGTGAACCTCAACATGGGCACCCTGGTGGGCAGCTACGCCAGCGTGGCCGCGATGCTCGACGCCGTCATGACCATCGACGGGGTGGAGGGCGTGCTGCTGGTCTTCGACGATTTCCTCAAGGGCCTCGACGCCTTCGGGACCCGGATCCAGCCCCTGATGCGGTCGCGCCGGCACGTGACGGCGGCAGCTCTGCCCGAGGTCGCCTGATGGACCGCCCGACGACCTATCCGATGGACCAGCCCGCCGGCTTCCGCGACGCCCAGGGTCGGCACGGCGGCGTCGTCCTGCCGGCCCGCCCGGAGCCGATCGCCCTCGATCCCGCGACCACGTTCCTCATCGTCGTGGACGTCCAGAACGCCTACGCGAGCCCGGGCGGCTACCTCGACCGGGCCGGCTTCGACGTCTCGGGCACCGGCCCGGTGATCGCCCGGATCGCCCGGGCGGTGGCGGCGGCGCGCGCCGCCGGCATCCCGGTCCTGTGGTTCCAGAACGGCTGGGACCCCGCCTATGTCGAGGCCGGCGGCCCGGGCTCGCCGAACTGGCACAAATCCAACGCCCTCAAGACCATGCGTCGGAATCCTGAAGCGAACACGCAGCTCCTCGCCAAGGGATCCTGGGACTACGCGCTGGTGGATGCCCTGACGCCGGAGCCCGGCGACATCGTGATGGGCAAGCCCCGCTACAGCGGCTTCTACAACACGCCCCTCGACAGCACCCTGCGGGCCCGGGGCGTGACCACGCTGGTCTTCACCGGCATCGCCACCAACGTCTGCGTCGAGTCGACCCTGCGGGACGGGTTCCACCGGGAGTATTTCGGGATCGTGCTGGCCGACGCCACGCACCAGGCCGGACCGGAGAGCCTGCACCGCGCGGCGCTCGCCAATATCGAGACCTTCTTCGGCTGGGTCTCGGACGTCGCCGCCTTCGAGTCCGCCCTCGGGGTGCCCTCGCGCGCCCCGGTCGGCGCCGATCTGGCCGGATAAGTGCATCGCCCGCCCGGCCGGTGACCGGCAGGGTGCGCGAGGACCGCCGCGACGCGGCCCTCCGCGCGGCCTGCCCGGCCCGGCCGTCAGGTCGAGCGCGGGAGGCGCGGGGAATGCCCAAGCAGGTCGTGATACCGCCGGGAACCGGCAAGCCGCTGGCCCCCTACGTGCCGGGCACGCTGGCCGACGGGGTCCTGTACGTCTCGGGCACGCTGCCGCTGGACGCGGAGGCCAACGTGGTCCATGTCGGCGACGCGGCGGCCCAGACCCGCCACGTGCTGGAGACCATCAAGGGCGTGGTCGAGGCCGCGGGCGGCACGATGGACGACGTCACCTTCAACCACGTCTTCCTGGCGGACTGGGCCGACTACGCGGCGATCAACGCCGTCTACGCCGAGTATTTCCCGGGCGAGAAGCCCGCGCGCTACTGCATCCAGTGCGGCCTCGTGAAGCCCGAGGCCCGCGTGGAGATCGCCGCGATCGCCCATATCGGCCGCTGATGGGCCCGCTCCACCACGCTGTGGCGGGCCCGGCGGGCGGTCGGCCGGTGCTGCTCTCGCCGGGGCTCGGCGGCGCGGCGGGCTACTTCGCGCCGCAGATGGCGGCCCTGACCGCGCGGTTCCGGGTCGTCACCTACGACCATCGCGGCACCGGGCGCTCGCCCGGCCGGCTCGCGCCGGACCACGACGTCCCCGCCATGGCGCGGGACGCGCGCGCGGTGCTGGACGCGGCCGGGATCGAGTGGGCCGACGTGGTCGGCCACGCGCTGGGCGGTCTGATCGCCCTCCAGATGGCTTTGGACGCGCCCGACCGGGTCGGGCGGGTCGTGGTGATCAACGGCTGGGACGCCCTGGACCCGGCCACGCGCCGCTGCTTCGCGGCCCGCCGGGCGATCCTGGCCGGGGGCGGACCGGAGGCCTTCGTGCGGGCGCAGGCGATCTTCCTGTACCCGGCGGCGTGGCTCTCCGCGCAGGCCGAGCGGGTCGAGGCCGACGAGGCGCAGGCCCTGGCGCATTTTCCCGGCGCCGAGACCGTGCTGACGCGCATCGCCGCCCTGGAGGGCTTCGCCATCGCCGACCGCCTCGGAGCGATCGGCCACGAGACCCTGGTGATGGCCGCCCGGGACGACGTGCTGGTGCCCTACACCCGGTCCGAGCGGCTGGCGGCGGCGCTGCCCAACGCCCAGCTCGCCCTCGCCCCGGAGGGCGGCCACGCCCACAGCGTCACCCGGCCCGAGGCCTTCAACCGGGCGCTCCTGGACTTCCTGGACCGGGACTGAGAGCCCGCTACGCCCGCAGCGCGATCATCGGCAGCACCACCGCGTCGAGGGCGGCGGCCAGCACCGGGAGCAGGGCCGGCCAGCGCAGGGTCGCCGCGGTGCCGATCTGCCCCCGGGCGAAGGCCAGGATCAGCATCGGCACCAGCGGCAGCAGATCCCGGACCTGCAACCCGCCGTGGCCGGCCGCCGGGGCGAGGGCCTGCGCCAGCACCGTCAGCCAGAGGCCGAGCAGCGCGCCCCCCGAGAGCCACAGCCGCTCCGCGAGCGGGGGAAGGGGCCCCCGCCGCAGCGCGAAGGGCGGCACCAGCAGCGCGGCGGCCCAGAGCGCGTAGAGGATCCCGGGCAGCGGGACGGGCAGGGACCCGAATCCGTCCCCCGCGCCGGCGGGGTGCGGCAGTCCGAGGCTCGCGGCCGGGAGGGCCGGCAGCAGGGCGAACACGGCGAGCGGCAGCCGGTCCCGGCAGGCGCGGGCCAGCCGCCCCGGAGGTGGGAACGGCACCAGCAGCATCCCCGCGAGCGGCGCGCAGGCCGGCCGCGCCAGCACCACCAGGCCGATCGCCAGCGCCGCTCCGGCGCGGCGCGCCGATCTGCGCCGGCCCGTCATCGGCCGGGGGCTGAGCAGCGCGGCCGCGAGCGCCGCCAGCGCCAGGACGGGCCCGTCCGGGCCGGAGGCGGCCGCGAGCGAGGCCGGGCAGCACAGCAGCGCGAACAGCGCGGCCCGTCCCCGGGTCGCCAGGGCCAGGGCGGCGAGCCCCAGGCTCAGGAACGCCGCGATGCGGGCGAAGGCGAGGGCGAGGGCGGCCGGCTCGCCGGGCAGGCCGATCCAGGCCAGCGCGAGGCAGGCCGGGAGGCCGAGGCCCAGGAAGGCGCGGGCCCAGAACCGGCCGCCGCCGGTGACCGGCAGGTTCACGGCCGCATCCCGGGGGCCGCCGCGGCCCCGGCCGGGTCGGCCGGGCGGCCGGCCTCCGCGCCGAGGGCGCGCGGCATCGCCATCCCGCTCAAGCCGCGCGCCGCGCGCGCGCGGCGCGCAGGAGGTCCGGCACGAGCCCCGGCAGCGCCGCGGCCAGGAGGCCCGCCGCCCGCAGGACCTCCGCGGCCTCCCGGGGGGAGCGACGGGCGAGGGCCAGGGCGAGCCGCAGGGGCACCTGCGCGCCGAAGCTCGCCGCCGCCAGGGCGAGGGCCGTCCCGGCGCCGTGGTGCTTGCCGGCATAGAGGATCTGGCTGCGCAGGAAGTAGAACAGCCGCCGCGCCCGCACCTGCCGGGTCGTGCCCTGGCCGACATGGTGGGCGACCGCCCCGGCCACGTGCCGCACCGCGAAGCCCGCCGCCCGGGCCCGGGCGCAGAGGTCGGCATCCTCCCAGTAGACGAAGAAGCGCGGGTCGAACCCGCCGAGCGCCCGGAACAGGTCGCGGCGGATCATCAGGAAGGCGCCCATCACCTGGTCGACGGCGCGGTCCTCCGCGTGGTCCCATTCGCGCAGGAAGTGCGGCCGCACGAGGCCCAGGCGGTCCAGCGCCAGGGCGCGGCCGACGAGGCCCAGCGCCGAGGGCGCCCGGGCGCAGGAGCGCGCGGTCCGCCCGTCCGGATCGACGAGCCGCGCGCCGACGATCCCGGTCCGCGGATCGGCCGTCAGGGCGGCCAGAGCCACGCCGAGCGCGTCGGGCGCGACCTGCGTGTCCGGGTTCAGGAACAGGATCGCGGGGGCGTCGCCGGCGGCGGCGCCCTGGTCGCAGGCCCGGCCGAAGCCGAGATTCGCGGCGTTCTGGATCAGCCGGAGCGGGCGGGGCAGGGCGGGCAGGGTCTCGGCGGAGCCGTCCGTGGAGGCGTTGTCCACCACGGTGACCTGCACGGCCGCGGCGTCCCGCGCGGCCGCGAGGCTCGCGAGGCAGGCGCGCAGCAGCGAGCCGCCGTTCCAGTTGACGATCACCACGTCGAGGGCAGGGCGGTCGGTCACGGCAGGTCCCGGGGCGGCCCGAGGCGGCCGAGGGCGCCGTCGCGGGCGGCCGCGAGGAGCCTGAGCAGCACGGCGGGCCGCCAGCCCGAATCCGCCCAGTACAGCCCGGCCTGGAGCGGCAGGTAGGCGGCCTGGGCGAGCTTCCAGCGCAGCGGCACGTGCGGCAGCCGCCACGCGTAGATCGCGTTGCGCAGGTAGGTCGCCATGCGGAACAGGGGCTGGCGCGGCATCGTGATCCCGAAGGCCCGGACCGTCCCGCCGCCGACGCGGTGCGGGATCGCGACGGCGTCGGTCTGGTAGCAGCCGTAGCCGAGGCTCCAGGCACGGAAGCACCATTCGAGCTCGACCCCGTCGATGAAGAAGTCGCCGCGGAAGGGCCCGACCCGCGCGAAGGCGTCGAGGTCGATGAGCGAGCCCGAGGTCGCCAGGAACTGCACCGGGGCGAGGTCGTCGCGTGCCGGCGCGCCGGGACGCGGCGGGTAGGCGGGCGCCTTGTGGCCCGGTGCCGGCGCCGGGACCGGGCCGACCACCGCCGCCGGGATCCCGGCCTCCCGCAGCCGGTCCCGCGCCGTCAGCAGCGCGGCGGCGAGATCCGCGGGCGGCTCGGCGTCCTGGTCGAGAAGGAGCAGGGTTCCGGCCCCCGCGGCGCGGGCGGAAGCGGCGATCCGGTTGAGCGCCTCGGCGATGCCGAGATTCGCGCCCTCCGACAGCAGGGTCACGCCGGACCGGGCGAGTTGATCGGCCGCCCCGGCCGGGAGGCCGCCGTTGTCGAAGGCGATCACCGCGGCGTATCCGGCCGAGGCCAGGGCCCGGACGCGCGCCAGCTGGTCCGGCCGCGGCCGGAACAGGGTGATCCCGAGGACGAGGCGGCCGGGCCGCGGATCGGGCACCGGCCGTGCCCCGGTAAAGGGTCCGGCAAAGGCCCCGGCGACGGTCGCGGGACGGCCCGTCACGCCCGCTCCACCGCGGCGGTCGCCGCCTCCAGCGCGGCCGTGATGGCGGCGGCCTGCTCGGCGCTGAGCGGGCCGCGGGCGAGCCGCATCTGCAGGGCGAGCTTCAGGCCCTCCTTGGCGCGCACGACCGAGGGCGGGGGACCGTCGCCCCGGGCGGCCTCGGCCTCCGCCATCCGGGCGAGGATCGCCTCGAGAATCGGGCGGTTGCCGTCCAGGAAGGCTTGCCCCTCCGGCGTGATCGTGTGCAGCCGCTTGGTGCCCTCCCCAGGGGTCACCGTGACGTGGCCGAGTTCCTCCAGGAGAGTGAGCGTCGGGTAGACGGTTCCGGGGCTCGGGCTGTAGGCGCCGCCGACCCGCTCCTCGATCGCCTTGATGATCTCGTAGCCGTGGCGGGGCTTCTCGGCGATCAGGTGGAGGATGACGAGGCGCAGGTCGCCGTGGGCGAAGAAGCGCGCGAGGTCGCCGCGGCCGCCGCGGCCGAACATCCGGCGCTCGCCGGGCCCGCGACCCGGGTGGCCGTGGGGCCCGTGCCGTCCGCGTGGATCGCCGCCCATCGGGCCGCGATGGGCGCGGACGCGGAAGGCGTCGAAGGGATCGGCGCGGAGGAAGGCCGAGAGACGGGGATGCATGGATTCGACTCGATTTCGATATGACTAATTTTCAGATATATCGAAATACCGTCGGCTGCAAGGCCGTCGCGCCCGTCGCGCGGCGCGGCCTCCGATGCGGCGTCCGATGCGGCCTCCGGCGCCAGCGCCGATGGGGCCCCACGGTTTACGGCCTCGGCCGGTTCCGTTAGTGCGACGGGTGTCCGACAGGACGATCGTTCCCGCGCCGCCTCGCGCCTCCGACGCTGCCCGCCAGCTGCCGCCCATGACCCGATCAGAGCCCCGCGCCCCGACCGCGCCCGCTTGGCGGGCGGCCGACGGATCCCGCGCCCCGTGACGGCCCGCGGCGAACGCCCCACCGCAGAGTCCTGAGATGCGCCGCGGCTCCGACGGGACCGGCCGGATCTCGGCCCTGACGCGGATGCGACGCCGCCTCGGCCGGCTGCGCGACCCGCTGGCCACGCCGTCGGCGCTGCACCGCCGCTGGGCGGGCGCGGCGGCCGGCGCGGACCTGGAGGCGCGCCTGATCGCCGTCCTGTCCCCGCACGTCGACGCGGCGTTCTACGCGAGCTGGTACGGGATCGCGGCCGACCCGGTGCGCGACTACCTCGTCCACGGCTGGCGCGCGGGCCGCGACCCGCGCCCCGACTTCGACTCCGCCGCCTACCTCGCCCGGCACTCCCACATCGCCCGTGCCGGCATCAACCCGCTCCTGCACGCCCTCGCGCGCCGGCGCGGCGGGGCGGGCGGGGAGGGGGAGGCGGCCGCCCTGCCGAGGCCCGACACGGCCGAGGCCCACCGCCTCGCCCGCCGCCTCGTCGACGGCGCCTTCTACCTCGCCGGCAATCCCGACCTCGCCGCCGCCGGCGTCGACCCGGTCGACCACTACATGGCCTCGGGCTGGCGCGAGGGCCGCGAGCCGGCGCCGCAATTCGACACCCTGGCCTACTGCCTCACCCGCGGGATCACCTTCGCCACCCAGAACCCGCTGGTCCACTACGTCCTCCACGGCGGTCCCGCCCGGCCCGACCCGGACGCCGCGCTCGCCCTGCGGATCGAGACGCTCGCCCCCTACTTCGACGCCGCCCACTACCGGCAGCGCCTGCCCGAGCCGCAGGCCGAGGCGCTGGCCGGGGCCTCGGACGCCGCGCTGCTGCGCCACTATGTGGCGGAGGGCTGGCGGGCGCGGATCGGCCCGCGGCCGGACTTCGACCCGGCCGGCTACGTGCAGGCGCGGGCCGGCAGCCGGGCGGTCAGCGACGACCCGTTCTTCCGTTACGTCGCCGAGACCCGGCTCTCCGGGGGCGAGCCGTTCGCGGCGCCGCACCGGCTGAACCTGCCGGCGGTGGACGCGGACTGGTACCGGGCGACCTACCCGGACGTGGGCGGGCGCGAGCCGTTCCTGCACTTCGCCGAGGCGGGCTGGCGGGAGCTGCGCGATCCCGGGCCGGGACGCTCGACGCTGGCGGCGCTGCTGCGGGTCTGCGGGCTGCGGCCGGCGCGGGCGCCGGTGGAGGACACCGGCTGGCTGGGGGCGATCGGGCGGGAGACCCTCGACCGGGACGCGCTCCTGGACCTGCAGGCGCGGCTGGTGGCGGGGCATTTCGACCACGGCTTCTACCGGGCGCGCTACGGCCTGTCCGAGGCGGAGGACGCGGTGCGCGACTACTGCGACACCGGCTGGCGGAAGGGCCGCAATCCCAGGCCCGATTTCGACGGGCAGGCCTACGCCGACGCGCATCCCGGGATGCGCGAGACGGGCCTCGCGCCCCTCGTCCACCGCCTCGCCACGGCGCTGATGCACGGCACCGACATCGCGGCCGGCGCCTTCCACCCCCGCTACGGCACGCCGGATTCGCGGGAGGCGGCGCTGGCCGACGAGGCCCGGACGGTCGCGCCGTTCTTCGACGCCGCCTTCTACGCCAAGCGCAACCCCGACGCCGCCGACGCCCCGCTCGCCCACTTCGTCGCCTACGGGCAGCACGAGGGCCGGGACCCGAGCAAGACCTTCTCGATCGCGTTCTACCGGGAGACCTACGGTCACCTCCTCGCCCCGGGGGAGTCGCCGTTCCTGCACTACGTGCGCACCGGCCGGACCGCCGGGCTGATGGGCTGCCCCGAGGATCTCGGCACCTACCCGCCCATGGAGGCCCCGCCCGCCGACGCCTGGGACCGCCTGCCCCGCGCCCTGCCCATCGCGCAGGCCCGCGTCGTCGTCATCGTCCCGGTCTACAAGGGCCGCGGCGAGACCCTGCGCGCCATCCATGCCTGCCTGTCGGCGCCCCAGGCCACCCCCTTCACCCTGCTCGCCGTCAACGACCGCTCCCCCGACCCGGAACTCACCGCGGAGCTGGCCGCCCTCGCCGGCCGCGGCCTGTTCCACCTCGTCGAGAACGAGCAGAACCTCGGCTTCGTCCGCTCGGTCAACCGCGCCCTCGGCCTGCGCCAGGGCCGCGCCGTCGTCCTGCTCAACTCCGACGCTGAAGTCTTCGGCGACTGGCTCGACCGCCTCGTCGCCCACGCCGAACACAACGCCGAGCCTCGGGCCGGGTCCGGCACGGAGGCAGGGGCTGGGGCAGGCGCAGGGGCGGGAATGGGCGCGGGGCTGCCCGTGGGCAGCGTCACGCCCCTGTCCAACAACGCCACGATCTGCTCCTACCCGCGCTTCAACGCCAACAACACCATGCCGCTCGAGATCGCCCGGCCCGACCTCGACCGCGTGGCCGCGCAGGTCAACCGCGGCCGCGCCGTGCCCGTGCCCACCGGCGTCGGCTTCTGCATGTACATGACCGCCGCCGCCCTCGACGCCGTCGGCGACCTCGACGCCGAGGCCTTCGGCAAGGGCTACGGCGAGGAGAACGACTGGTGCCTGCGCGCCACCAAGGCCGGCTTCGTCAACCTGCTCGCCGAGGACGTGTTCGTCCACCACGCCGGCCAGATCTCGTTCGGGCTCGACGCGGGCGGCGAGTACGTCCAGGGCCAGGCGGCGCTGCTGGCCAAGCACCCCGACTACCCGGCCCGGGTCGGGCAGTTCGTCCAGGCCGATCCCGGCCGGCGCGGGCGGGCGCGGCTCGACCGGGCGCGGCTGGCCCGGCACTTCTCGGGGCGGGCGCTGCTCTACGTGACGCACAGCTGGGGCGGGGGCATCCAGCGGCACATCGACGACATGGTCGCGCAGGCCCGGGCCGAGGGCCTGAGCGTGGTGCTGCTGCAGATCGACCGGACCCGCAACCTCGAGGTCCACGTCTCGTATCGCGGCCCCGAGTTCCTGTACCTGCCCAACCTCGACAGCCTGTACCTGCCGCGGGACGCGGCCGAGCTCGCCGACTTCGTCGGGCAGCTGGCGCCGGTGCTGATCCACGTGCACTCGCTGGCGGGACTGCGCTGGGGCGCGGCGCGGGCGCTGATGGCGGTGGTGGCGGGCGCGGGGCGTCCCTACGCGTGGACGCTGCACGACTACTCGCCGGTGTGCCACCGCAACCACTTGGTGCAGCCGGACGGGCGCTACTGCGGCCTGGCGCCGGTCAGCGAGTGCCGGTCGTGCCTGGCGGTGGACGCGGACGGGTTCGAGGAGCCGGATCCGGGCGAGCGGCGGGCGGCGTTCGGGGCGTTCCTGGCGGGCGCCGCGCGGGTGTTCGCGCCGTCCTGCGACACGGCAGCCCGGATCCGGGCGGTGTACCCGGACCTCGCCGTCACGGTGCGGCCGCACGTCGAGCCGGAGCGGTCGGTGCGCTCGACCGCCCTGCAGCGGCCCGGCCGCGTCCGCCGCGTCGCCGTGCTCGGCGCGATCAGCGCCACGAAGGGCGGCCTGTTCCTGCAGGCGCTGGCCACCGACGCGCAGGACCGGGACCTGCCCCTGCACTTCGGGATCGTGGGCTACTCGGACCCCGCGCTCGCCGTCGGCTTGGAGCGCGTCGGCGTCGCCCAGACCGGGCGCTATTCCGGCGACCACGAGGCCCTGGACCTGGTCTGGCGGCTCTCGGCCGATCTCGTGCTGTTGCCGGCGATCTGGCCCGAGACCTACTCGTACGCGCTGACCCTGGCGCTGCGCACCGGCCTGCCGGTGGCGGCCTTCGACCTCGGCGCCCCGGCCGAGCGGCTGCGCGCCTACCCGAACGGGCACCTGCTCCCCGGCGCGCTGGCCACCGATCCGGCCGCCTTCAACGACCGGCTGCTCGCCATCGACGTCTCGGCCGCCGGCCGGCTCACCGTGCCGATCCGGGCCGCCACCTACGGGGACCTGAGGCGCGACTATTACGGCCTGGACCCGGCGCCGGCCGGAACCCGACACCCCATCGACGAGGACGCCGCATGATCTCCGTCAACGAGGACATGAAGCAGGAGATGCTGCGGCGCGGCATCTCGGTGCTGCACCAGGCCCCGTTCGGCCTGCCGGAGGATTGCGTCTTCGAGCCGCCGTGCAGCATCAAGTGGATGGGCGTCGATTACTGCCTCACCATGGGGGCGTTCTCGTACGCGGTGAGCGGCTACTATTTCGGCGCC